>Ga0116111_1001001_pt1 | contig 21373 bp, 23 predicted proteins | sample June2015DPH_8_10_FD_89720 | JGI IMG/M metagenome (GOLD analysis project Ga0116111, IMG submission 89720) | Peatland microbial communities from SPRUCE experiment site at the Marcell Experimental Forest, Minnesota, USA - June2015DPH_8_100 | ecosystem: Environmental > Terrestrial > Soil > Wetlands... | reverse complement strand
GACGTTGAGGAGCGAGGCGGCCACCACGTGCGCCCACGTCCGCGCCGTCGCGATGCGGAAGCTGCGGCGCTTGACCAGACAGGCCACCAGAAGCGTCAACGCGCCGATGCCCGCCGTCGCCGTGCGCATGCTGAACGGCGGGATTTCATTCAGCGCGATCTTCATCGCCGGCCAGGTGATGCCCCAAATCAGGCAAAGCAGGACGAGCATCAGCTTCGCCCGGACGTCGCCGACACCCATTGCCGCGGGCTTTGCCGCGCGGTGTTCGCGGACGGTCATTGCGCTTTCGGTCCGGCAGCAAGGGCGCCGTCGGGGATCTTGAACGGCGCACGCGCGGTCATGGCGGAATAGGCAAGGCGCTCCCTCGGCAGCATCGGCCGCTTTGCCGGCCGCTTTTCTGCCGCGGCTGTTCCCGGTTGCTCGATCATCGCGGAAGTATGCCTGCCCGGGGCCGCGGCACCAAGGCCGCCAGCTCTGCCGGAAGCCACAGGGCGCTATGTTGCACCGCATGGCGCGGTATGTTAGCAACGCCGCGATTTTAGCGGGGCCGCGGGGGCATTCCCGCTGCCTCCATATCCCGAGTCCCGCCTGAATCCCAAAGGCTTGCGCCGGCCGTTCGCGCCGGTTGCGGGTCTTGCGGAAAAGCTCAAAAAGAACCCGAACCGACGCGTAGAGAGCACGCGAGCTTAGAGCAGGCACTTGGCAGGCGAACAACCCATCGTATCCGGCATGGCCGGCCGCTATGCGACCGCGCTGTTCGAGCTGGCGCGCGAGACCAATTCCATCGACGCGGTCAAGGCCGACCTCGAACGCTTCGACGCGATGGTCGGCGAAAGCGCCGACCTCAACCGGCTAGTGCGCAGCCCGGTATTTTCCGCCGCGGAGCAGTTGCAGGCGCTTTCGGCGGTGCTCGATCGCGCCGGGATCGGCGGCCTGGCGGCCAAATTCCTCAAGCTGGTGACCATGAACCGCCGCCTGTTCGCCGCGCGCGACATAGTCAGGGGTTACCGCGAACTGGTGGCCCTGCACAAAGGCGAGGCCACGGCCGAGATCACCGTGGCCGAGCAACTCAAGGACGATCATGTCGCCGCGCTGAAGAGCGCGCTCCAGGCGGTCAGCGGCAAGGATGTCGACCTTAATATCAAAATCGATCCCGCCATCATCGGCGGGCTCGTGGTCAAGCTCGGTAGCCGCATGGTCGATACTTCCTTGCGCACCAAGCTCAATGCGATCAGGCATGCGATGAAAGAGGCCCGATAATGGATATCCGCGCCGCGGAAATCTCCGCAATTCTCAAAGAGCAGATCAAGAATTTCGGCCAGGAGGCCGAGGTTTCGGAGGTCGGCCAGGTGCTGTCGGTCGGCGACGGCATCGCCCGCGTCTATGGCCTCGACAATGTGCAGGCCGGCGAGATGGTCGAATTCGAGAGCGGCGTCAAAGGCATGGCGCTCAACCTCGAAATCGACAATGTCGGCATCGTGATCTTCGGCACCGACCGCGAGATCAAGGAAGGCCAGACCGTCAAGCGCACCCGCGCCATCGTCGAGGTGCCGGTCGGCAAGGCCTTGCTCGGCCGCGTCGTCGACGCGCTCGGCGATCCGATCGACGGCAAGGGGCCGATCAACGCCGAGAAAAGGGCGCGCGTCGACGTCAAGGCGCCCGGCATCATTCCGCGGAAATCGGTGCACGAGCCGATGGCGACGGGGCTCAAGGCGATCGACGCCTTGATCCCGATCGGCCGCGGCCAGCGCGAGCTCATCATCGGCGACCGTCAGACCGGCAAGACCGCGATCGCGCTCGACACCATTCTGAACCAGAAGTCGATCAATGCCTCCGGCGACGAGAAGCTCAAGCTCTATTGCGTCTATGTCGCGGTCGGGCAGAAGCGCTCGACGGTGGCGCAGTTCGTCAAGGTTCTGGAGGAGAACGGCGCGCTCGACTATTCCATCGTGGTCGCGGCGACCGCGTCCGATCCGGCGCCGATGCAGTTCCTGGCGCCGTTTTCCGGCTGCGCCATGGGCGAGTATTTCCGCGACAACGGCATGCACGCGGTGATCATCTACGACGATCTCTCCAAGCAGGCCGTGGCCTATCGCCAGATGTCGCTCTTGTTGCGCCGGCCGCCGGGCCGCGAGGCCTATCCGGGCGACGTGTTCTATCTGCACTCGCGGCTGCTGGAGCGCGCGGCGAAGATGAACGACGACCACAAGGCCGGCTCGCTCACCGCGCTGCCAGTGATCGAGACGCAAGCCAACGACGTGTCGGCCTATATCCCGACCAATGTCATCTCCATCACCGACGGCCAGATCTTTCTCGAGACCGACTTGTTCTATCAGGGCATCCGTCCGGCGGTGAACGTGGGACTGTCGGTGTCGCGGGTCGGCTCTTCGGCGCAGACCAAGGCGATGAAAAAGGTCGCCGGCCGCATCAAGGGCGAGCTGGCGCAATACCGCGAGATGGCGGCGTTCGCGCAGTTCGGCTCCGATCTCGACGCCACCACGCAGCGGCTGCTCAGCCGCGGCTCGCGGCTCACCGAGCTGCTCAAGCAGCCGCAATTCTCGCCGCTGAAGATGGAGGAGCAGGTCTGCGTCATCTATGCCGGCGTCAACGGCTATCTCGACCCGCTTCCGGTCGAGCGCGTACGCGCCTTCGAGGAGGGTCTGCTCGGTGCGCTGCGCACGCAGCACCCCGACATTCTCAGCGCCATCCGCGATTCGCGCGACCTCGACGACGCCACGGCCGGAAAGCTCAAGGCGGCAGTCGAAGGCTACGCCAAGACGTTCGCGGCCTGAGCAGGGACACGCTTAAACCCGATGCCGTCCCTCAAAGACCTGCGCAACCGCATCGCCGCCACCAAGGCGACGCAGAAGATCACCAAGGCCATGCAGATGGTCGCGGCATCCAAGCTGCGCCGGGCTCAGGTGGCCGCCGAGGCGGCACGGCCCTACGCGACGCACATGGATAAGGTGCTCGGCAACATCGCGGCCTCGGTCGGCGGGATCGAGACCGCGCCGCGGCTCTTACGCGGCACCGGCGGCGACAGCGTACACCTGCTTCTGGTCTGCACGGCCGAACGCGGCCTTTGCGGCCCGTTCAATACCGCCATCGTGCGGCTCGCCCGCGAGCGCGCCAACGCGCTGATGAAGGACGGCAAAGAGGTCAAGTTCTTCTGCGTCGGCCGCAAGGGCTACGACCAGCTCAAGCGACTTTACGAGAAACAGATCCTCGAGATGGTCGACCTGCGCGCGGCGCGGACGCTGCGCTTCGAGCACGCCGAAATGATCGCGGAAAAGATCATCACGCGTTTCAACAATTTCGAATTCGACGTCTGCACGCTGTTCTACTCGCGCTTCCGTTCGGTGATCGCGCAAATCCCGACCGTGCAGCAGATCATACCGCTGGTGTTCGACGCCGAGGCAGCCGACGCGCTGGGCGGCGCGGCCTATGAGTTCGAGCCGGAAGCCGAGGATATCCTGCACGATTTGTTGCCGCGCAACGTCGCCGTGCAGATCTTCCGGGCCTTGCTGGAAAACGCGGCGTCGTTCTATGGCGCGCAGATGTCGGCGATGGACAATGCGACCCGCAACGCCGGCGACATGATCCGCAAGCAGACACTGAAGTACAACCGCACCCGCCAGGCGATGATCACCAAGGAGCTGATCGAGATCATCTCCGGTGCTGAGGCGCTGTAAGCAATTTTGTGAAGAGGGCCATATGGCGAACAAAGTCGGACGTATCACACAGGTTATCGGCGCCGTCGTCGACGTGCACTTCGACGATCATTTGCCGGCGATCCTCAACGCGCTGGAAACCAACAACCACGGTAATCGCCTGGTGCTCGAAGTCGCCCAGCATCTCGGCGAGTCGACCGTGCGCACGGTGGCCATGGATATAAGCGAAGGCCTGGTCCGTGGTCAGGAAGTGACCGACACCGGCCTGCCGATTGCGGTTCCGGTCGGCGCGGGGACGCTTGGGCGTATCATGAACGTCATTGGCGAGCCGGTCGACGAGGCGGGAAAAATCCCGCACCAAGAGACACGCGCCATCCATCAGGACGCGCCGGCCTTTACCGAGCAGTCTACCGAGGCGGCGATCCTTATCACCGGCATCAAGGTCGTCGACCTGCTCGCACCGTATGCCAAGGGCGGCAAGGTCGGGCTGTTCGGCGGCGCCGGCGTCGGCAAGACCGTGATCATCATGGAGCTGATCAACAATATCGCCAAGGCGCACGGCGGCTATTCGGTGTTCGCCGGCGTCGGCGAACGCACCCGCGAGGGCAACGATCTCTATCACGAGATGATCGAATCCGGCGTCAACAAGGACCCGCGCAAGGGCTCGGTCGAGGGATCAAAGTGCGCGCTGGTCTATGGCCAGATGAACGAGCCGCCCGGCGCGCGCGCCCGCGTCGGCCTTTCGGGTCTGACCGTCGCCGAATATTTCCGCGACCAGGGCCAGGATGTGCTGTTCTTCGTCGACAACATCTTCCGCTTCACCCAGGCCGGCTCGGAAATGTCGGCTCTGTTAGGCCGCATTCCCTCGGCAGTGGGCTACCAACCGACGCTGGCCACCGACATGGGCGAGTTGCAGGAGCGCATCACCACTACCACCAAAGGCTCGATCACATCAGTGCAGGCGATCTACGTGCCGGCCGACGACCTCACCGATCCGGCGCCCGCGACCTCCTTCGCGCATCTCGACGCCACCACGGTGCTGTCGCGCTCGATCGCCGAGAAGGGCATCTATCCGGCCGTCGATCCGCTCGATTCGACCTCGCGTATGCTCTCCGCCACGGTCGTCGGCGAGGAGCACTATGCGGTCGCCCGCCGCGTGCAGCAGATACTCCAGCGCTACAAGGCGCTGCAAGACATCATCGCCATCCTCGGCATGGACGAGCTCTCCGAAGAGGACAAGCTGACGGTGTCGCGGGCGCGGAAAATCGAGCGCTTCTTGTCGCAACCGTTCCACGTCGCCGAAGTGTTCACCGGCTCGCCCGGCGTTTTCGTCGAGCTCGCCGACACCATCCGCGGCTTTCAGGGGCTGTGCGAGGGTAAATACGACCACCTGCCCGAAGCCGCGTTCTATATGGTCGGCACCATCGAGCAGGCGGTCGAGAAGGGCAAGAAACTTGCCGAAGCGGCGTGACAACGGCATAGGCACCCATGGCTGAACTGCATCTCGAATTCGTCTCGCCGGAAAGCGTGCTGTTTTCGGGCGACGTCGACCAGGTGGACCTGCCCGGCGCCGAGGGCGACATGGGCATTCTCGCCGGCCATGCCCCGCTGGTGACCACGCTGCGGCCGGGCATCGTGACGATCTATCGCGGCGGCGCGCGCGAACCGGTCGTCGTTACCGGCGGCTTTGCCGAAGTCGGCCCCGCCGGGCTGACCGTGCTCGCCGACCGCGCCGTGGCGCGCGAGGATTTCGACACCACGACATTGGCGAACGAAATCAAGGACGCCGAAGAAGACGTCGCCGACTCGACGAACGAGGCTCAGCGCGACAAGCTCGCGCGTCATCTCGAGCAGCTGAAGGCTTTGCAGGCGGCGCTGGCGCCATAGCGCGCCGTCGCTCGGTTCATGAGCGCCGTTCGGCTTTAGCTTGCCGCGAATTTCTTAAATTCCGCCACCACCCGCTCGTAGGTCTTGCGCTTGAAGGGCACGACCAAATCCGGGAGATTTTGCACCGGCTCCCAACGCCATTCCAGGAATTCCGGTTCGTGGCCGCCCGCCGGATGCGCGATGTCGATCTCGCTCTCGTCTCCGGTAAAGCGCAGCGCGAACCATTTCTGTTTCTGGCCGCGGTATTTGCCGTTCCAGGCGTGGCCGACGAGCGCGCGCGGAATATCGTAGGTCAGCCACTCCGCGACCTCGCCGAGGCGTTGCACCGAGCCGATATTGGTCTCCTCGCGCAGCTCGCGCAAAGCGGCCGGCCAAGGGTCCTCGCCCGGATCGATGCCGCCCTGCGGCATCTGCCACGCATGCGTGTTGTCGACATGCTCGGGACCGTTGACGCGGCGGCCGATGAAGGCGAGCCCGGCGCGATTGAGCACCATCATGCCGGCACAGAGGCGATAGGGCAGAGTTTCGAAGGACATGCGGAATCAGCGAATGGCGAAGGGTGGGTGGTGAGAAGTGCCTAGCGCATCGCCGGCGCCTCGGCCATTCTATTCGCGCCTTTGCTGTTTCGCTATTCGCTTCCCTTCAGCTTCAGCTTTGCATCGCCTTCATTGCTGCCGCGACGACGGGGTGGAGGAGCCGCAAGCGGCTTGTCGTCGCCTTCGCTGATCGCGGGCGGCGCCGCCGGGATCACCACCTCCTGGCGCGCCCCGGTCTTGCCGTCGATGATCGTGACCGTCCTGGTGCTCTCCGGCGCGGCCTGATTTGGTGGCGGCTGCGAGGCCGGCACGACGGCAACAGTCGGCCTGTCGGATGGGCCCGGAGCCTGCACGCCGGCATTGGCTTGCGGCGGGGGAATCGCCTCAGGCTTGGTGACCACCTTCGCGGCATGCAGATCGATCGGCACGGTGACCGTCGGCTCACCGCCGAACGAACCGTCGCCGACGATGACCCACACCACGAACAGCGCGAAAAACAGTCCGAGCGCGCCGGCGATAACGTGTGGCACCGCGATCGGCAAGCCGCGCCGCCGCTTTACCGGCTCCTGGCCGAGCGGGGCGCTGAAATCATCGGCCATCATACGTCAAGTCCTAGGGCCCGTTCCCGGCGAATCGTGTCCCGGCGAATCAGGCTCACAGCCTATCACGGCAGCAACCCCGGAACTGAACTCCGGGCGCCCATGGCCGGCCTGAAAAAGGCAGCGGGGCGGCTCCGTCGCCGCCCCGCATTCGAACATGCTGTCCCGCCGTCTAATTGGGGACGGCGGCCTTCGGATTGGGCGGGAACGCGGCATCGGTGATCGTACCGCGCAACAGATCGATCGCTTCTTTGAGCGCCCGATCGTCCTTTTCATCCGGCGGCACGTAGGACTGCGAACCAGACTCTTCCGTGCCCTCGGCCTTGAGATGACCACGCAGCGAGGCCTCGCCCTTGGTGTCGGTGCGCGCCTTCAGGTCGTCCGGCACGTCCTGGAGCACCTCGATGTCGGGCGTGATGCCCTTGGCCTGGATCGAGCGGCCCGAAGGCGTGTAGTAGCGCGCCGTGGTCAGCCGCAATGCGCCGTTGCCGGACCCGAGCGGGATGATGGTCTGCACCGAGCCCTTGCCGAACGACCGCGTGCCGACCAGCGTGGCGCGCTTGTGGTCCTGCAGCGCGCCGGCGACGATCTCCGACGCCGAGGCCGAGCCGCCATTGATCAACACGATAACCGGCTTGCCCTTGGTCAAATCGCCCGGCCGGGCATTGAAGCGCTGCGTCTCCTCGGCGTTGCGGCCGCGGGTGGAGACGATTTCGCCCTTCTCCAAAAACGCATCCGAGACCGAAATCGCCTGATCGAGCAGGCCGCCCGGATTGTTGCGCAGATCGACCACGAAGCCTTTGATCTTGTCGGCGCCGAGCTGCGTGGTGAGATCGCTGATCGCCTTCTTCAGGCCGTCGGTGGTCTGCTCGTTGAACTGCGTGACGCGGATGTAGCCGATGTCATCGCCCTCGGAATGCGAGCGCACCGATTTGACGCGGATGACGTCGCGCACGATCGTCACTTCGATCGGCTTGTCGGCGCCCTTGCGCATGATCGTGAGCTTGATCTTGGTGTTGACCGGGCCGCGCATCTTATCGACGGCCTGATTAAGCGTCAGGCCCTGCACCTGCTCGTCGTCGAGCTTGGTGATGATGTCGTTGGCCATGACGCCGGCCTTGGCCGCCGGGGTCTCGTCGATCGGCGCCACCACCTTCACCAGCCCGTCCTCCATGGTGACCTCGATGCCGAGGCCGCCGAATTCGCCGCGCGTCTGCACCTGCATGTCGCGGAAGCTCTTCGGGTCCATGTAGCTCGAATGCGGATCGAGCCCGGCGAGCATGCCGTTGATCGCCGATTCGACGAGCTTGCTGTCGTCGGGTTTCTCGACGTAATCGGCGCGCACGCGCTCGAACACGTCGCCGAACAGATTGAGTTGCCGGTAGGTGTCCGACGAGGCCGCTTTGGCGGTCGATCCGACGAGAGCGGTGTGTGGCTGGGTCACCAGCAGCGTCAGCCCGGCACCTGCGATTGCGCCGAGGAACATGAGGGAAGTTTTGCGCATCATCCGCGAACCTTTTCACCTTCGTTTGTTGCCCACCACGGGCTTGGATCGATGGGAGTTCCATCCTTACGGAACTCCACATAGAGCACAGGTTGCATAGACCTGGTCGCCACGGCCGCGGATCCCGGCGATCCGCCGCCCATCACCGCTACGGGTTCACCCGTGAGCACAAACTGGCCGAGATCGACGGAAATCCGCTCCATCCCCGCCAGCAAGACATGATACCCGCCGCCGGCATTCAGGATCAAGAGTTGCCCATAGCTGCGAAACGGGCCCGCGTAAACGACCCAACCGTCGCATGGGGCGGTGATCTGGGCGCCGGCCCGGGCGGCGATGGATAGTCCCTTCTGCGTGCCGCCGAGGCCGTCGGAGGCGCCAAAGTCGCGGATTTTCACCCCGTTTACCGGTAAGCGCAGGTGCCCCCGTGTGGCCACGAACGCCACCGCAGGAGCCAGGCGGCCGGGGTCCTTGAGCGTGGCAAGGTCGGGCCGGGTGGCATCCTGTTCGATCGAGCGGCTCTCGGCGCGGGCGGCGCGGGTGGCGCTGTCGAGGCCTGATTCGAGCTTGGCGATGAGGTCCTTGAGATTGTCGACCTGATGCGCCAGGTCGGCGGCGCGCGCCCGTTCGGCATCGAGCGCCTGCTCGGTCGCTGCTTGTTTCTTCTGCCGTTCTTCGATCAGCACGCTCATGCGCAACTGTTCACGCCCAAGCAGGGCAAGATCGCGCGCCAGGCGCTCGCGCTCGCCGACAATATCCTTGCGCACGCGCGAAAGGTCGGCGAGGTCGCCGGCAAGCGCGTCGGCCTGGGCGCGCATTTCCGGGACCACGGCGCCGAGCGTGATGGCGCTGCGCACCGCTTGCAACGCGTCCTCCGGCCGCACCAGGAGCGCCGGCGGCGGCTGATGACCGATCCGTTGCAGCGCCGCCAGGATCTCGACAGTGACGCCGCGGCGCTGATCGAGCGATCGGCGAAGAAAGACTTCCCGCTCGTCGAGCCGCTTGGCGCGCGCTTGCGTCGCTTCGATGCTGGCCTCGACGTCGCGCACGCGCGCGGCGGTGTCGATGAGTTGCTGGTTAAGCGCGCGCCGATCATCCCCGATCGCGTCGATTTCGCGCTTGAGCTTGGCCTGGGTTTCCATCGACTCGCGCTCTTTGGCGCGCGCCGCCTCGAGTTCCTGATCGTGCTGTTTGAGGGCGTCCGGGTCAACTTTTTCGGGTGTGGAAGTCGCGGGGGCGCCAGGCGGCCAAGAGACCCCTGAGAACGGAATCTCCGCCGCCCCGGGAGACTGAACCGATGGCGCTTGAGCAAGCGCGGCCAAGTTTGCGCCCAGCGGCAGGGCAAAAGCCAAAGCCGATCCGAGCACAAGGCGCGGATCGGTGCGGCTCGACCGGCGGAGAATCATGTTGTCCAAAGGTAGACGCCAAGCTCGGGAACGCAAGACAGAGCAGATACGATGCGACCGGATTAAGGCAGACTGGCTCCATCTGTCACAAATCGGTGAGGCGAGATTAAGAACGCTTAAGAAAATAACGGATGGGTCAGCCCCGGTGATAAGGATGGCCGGCGAGAATGGTGCCGGCGCGATAGAGCTGTTCCAGCAGCATGATGCGTACGAGCTGATGCGGCCAAGTAGCGGCTCCGAACGCGAGCTGGAGCTTGGCGCGCTGGAGAAGGCTCGGCGCGAGTCCATCGGCACCGCCGATGATAAAGCACACAACCGCACGATCTTCGGCGCGCCACTCACGCAGCAGCGCCGCCAGCGCCGGGCTGTCGAGGCTCTGACCGCGCTGATCGAGAACGACGACGATCGCCTCCTCGGGAATGACATTGGCGAGCGCAATCGATTCCTCGACCCGGCGACGCTCGGCATCCTGGGCGCGGCTTTCGCGAATCTCGATGACTTCGACGTCGCGCAGGCCGAGCGCACGTCCGGTCGCTTCCGCGCGCTTGCGATAGAGGGCGGCGAGCTCACGCTCGGGCCCTTGTTTCAGGCGGCCGATTGCCGCGACGACAAGGCGCATGGACGGCCACACATGATCGCGCAGACGAAGTACAGCGTCGGCCTTCGCGGGCCGCAGAGCTTGTCATCCACCCGGCCAGTTCGAGCCGGACTGGTGGCGGCCACCTCAAGGTGGCGGAACGTTATGGCGCGAGCCTAGCTCACGCGTCGTGCCGAACGCCCGGCCGTCCACATCCCCTCGAGATTGTAGAAGGCGCGGACTTCGGGGCGGAAGACGTGGACGATCACGTCGCTGGCGTCGATCAGCACCCAGTCGCAATGCGGAACGCCTTCGACGCGGGCGGCGACGCCGGCTTTGTCGAGGTCCTCGACCACCCTGTCGGCGACCGAGCCGACATGGCGCTGCGACCGGCCGGAAGCCACGACCATGTAGTCGCCGATCGAAGATTTGTCCCGGAGGTCGATGGTGAGGGTGTCCTCCGCCTTCATATCGTCGAGGCGGGCGAGGACCATACGGAGAATCTCCTCGGCGTCAGGACGCATTCTGGAGACCGCTTCGGGCACGCGACGGTCGGCCCGAAAAATCGCAGGTGTGGACAGGGGTCCTTATCCTTTCGCTCCTTTTCGGCCCTGGTCACCGAATCCAGGGCTATCACTAAGATAGGCACGCAGCGTTAACAGTTTCAACCGTCTTGCGTGTACCTGTGGTGCAATCAATCGTCGCGCAAGGCCCGTGCCGCTCGTAACGCCGTCGAGGACAGCGGCGATTTCAGGCCATGCAGATAAATCCAGGCCGGCGGCGTTCGTTCCGGCAGGGTTTTTGCCGCCGATTCGGGGATGCGGGCATAGGCCAGCGCCTGGCCGGCGACGCCGGCCGAGGCATAAAGACTAGGACCGAGTCGATCGACGACCGCGATCGGCACCAGCGCCGCGATGTCGCGCCAGTGCTGCCAGCGATGAAAGCTGCGCAGATTGTCGGCGCCCATGATCCAGACGAAGTGCACATGCGGACAACGCCGCAGCAGATAGCGGAGCGTCTGGTAGGTGTAGCGCGTGCCGATCTCCGCTTCGAGATCGCTGACGTCGATGCGCGGATGGTTGGCCAGCGCGCGCGCGGCGACGACGCGCTCTTCGAGCGGCGCGAGACCGCGGGTGTCCTTAAGCGGATTGCCGGGCGTGACCAGCCACCACACGCGATCCAGCCCGATGCGCTTCATGGCGAGCAGACAGGCCCCGCGATGGGCGGCGTGGGCCGGATCGAACGTCCCGCCGAACAGCCCGATGCGCATGCCGGGGGCGTGGGGCGGCAGCACGGGGCGGGCTTTGACCCCACCCGACGCTCCCGCGTTTGCGGAGGAGGAAAGGGAAGGCGTAGCCGCACGTGGAGGCGGGAACTCGCGGTTCATGGCCGTCGAAACAACCCCCTCCACACCCGTCGTCCGCCAGCCGCCGTTCGTGACAAGTCGCGGCGGGCGGACGAAAATCATGGCCGCGTCTGTCCGCTGCCGCGGATGCGATACTTGAAACTGGTGAGCTGTTCGACACCGACGGGGCCGCGTGCGTGCAGCCTCCCGGTGGCGATGCCAATCTCCCCGCCGAAGCCGAACTCACCGCCGTCGGCAAACTGCGTCGAAGCATTATGCAGCACGATCGCCGAATCCACCTCGCGCAAGAACTTCTCCGCCGCCGCCTTGTCCTCGGTGACGATCGCGTCGGTGTGATGCGAGCCGTAGCGCTCGATATGAGCGATCGCGGCGTCGACGCCGTCGACCACACCCGCGGTCAGAATGGCGTCCAGATATTCCGTACCCCAATCGGCCTCGGTCGCCGGCTTGACGCGGCGATCGACCGCCTGCACCGCCGCATCGCCGCGGATTTCGCAACCGGCATCGATGAGCATGCCGATGAGCGGCTTGAGCAGTTTCGGCGCGCCGGCGCGATCGACGAGCAAGGTCTCAGCGGCTCCGCACACGCCGGTGCGGCGCATCTTGGCATTGAGCACGATGGCCTTGGCCATTGGAAGTTTGGCCGCGCGGTCGACATAGACGTGACAGACGCCCTCGAGATGCGCGAACACCGGCACGCGCGCCTCCGCCTGCACCCGGGCGACAAGGTCCTTGCCGCCGCGCGGCACCATCACGTCGATGGCGCCGTCAAGCCCGGCAAGCATCATGCCGACGGCGGCGCGCTCGCGTGTCGGCACGAGCGAGATCGCGGCGGCCGGCAGCCCAGCCTCGACCAGACCTTCGACCAGCGCGGCGTGGATGGCGCGAGCCGAACGGAAGCCTTCGGAACCGCCGCGCAGGATTACGGCGTTGCCGGCCTTCAGGCACAGCGCGCCGGCATCCGCCGTGACATTGGGCCGGCTCTCGTAGATCACGCCGATCACGCCGAGCGGTACCCGGACCCGCTCGATGCGCATTCCGTTCGGGCGCCGCCACGAGGCCATGATGGTGCCGACCGGGTCCTTGAGCTTGCGGATGGCATCAAGCCCCGCCGCCATGGCCTCGATTCGCTCGGGGTTGAGCGTGAGCCGGTCGAGAAAGGCGGCGGTCGCGCCCGCGGACTTTGCTGCGGCCAAATCCTCGGCATTGGCGGCGAGAATCGCCGACTGCGCGCGGCGCATGGCCTTGGCCATGGCCGCAAGCGCACGATTCTTGCGCGCCGCCGGGGCAAGCGCCAGCACATGGGCGGCCTGGCGCGCTTCGCGACCGATCTCGCGCATCGTCGCTTCAAGCTTCCCGGCGCCTTCCACCGCCTTCAGCGGAGCATTCATGGCATTGATCCGTCTCGCGTTCAGCGCTTCCTACCATGTTCGGCGCGGCCCGGCGAGCAGGTGCGGCGCGATCGTTGTCCACAGCGATCCCCCGGTATTTCGCAGCCCGGTCATAGAATCCGAGGAACTTGTCCAAAGTTGAGGACGTTGCGCTGCAGATTTCGCAACGGGAGGGTGTCATGAGTTTGCCAATTGAACGCCTACCCCGCGTTTTGCCGCGGCGGTTCCCGGTCGGCGCCACCTATGTGGTCGAGGGTTACGGGGCCCAGGAAGGCGATTTGCAGGTCATTGCCCGCTACGTCGTCTTGCCCGGCGGGCGCCGGATCAATGTTCCGGCCGATCTCAGCCGGCCGGCAGCCCCGCCGCGCGTCCGGGCTTTCCGCCGCAATGGGAATCCCAAGCAATCTCAAGCCAAAAGCCGACCCGAGCGCGGCGGCAAAAAAATCGCAGCCCGCCGCGGAACCCGGTAACCCCGCCGGCGTTGACTTGGTGGCGCCGGGCGAAGCCCCCCAGCCCCTCACCCTCAATCACCCGGCGTCGAGCCCCGGCCGCGTCAAGCGGTCGGGGTTCTCTTCTTCTCGGCAACGCATCGGGCCGGGTGCGCGGACCCGTCCTTTGGGATGACATCCGGCTCTTTGCTGAGCTTGCCGACACTCGTCATTCCCGGCCGACGACCAGATCGTCGCGATGCACCATCTCCGCCCGGCCGCGAAAGCCGAGAATCGACTCGATAGCGGCGGACGCGCGGCCGCGGATTCTCTGGGCATCCTCGGCGTCATAGGCGCAGAGGCCGCGGCCGATTTCCGCTCCGTCGAGACCGCGGATGATCACCGCGTCGCCGCGCGCGAAGTCGCCCGCGACGCTGACAACGCCGGCCGGCAGCAGGCTCTTGCCCCGGCGCAGTGCCGCGACAGCGCCGGCATCGATCACCAGCGTGCCCTTGGGCTCGAGCGCCCCGGCAATCCACTTCTTGCGTGCCGTCACCGGATTTGCCGCGGTGAGAAACCATGTACAGCGCGCGCCCTCGGCGATCGCGCGCAACGGATGCTCGAGGCGCCCCGAGGCGATGACCATATGGGTGCCGGCATTGCTGGCGATCCGCGCCGCTTCGATCTTGGTCTGCATGCCGCCGCGCGACAGTTCCGAGCCGGGCGCACCAGCCATCGCCTCGATGTCGGGCGTGATGCGGGCGACGCAGGGGATGTGCCGCGCCGACGCATCCTTGTCCGGCGGCGCCTCATAGAGTCCGTCGACGTCCGACAAAAGCACCAGGAGATCGGCGCTCACCATGGTGGCGACGCGCGCAGCCAGCCGATCGTTGTCGCCGTAGCGAATTTCGTTGGTCGCGACCGTATCGTTCTCGTTGATGACCGGCACCGCACGCCATTCCAGGAGCGTGTCGATGGTGGAACGCGCGTTGAGGTAGCGGCGCCGCTCCTCGGTGTCGCCGAGCGTCACCAGCACCTGGCCGGCGGTGATGCCATGGCGCGACAGCGCCTCGGCCCAGGTGCGCGCCAGCGCGATCTGACCCACCGCGGCGGCAGCTTGGCTGTCTTCGAGCTTGAGCGGACCCCCGGGAAGCTTGAGCACCGCGCGGCCCAGTGCGATCGCGCCGGAGGAGACGACCAGGATGTCGCGTTTCTCGCGATGGAGCGCGGCGAGATCGTCAGCCAGCGAGCTGAGCCAGGCCTCCCTGAGTTTGCCGGCCTGCGAATCGACCAACAGCGAGGAGCCGACCTTGACGACGACACGGCGAAAGTCGGCGAGCGCAGGCGTTTTCACGGCGGGATCGGGCGGCAGGCGGGCGGATGTCGTCACAATTCGGCTTCGTGTTCAAGCTGCGCCTTGTTCTCAAGGCAATAATAGCCGGATAGTCGGCTCACCAGCTTGCGGCGTTTCCAATCATTGAGGATGCGGCTTACGTTCTCCCGCGCAATGCCGGCCATCGCCGCGATATCGCTTTGCCCGATCTTCTGGCGGATGACAATGCGGCCGGAGCCGACATCCTGACCGAAATTCTCCGCGAGTTCGAGCAAGGTCGAAGCGACTCGGCCTTTCAGCGGCAGGAAACTTCCGGCCGCGATCACCGCATCGGTCTCGCGCAGACGGGTGGCGAGCAGCGTGACCAGCGTTTTGTAGACATCCGGATGTTTTTTCGTGAACGCCTCGAACGCGGCACGGCTGAGAAAACTCAACGCGGCGTCGCGCACCGCCACGACCGACGCCGAGCGCGGCCGTCCGTCGATCATGGAAAGCTCGCCGACGATGGCGCCCGGGCCGAGGAAAGCGAGGATCCGCTCGGCGCCGGAGCGCGAAACCATCGTCACCTTGAGCAAGCCGTCTTCGATCCGATAGCAGCCGTCGCCGGGGTCGCCGGCGAGAAACAGCACTTCGTCGGCGGCCAGCCGCACCGGCTTGGCGCCGGCAAACAGATTGGTCGAAAGACGCCCGGGCAATTCCGATAGCAGGCTCGGACCCGAACGGTTTTCTTTTGGCATAAAGCCCCCTCGCCCCTCCGGCTCGGGACAGCGCCCACGCAAGCATGCGGCAGAATGGGCCACAATAAAAGCCCGCCCGGACTTTTGGTCCGGGCGGGCGGAGTAGGCCCTTCTCAGGGCCATGGGGGTGTTTTGGGGACCGAGATTCCACCCCTTCGGCGCCGCCGCCGGCCCGTCGGGGGGTCGGGGGGATGCGCAGGGCCGCGCGGCAGACCGAACTGTGTTCTTAAGCTTAAGAAAACCTTAACGGCTCGCCCGCGATGGCGAAGTGACCGCCATCACACAAAGTGGCTTTACTGCAAGCTCTTGATTTACGAACGCTTTTTGACCGCAACCCGGCGTAATCAAACGCGGGGCGTGCGCACCTTGACGCCGGCGCGCGTCTCGACCGGCTGCACGACCGCAGTGAGGTCGGCATCCGGCCCCAGTTCCTCGCAGGTGAGTTGCAAGAGCCGGGCGACCGCCTCGATCACTTGCGTCGGCACGCCGAGCGCGGCGCCTTCATCGAGAAAGAGTTTGACGTCCTTCATCATCAGCCCGGCCGTGAAGCCGAGATCGAACGTGCCGGGCAGGATGGCTTTGGCGAATTTTTCTTCGGTCGCCGTGTTGCGCCCGGTGCCGGCGTTGATCACGTCGAGCATGATGCGCGGATCGAGCCCCGCCTTCACGCCCATCACCATCGCTTCCGACGTCGCCGCCATCGCCGTCGCCGACAGCACGTTGTTGACGAGCTTCATGGTCTGCCCGGCACCCGGCCGCTCGCCGAGGATGAAAACTTTGCCCAATACCGCGAGCACCGGCTCGATCGCCGCGATCTCGGCGCGCGGGCCCGACGCCATGACGGCGAGCGTGCCCTTTTCCGCGCCGCGCACGCCGCCGCTCACCGGGCTATCGATCTGCACGATATCGCGCTGCGCCAGCAGCTCGAAGATACGCTGCGCCATGACCGCGCCGGTGGTCGACAGATCGACGAAGCGGCGGACGCGTTTGCCTTCGATCACGCCACGCGGACCGGTGGCGACGGCCAGCACGATATCCGGCGTCGGCAAACTCGCCATCACCGTCTCGGCCGCGTCCGCGACCTCCGCTGGCGAGCGCGCCGCGATCGCCCCGCGCGCGGTCAGATTGCCGATCGCTTCCTGGCGCGTGTCGTAGACGACGACGCGGTGCCCCGCCTCAATGAGCCGCCGCGCCATGGGCAAGCCCATCTTGCCGAGACCGATGAAGCCGATGTCCATGGCATTCACCTGCGATCATTTTGCGTTGACTGCAGCCGCCGCGAATTCAGCCCGCACCTTCTCGGTGTGCTCGCCGAGCGCAGGAACCGGGCCGTAATGGCGCGACGTGGACGTGCGCTGTTCGGCCGGTGCCGGATAGGACACCGGGCCGCTCGGCGTGCCGACCGTGATGCGGCGAAGATGCGGATGATGCGCGAGGTCGGCCGGCGTGTTGACGCGCGCAAACGCGATATCGGCGTCGGCGAGTTTTTGAATGAGGATTTTCGCGTCGAGCGTGCCGAACTTTGCCGCCACCTTTGCGTCGGTCGCGGCGCGACGCTTCATGCGCTCAACGTTCGTGGCAAAGGCCGGATCGTCCGCAAGCGCGGCGTCGCCCAAGACCGTTGCCGCCAGCACGCGCCATTCGCGATCGTTCTGGATTGCAATGAGGATGTCGGCGCCGTCACGGCTGCGAAACGCGCCGTAAGGCGCGATCGACGTGTGCGCGAGGCCGAGCCGCTGCGGCGGCTTGCCGCCCTCTTGCTGGATGAGCGGAACCGCCATCCAATCGGCCATGGCGTCGAACATCGAAACCGACAGCTCGGCGCCTTCGCCGCTGCGCTGCCGCGCGATCAGCGCCTCGAGGATCGCCTGGTAGGCATTCAGGCCGGCGGCGATATCGACGACGGAAACGCCGACCCGCGACGGCTCGGTCGTGCCGGTAATCGAGGCGAGGCCGGATTCCGCCTGGATCAACAGGTCGTAGGCCTTGCGCCGCGCATACGGCCCGCGCTCGCCGAAACCGGAAATCGTGCAGCAGATCAGCCGCGAGTGCTCACGCCGCAGCCGCGCGATGGGAAAGCCGAGCTTGTCCACCGCGCCAGGCTTCAGATTCTGCACGAACACGTCGGCGCGCGCGATCATCGCCGCAAGGAGCACCTTTTCCTTGGCGCTGGTGAGATCGAGCACCACCGATTCCTTGCCGCGATTGAGCCAGACGAAATAGCTGCATTCGCCATGCGCGAGGTTGTCGTAGCTGCGCGCGAAGTCGCCTTCCGGCCGCTCGATCTTGATGACGCGCGCGCCGGCATCGGCGAGCCGGCAGGTGCACATCGGCGCCGCGACCGCCTGTTCGAGCGAGACGACGAGAAGGCCCTCAAGCGGACGCGACATCGCGACCTCAATACGACCGTGGCAGCCCGAGCACGTGCTCGGCGATGTACGACAGAATGAGATTGGTGGAAATCGGCGCCACGGTATAAAGCCGGGTCTCGCGGAACTTGCGCTCGATGTCGAATTCTTCGGCGAAGCCGAAGCCGCCATGCGTCTGCACGCACATGTCGGCCGCCGCCCAGGAAGCTTCGGCGGCGAGGTGTTTGGCCATGTTCGCTTCGGCGCCGCAGTCCTTGCCGGCTTCGTAGAGCGCGGCCGCTTCGCGCACCATCAATTCCGCGGCGCGCATGTCGATATAGGCCCGCGCGATGGGGAATTGGACGCCCTGGTTCTGCCCGATCGGCCGGCCGAACACCACGCGCTCGCCCGCATAGGACGCGGCCTTGGCGATGAACCACTTGGCGTCGCCGATGCATTCGGCGGCGATGAGAATGCGCTCGGCATTCATGCCGGAAAGGATGTAGCGAAAGCCCTGTCCCTCCACGCCAACGAGATTCTCGGCCGGCACCCGCATGTTCTCGAAAAAAACTTCTGTGGTGGCGTGATTCATCATGGTGCGGATGGGCCGAATCGTCAGTCCCTTACCCTTCACCTCGCGCATGTCGACGAGGAACACCGACAGGCCGGCGGTGCGCGAAGCAGCCTGATCCCGCGGCATGGTGCGCGCCAAGAGCAGCATGAGATCGGAATGTTCGGCGCGCGAGGTCCAAATCTTCTGGCCGTTGATGACGTAATGATCGCCGTCGCGCGTCGCCGTGGTGCGCAGACTGAGCGTGTCGGTGCCGGACGTCGGCTCGGTCACCCCGAAGGCCTGGAGCCGCAATTCGCCGCCCGCGATGCCGGGCAGATAGCGCGCCTTCTGTTCGGCGCTGCCATGACGCAGCACCGTGCCCATCGTGTACATCTGGGCGTGACAGGCGGCGCCGTTACAGCCCGACGCCTGGATTTCCTCCATGATGGCGGCAGCGGCGGTCATGGTCAGGCCGCTGCCGCCGTATTCCTCCGGGATGAGCGCGGCGAGGAAGCCGGCCTTGGTCAAAGCCGCGACGAATTCTTCCGGATAGGCGCGCTCGCGGTCGAGGCCGCGCCAATAGGCGCCGGGGAAATTTCCACACAGCGCCCGCACCGCCTCGCGAATCGGCGCGAGGTCCGCGGCTTCCGTCACGGCCTCACCTCGGCGCGGCCGTTGTTGATGGCGATCACGTCACGCTCGGCGACGCGGGCGCGGAAACTCACCACGGTACCATCGCGCCACATCTCGGTGCGGATGGTCTCGCCGGGAAAGACCGGAGCGGAAAAACGCCCGGCAAACGCCACCAATCGGGTGGGATCGTAGCCGCACAGCGTTTTCAGCACTGCGTGGCCGGAAACGCCGAAGGTGCCGAGCCCGTGCAGGATCGGGCGCGGGAAGCCGGCGGCCCTGGCGAAGGCGGGCTCGGCATGCAGCGGATTATAGTCGCCGCTCAAGCGGTAGATCAGCGCCATTTCCGGGCGGGTGGGGAGATCGCAGATCAGGTCGGGAGCGCGCGCGGGAATCGGATGCGGCGCCGGCGCCTCGCGCGGCGGGCCGCCGAAGCCGCCATCGCCGCGGCAGAACGCCGTCCCCGTGATGGTCGCGACCAACTCGCCGGTCGCCTTATCGGTCACCGTGCGTTCGCTGAGAATGAGCGCGCCTTTACCGGCGCCCTTGTCGATGACCTCAAGGATGCGCGTCTGGCCGATCAGGGTGCCTTGGCCTTTGAGCGGCCGGTGCAGCGTGAAGCCCTGCTCGCCGTTGACCACCTTGACGTGATCGATGCCGGTGTTGCGCACCCAGGAGCCGCCATAGCCAAGCACGGTAGCCATGGTCGGAAGCACCTTCAGATTCTTCTCGTAGACGAAGGCAAGCTCGTCCTCGTTCATGGGATCGTGCCCGAGCCCGACGCCGAGCGCGTAGAGCATGCAGTCCTTCGGCTCGTAACTCTGCTCGACCGGCGGGATCTGCATCGCCATCAGTTTATCGTAGACGATCGCCATGACTCACTCCGTTCCGCCGCGCTTTACACCGGGTCCCACGAAAACACCTCGGGCGATCGTTCGAGCGGCGTAAAGGAGCTGGCGAACGCGGCCTTGAGCTGCTCGGCGAGCTTTTGCGGCGTCCAGCCGTCGGAGCGATGCAAGGTCCGGATCGGCCGGTTCTGATTGAACAAGTAGATTTCGTTGTTGCGCGCCGAAAGGATTTGCCCGGTGATGCCGTCGGCACGGTCGGAGGCGAGATAGACGACGAGCGGCGCGACTTTTTCCGGCGTCACCTGGCTGGCGCGGGCGACGCGCGCCTTCTCCTCCTCGGTCTCCGCCGGGATCGACTGCACCATGCGCGTCCAGGCGAACGGCGACACGCAATTCGAGCGCACATTGAAGCGCGCCATGTCGAGCGCGATGCCGCGGGAAAGCCCGAGAATGCCCAGCTTCGCCGCCATGTAATTGGCCTGGCCGAAATTGCCGATCAGCCCGGACGTCGAAGTCATATGCACATAGGTCCCGGACTTCTGCTCGCGGAAGTGCGTGGCGCAGGCGCGGCTCATGATGAAGCTGCCGTTGAGATGCACGTTGATCACGTCCGACCAGTCGGACCAGCTCATGCGGTGAAAGATGCGGTCGCGCAGGATGCCGGCATTGTTGACCAGGATGTCGACGCGACCGAAGGCGTCGAGCGCCGACTTCACGATCTTGTCGCCGTTCGCCGGCTCGCTGATCGACAGCGTCGAGGCGATCGCCTCGCCGCCGGCCTGCTTGATCTCATCGACGACCGCGTGCGCCGGCGAAGCGTCGGTGCCTTCGCCTTCGAGGCTCGCCCCGATATCGCAGACCACGACACGGGCGCCTTCCTGCGCCATCAAAAGCGCGATGGCCCGCCCGATGCCCCGCCCCGCACCGGTGACGATGGCGACTTTGCCTTCCACAATGCCCGGCATTTCGTCCCCCTATCGCAATGGCCAGCGCGGTAGCGTTTGCGAAGTTCGGAATTGGCCCCACCCGGCGCGGTCTAGCAAGGTGCAAGAGCGGGTGTAAACCCATTGCGCCAGAGCCGATCCGCGTGGACACTCGGGCTTCGTCTAGACCCTCTCCCCAGACCCTCCCCGATGATGACCTGACCGATGACAGGAAAACGCCATGCAACCCGTGCTTCGGCTTCATGAAGATGTGCTGTCGAACGACGCTGCGGCGGCGTGGCCGGCGCGGCCGCGGATGATCTTCGCGGTGCATGGCTCCGCCGCTATTGCCGACCGGGAGTTGCACGACGACGAGGCGTGGAGCGGCGAAGGCGCGATCGCCCTCAAGGCCGGCCGCGATGGCGCAACTCTCTGGCGATGGGAGCTGGTAGCGGGCGAAGCCGACGGCGGCCCTACCGCCGGCGCGGGCATCGTGTCGCGCGAAAAACTTGCCGCGCGGCTCGAGACCCTGCCCAAGGGCGCGCTCATCTTGCGCGGCGACAGCGTCGCTTTCCCGGCGGGTGGCTGCGCCTATCGGCACCGGCATCAGGGACCCGGCATCCGTTGCCTGATCGAAGG
>Ga0116111_1000994_pt1 | contig 21479 bp, 22 predicted proteins | sample June2015DPH_8_10_FD_89720 | JGI IMG/M metagenome (GOLD analysis project Ga0116111, IMG submission 89720) | Peatland microbial communities from SPRUCE experiment site at the Marcell Experimental Forest, Minnesota, USA - June2015DPH_8_100 | ecosystem: Environmental > Terrestrial > Soil > Wetlands... | reverse complement strand
GGGACGCTTCGCCTTCCTCGACGGGCTCGCGGGAAGCTACCCCGGCTTCATCATCACCGGCGATCAGGTGCGGATGCTTGAGCACTGCCCTGTCTGTGACCGGCCCGGGCCCGTGCTTGAGCCGGAGGTGCAGCGAGCTCCGTCCGAGGAGGTGCGTGGATGCGCCACAGTGCTGCAAAGAATCTTGGCCCAGACGTTACACGGAGACAATAAATGACAAGAGTGAGCGAAATCACGGAGCCGGGTTCACAGGAGTTACCGAAGCAGTCGAGGTTAGGGTGGGGATTGACGTTCGCCAGGATGCTGCTCGCGAACCCGGCCGCCCTCAAAAAGTTAATGGTGATGGGCCCCGACGAGGAGCGGTACGTCCGACCGCCGAGGGAGTATGAGCTCCCCCCGTTTCGCGAGAGTATGCGGTACTGCACCTCCAACGAGAAGTACCTCAGGCCGACGCGGTGGTGCAACCCCCGGGAACCCGAAGTCATCGCCTTGGCGAACGAACTAGGCGCGTATGAACTCTCCGATTATAAGTTCGCTGAAGCCGCCTACTGGTTTGTCAAGACCAAATTCGTAGTTGAGTTCGTGCCCCTGAATAGCGTGAGCGCGACCTTGAAGAGAGGCACGGGGACGTGCTATCACCTGACCTCCGTGTGGATCGCTCTCTGCAGGGCTGCCGGGATCAGAGCCCGGTATAAGACGTTTATGATGATGTTGCCTGATGAGATGATGAACCTAGAGGTGTCTGAGGGAGAGGCAATGACAGCCGACATGTTCAACACGGGGGTGCGCGAGGGAGAGGGCGAGGTGTGCATCGACGGCAAATGGCTCGTCGGACACGTGGCGATGAGGCCTGAGATCTACGCTCGTGCCGGCCTCCCTATACCGAAGTTCGGGGAAGACGCGATAGGCCTGACGTTTAAACTAATTCCCGGAACGATGGAGCACTTAGAGTCCGTCCCTTTGATGAGGGGAATTACGATGAGAGCTCAGAGCTGGCTAGCTCCCGTGCTGATGGAACGCGCCAGTCTTGCGATTAAAAATACCTTACCAATAGGGAGGGAGATCATCGAGGAGGCTGGTGGCATTGAGGCGTACGATCAGAACGCAAGGGAGAGGAGAGAGCTCGTCCCTACGGAAGAAATAACGAACGAAATAGCGAGGCTCACAAAGGACGCTGAGCGTAAACGAGTCATCGTGTTTGAGGAGTGACGATGGAATAAATGGCACATAAGGCTTAAAATAAGATTTCCGTCTGTGATCGGGCCGGTCCTGTTTTCGACCCGGAGGTTCAGCGCCCCGTCTGTCGAGATGCGCGGATGGGCTGAGGAGGCGCAGAGTCCTGGCGCAGGATTTTGAGGTGGGTCATTAACCCCAAGTAACTCCCAAACTTTATGAACAAGTATTTTAAACTAACTAGAAGCACGCAGGATTTGCATACTACATGGCGAGGTGGGGCCAATGATAGCAAAACAGATTTGGCTTGATTTGCGGGACAAAAAAAATCCCGATGATTGGGCGGATGTTGTTAATATGTCGCCGATCGAAACCGTTCTGGTTCGGCCTAAGTCAGTCGAGAAGGATAAAAGTCGTTTCGGCGCAAAGATAAAACTTATTTATTGGCTTGCGGATGTTGCGGAACTAAAAGAAACCGAAGCGGGAGATACGGTCGTTTCGAGCGACGAGACGGTTTTACGGGCTGCTGAGGAGACGGGTCTGAAGAGTGGTTACTACATTAAGATTGTCGATCAGCAAACGATGGAAGCTGCCTGGAGCAGGGGGATCCATCATGATTATTTGGTGGTCGAATTGGACGACGAAACCAATATTCCGCTCGAATTACTGATTGCTCAGATCGAAAAACACAAGGCCCCAACCGGCTTGTTCAAGGTTGTTCACTCCCTTGAAGAATTTTCCGTTGTCTCCGGTGTCCTAGAAAAAGGAACCGACGGCGTGGTATTGAACTGCGACGAGTCGGATGTGATCGGAAAAATCGGCGAGGTTGCATCGGAGGATGAGAAGGTGAAACTGGATGAGGTTGAAGTTCTCGGTATCGAGTATATCGGCATGGGCGATCGCGGTTGTATCGATACCACTTCGCTTATGACCAAAGATGAAGGTATGATTGTCGGCTCCACATCCGCAGGCGGTATTTTGGTGTGCTCCGAAACTCACTATTTGCCCTACATGGAGCTCCGTCCCTTTCGGGTCAACGCCGGAGGGGTTCATTCCTATGTGTTGAGTCCTGATAACTCGACGCGCTACATAAGCGAACTGAAAGCGGGCGATAAAGTGTTGAGTATAAATACAAAAGGCGATGCGCGCGTGGTTGCGGTTGGTCGGAATAAAATAGAAAAGCGCCCGTTGTTGCTTATACAAGGAAAGATCGGCGATGTGGAAATAAACACCATTTTACAGGACGACTGGCATGTCCGTGTAATGGGTGCCGACGGTGAACCTCGCAATATCACCCAGCTCAGGAAAGGTGACCATTTACTGGGGTGTTTGATGCAAAGCGGGGGTCGGCATGTAGGGATTAATGTAGACGAAACAATCATCGAAAAATAAGCAGAAATTCGTTATCCTGACCAATTCCAGAACGGATATTGAGTATTTGACTCGTTTGTTGAACAAACGCACCAGGATGAGTTTCCCTGTTCAATATGGTCCTTCAGTTTGTCGCCATCATCGCTGTAAGCACCGAACTGCATCTCTCAAGCGAGCTCAGATGAGAAACAAAAGACTATATACTGCAAAATACGAACTAAAAGTCTACTATTAGTAAGAAGCAGAATTCAATATGAGCCTCATTTCATAACTGATTTTTTACCCACCCAATTGTAAAGATGCAACATTAAAAGTTCATCAAAACTATGACAAGGTCGCCAATTTCCTTAAACAATCCAGAATCGCTTGTCAATCTGCCGGATGACGAGTTGCAAGCTATTTTGCTTGAGGGCGTCTCAAGAACTTTCGCCCTAACCATCCCGCAGTTACCAGCGGCACTTTATTCGGCTGTTGCGAACGCTTATTTAATTTGCAGAATTGTCGACACCATAGAAGATGAAGTTGCTCTCTCGCCTGAGCAAAAAAAGTTTTTTTGTTCTACGTTTATAGAAGTTGTTAAAACTGGCCAAAATGCACAGACTTTCAGTGCGCAACTGGCTCCTTTGCTTTCTGACCAAACCATTCCGGCTGAACGCAGTCTGATTCAATTGATCCCTAAAGTGATAGCCATCACTCATACTTTAAAAAAACCGCAGATTGAAGCATTGGCAACTTGTTTAGAAGTCATGGCAAAAGGAATGCCAGTTTTTCAAGCCTTGGATTTACATGCCGGCCTAAAAACTATGTCCGACATGGATTATTATTGTTATTGCGTGGCAGGCTGTGTTGGAGAAATGCTGGCTAAATTATTTTGCCTATACTCGCCAGAAATAGCTGTACATAAACAAGAATTGCTTGGGTTGTCGACTTCCTTTGGCCAAGGACTGCAAATGAACAATATTTTAAAAGACATTTGGGATGATGCTGAGCGTGGCGTGTGCTGGCTGCCGCAAGATATTTTTACTGAAACAGGCTTTGATTTAAAGAATCTGACACCAGAAACCAATAGCGAACATTTTCGTCAAGGTTTAACACATCTGATTAGTATCGCTCGTCAGCATTTAGAGAATGCTTTGCGATTTACCTTGCTGATTCCCAGCCACGAAACCGGCATCAGAAAATTTTGTCTGTGGGCATTGGGGATGGCGGTTTTAAACTTAAGGAAGATCAAACACAATCTTAATTTTAGTCAATCTTCGCAAGTGAAGATTTCTCATAACAGTGTTAAAGCTACTATTTTAACAACCACGCTAACGGCGCGCAGCGATTTGCTGTTATCGCTATTATTTAATCAAGTCAGTAAAGAACTTAAAACGCCTGATTGGCAATATTCTCCTTCTTCCATATCTGACGCGGTTCCGCGGCGTTTTGCAGCAGCATCAACAGCTCAGTACAATTTGCAGACGCAAATTGAGAGCGAGTCGCCCTTAGATAACCGCCCCTCGCCACGCCGGCGTGGGATGTAGCTTCATCACGAAGTTATACACGTTTGTAAGAAACCTTCCTATAGCGGTCTGCGCAAGAATTTGTTGCCAAGATTGTCCTTTAAACTCATATTAGAATCCTTTAAACCCACTTTAGAATACTCAGGATGTTTACTGAGACTGATACGCAGATGAATATAGGTCAAGCACAAAGCAGCGCGACGACTATTCGCAGCAAATCGTTTAACCTCGACAAAGCGATTGCCAGAGCACAAGCGCACTTATTAGATCTCCAAACTCCAGACGGTTATTGGCTGTTTGAACTGGAAACCGATTGTACTATCCCTTCCGAGTACATCTTGATGATGCACTACTTAGGGGATATTGATTTAGAGTTGCAGGAGAAAATCGCTAATTATTTACGAGCGCATCAGTCAGCAGACGGCAGTTATCCATTATTTAGCGGCGGTGAAGGTGATTTAAGCTGTAGCGTAAAAGTTTATTACGCGCTAAAAATGGCGGGCGATGATATTAATGCGCCGCATATGGTCAAGCTGCGTGACTATATTTTAAGTCAAGGCGGCGCGGCAAAAGCGAATGTGTTTACCCGCATTGCGTTGGCAATTTTTGAACAACTACCCTGGGACGGTGTGCCTTATATTCCAGTGGAAATTATGCTGTTCCCAAAATGGTTTCCGCTCCATTTAGACAAAGTTTCGTATTGGTCGCGCACGGTGATGGTGCCATTGTTTATTCTCTGCACATTAAAAGCTAAAGCGAAAAATCCGAATCAGATTGATGCATTAGAATTATTTTTGATTCATCCCGATAGAGAAAAGCATTATTTTTCTGCGCGAACTTTCCTGAATAAATGCTTTTTAGCGCTGGATAAAATCGGTTTGGCAGTACGGCCGTTAATTCCAGATTCCATACACAAACGCGCGATTGCTAAAGCCAAAGACTGGATTATTGAACGCCTGAATGGTGAAGACGGCTTAGGGGCGATTTTTCCGGCGATGGTCAATGCTTATGAAGCCTTGCTATTATTGGGTGTTCCTGCCGACGACCCGCCCGTTGTCACGGCTCGTAGAGCGATTGATAAATTGTTAGTAATAAAAGAAAATGAAGCGTATTGTCAGCCTTGTTTATCTCCAGTTTGGGATACTGCCTTAACTTCGTTAGCCTTGCAAGAAGCGGATAAACTAGGCAACCGTCCGGCCATAACTCGTGCTTATACTTGGTTAAAAAATAATCAATTATCTGATGAACCAGGCGATTGGCGCGTACGTCGTCCGCATGTTGCAGGCGGTGGCTGGGCGTTTCAATTCGCCAATCCGCATTATCCCGATGTGGATGATACGGCGGTGGTTGCGTTTGGCATGGCCGAATCCGGTATTGAGGGCTTAGATGAGTCAATAAACAGAGCAACACGCTGGATTGTCGGAATGCAAGCATCGAATGGCGGCTACGGCGCATTTGATGTTGATAACACCTATTATTATCTGAATGAAATTCCGTTTGCTGATCACGGCGCGTTATTAGATCCGCCCACTGTTGATGTGAGTGCGCGTTGCGCGATGTTAATGGCACGCGTTGCAACAGACCACGATGAATTTTTACGAGCTTCAGAGAGTACAATTGCTTATGTTCGCGGTGAACAGGAAGAAAACGGCTCTTGGTTCGGACGTTGGGGGACTAACTATATTTATGGCACCTGGTCAGTGTTATTAGCTCTGGAACAAACGAATATTCCTAAAACCGATCTTCTCTACACAAGAGCGGTTAAATGGTTAAAAAGCGTACAAAACAGTGACGGCGGCTGGGGCGAAAGCAACAAAAGCTACTATGAAGCGGATTTAAGCAATCATCATTTGGTCAGCACCGCTTTCCAAACTGCGTGGGCAATTATTGCTCTTTGCGCAGCTAGTGAAGCGCATAGTCCCGAAGTGAAAGCCGGAGTCAACTTTTTGCTGCGCAAACAAAACGCCGACGGAGTTTGGTACGACGACAGCTTTACCGCGCCAGGCTTCCCGAAAGTGTTTTATCTAAAATATCACGGTTACGATAAATTTTTCCCACTCTGGGCGTTAGCGCGTTATCGTAATGAGTTAGCTGAAAAGAGTGACCTAAAGGGAAACACAAATGGCACAAGCAAAAGGGATTACACGAGCGGAAGAAGCACCGCAGGAAGCGCCAAAGCAAGAGAACATGGCCCTTTTGATGGTCAAGATGATGTTGAGGGATCCCTCGATGCTCATGAGGCTCAGGAGGCGGGGTCCTGATGAGGAGCGGTACGTTGCCCCGCCGCGGATGCAACGTAAAGCCTATGCTGCTGCCGTAAATCGGGCCGTTAATGCAGGAGTGATTATCTACTGGGGTGAAGGCAGTGACTAGAAACGCGAATATTTATGATATTTGTGATCGTGCGGTCCTAGGCGCAGATTGCTTAACCGAGCCTGGGCGCAATCTTCGGTTTGTATACAAGAGGGTGGTCGGACACCCTGCTCTGAAGTATTTAATCCTAAACTGGTGTAAACACCCTGATTTGGCTTTGACAGAAATCTCTGATTATCAAGAGATGATGCAAAAAGCCGTAGAGGCAAGTATTGACAACTGGCAAGATGCTCAGTGGATAGAAACAACCTTCCGTCCTTTGGCGCAACTCCTCGATAGGATCGAAAATCCTCGCTGGCAGCAACGCAAAAAGACTGAGCAGGTAGGCGCTGAACTTGCTCGAACAGATATTCAGAAAGTTGTCGATAACTGCTTGCAAGACATTTTTCGGGTGTGGAACAAGGATAAACACGATCCTTGGTTTCCTGTAGCTGCGCAAGTCGAGTTGTCGGGCGACGATCATATGGATGGTAAGAGTTTTATCAACGTGCTGCAGGGAGTAGGGTCATTTGAATACAAAAACACCACGCTGTTGTTTGCGTTAATACGCTGCTTTTTAATGACCAATCCTAGGCGGCTCAAATTGATTCGCAAGCCTTATCGCGGAATTTGCGAGCCTATGTCCGGTTCTTTCACCCGTTCTTTGACCAAGATATGGCACAGAATTGCCTTTTCAGATGTTAATTTTTTCGAGCATCTTATTGTTTTTGTAGATTATGAAATCTCACGGCAGCATTATGATCGCATCGTCCCGATTCTGGAGAATCTGCTGCGCTATTGTGTGTGTACCAGCCGCGAATGGTTGGAGACACCCAATAACCATATTCAGCATCCAGCGATCACCTGCTTGCCGAAAGATGCGCAAGGAAAACCGCTGACCCGGATGTCCGACGATGCCTGGCAAACGAAACGGGACTTGGGTTTCGGCGACTACGTTCCCGATACCGACACGACTTTCCTTGCTTTGGCGATGGCCAGAAAGTGGCTGGATTTTGTGCGCAAGGAGCAGCTTCCGGTTGACAAAGTGCTGCTCGAACAGTGCGAATCAATGCTGGCTTATCCCTGGGTGGAAATTATTAGCGAGTACCAAGTGGGGGGCAAATTCACTTCAAATCCTCCCACAATTCAGATCACCAAGCCCTTGGATTATGAAGGCGCTGTGCCGATCTGGTTCGATAAGCCGTTCATAAGCGCTGACGGCCAGATAGTCCGGGAAATGCTGGGTAACGAGATTTGTCCAGGTCATAACATGGACATCCTCGACTCCATTCTTCTTAATCGTATACAATGGCGAGCCTTAGAGGGTGAAAACCTGGGCTTTTTACAGCGGTTGCTGGATTTTAATTACAGAGCCTTTGTTAGCGGAAATTTCCGGCATGAGACTGCGTTAATGTATTATTTGCCGGAAATTTATACTTACTACCTGGGGCGCATGTATCAGACATACAGCTCGCTCAGTGAGCCAGAACAACGCATTCTTGACCCCGAAGGAAAAATTCCAGAAATGCGCCGGATTGCCCTGCAGTATTGCAAGGATGAGCTAATCGGCTATTCCCTGAACGCTTTCGATGCAGCACTGGCGGTAGCTGCACTCGTGTTGTTGGAATATGAGCCGCGACATGACGGGGTGATTGCAACTGGACTCAAAGTGATTAATGACGCAACTGGGGAGGGCAGATCCGGGCATCCTTATCGAGGTTATGAATGGAACCGGATGCGTCACCCGACCCGAATTCTTGTTGGCAGCGAGGTCGCAACTTCGATGTTTGTGCTGAGGGCTTGCAGCGAAGCGATGCGCTATCTCTATTCAAGGCAAAACGCAGAAATATAGGAAAATCTGTAATTTTGAAAGGCCAGAGTTATTATTCTAGGCCAATAACCCCAGACTTTGTGAGAGAAAGTGGCATCTTTGTGCTCAGGTACTGGCGGCCCATTGGGAAAGTTGAGATCGTAGAGAGTCCGTTTCTTGATCGCAGTGCTCAATGCCTCGGGATCCATTCGATCGCCTCGATAAGCGCAGTCAATAAACTCTAGAGATCATATGATCCGCGAGTCTGAGCAGCTCCGATTTCGCCTCTGAATCAGCTATGACCGAGAGTCGTGACTTGCCCGCTTCTAGAAGCTCTCTTGCTTTTTCCGTGGCGTAATCGATCGATCCTGTGTTCTGTAAAGCTTCAATCGCGTGATCGGTTCCATTTTCGACTGCGAGTCGCGACGGATCAAGTGCTATTCCGTGCTTTAGTCCGTGAATCATAATGAGCGTCATCTTGCCTTCGATGATGTCACTCGCTCTGTCTTTTCCGAGCACTTCGTACGGCGTAACGAGGTCGAGCACATCATCCCGAATCTGAAAGCCTATGCCCAATGCAATCCCAAATTCCCATAGGGCGTTCACTTCGTCTTCGGAGCCGCCTCCAAGTACGCCCCCCATCGCCAGGCCGGCTGCATAGAGCACGGCAGTCTTTTTTTGCACCATATCTAGATAGTCGGCCTCCGACACGTTCTTGTTATTCTCGAACGTGATGTCCAGCCATTGGCCTTCGCAGCTGTGCAGGCATGCCCTGGAGAGCAGCCGAAGGCATTTCACCACATTGTCTGGTTGTGTTTTCGTGTAAGAAAGCACTTCAAAGGCTTTGCCGTATAGTGCGTCGCCTGCCAAGACGGCTTCTGACATACCCCACTTTGTGTGCACGGTCTCTACGGAGCGTCTTGTCGCATCTGCATCCATAATATCGTCGTGGATCAACATAAAATTGTGGATGAGCTCCACAGAGACTGCGGCTGGAAGTATCGCGTCGATAGCGATATCGGGTTGCACCGTTTGGGCACCCAATAGCAAGACAATAGGGCGGAGCCTTTTTCCGCCTGCTTTGATGAGATGCCGAGCCGCCCTGTACAATTCTTCGGGAAAAACTATCGGGAGATACTCGTCTAGCGCCTTGTCGATTATACCCTTTCTTTTGCGTAAGTCGTCGTTCAAGTTACTCATTTTTGCGTCTCCGCGAACGCGCGCTCGATGCCTCGCTCGTCTATATAGTGCTCGATCACGATTCTCCTGCTAATGCTTCTCCATCCGAAATATTCCGGTTGCGCAACATCAGCTTATTGTTGTGCAACTCGCCTTTGTGGTGACTGTTGTTTTCCGGCTTAATTCTCGCTCCCGATAGGAAAAAGAACGAAGCGAAGCAAAAAACGAGGCGGTTGCAACTCTATTCTTTGCCGAATCGAGTGCATCAATCACTCCTATGTTTCGATTCGGCAAGACCGCGCCGGCTCGAGAGGCCCACTTGTGCTGCTCGCGTTGCTTAAAGAGGTATGATACGTAGTATTTAATGGCTCGCTTTCCTAATGATAGTGGCTCTGCAACAACAGAAGCCGCCACACTATCTTTCTTCTTGAGTGGTGAGGTGCGTTATCTCAAGTAGGACTGTTGGCAATAAGCGCAACGTGCGTTTGTGTGATAACTCCCTTGTTTTTCAGCTTATCTGCCCGCTGCAACGTCGTTATGAAGAAAGAATCCTGTCCAGTTAACTCTTTGTCCTCTTTTTTGTAATTAACAATCAGATTTAACACTTCCATGTAGGCAACATATCGCCCATTTGCAAAAGAAGCAGCGGTGTCCACTGAGTCACGATTATCTTGGGCACTTTGGTTTGCTCCTTTCTCGCACAATTCTATAATCATTTTGACCAGAGTTTTATAATCTTTCAACGTATGCGTAGATTTAACCATTTTATCCCTCACTCACAATACGGAAACCCGTCAGTACATAATTCTTCTTCTATGTCACCTTCTCGAGGCCAGATTTTTGCCACATAAGTAGTTTCTGCGTATGGTTCCAAATAATACATCATTGCGAGCATGACAAGCACGCGATATCCGATTGTATAAACAGTGAGTCGCACCATAAAGGCACGACTCGCTCCTTTTCCCTTTTTAAATGTGGTAGTATCTCGCTTCCGTAACCATTTTTCGATGATAACTCAAGGCGCAGATATTCGCAAATTCCAGCGGGTGCTTGGCCACACGGACATTAACGCAACGGCGCTGTATCTGTAATTCAATGACCGGGACCTGCAGGACGTGTACGCTAACGTGCCTTGTTGAAAGCAAAAGCTACACTTAACAGCCCTTAGCTCTTCAAACGGGGATAGTCGGTGAGCAATCCTAAAGACTTACCGCGTTATTACATCTGCTTTGGCTTTCAAAACCCGGCTGACAACTTCCTTCCCTGTTTTGTAGAGCGCTAATTCGCGCACCTCGCTCTCAATGAACGGGTAGAATGAGAACGACCGGCTGACCTCATCTTTGGACTCTCCGGCAGCAATTACATATCCTGATTTTCTGTCTAAGAAAAAGCCGAACTCTTTTACTTCACCTGTCTGTAACAAGTAGTCCATAGCTGCCCGCAGCTCAGTAAAGTTTAATTGCTCAGCCGGCTCGGTCGGCATCGGAGCCATCGGGTTGACATTCCACAAGCCTAAGAATTTCGCCATATCTTTCACTTCGCTCGTGTTAGCGGCGGTGGCGGTGATCGCCGTTTTTACAGTTTAAGAACTACAACGCGTGGTTGTATCTTAAAGAGATGTTACTAGAGGATGTTACGCTTTTTATCATAAAAATGGCAAAGCGCGGCGTGACAGCTTTAGCGTCGTCGTTGCTGCGGTTAGTTTCCCACCGCACGGGTAGGCCTCTTTACTTTCCCGTCCATGAAATGCAAATATGATGAACTGCCAAAGGTGCGAGAAGTACGCTCACTGGAGGCTGCGCGGCGATAGGGAGCACGTTCCGTATTGTGAGTATTATCGCCGTCCGCGGCACGTGCCAAGGTGACCTGACGTAGCCCATTATGCTCTTCTCGCAGCTAAATGACAACAAATGACAACACTTAAGTTATCACGCCGCCATTTTGAGCTTTGATTCTTTCTTTTCAAGCGAAGGACATCAAGGAAGGCGATACGAATGAACAAACGTATTACGACGAGCATCTTCCTAGCGACTCTTATGCTCGTCTCGCTTTTTGCTGTGGTAAGCAGCGCGGCAAGCGTGAGTGGCACAACGATGGCCGGCACCGGCCCCGCCGTGACCTCATCGGGCGGGATACAGGCCCCCGCGGGATACAGTGGGTATGCCGACTTCTTTGGCGTCGACACTAATGGCACTCTCTGGCACACTAACGGTAGCGGTACTTGGGACTCCCTCGGTGGAGTGAGTATCTCATCACCCGCCGCCGTCTCCATGAACTACAGCTACTTCCGCCTCGACGTCTTTGTGCGCGGCACTGACGGTGGGCTCTGGCAGAAGCACTACCAGAACGGCTGGTCCACCTGGATATCACTCGGTGGGCAACTTGCTTCAGGCACCGGCCCTGCGGTCTCTTCGTCGTCTGCAGGTCGTCTCAATGTCTTTGTAACCGGCACCGAAGGCGCCCTGTGGCATAAAGCGTGGAACGGCACGTCGTGGTCCAACTGGGAAAATCTCGGCGGGAAGCTGACGTCGTCACCCGCTGCGACGCGCTGGTCGTCAAACGCCGCTGACATCCAGGTCTTTGCGCGCGGCACCGACGGTGCCGTTTGGTGGAAGCAATGGGATGGCAGTGCATGGTCCACGTGGGCCTCTCTCGGCGGGCAAGTCGCCCCCAACACGGGACCAGCCGTGAGCCAAACCCTCAACCTCTTTATACAAGGCACTGACCATCAGCTCTGGAATAAGTATCCCGAGGGCTCCAGATGGTCCGCCTGGCGCACCCTCGGCGGAAAGCCTCCTGAGGCACTGTCTACTGCCTCACCGGCCGCCGTCGTCGACCCAGACCTCCACACCAGAGTGTGTGTCAGCAGCACTAGCGGGAACCTCTGGTCTAGCGAGAATGATGTTTCCGGTCTCTGGCCCCAATGGTCCTCCGTTGGTACCCCCCCCTAACGTCCTCAGAGGTTGCTGATACCGATATAGAGACACGTATAGAGCAACGACAGGTAAGGAGAGCCCCCGTAACGTAATGGGGGCGTATTTTTCTTTTGCCGGAATTTTCTTTTATTATCTACAGAAAGTATCAGTCGACGTACAAGGTAGGGTTAGGATACTATCTTCTCTCCTACGCGCACGAAAAACGGAACAAGGTCGATCTGGACACCCTTGCGGGCGATTTCCTCGACCTCTATACCGAACGCTGTCGAACCCTCTGGCCCGGTGGCGGTATAGGGAAGCCCTGATTGCAGACCGCACGACGCGCTCAAAAAATTTCCCAAGAAACCGGAGTTTGCGCGATGTTTGAGGCAGTACCAAAAAAACCACGACAAGACAAACCGAAGGGGTAATTCGGTAACGTCGAAAAAAGAGAAGTATAAGTGGCCGTTGATCGAAATTAGCTATGCGTCGTCCGATTACGAAACCGTTTTTTAAACACGTTCATTCTACCTTTTCGGGTTCTTTATCGTTCATCGTTCTTCATATCTTACTCCAGCCGCTCTTATGGCGCCACTGCGACGCAAATTCCATAAAGCGAACCGGACACATATGTATGGGGCATCTATTTTTGTTCTAAGATAATCATCCCATAATGGCCCGTTTTCTAGTTCTTTTAGTATGGCGGCTTTAATTTGTTTATACCGCATCATTAGTTATTCTTTTTGATTGATGCAGGGCGTTAAAGCTGCCGATTTGTGTTGAAATGCTCTGCAATAACACGTCACACTTTCGTAGCGGCCCAAAAATCAAAGGAAATCGAGAAAAGAAACAATGAGCTGCGAGCAAAGACTTAGTCAAAGAAACGCGCGATAATGCGCTTTAGTAACTCTTATTCCCGCAGCCGTTGATGTGGGCGCACCTACCCCACCATTAATGCCGACTTGGACAGGCGCGACAAGGGGCACTTTTCTGCGTTGCAAACGTAACATTCTCTAGTTACATCTCTTTAAGATACACCGACGCGTTGTCGTTTAGAAACTGTAAAAACGGCGGTCACCGCCACCGACGCTCACACGTCGAGAGAAGTGAGAATCTGCAGCTGCGCTCAAAATGAAACGCAGCGTTCTAAATCGCCAACTATATCAAGCTTATTAAAAACGTTTAATTTTGAGACGCCAAGCAATATTATACGACATACGTGTAAGGTTGTTTTAACTCAAGTCCGAAAATATCTCAATTTTAGGGACTTAGGTTTGCCAGCGCTCACGGCATTTGTTGTAATTTGGGTAACGTTTGGTATCGTTCTTTTATTTTATCACGTCGTCCCGTATTTTGGATTCGCGATACTACTGCAGTTTGGAGCTTCACTTTTTCTGTTTGCTTTAATGCTGAGTTCACGGCTGTTGCTGGCTCGAGACCGCTTTCAATTATTGGACATCGTTCCGGCTGCTAACGCTTATTCAGACATCGCTGAGAGTTACACAAAATGCGCCGCTAAAGCAAATCGTTTGCCCGTTCGGGGTTTAGATTTGCTCCAGCTAGCGACAAGTTTGGTGCTGATTGCAGCCGTGCTTGCATTTTTTTCGTCGGCGGCTATGGCTCGTCAAATTGGATGTCGGTCATTCCTCCTTCAACTCCACCATCGCTTGTTTGGGTTTGCTGGGTTGGTCTTGCAGTCTTTGCTACTTCGTACGGACTGTTTTTTTTTGCATGTTGAGGAACATGACAAAAAGTCACAAAGCTTCTACAAGCGAGTAGCCGAAGAGAGCTTAGAGCCATATGTCTCTTCAGGAATAGGCATTTTACCGATGGAGAGCCGTGTTGGAGATACTCACAACATAGTTTTGGACTTTGATTTCTCTGACAACTTCAAAGAATTTTGTGCTAAGCCTGCATTTAATCAACATCTTGAGGCAGAACTCCTCGCAGCAGGATTGCAAACTCGGCGGGGAGAAACGAGTCCGACTAGCCCCTCGTCACCGTTGCCGGCCACCATTTGGAACTGCTGCTTTTCTGCTGCTGGTGAACACCGGATTAACTGAGTGCTAAGCGCGGTAACACCTGCAGGCCTGGGGTTTGCCGAGACAAAAGACGCCATCTTTATTCACAGACACAAAATAAACGTTAGAGGGGCGCCCGGGGCTGCATCGCTGCCAGTTCTCACCATTCTCTTTGCGGCATTATCAGTAACTGCAGCACTGATACAGGCGTTTGGCTGGAAACTACCGTTCTGAGGGGGGCTCTGCGGCCCAATGCCTTGTTGCGGGGTCTTGTTTCGCGGCGACCAAGATATGGTGTTGCCGCCCTCACAGACCCGTTCAAAGGGCTTATGCAGAAGTCTATGGAGTGACTGCCTTAGAAAGGTCGTGCGCGATGGCTTCTGAATTTACCACACCTTCGCACTACTTTTAGCTAACAATTACCCGGATATGCACGCCATCTTACCCTGTGAACGACTATTGCGTGGAGGTCGATGGGCTCATCCTTGAACTCGCGGACTACAAGAACGACTATGCTGACATGGCTGCAGAAAAACTTTTTAGGAAGTGTTCGACAGTTGGGAAGCGTATCAATACCTGCGGGACCGCGTGCACGATGGCTGGCTACCCGACAGCGCACGTCAGCAGTTGCGACGAATCATCAAAAGGCTTCAGGTGCAGACTCATCAGCATCGCGAATACGGCTACGTATAGTTTGCTGTATCTTTTGCCGCACTCCAAATTCAGTCTATTTTAGCCTCAACTCTGAGCGTAACAAGCTTTTCATACTTCTGATTATAAGCGAGGTATGGTAGGATATGCGATAGTACCTGCTCCGCAGTGCAGGTACGCTCAATGCCTTTCGAGCTTGTCTGAATCCACCCGTTTTTCTCTTTTCTAAAGCTCTGCACACTGCCATTCTTTGTTGTAAAATTAATTACGCACTCGCTGTTCTTCATTTGTCTAAACCTCGGCCACAAAGAGCTTATTTACCTTTTCGCATCCATCGTTGTCGGGAGGATTATAGAGACACATCTTTTCCGGGACTCCCTTAGAGTACTTCATGCAGTCCCCTAATACTAGTATTAGGCCTGCTAGCTTTCTACCTAGCAGCATACGTGCTATAAGATAGTCGAAACCGACGCGACCGCGTCCTCTAGACAGTCCTTTCTTCGAGTTACATCCCCGCGAGATAGCCATATCGCGTAAAGCTGAGCTGTCACCCGTAGGACAAAAGCGGAAGAGTTAAAACCGACGGAGACCTAGCTGGCAGTGAGGCAGGGAACTCACATAAAAACGCATCGCCGAGTAGATGAGCTGATGCAGTGCAACGATTGCTCGATACGGCAGGCACCTGCATACGTGATTAATTGATTACTGTGTGAAACTATGCGCCTCTCTCACTGTACCCAATGCGAAGTAAGACTGGGGCCCGGAAACGCTGAGCTCGGCTCTGAAATGTGCTATAAATGCCGCATGCAGCAAGTAGGGATAATACGACAGGCTGACTATGTACACACACGGCCACAGACGACCGCCCCGCAAAGATATCGAGAACTCGTATATGAGCTTCGACCGGCAGCTGCACCACAGGGATATCGAGAACTCGTACATGAGCTTCGACCGGCAGCTGCACCACAGGGATATCGAGAACTCGTATATGAGCTTCGACCGGCACCGCCCCCCCACAGCGACGCGCGCTATTTTTCAACACGTTGAGTGCAGCCTTCAATAGCTGGCAGCTCACTACCTGACCCTTCAGAGCCTCAAGGGAAGCGCACAAGAGCGGCCTGCACGGCAACCAAACAAAGCGAAGGAGCGGAGCGACTGAGTGATACAGCGGCTTGGTTAGCTCGGGCGATGGCCTGACTTAGTTGTGTGCAAGCGGCGAGGGGGCGCATAGGGTTATTTTTATTTTTGAGATCAATAATAAAGTTGCTAAATGGTTCCATTCGAGAGGATCCGGCGCAGGCATGCTAGAAGAGAACACGCCTCAAATAGGCTTAAATCAGGCACGCCCGCGCTAATAATAAGAATATGATATAAAGCCCTTTTAACAACTTAAGTCACACAAGAAGCTGCGCAGCGCCAAACATGCATGTTCTTTTATTGACACCTACAAATTTAATGAGTTTTCAACTTCGCATTATATAGTGTTATAGGTTTTTAGAAGCTCAATTACCAAAAGAAGTCAATATTACGCCTCAAGCTCTGAACCTTATCGTATCGATCACACAGACGGCCGCGCAGCTCGCAGAAAGCGGCCGACCAATCGAAGCGTCAAAACTCACGAGCAACGCACGAAGAGCGTCCCTAAATGAACTACCAACAGTTAGCTTGCGCCTGCAACAGTTCACACTATTCTAAATGCAGCCGCTTGACCTATTTCGGCAACGCTATATACGCGCTGGTTCATTTAATGAGCGCGGAGCCGACTATATGCCTATTGACCCAATACTCGTTGTTTCCGACACCCATATCGGATTCCAACCCAAGTCTGCCGAACGATTCGCACATTTTCTGCAGTGGGTGGGGGATAAACTCAGGCCTGCCGAGGGAGATGGACAGAACCTTGCGGGATTACCAATAACGACGTTAGACGGGGTGCAAAAGAACCTTAAGGCCCCCAAAACGCTCGATCTGCTAGGTGATCTTCTCGACATGTGGGCGCCCCGCAACGCTGATTACACCTCCCCCGTCCGAGACGGGTATGGCATCCTCGACGTGCTCTTTCACCTACCGTGCGATAAGATCTATGTTCCAGGCAATCATGACGATGTTGCGGCCAGATATGTCCGTATATATCCGGATCAGAATAACCACCCTTTCACCGTAGTCCCCAGTACTATCCGCAAGAGGCGGTGAAGCAGGGAGTGCAGATCGGCGGATTGACATATTTCTTTCTTCACGGCCACCAGTTCAGCAAGTTATGGGGCGTTCCTGTGCTCAAGTTCTTTGACTTCGTCGGCAGGACCTCGTATGAGTCGTATGAGGTGAGCCCGGGGGCGCTCCTAGTGGGGATCGCGGTCCTAGTATTCTCTGTGCTCCTAGGCATATACAGCTGGATATCCCCATCGTGGCTCAGCCTGCTTGGGCAATTGCCGACTGCAGCGGCAGCTCTGCTTGCGATCGTGTGGGTCACTCTTGGCGTTTTGGGTTTTTTTTGGTTTTGGAGGAGGCTTCAAACGACGTATCTTCAGATTCACGAGGAACCGGCACGTGGGGCACAAGGGCCGCGGTTCGCGGAGTCGCCAAGGTTTAATCGACTCATTGGCCGCCCGAAATACATAAAGATCGCTGAGCTCATCAACAAGCACTACTACAAGCAGGGCAAAGACTCGATCAACGCGGACGTCATCGTATTCGGTCACACTCACGCGCCCGAACGCCACATGTCTGACATGCCTGGAGTCAATATACAGGGCACGAACAAAAAAGGGTTTGTCAATACCGGCGGCTGGGTTGAGAGTTACTCGCGCACCGAGGGGCAGGTCCGCCCGCACGATACGTTCGCGTATATAGACGAGAACGGACCGCAGCTGCTGCAATGGGATGACATAACTGGGACTGCACATGAATTTGAGTAGCCGTCCTCCGGGGTGAGTTTTGGCATCGCAGGTAATGAGCACCAGATCGACGTTCTTGCCAAGTAAGATCGGGCTCATCGTTCACAGCGTAGTTGTGCATCTTTTCATCAAAGTTGTGCAACTTTTTGTCCTTGTTGTGCTTCTTTTTCACCATAATCCTCGTATCCAAGAGAGCCTCAATGGACGGCTCTAGTGCCGCCGATTAAAAAAACAGATGGGCTCGAGGCGATTCAAACGCCCTCTCTATCCCCGCGGAGCCTACAATGGCCGTACTTCTTGCACCTTTGGCAGTTCATCATCGTTGCATTTCATGGACGGGAAAGTAAAGAGGCCTACCCGTGCGCAGTGGGAAACTAACCACAACCAAACGACAAAACTTAAGCTATCGCACCGCCAGACTCTTTTGATTCTGCTTTTCAAGCGAAGGACATAGCCAAAATGGGCACGAACCGAGTTGGAAACTAGTCTCGTACACATAGAAGATAAGCTAGATAATCGATTGGGTTGTAGGGCTGTGGAAACGCCCAAGGAAGGCGAAACGAATGGACCTTAAACGCGTTAAGACGAACATCGTCGTAGCGACTTTTATACTCGTCTCGCTTTTCGCTGTGGTAAGCAGTGCTACGTGCGTAAGCCGCACAACAATAAAGAACACAGGGCCAGCAATAAGCACTACATATTCTAATGGTCAAACGAGCGTCTTTGCCGTTGATAGTAACGGCGTTCTTTGGAACACAACAACCGGTAGCGGCGCGTGGAGCTCTTTAGGTGGGGCGCGTACCTCATCACCAGCCGCGATTTCTTGGGGGACTACTACCCGTCAAGATGTTTTTGTGCGTGGCATAGATGGCGCGGTTTGGTGGAAAACATATACTAATGGTTGGTCGAAGTGGACTAGCATCGGTGGGGAGGTTGCCCCAGGCACAGGACCGGCAATATCTGCATCAGCAGCAGGTCGGTTAGACCTATTCGTTATCGGCACCGACGGTGCGCTATGGCACCGGACATACACCGGCCCTTCGTGGACAAACTGGGAAAGTCTTGATGGTAAGGTAACTGCATCACCAGCAGCGGTTGCAGGATGGCACACAGCAGATGTGTTCGTGCGCGGCAGTGATGGTGCTGTGTGGTACAAGTACTATCAGAACGGGTGGTCTGGTTGGCAATCACTAGGTGGCCAGCTCCTTGCAGGAACGGGGCCAGCAGTGAGTGGGAACAATCCCAACACTGGAGTTAACACATACTTAGGTGTTCACCGACTCGTAGTCGTGGGCACAGACCACAACCTGTGGCTTAAATCGTCACCAGGAACTGGTGCCATAGGCTGGACTTCATGGGGGCGCATTGGTATGCCGCCAGAAGCATTATCCACTTCCTCACCGTCCGCCGAAATTAACGAAACTGGCCCCACAATAATTAGTGTCACCAGTACCAGTGGGAATGTGTGGTACAGTGTGCATACTAGCATCAATGGCACGTTCGACAACTGGAACACATGGAACTCTGTAGGTAGCCCCCCCTAACGTCCTCGTGGGTTGCTGATATTGGGTGGAGACCGTATAGACCAACGGCAGGTAAGGAATGCCTCCGTAACGTAACGGGGGCGTATCTTTCTTTGACCACAATTTTCTTTTTGAACTTTCCAGGTACTGCACATTATTCGCCGCAGGTAACATGTTCTTTCTGCATATCGCTGGTCGAAGCTGACGCTTGATGCTCGCTATCTTGCCTTTGACATGCTCTTGGAGAAGCCACGGGTGTTGAAAGTCAAGAAGAAGATGACTGCGCGGGTGGTAACCAAAGAAGACGTTGAACAGGTGCTAGCGATCTTTAAGGCAGAGATGCTAAAAGGGTCGATCGATGAAGAGCGTGCACGGCAATTTGTAGGGGTCGTGTTGTTTGGTGCTTTTACAGGTCAGCGACCATGCAGCACGATCGCTAGTTGAGAGTTGTACAGTTCAGGGAGGCGCTAAAGTCTGAAAAGCCAGTTTTACACGTTGAATCAGCACAAGATAAAATCAGGGTGGAACACTACCTTCCCCTGCATCCTCAGCTTGCTGGTTTAATGGGATTCTGTGTGATGGCAGAGATGGGAAAGAATTGGTGTTTATGCTGGAAAGCTTCCGCAAGTGGCTGCATAAGCTGAGAATTCGGCTAAGTAGATGTAACAGCCACTTCGTCGCGTCGGATCTTCGTAAGTTCGCAGAGCAGCACGGCGATGTAGTGGGGGGGAATGAATCCAATCGCGCCTATATTCTTACGCACTGTGTGCGGGGGATCGAGTGGAGTGGCTATCGACACCCCTTGCCTCAGCACGTCTACGATATCTACATGGGATGCTGGGGAGATATGCGGTTTGATGATTCGTGCGATGTGGCAAGGAGCATGGTGAATATCTAAATCTCATCAATATTGCCTTATTTTATCAATTAAGCGGCTTCACGCCCCGAGGTAACAAAGGGGTGTCACTTCAATATTTATAATAAATCAGCGTACAAGTTTACGTCTTTAAGAAAGTTAGCTCCCTCTACTGACGATATTCTGACCTGAAGAAGCTGGCGTACTTCGACCTTGAGGTCATCCCGGAGCGGCGCATGCGCGCCAAGGGCTCCGGCGCTATCGGCGCCTTCACCGTTACGAATGACATCACCCGCTACACCGAGGCCAAGCTCTTCTCCGAAGTCGGCAAGCAGACGGAGATGTTAGTTATATGAGCAGCGAAACACTATTATTCATAGTAGCGCTGTTCAACAATTCACACCACGAAAGGAGTAAACATTATGAATGAAGATAGCAAGAGCCCGGTAACGGGCAGTGCTCGCAAACACACGGCCGGCAGAGGCACGTCGAACCGGGACTGGTGGCCGAACCAGTTGAACCTCAGGATCCTCCACCAGAGCTCTCCCTTGTCCAATCCCATGGGCGAGGCGTTCAACTACGCTGAGGAATTCAAGACGCTCGACCTCGAGGCCCTGAAGAAGGACCTGTATGCGCTGATGACGGACTCACAGGACTGGTGGCCGGCCGACTACGGTCACTACGGGGGGCTCTTCATCCGGATGGCGTGGCACAGCGCGGGCACCTATCGCATCGGCGACGGCCGCGGCGGCGCTGGGTTCGGCACCCAACGCTTTGCGCCCATCAACAGCTGGCCGGACAACGCGAACCTCGACAAGGCGCGCCGTTTGCTTTGGCAGATCAAGCAGAAGTACGGCAAGAAAATCTCCTGGGCCGACCTGATGATCCTCGCCGGCAACTGCGCTCTGGAATCAATGGGCTTCAAGACATTCGGCTTCGGCGGCGGGCGCGAAGACGTCTGGGAGCCTAAAGAAGACATCTACTGGGGGGCAGAGAGCGAGTGGCTTGGCGACAAGCGCTACTCCGGTGACCGAGAACTCGAGAATCCCCTCGCCGCCGTGCAGATGGGCCTGATTTACGTGAACCCGCAAGGGCCGAACGGCAACCCGGATCCGGTCGCGCAGGGCCGCGACGTCCGCGAAACCTTCGCGCGTATGGCGATGAACGACGAAGAGACCGTCGCACTCGTCGCAGGCGGGCACACTTTCGGCAAATGCCATGGTGCCGGC
>Ga0116111_1000989_pt1 | contig 21508 bp, 22 predicted proteins | sample June2015DPH_8_10_FD_89720 | JGI IMG/M metagenome (GOLD analysis project Ga0116111, IMG submission 89720) | Peatland microbial communities from SPRUCE experiment site at the Marcell Experimental Forest, Minnesota, USA - June2015DPH_8_100 | ecosystem: Environmental > Terrestrial > Soil > Wetlands... | reverse complement strand
GAATATTGAACAAAAGCGAAAAAGAGAAGTAATATGAGAAAAAAGAAGGAAAAGTCCTATAAGGGCAAGGTAGGGTTAAATGAAAAGAGGTGAAGCAATATGGTTTTGGATATGGTTATTGCGACGCTAGCGGTGCCTAATTGGTTCTTCGTGGTCACCTATGTATTATATGGATTAGCATATATAGGCATCGCCGTCATAAACATAATACCACATCTACTACTCTAGTCTAAGTGACGATTTTAGTTTTAAGAGCCATACGTAGCCACCGCAGATGGTGGCTTCCTTCCCTTTTTTTGCACGTGGGAAGGCGCTTACCATAGCGTTACGAACATTTATCCTTAGTCCTTGAGGTGAAAGCAAATGTCGCGTTACGGATACATAGAGCCCGATTTAGATGGCGAGAAGATAAAAGCCGCGAATAAAAAGTATGAAGGCCTTACAAAACAGGTCGTTGATATTATCTACAAAATAATGGAGGACGAGAAAGGAGATAACAGAAGAAGAATTCTCGACTTCCGTAGTCCTATGTACAAATTGTCTGCCTATAGATCGTCTCGACGACTCGATGAAACGCATAAGAGCTCGTAGTGCAGTTGATGCGCAAAACGGCCCGCCAAGCACGGCCATACTCTAGTGGCGTGCACGAGTTTAAACCAAAGGGCACAGAGCACGTGCGCCGGTTTAGGCATGATCAGGTGATAAACAGAACTTGATAGTTTAACTTAGACTAAACAAAATTCAGCGGGAGCACATTATGCAACAGGCGAGGTGCCACCACGAGATACCTGCGCTGGAGGCGCCGTAACACAGGCTCTAGGTCCAACTGGTTGACCATATCGTGCTCAAGCTGCGCAGGATTGCAGATGGCGACGGACATCACCGCATCGATGCCGCTGTCGAAGAGGACGTCTGGCAGCAACTGGGCGCTTCGCCTATAGATACCGCGAATGCGGACCTATCGGCGCCCTCGCCGGCCGATCAGGATCTCTCTTGTTTTTCGTCCAACTTGAGAGTAGCCGCATCGACCGGGGCAAACTTCGTATCTAATTCGCCACGGACTGGCCTCCGGCGTATGATGAGGGGCAGTCGGTTACGGTCAGCGGAAATCTAAAGATAAGTACGCGGGGTAGCGCCCGAAACCAGCTACGAACAGTTAGTTCATCGTTAGATTACCGTAATCATCCGCCGATATTTCAATATCGTTCGTGATCAGTCGGCCGCGCATCTTGTAAGGCACCTGCGTCTTGAGCTTAACTACAATCATGGCTGCATCTACGGAGATCTTAATGCGCTTCTTGTCTGCAGCCTTGAAGATCTTTTTAGGGATGTCATAAAGATCAGTGCCTACAGGGATTGTGAGCGATATAGGCGCCTCCAGAGCTTTGTAAAACTTGATCGTGTTGTTAGCTCTCTCGATGTTTCTGAGCGCAGTTTTTTCGATGCTGCAAATATTTCCTCTGGTGGTTTTCTTGCTTCTAGCGATATCTGCCTGCGACATGCCTTTCTTCTTCATCTTCAATATCGCGATTTGCAGATCTGTGAGGAAGATTTTATTCTCTTTTTCTCTCATGCCGCTCCTCGTATGTTTAATAGTCTTGTTAAATGCAAATAGTTTGTGAAAGAGAAACTAAGCGTTGTGACGCAGTGGTGGAGCTAGCAAGGGTTCCCGATAACGCTTTGTTCGCAACGGGCATTCGAAACAATTCAAATGCAGAGCACGCAGGGCACCGCCAGAAAATCACTTCGTTTCGGCAGAGCGTTCCGCTTCGCGTAAAGAGAAGGTAGTTCGAGTTCTACAATAAGTGTTAAGTTTTTGTATATCTTGTGTGAAATTAAGCCTATTATAAGGCTAAGTAATGCGAGGAGCTGGTAAAAGATGAACGTACTTATCGTCTATGCACACCCGAACCCGCGCTCATTTAGTGCGGCGATGCGAGAAGCTGCCGTCGACGCTCTAACCGAGGCGGGGCACGCAGTGCAGGTCTCAGATCTTTATGCTATGAATTTCAAGGCAACGCTGGATGAGCACGATTTCAAAGAGCGGCAAGATCCGAATTTCTTCGATCCGGCCACCGAACAGTACCACGCTGCTATGCGAGGAACCTTCGCTGATGATATCACAAGGGAAATTGAGAAAGTTGACTGGGCTAATCTCGTCATTTTCCAATTTCCTCTCTGGTGGCAGTCTTTCCCGGCGATCTTGAAAGGGTGGTGTGACCGCGTCTTCGCCAATGGCATAGCGGTAAACTTCACGACCTATGACCCGTTGCTTTCAGGCAAGAAGGCGTTATTGGCATTTACGACGGGGGCGGGTGCTGCAATGTACGCTCCCGACGGGCCAGCGGGGGATATTAACGTCCTGCTTTCCTTCGCTCGCAACATGTTCCGGACGGCTGGCATCGAATTCTTGGCACCGTTTGTTGCCTATGGCGTCCACTTGCTCTCTTCTGATGAGCGCGAAGTGGAGTTACAGCGCTATCGCGAACGGCTGCTTTCGTTGTGATTCAAAAAAGGAGCTCCAAAAAGAGGGTTTTCTGCAAGCCGCGGGTGCAGGAACTCGCGGGTCAAGGAAGCTGACAAGTGATTCTGTGAGAGTTTCACTTGCTGCTTTCTTGTCGAGTCGGACCACGGGCCACAGCGAGCGACCCCGTCTATCTTTTGCACGACTGGAGTGCACATGCTCATGCGCTTAGCGTAATGCACTTTTGCGACGCTGTTGTCCCTTACTGATCACGTTTACCCCCGTTGCTTTAAAAGCGACGCTGACTTCGCTGCCTCTATCAAGTCTGAGCGTTTCCGTGGAGATGTTTGTGACGTACGCCGCTAGTAAAAACCCACAGTCGATAATCACCTTATTGATAGGTCCGAGGTAAAGTATCTGCTTGACTGTTCCGTTGAAAGTGTTCCGTGCGCTGCTAACAACCTGTTCGAGCATGACAGTAACGTTTTCCGGTCTGATTCCTAAGATGACCCTATCGCCTCTTTCATTGTTTGCGACGGCTTCAATAGTGGCGTTGCCAATGTCAGCGGTAATAATTCCGTCTTTCTGAGAAACAACGGCGCCCTCAAAAAGGTTCTCCATCCCGACAAACGAGGCAACTCGTTCGTCCTCCGGTTTGTCAAAGACGTCATGCACCGAACCGGTTTGTATGAGTCGGCCACCATACATGACCCCGAGCCGATCTGCCAGCAACCGGGCTTCAGTCTGGTCGTGGGTCACGAACAAGGCCGTAATCTCAAACTGGTCAATCACGTCTCTCAGTTCTTCGCGAAGCAAATCTCGCGACTGACTGTCGAGAGCGCTTAGTGGCTCGTCGAGAAGGAGAACATGCGGTTCAAGAATCAGCGATCGAGCGAGAGCCACCCGTTGCTGCTCTCCGCCGCTCAGCGTGGTAGGGGTTCGGTCTTTGAGCTTGGCAATCCCCACCAGTTCCATGATATCCTCGATTCTTCGTCCATGATCGGGCAGCTTCGTGTACCTCAGACCGAATTCGATGTTCTTGTACACGCTCATGTTTGGGAACAAGGCGTAGTCTTGGAACATGTACCCGATATGCCGCCGCTCCGTCGGTAAAAAAGATATGTCTGTTCCGTCGAGAAGCACCCGCCCCTGTCGCGGATAAATGAACCCTGCGATCAGATCGAGCAAGACCGTTTTCCCAGCGCCACTAGGACCAAGAATGACAAAGAATTCACCACTGTCGACGCTGACGCTGATATCTTGCAGCCTGAAATCGCCCAGGCGTGCGTATGCTTGCTCAATCGCCACTGATGTCATTCTTCTTCCTTGCCAGCGTAAGTAGTCGTCCCACCATAAATACGGTCAGGGTGATCAAAAGCGCAATGAATATCGCCTCCATTGTTGAAGAGCTTTGCCTTTTCCGTATCTCCAAAATGTCGCAAGAAGCCCTTATTTACCTTTTTCATTGCCATTTCGACCATGGATGATCAAAAAATAGCGGAAAAGGGCAAGTTTGCAAATCTTAAAATCTTTTTCGCCAACGGCTTGATTCACAACGACAGATTATGCAGCTCAGGCGCACGTTAAGGGTGGAGGTCTCATTGCGTAGCCAAACTGTTCACGCCTAGAAGAGTATAGTCGTATTCAACAGCTCTGGCTACGGCGTTTCCTACGGCTGAGTCGAATAGACGTGTCGCAGAAAGCCGAGAGCGAAGTGCTCGCTGTGTCATGCTGACCGCGTTCCGTGCAAAAAGCCGCCCAACTGAGAAAAGTCTTTTGCCTAGCGCACCTCGGGCGCGAGAACGCCGCGGCGGTTTGAGCTTCTTATGAGATGGTGTCGAGTTTGGTTTGCTTCTCGTCGTCGACTTTTTTTTGTTTGTCTACGTCTATGAAGTATTCCAACGCATCAGGGCATTGACTCGCGAGACCTTCAAAGAATCGACGGACGATTGCGCTGCTAGCCGATTCAAGAGTCTCTCGATACGCTTCTACGAGCACAGGCGGCAACTTCGCGGTCCGCTCTTTGATTTGCTTGATCGCTGCGACGGCGCGGTCTGCTTCTGCCATTGTGCTCAAGGTGTCTGCCATGCTTCTTGTTGTAGTGAGAGTGTAATCATATTTAAGAACGTTGCAGGTCGTTACCGCCCGTTCTTTTGGCGCCTTTGACTCGGTCTTGGCACATGACTCCGACTAGAATAGCGCGTCTCTCAGCTCGATTTTTTGGAGCGCTTCTTTCGCAGTTTTTCGAACGTCGTCGTCCCTGTCCTTGAGCGCGGCTTGCAAACCAGCCGCCGCGCGTACATCTCTTATTCTGCCGAGCGCGTCCGCGGCACGCTCTCGGACAAATTCATCCGGGTCACTCAACGCGTGAATGAGAGGATCAGTTGCGTGCTGGTCTCGCAGTTTTCCCAGCGCGTCAGCGGCGTTCCACCTGACGTCGACGTCTGGATCGTGCAGCGATTCAATGAGCCAGCCGGTCGCGCTCGTGTTTCTGATGTTTCCAAGAGCTTCGGCGGCGTTTCGACGCACGTACCTGTTCACGTCGTGCAAAGCCCCGATGAGAGGATCCACAGCTCGTGGATCGCCTATCAGTCCTAGGGCCAGCGCTGCGTTCCATCGGACAAACCAATCGGTATCGTTCAAAGCCGTGCATAAGGGCGTCACAGCCTCATCCGTCCACACTTGCCCAAGGCCTGCAGACGCGGCTCGGCGGACGTGCCTATTTTCATCGACAAGCGTCCTTACAAGAAACGATACTGCGCTTTTTCCGCCGCTATTTCCAAGGGTTGCGGCTGCCTTCGTCCGCACTGCCGGATCGTTGCTTTTCAGTTGCTGAACCAGCGAATCAAGCATAAACTCCCCCCCTCTTTGACTCACCGTGCCGACGGCCCTGTGCACGCTGTCGCGCGGTACCTAACGGTTTAGGACACCATCACTTTAATCGATCGACTGCTTTCGAATATGTTGGGTTTTTCTAGGACTGGTGTTCGTACTGACTAGATGTCGATAGGCTGCACATTGCCCGCCGAGGACCTTGCGCTCAGAGTCCGCGACTAGGTCACCGTCTTGGTGAAATCACCGTCTGCGATGATTCAAAAGTGAGACACAACGGTGGCACGAAGAGCCGCCGCTCTTTTTTTTTGCATCGAATTATAACTAGCGTGAGCAGTAGCTCACCAAGACGCTAAGTGCTCGCGCTTCAGGGCTAAGAAAGCGAGGAAAGACCGCGCAGTGGCCACTGCCTCGATGCAAAAGTATTTGTTTGATTTTTGCTTTCCGTTAGATGTGAAACTGATTATTATTGTCGGAGATGGGATGGCAGATGAGCCGCTTGGGGTGCTCCAAGGCCAGACTCCGCTCGAGTATGCACACACGCCACACATGGATGACGTGGTGCGTTCGGGTTCGATAGGTAAGTTTTACGCGATAGAACCCGGCGTCAAGGTTGACAGTGACGCGGCCCACTTGGCGATGCTCGGCCAAGACGTGAACATGTCTTCTTCAAATCGTGGGGCGTATGAGGCCCTTGGGGCGGGCTTTGCCCTCGGCCCCGCAGACGTGGGCTTCCGGGTTAACTTCGCCACCATAGATAGCCAGTTCGTGCTCCTCGACGGCAGGGCAGGGCGGATCAGAGATGAAGCAAAGGAACTCGAGCACGCCGTTAACGGCGCGGTGGAACTGGACGCTGTCTCTTTTGATTTTAGGCAAACTCTGGGCTTCAAGGGCGCTCTCGTGCTACGCGACGACGATTTTAGCGTTGACGTGAGCCTACCGACCCAGTATGCCGTTGGCAGACAGATATGGGCGAGGGCAGCGAACGGAACTTCCCAAGCGCTCCGCACGGCAGAGACGATCAACGAGTTTATGGTGAAAACCAACGAGGTCTTGAAGCGGCACCCGATCAATTTGCGGCGTCTCACTGACCAGAAGCCACCGGCGAACGTCGTCATGCCGTGGGCCGCGGGACAAATAAGCCGGTTCAATCCAACCATGAGGAAGTATGGCAAGGGCCTCTGCGTAGCAGCAGCGCCGGTCATAAAGGGCGTGTGCAAGTACTCCGGCATGGACCTTGTCGACGTGCCGGGCGCGACTGGAGAATACGACACAGACACGGCAGCAAAAGGCAAAATTGCGCTCGAAAACCTGGGTAACTACGATATAGTGCTGATCCACGTCGAAGGGACTGATGAAGCCAGTCACGATGGCAACGTCGCAGGAAAACTCTTGATAATTGAGAAGCTTGATGCGATGGTTGGCCATTTGCTCGAACACACGGACATCGCACAAACCCGCTTTGCCCTCCTTTCAGATCACGGATCTTCGTGTGTGACACACGAGCACATGACCACTGAGGTGCCCATAGCGGTCTGTGGGGCGGGGGTGAAGGCAGACCACGTGCAGCATTATGACGAGAAATCGGCTTCACAGGGACGGCTGAATACGCTCTTCGGAAAGCAGCTCATGGCGTTTCTCACTCGATCACAGGTGTGACTGCTTTTGATCATGCGAGTTACCGTGCGAGAAGATCTGAGGAATTTAGCGCCCTGTGAACACGGCGGTAGAATTGTAGAAGCCTCAGAAACAATGCCGAACGTGCTCGACTTCAGTGCAAGCATTAACCCGTACTTGCACCCGCGCACTAAGTCTGCGGTCAAGGAGGCCTTGAAGGGGGCCTATCACTACCCCGATCACACGTACAGGCATTTCAGAGAGGCCGTCGGCGAGTACCTCGCGGTGCCTTCTGACGCGATCGTGCCAGGCAACGGTTCAGTCGAACTGATACGGTTCTGTGCGTGGGCGCTTCTTCAAAAAGGCGACAAAGTGATAGTTCCCGCTCCAACTTTTGGCGAGTACGAGCTCGCGTGCCGTTTGAGCGCCGCTGAGCCCTTAATCGTCCCTGCGTGGGATGAGCATGCATTCAAACGAGACCTTTTCGGCGCCTTGGCTGAGGAAGACGTACGAATGGTCTTCTTGTGCAATCCGAACAACCCCACCGGCAAAGTGCTTGCGAAGGAAACGGTAACCGATATTGCGCTCAAATGTCACGCGGCTAACGCCTTCCTGCTCGTTGATGAAGTCTTCATCGAACTGTCGGATCCGCGGCAAAGCGTCGCGGCTGCGAATCTCGAAGATGCGCTTGTCCTCAGATCCCTCACTAAGTCGTTCGCGATCCCTGGCATCCGGGCCAGCTACGGCATATGCAACCCCGAGTTTGCGAACGTATTAAACAGCATACGTGTTCCGTGGAACCTCAACTCCATCGCGGAAGCGGTCACGGTCGCTCTCCTTAAGGATTGCAAGCCCTATCTCGATGCCTCGCGCGAGAAAATAGCTGCGCAGCGGCGCTGGCTCGCTCATGAACTCAGAGAAATACCAGGGCTGCGGCCGCTCGAAAGCGGCGCGAACTTCTTTATGGTGAATGTCGCGGGAACGTCTCTTTCATCGACGGACTTTGCTAGTGAGATGAGACAGAATGGACTCTTGGTACGCGATTGTCACTCGTTTCGATTGGTCGGAGACGACTATATACGGATAGCGGTTCGGACAAAGGCGGAAAACGCGCGCTTGCTGGAAGCCATCAAGCGAGTTATCAGCCAAAAACTCTGACTTGTTCCGTATTCGAGCCGGTCTTGCGCGGCGACGCGCGTGTCTCTCGGTGAAAGTTTCATATCCAAGTAATCGCGTAGTAGAGGGTGGAGCACGAAATGACAGAAGTAATATTGCTTACTCACAAAGGCTGTCCCGTCTGCCCAATAGCGAGAAGCTTCTGGGAGGAGCTGCAGCAGAGCTGTGATTTTGATTACAAGGACATTGAGGTCTATACGCCGGAGGGCCTCCAACTAATTCGCCAGTACAGCATCAGAAGCGTTCCAACTACGCTTATCGATAAAAAAGTGGAGTTTGTCGGCGTGCCGGACCGCGACGCGGCACTTTCTAAGGTCAACTGCGCCGATTCGAAGCACTAGCTGGTAGTAGACACCGCGGAGGCGATGTCATAGATGAGCGCCTCGAGCTGAATTCCCTCGTTTAGCGCATCATGAAGAGCGTACTCCGCGTCGCCTAGAACTACGAGGAGCTCAGCGAGTACCTTTTCAGTTAGTGATATGCTTCGGGCTTGAATCCGCATTTGAGCGATAATTTCGCCGCCGCTCAGACCCGTCTCGAGCAACAGAAGATCGAGCACGTGCCTAGCCTTGGGTGCATCGTTTTGTAGGGCGAGCTGCAACAGCTCTGAAACCCCTTTGGGGTGCACGCGTTCGGCGAGCACGCTTAAGTCGACCCGATGAGCCTGAGAAGAATCGCCTTCTGCCACGAGCTGGAGCAGCGTCAGCGCTGTTCGAAGACTGCCCTCACTGAGGCCCACAATCGAGCGGCCGCACTCATCTGACAACGCGTGGCCCTCTTCTGTTACAATTCGTCGCAGAACGTCGAGCATCGTGTCAGCGTGGAGCTGTGTGAAGTGCAGCGGCAGGCAGCGCGATCTAACGGGTATGATAATTTGCGACGGACGCGCGGTAGCCAGGATAAACTTGCAGGTCCGATTGTACCGCTCGATTATTCTTCGTAGAGCCTGCTGGGCGTCCCGCGTCAAGGATTCGGCCTCGTTGATAAACAGAATTCGGTACGGTGCAGCTAGCGGAGCGGTTCCTGCGAGCCGGTTCATGATCAGCTTGAAATTGTCAAGCACACCCTTACGCTCGTCGTAAAAACGCGCGAAGCTGCGCGACGCTTCGAGGTACTTCCGGCCTTGTTCAAAGATGTCTGAGGCGTTGATCTCAGCGAAGTTACCCTCCCATTCGTCGCCGAAAAGCTCTCTTGCGACAACTTCGGCTGCTGAGCTCTTGCCTGTCCCCGGAGGGCCAAAGAAGAGCAGGTTCGGCAAGTTCTTGGTGTCGACAATTCGCTGTAGCTGAACCTTGACAACCGGTTGGCCCAGAATCTCCTCGAACGATCGCGGCCGGTATTTCTCCACCCAAAAGAAGTCTAAGTTCCCGTTAGCCCCACACATTCGTGTCGCCTCTCCCCCAATCCATAATTTTCTGCAAAAGCCAGATGGGGGATGTTATCAATGGTCTTGCCCGCCAGCCCTCCGTCGACCGTTCTCAAAAGCTCAAGACCCGCGCAGTCGATTGCTACGGGGTCCGTTCCCGCAAGCACGTAGCCGAGATCCGCTTTCCTGCCGCCGTGACGCAGCTCTTGAGCATTGACGAGTGTCTCTACTGCATCGACTATGAAGATGTCGAACGGTTCGAGCACCGCTGCTTCAGCGATACTTTTGTGCAGATTCACGCCGCTAGCGTGCAAGCGGACGCGTTCTGTCGGTTTAACCAACCCAAACTGGTTCTTCACGGCTCCTGTCAGCGTGCAAATGAAGTGCGTTTTCAGCACAGGCAGTGAGATCTTCAAATCGAACGACCCGGGAACCGTTGACAGAGAGACGGTAAACCCACGATCGCTCCGCCTTTTCGCAAACGGCCCCTTGTTTAGGTTGACGAAGTCAACGCCGTGTTCATCGCAAACACGCTTCAGCGGATGATGCGTAGTCACGCCTCGCGTCTTTCGATCGAAAAACGCGTTCAGGGGGGCATCAAATGCAGGTCCATCCCCTACCGTTAGGGGGTGGTCCGAGAGGTGCTCTAGGACCGTTTCGAGAAGCCGCGGATCGGTGGTGGTCGGGTATGGCTCTTTCGAAACGAGATTCGGTTTGATGAAAATGGACGACGCTGAGGCGATCTTATCGCTGAATTGATCGAGTGCCCTTGCTGCAAAATCGTACTTCGTGGCGCCATTTGCTTTTTCTTTGAAGACTCTCGACATCTTCCCAAACTAATATTTGTCACCTGCGATGAACTACTTTTTGATGGCCGCGTCAGAAAGAACGTGGGAAGCGTGTCGCAGCGAATACTGTCTCTTCTAAACGAAATCGATGCCCCATAATCTGAAATTCACGACACAGAACGGCTTCTGCAGATACTCTACTGACATGGAGGGTACAACAAGCATGCAGTGCAACGGGCGCTAAGAAGCTTAAGTCCCAGGTTGTTGCTCAAGCTAGACGCGGCCGAATGTTCCGTGTTCTGTGGCAACAAGTAGCCCCCTGTTGCTCGCGGCAACAGCATTTTTTTTCCTTGTCACGGCATCGAGGGGCGATATCGCTCATGCACATCGGAGGCCCAGAACTGATCTAGCTTGGTGACGCACGCGGATTTGACCGATCGACGGAGCTCCCCTACTGGCCAGTTTGGATATCGTCCTCCTCTGTTTCGATCTCAGGTCGCGCGTCACTGTGATTTTTCTTCCGTCTCTCGAGGTTCCTCAGGCGTGTCTATAGGTACTTGGTGACCTTCTGATCTTTCGCACCGTGCGTGACTTGTCTGTCAGTCCGGCCTCAGTTTCTTCCCCTTCTATCGAAGTCTGCCGCGGCCGCGCTTTGCCGGCTTCTGACAGATATTGAGTTACGGCAGGGCGCCGCGCGTCGCCAGCTGGCGGTTCGCCGTTGCCATCGCGAACGAGTCGAAGCAAGAGAAAAATAAGAATGATCACCAGAATGAGAATCAGCCCCCAGATCCATAACCAGGCCGGAATCGCGAATCCGTTGTTAGTCTGCGCGCCTGCATTGGAAGCGTTTTTGGCTGTTGAAATTGGAACGATAATGCCTGTCACATTATTCGCCGTCAGAAGGTTACTCGCTTGATAGCGTTATTAGGCGCAACGGGTTGCAATGCCAACACGCGTAGCCCTGAAGTCGTGCTTAAGCGAGGCGTCGTTTCTAGGCTTTTCTCCGTTTGGCCGGCGACGCTCATTTTCGCGAGGTGGCTCGATTGCGAGTTGACCATCGTTTGCGCAGTTGTCTCGCTACTCGGCGCCGTTCCGGTTAAAAAAGCCGCTATCACGCAGGAAGCCACTAGAAACGCCACGCGCAGGATTGCGACAAGAAAAGGGGCTAGTTTGGCATTAATTGTCACTTCCGACAAGAGTGTTGAGTATACAAGTACCCTTCGATGTGGTTTCTCTGCAGTTCGTCGCTAGCAACGACCGCTAGCGCGGACGAGTTGATCCACACCGTGCGCGCGGTTCGGCGCGGTCCCTAAATAGCGCGTGCCAAGATTACTTGCGCTTTTTGCCAGTGATTCGGGCCCTGTTGCCGCGGTCCTGCTTATAACCCTAGCAGTTTGAGATTACGTATCTGCTTGAGCGCCGCCAGCTTAGCTGAAACGATAGGCAGACTTCCCCAGAGTGAAATCGCAGGTCGGGTTGAATGGCAGCAAAAATAGGGTCTTTCTTGTGCAATTCCCGCCCTCTCTTCTTGTGCCCCTGCCTTGCGAAGGCGTTTCGGGCGTGGGTCAAGTCTGCAGATTTCGACCTCGATACGACGCAGCATCTCCGAGGAATTCTTGAATCCTTAAGAGTTGATTGTACTTTGCATTGCGTTCGCTCCGCGCCGGCGCACCAGTTTTGATGAACTCTGAGCCCAAGGCAACTGCAACGTCAGCAATCGTTGTATCTTCGGTCTCTCCTGATCTATGGCTAACGACTACCGAATAGCCGTTCCGAAATGCCAAGGTCGCGGCATCGAAGGCTTCCGACATCGTCCCAATCTGGTTCAGCTTGAGGAGCAGAGCGTTTGCTGCTCCCAGCTTTATCCCTTCGGAAAGTCGGTCGACGTTCGTCACGAATAAATCGTCGCCGACGATGGTCGTGCCGGCCAGTCGTGAGGTTATCTGGGCGAAGTCTTCAAACGCATCCTCGTCGAAGGGATCCTCAATGAGCATTACCGGATATCGGTCCACCAAGTCCTCGTAGTACTCGCTCAGCTCTGTAGGCGAGAGTCTTTTTCCATCTATCAGATAAGTCTGTGTCGTCTTGTCGTAGAATCCTGACGCAGCGCAGTCGACGCCGAGGCGCATCTCCTGATCGTACCCTGCGTTGCCGATGGCCGTCATGATGGCATCAAGTGCCTCAGAAGATGAGGACAGCGCCGGTGCGAAACCGCCCTCGTCTCCCACGTTCGAGGCTCCCTGTCCGTACTGTGCTTGTAAGACGTGCTTGAGCTCGTGATAAGTCTCGACGCCCATTCTGAGGGCGTCAGAAAATGTCTCGGCTCTCGTTGGTATGATAAAAAACTCTTGGATAGACAACGCGTTGCCCGCGTGCGCCCCTCCGTTAATCACGTTCATTACCGGCACGGGCAACGTGCACGCATTTGGGCCGCCTAGGTACTCGTAAAGGTGCATGTTGGCGGAATTCGCCGCTGCGCGAGCAACTGCCATTGACACCCCGAGAATGGCATTTGCCCCGAGATTTGACTTATTTGGGGTCCCATCGAGATCGTTCAGCACTTTGTCGACGTTGCGCTGGGCCCTCACGTCCATGCCGATAACTTCTTCTGCAATCACCGTGTTGACGTTATTCACTGCTCGTAACACGGTTTTTCCGCCGAAATCCGATTCGTTGTCTCGAAGTTCAAGCGCTTCGTTGGATCCCGTGGATGCGCCGGACGGCACCATCGCTCGGCCAAAGCCGCAACCCGTGAAAACTTCCACCTCCACTGTAGGATTTCCGCGCGAATCAAGGACTTGTCTTCCTAAAACTCCTTCGATTTCGAACATGATTTCAGTATGCTTTATGTTGTTCAATCTTAATGTTATCGCTAGTGCGCCTTCTCATCCTTAGATAATTCTTAAATCCTAAAAGCTGAAACCCTTTGAAGATGTTCGGGAGGAGCTTCTCTAAGAATGGCCTCGTTCTTGGCGTCAGTTTGAACGTCCTAGTCCTTGGGATTGTGAGTCTGTTCGCTGACATGAGCACGGAGATGATCTATCCCCTCATCCCTCTTTTTCTTGTTAACGTCCTGGGAGCGACGTTCATTGACGTGGGTCTCATAGAAGGCGTCGCTGAAAGCACCGCAAGTATACTGAAGATAGTTTCAGGGTACCTGTCAGACAGGTTCGGGAAACGTAAACCTCTCGTGTACTCCGGCTATGCGATCGCGGCGATCGCGAAGCCCTTGCTTGCATTTTCAACGGCGTGGCAGCAAGTCTTGGCAATACGGTTCCTTGATCGCCTTGGCAAGGGCATTAGAGACTCAGCGCGTGACGCTATTGTTTCCGAGTCAAAGAGCCGCGGGGTGGGAAGGTCATTCGGCTTCACACGCTCTCTCGATACGCTTGGGGCCGTTATCGGTCCGCTTATCGCAGTGGCCCTGTTTGGCATCCTAAGCTTTCGCGGGCTGTTCCTCCTCGCGTTCATACCGGGGATACTTGCCACTGCTCTTGTGGTTTTTTTTGTGAAAGAGACAGCGGTCAGCTCGCGAAGCAACCAGCGGTATAAGGTCTCATTCCGGTCATTCGACGCAAATTTTCGCATCTTTCTTGTAAGTCTAGGTCTCTTCTTTGTCGGAAACTCAAGCGACGCTTTCCTGTTCTTGCGTGCCCAAAATCTGGGCATCCCAACGCTCCTCGTTCCGGTATTGTATCTTGCAATGAACGTCATCTATGCCGCATCTTCATTTCCGTTTGGCATCATCTCTGACAGAATAGGACGCAAGGCGGTGCTCATAACGGGCTTCGGCATCTTCTTCATCGTCTATTTAGGATTTGCATTCGCCCCATCCGCGCTCGTCATTTGGGTTCTGTTCCCGGTGTATGGGCTCTACTATGGTCTTACCGACGGCGTGTCAAAGGCACTCGTGTCTGATTTGGCCCCTCCCCACCTCAAAGCGACCGCATTTGGCACGTATTATTTCATCATCGGCGTCGTCGCCTTGCCGGCCAGCCTGATCGCCGGCACCCTCTGGCAGACTGTCGGTCCTACCTTTGCCTTTCTCTACGGTGCGGTTATGGCGGTGATTGCAGTGCTGATAATTGGCCTCTTCGTGCGGAGCGAACGTCTAACCCCGACGGCTACGTAACCCTCGCCGACGAAGACGTGTAGCTAGGTAGCTAGGTGCATCCCACGGCCAAGCAAGCACGATTGAAGGTCAATGAAATCAAACGGCAAGCTCTGAAGACGGTATGCTGATGGTCGTCGTCGCCCGCGCTTTTTGAGGACGCCATTTGTCCGGTCTTTCCACCAACGGCGGTGCGGGCGCAGAGAAATTTTATATAGAACAACAACTCTAGTAATTTCGGAGGTTAGCACAGTGATTGGTGGTCAACCAATTCTCATTCTACGCGAAGGAACACAAAGGACGAAGGGCAGGGAAGCCCAGTCCATGAATTTTACCGCAAGCAGGGCCGTAGCTGAAGCAGTGCGAACTACGCTCGGACCGAAAGGCATGGACAAGATGCTCGTTGATTCGATGGGCGATGTGGTTATAACGAACGACGGCGCGACGATACTGAAGGAGATGGATATTGAGCATCCGGCAGCTAAGATGATGGTTGAAGTCGCTAAAACGCAGGATGATGAAGTGGGCGACGGGACAACAACGGCGGTTATCTTGGCTGGCGAACTGCTAAAAAACGCAGAAGAATTGCTCGAGCAAGACATCCACCCGACTGTCATAGAGAAAGGCTACGGTCTCGCCGCAGCCAAAGCGATTGAGATCGTCGAACTGCTGTCGCGTAACGTTTCGATTCGCGATGACGATCTGCTGGAGAAGATTGCAGAGACGGCGCTCACGGGCAAAGGGACTGACGTGGGCAAAGAGATACTTCCGCAGCTCGTTGTTGACGCGGTGAAAAAGGTCGCGCAAAAGGTCAATAACAAGTACAAAGTCGACGAGGAAGACATCAGAATTGAAAATAAAGTCTCCGGTTCCGTTTCCGATTCAGAACTCATTGAAGGCGTCGTCGTCGACAAAGAACGCGCGGCTGAGGGAATGCCACGAAAAGTATGCGATGCGCGCATCCTCGTGTATGACCAACCACTAGAGCTTACCAAAACAAAAACCGATGCCAAAATCAAAATAAAAGATCCTACGCAAATGAAACTCTTCATGGAACGCGATCACGAAGCGTTGATCGAGAAGGCTGATACGATCTTGGCAAGCGGCGCGAATGTAATCTTTTGCCAGAAGGGTATCGACGATCTTCTCCAGTGGCACTTCTCGCGGAATAACGTGATGGCAGTGGAGAACGTGAAACGCGAGGACATTGAGACGATTTCCAAGGTGACCGGCGCCCAAGTAGTGTCCAGCCTGAATGATCTCAGCGCAGCAGACCTGGGCAATGCAGGGGAAGTCGAAGAAACAACGGACATCGAATCTGGCTGCGACACCTGCGGCATTGACTAGACGGAGGTCCTAGGAATGATAACAATCAAAGACTGCAAAAACCCCCGCGTCGTCAGTATCGTCGTTCACGGGGGAGCCGATCATATCGTCGAAGAAACTCACCGAGCTGTGTACGACGCGGTTCGAGTCGTTCAAGCATCGATCGAAGATGGCAAAGTCGTCGCAGGAGGTAGCGCTGCGGAGATTGAGATCGCGATGCAACTCCGCAACTACGCGTCGACGCTTAGCGGCAGGGAACAACTGGCAGTCATCGCCTTTGCCGACGCGATCGAAATAATTCCAAAAACGCTTGCCGAAAACTCCGGTTTGGATCCGATGGACTCGCTCGTTGGCTTGAGGACCGCTCACGAATCAGGAAACAAAACGATGGGGCTACAGATTTCAACGGGAAAAGCAACAGACATGTGGCCTGACGTGATCGAACCTCTAAGAACGAAGAAGCAGGCCATCTTGTCGGCCACCGAAGCCGCGAACATGATCCTTCGAATAGATGACGTGATTCAAGCCGCTACGTTTGAGAAGGGGCCTTCAGCAGATCAGATGGAAGGCATGTCAGATCAAATGCTTGATCAAGTGTGATCGCGTGCTGCCGCAGACGTTTTGGCTCTGCGGCCCTCCTTTTTTTAGTTTCAGCAGATCTTCAGCGCAGCGTGGCGCCTAGCACAGCGCTTATTTTGGAACTAACAAGAAGCGTAACGCAACGTCCCGAGTAGTTTGAGCCTGTCGTGTTTTTTGCTACAACAAGTACTCCTCAGCTTCATCTTTTGTGACCTCTACATACGAACCCATGGTTTCGCAGGTAGGGCAAATCTCGGGAGCGTTTTCCCCGTAGTGCACGTCATCACAAACTGTGCAGCGGAAGTAGCGCTTCATGATCCACCGAAAAAGCCCTGCGTATTTAGTTCTTGTGCTATATCGCCAGTCAAGCTGCGCGTTCGTTTGATTCACTTGCCTGTAGCGCTATGTATGACGCAGTCGCTGTGAGCGGTTAATTCGGCGACGGAAAGGCGTTTTTGTCGCAAAATGAAGACGACGTGAAAGCGCCCAGGGCTCGGCGCAGGTTTGCTGGCGACAGTCTGTAAGCGGCTTGTTATCCGCCCAGCGTGATATCCTGCTTACTATACCAATCAAGCGCCGCGTAGAAGTGCTCCGGCTTGAAATCCGGCCAATATGCATCGACGACGTAGATATCCGAATACACCGATTGCACGGGCAAAAATCCGCTTAGTCGACGTCTACCACCCCAGCGAACGATCAAATCGATGCGGGAAACGTCATGCGATCGTATCATCGTAGTGACGTTTTCGCCCTCGAGTGTGGCATGGGGTTGGGTAAAGAGCGGATTCAAGTCCCACTGCCACCCGTAATTGACCAAGAAGTTGACCTTAATTTTTCCTGAGCCAAATGTGGTTCTTTGTGTGTAAGGGAGAAGCTTTTTTGGGAACATCGGAGAGTCTGTGTCTCCGACGACAAGCAGGCTAGCGTCTTCGTGTTTGAGAATCTCAACGCCGTCGATGCACGCTTTTTGAAAGGCCTTTCTCTGCACTTGGGTTCTTTTCGTGTTATCTTGGGTGAAGCCATAGCTCGTGACTTCCTTGACGCCGACGCTACTGCACAGCCTGAGTACTTCTAATCCGGGAGGCAAGCCAGCTTCATACCCCGCCTCTTTTGATAAACCTCGAGCTAGTGCCCACCGACGGTTCCCGTCAGGAATGATGCCTACGTGGCGTGGTATTCGATTCATTTATTAAAAAGGGGTTCCTACAGGTTTCGAGTTTATCTAGCTCAAGGTTCATAATCTTTGTCCAGCTCTTTCGCCCCTGGCGGCGGTCTTGCGGGTTGCTACAGCGATTCTCTCCGCGGGGCAATGGTTAAAGTTGAGAGCGCACTAACAACCAATGATACGGACTAGCGGAATAACGGCCATGGACCCCCAAAAAAGCGCGAAGGAAACACCCAACGTTACTGTGTGGGGTGTTCACTTAAAGGACGCCACTACTCTCACAAGGAAGGAGCGCGAAGAACTCTTGTTTAAGCTGAACCGAATCTTCACGTTCGTTGGCACGGAAATACCAGAAGAGATCGAACTCGACGGAGAGGTCGTTGCGCTCCACGAAGTCATGTGGCGTCTGATCAATAACAAGAGGGGCCTCACTCCCGAGGAATGTGCAGCCGTGCAGAGGCTTTGGGGCGCTATCGAGAGAAAAATACGACAAATCGAATCGACAATCAGGAGTCAGGATATCGATGAGCACGAAGCGCTTATGTTGTACGTGGAAGCTCAAGGTCTGATTCGTGCCGCCGTTGAACTGAGAGCTTTGGAGAAAGGCAAGCTCTTCAATTCTGCTCAAACCCCGTCGATAGACAGAAACGAAGCCCAAAAAAGGTGGCTCAGTTATCTAAAAAAGATCAGTTGACCCGTGTTGGTGCGTAATTCGCTTCGACAGTCTCCCCGTTGCGAACGGTAGGGTAGACGCGCGCGCCGAGAGCTTTTAGTTCTTGTCTCAGAAGCCGCTAAGCATCTCTTGGGCTATTTGGAGATTCGAAAGTAGATCGTCGCAAGAAGCTACTAAGGTTCGCAGTTTTTTCGTTTGCACTGTTATCTCCACTCTGTTGCCCGTCGCCTTCATTTTTATCTCTCGCGTATTATCAGGCTGAAGAGCTTCGACAATTGAGAGCGCCTGTGGATGTTCGTAAACGAGGATTGCGGTAATCATGCGCGGCGGATAAGAAGGAGCGGCTCGGTCCACTTCAGCCGCGAGTGTTAGCTTCGCAAAAATGTTGCGCAGCAACGCGCGCTTTTTCGAGCGGCCAAAGAACCGTCGTTCTATCGTGAGATCAGCATCTCGACGGTGTCGAGGCGGTACGACCACTCCTCAGGCAGCACGTCCCTGCTCTTGTAATAATTGACCAGCCTTCGAATCTTCGACTCTGTGAGTTGAAGAGCGCGTTTGTTGTGGAGGTCTTTCTTGTTCTCTTCAAGATGATCTCTGAGCTTCAGTGCTTTGGTGATGAGATTGAACAAGTCTTCAGGGAGGTCAGGGGCGACTCCATTGTCGCTAAGCACTTCGGTCAAACTCTTCTTGGTGACTGACTTGACGCTCGGTATCCCGTGCGTATCCCTCAGGACGATCCCGATTTGACTTGAGGAAAGCCCGCTGTTCCGAAGCTCCACTATTAGCTTCTGAACCTCCTCAGACGTCATGGTAACGGGAACCGTACTCTCCAGTGGCCTAGTAGATCCCGACACTCCTTTCCTTCGTGCGTACATTCGCGCCATTTAAGCTCCATTGTCCTATCAGAGACGATCTAACCACGCGTTAGGTGTGCTATTCTATGATCCCCTCTTATATAATTGTTGATGCCCATTCCAAGAATAGTTCTGCGGCCTTGCTTCGGTGCGATAGTGCGTTCTTCTCGTCTACCGTCATCTCTGCGAACGTCCGGCCTTCATGCTCGAAAATGGGATCGAATCCGAAGCCTCGATGGCCGCGTGAGCTCACTATGTGTCCCTCTACCCGTCCGTGGAACAGCTTGAAATCACGGTAATAGCTTCCAATGGCAGACTCGAACCGTGCCGGGCGCCCCTCTCCGATGAGCTTGACTACGCCGCTGTTCCCTATCGTTCTATGCACGTACGAAGAGTACGGCCCTGGAAACCCGTGGACGACGTCAATGAACAGACCGGAATCCTCTATTATAAATGGGGGCGGAAACTTCTCTTGGCAGTAGCTGAGTCCGTATCGGACAACTTCCTCGAGCGTATCAGCTTGGAGCTCTGGATAGGGCGCGTTGACCTGGACGATCTCCAGCCCGAACTCGTGAGCCTTGGCTTGCAGTTCTGCTACCTTCCCGGAGTTTTGCGTGATGAAATTGAACGCTTTCACAAGTATCGACCTCGCTCTTTGATCTCGTTCACTTTTTCGAGGATCAGTGCGGCATCTGAGCAGTTTCTCGAGTAACCAGCAAGAAATGCATCCTTGAGTGCGGGGAACCTGTCATCCGTTGCCTCGAGCGTTTGGAAAAAGACGTGGACGTCTACGCCCCGAGCCTCAAGGCTTCGGTCGTAGGAGGAGAGCCCAAAATCTATCAGGTATACCCTCCCGGCTGAAAAAATCATGTTGCGCGTCGTTGGATCTCCGTGGATGATACCCGCCGAGTGAAGCGCGCAGAGCACCGCGCCAATGGCTTCAGCGACCACATCGTTCATTACACTGTGCACGGGGGGCCCCTCTATCCGCTCCATGGTGATTGAAAAGACGTCGACTGCCTCTATTATGGGCGTCGGCACCCCCGCTCGTCGCGCATCGGATTGTATCTTCGCCTCCAGTCGGGTGCGCTCTCTTCGCAGCTTCGTGTCAAGCTCAGCTATGCGATAGTCCTTGGGAACGCGCTGCTTCACCACAGAATGGCCGTGAAGAACGACGACTGCTTCCGCTCCCGTAACCACCTCTAGTGTGTCTCGATCCACAGCACTTCAACCTCGTCTGGCCTGAAGCTCGCGTTGGCGCCGGAAGATGCGATCGGGGTTTGGATACCGTGTCTCAACATGAGCAGGCCCGTATATGCGATCATGGCGCCGTTGTCTTGCAAATACTCCGACTTGGGCGCGGAGAATCGCGCACCACGCTGAGCGCACATCACCGAGAGCATCTCTTGGAGTCGCTTGTTAGCGCCGACGCCGCCGGCCAAAAGCAGATCTGATTTGTCCATTTGTGATAGCGCACGCTCGCTCACTTCAACGAGCATCGAGAAGGCAGTCTCTTGAAAGCTATAGCATATCTCGTCAAGTGAGGCTGATTTTAATGCTTCTGTAGCCGCGGTAACGATCCCCGAAAACGAGAAGTCCATTCCCTTCACCACGTACGGCATAGGCAAGTAGTTTCGCGATTCTTGCGCGAGTCTCTCCACCTTAGGGCCGCCTGGATGAGGCAAGCCGGCTGATCGAGCAAACTTGTCGAGACAGTTTCCTATGCCGATGTCTAGTGTCTCTCCGAGAATGCGGTACCTTTGTTGCCGGTACGACAATACCTGTGAGTTTGCTCCGCTCACGTACAGAACGATCGGATCAACGAGATCAGTTTTCCAGCGTCCCACTTCGATGTGTGCGATACAGTGGTTGACCGCGACTAAAGGCACGCCAAGCCGCATAGACAATGCCCTGGCAGCTGTGCCCACGATGCGCAAGCACGGTCCCAAACCAGGGCCTTGCGAAAAAGCGACACCCTCGATTAAATGGGGGTCTGTTGAACTCAGGACTTGGCGAATGACGCCGGCAATGTTGTTCGCAACGTGTTGCGCCGCTTCTCTTGGATGTATGCCGCCTGAGCCAGGGATATACGCTGAACTCGCTTCACACAAAACCTCATTGTCGTCCACCAGGCTTGCGCTCAGATTCCAAGCGGTCCCCTCGATGCCTAAGACTATCATTCACAAACGGGCGGTTACTTTTTAAATTGCGTGTACCCGCACTTGCCACACGAAAGCCTATCTTTGTGCTCGGCCAAAAAGACCCCTTCGCCGCAGCGTGGACAGTTCTGGCGCTTCCTCTGCGCCTTGTCGCCGCTTACGTCATACAACTCGCTTGCCTTAACTTTCTTCACCCCCTTGTGGCGGTTCCGGGCTCGGTTCCGGCGTCGGCTCAGGGCTCGGTTCCGGGCTCGGTTCCGGGCTCGGCTCAGCGGCCGGTTCCGGGCTCGGTTCCGGGCTCGGTTCCGGGCTCGGTTCCGGGCTCGGCTCAGCGGCCGGTTCCGGGCTCGGTTCTGGGCTCGGCTCAGCGGCCGGTTCCGGGCTCGGCTCAGCGGCCG
>Ga0116111_1000987_pt1 | contig 21527 bp, 16 predicted proteins | sample June2015DPH_8_10_FD_89720 | JGI IMG/M metagenome (GOLD analysis project Ga0116111, IMG submission 89720) | Peatland microbial communities from SPRUCE experiment site at the Marcell Experimental Forest, Minnesota, USA - June2015DPH_8_100 | ecosystem: Environmental > Terrestrial > Soil > Wetlands... | reverse complement strand
CGTCTCTTACCCGTTCTTCGTCCAGGACGAAGAATTTGGTTTCCCTATATAGAGGCTCCCATTCCCACCATCACGCCGCCGCCCGTGAACTCGCACGTCGACTGTGGGAACGATAGACTGCACACCCTGCCAGCCCAAGGCACGTGATTGCATTGTCCTGGGAGCATGGGATGCATGGGACGTTTTTTTGTCCGTTCTTCGTCCAGGACGAAGAATTCCGATTCCCTATACAGAACCCTCCCAACCCCACCATCCCATCCCGCCGCCGTTGCCGCGCCGGCGCCCGCACCAGGTACATCTGCTGGGCCGGAGCGGCAAGCGAGTCGTGACGCGGAATCCAGCCGCAGAAACGGATCGCGGCTCGGTTGAGCACGGCCTTGCTCGTTGAAAACAATCGAAATAAAACATTTGACTCCGAATATGTATTTTTGCCATCATCGGCGCAGTCCGAATGCGTGGTGCCGGGACACCACGAGATAAAAACTCCTTTCCGCTTCTTGTGAAGGAGAAGTGTTCCCTCCGATAGTTCAACAGGCAATCCATGTCTGGACTCATTCCGTTCTACTCCTACGACGGCTCGTACCTCGATCACGTCACCGTCAAACGCGCGGCCCGTCTTGAAAACAGCGGTTGCGCGCGGGTTGTGCGCCACAAGAAGGGGCACATCAATCGTGTGATCCTACTCCGCGGCAAGGACGACCCGCACACGACCACGCTGACCGATTACCAGGGCAAGCGGTATTCGTTCCAGCAGGCCCTCAAGGACGGCCATCGCCCCTGGAAGCTTCGTCCGCTGCAAGGCGGCAGGAGCGACACGGACCTTGCGCCGGCAGAGTTGAGGCCGATCTTCATCCGGGTCTTGCTGGATTGCCTGGCGCCGGCAGTGTAGCCCATGCGCGGGGCGAACTCCGGGACCTGACTTCCGGCTGGCGGCCGCGGGTTGCCATATTGCGCCGTTTGCCTAGTTACTTGGGTTTAGGCAGGTTGTCACGTCGGGTTGTCACCCCTCTGGTCCGATGAATCTTCCCACGCAAATTGAACTTCGGTCGATACGCGCGCTCTTGCCGCATGCCCGGAACTCCAGGACGCATTCGGACGCGCAGGTTGCCCAGGTGGCTGCCAGTATCCGGGAATTCGGGTGGACCAATCCTATCCTCGTGGACGGCGAAGGGGTAATCATCGCCGGCCATGCCCGTCTGCTGGCTGCCCGGAAGTTGGGCATGGAAGAAGTTCCGGTCATTGTACTGGCCCACCTGACGCCGGTGCAGAAGCGGGCCCTGGTCATCGCCGACAATAAGCTGGCGCTGAACGCGGGGTGGGATGAGGAGACGTTGCGCCTCGAGATCGAATCCCTCCAGGAGGATGGGTTCGATCTGGATGTGGTTGGCTTCAGCGAAGAGGAGATCCGCATCCTGCTGGCCAACAATGCTGGCGACCCCGAGGCGGACGCGGAAGCGCTGGGCGAAGACGAAACGTCGGAGGCGCCGGTCAACCCGGTGTCGCGCACCGGCGACATCTGGGCGATCGGCGCGCATCGGATCATCTGTGGGGACTGCCGGGATTACGGCACGGTGGCGCGCCTCTTCGGTGGTGCGCGCGCAAACGTCGTGATCACGTCGCCACCCTATGCCACCCAGCGCGAATACGACCCAGCCAGCGGATTCAAACCGGTGCCGCCGGAAGAGTACGTCGACTGGTTTCGCGAGGTGGTGGCCAATATCGCGGCGATCCTGGCCGCCGATGGCTCGTACTTCCTCAACATCAAGGAACATGCCGGCGACGGTGAGCGCAGCCTCTACGTGAAGGACCTGGTGATTGCTCACCGGCGGCAGTGGGGGTGGCGCTTCGTCGACGAGTTCTGCTGGCGCAAGACCGACAATGGAGTGCCAGGCGGATGGGGCAATCGCTTCAAGAACGCCTGGGAGCCGGTGTTCCACTTCTGCAGGCAGCCGGAGATCAAGTTCCGGCCGCAGGCGGTCGGCCACGTCTCGGAAGATTGCTTCGATTACTCGCCCAACAACCCGAAGTCGACTTCGGGGAGCGGTCTGCTTGGCACCGGGGCGCGCGGATCGGCGGCGGGACAACGGGAAGCCGCCGACGAAGATGGCCGGTTCACTGGGATCGCTCGGCCGAGCAACGTTGTTGAGGTGAAGTCCGAGAGTAGCCAGGGCTCGCACACCGGATCGGCGGCGAGGACGATACCAACCGAAACACCACGCGGCGAATTCTTCTGTTGTTGGAGTCGAACGTGGTGGGACGACCCGAGGCGTACGAACGCGTAGTGGCGAATGTCCTGAGGCGGTACATTCTTGAGGACCGCGGCTTTGTACAGAGGGCTGGCCCTTACCACGTTCCCCGGTTTCTTTTGAATGACTTCGCCCGCTACTGGTGGACGATGGCGGTCGATTTCGCATACAAGCAGAGAACCCGTTTTGGCGAAGGAGCAGCGATTCGGAACATGAAGCTGCGCATGTCCCGCAAGTTGATCTACGTGTCGGGACTTCTGACCTGTTTCGGCTGTGAACTTGGGTTTGGCGGCAGAAAGCTGAACGCCGATTGCCCAGAACCCGGGGCAGCACCGGAGTGCATTGATTGCCTGCGTCAGAGACTGGGGCAAACGCCCCTTGAGATTCTCGCAGGTGCCCTCCTGCATTTCGATCACCTTGACGAGACGGCCCGGAAGCTCCTAAACGCGTATGATGGTTTTCTTGGGATCCTGGCGGACACGGACAAACGCAATCGCCTCGAAAATGTTGACTCGGACCACTATGAGTCTGACGAAGTATTCCAGGAGGCTCGTCGCCTCAGCCACGATTATCGCGACGGCCTGTTAGAGTTGTTCTTTGACCAGAAGTCGGGTTTGTTTGATTTAACCAAGAACTACGGGGTTCTCTGATGCGACGAATCGGGTTTTCCTCCGGGGCGCTGGCCTACGCAGACTTTCGCAGAGGTGTGGCGATGCTTCGGAACAAGGCGGTGTTCGCGCTCGAACTTTCAGCATTGCGGCAAAACGAACTTCGGCCCATGCTAGACGGCATCGACCAACTTGACCTGTCGCAATTCGAGTACATCGCGTTTCACGCACCGAGCCAGTTTGGTGCGGAAGACGAGGAACGAATTGTGGACATGTTAGCCGGCATATGCGACAGAGGATGGCCAGTGATCTTGCATCCGGATGCCGTTAACGACTTCTCCCTGTGGCGGAGGCTCGGTCGCATGCTTTGTGTGGAGAACATGGACAAACGGAAGCCAATCGGCCGAACCGTGAGCGAGTTGGAGCGGGTCTTTGACCAACTTCCAGACGCGTCCTTCTGTTTTGATATTGGACATGCAAGACAGGTGGACAGCACAATGACGGAAGCGTATCTCATCTTGAAGCGCTTCAGTGGCTGCCTTCGACAGGTGCATCTCAGTGAGGTCAACACGCGCAGCAAGCACGATCCACTCTCCTACGCTTCAATCCTGGCCTTCCAAGAGGTCGCACCTTTCATCCCGGAAGACGTGCCCATCATCCTCGAAACCCCGGTCCCTGAGGACCAGATCGAGTTTGAAGTGGAACAGGCCATCGAGGCGTTGCCGCTAGCACAACCGGCGTTGTTAGCCCGCTGACCGGGATTGGGGTCACTCACTTCGTTCGTCGCGTTTCTCAGAATGACTCCTACGGGCGCGCTTCTTGGAAGGGGCGACGCACTCCAATGCCGTCGAGGATTTTCCGCGGCCGTGTGCCATTGGCACGCGCCCCCGAGTTTCAGTGCACAATAGAGGTGGATGACCCAGGAGCAAGCCATTGCGGAGATTACGCGCCGGTTGGTGGACTACTACCACCCGGAGCGCATCTATCTGTTCGGCTCGGCTGCCCGCGGTGATGGCGGTCCGGACAGCGATCTCGACTTCTGCGTGGTCTTGCCGGACGATGCCCCGCCGGGCCTGTACCGGCCAGGCGTGCATCGCGCTCTATGGGATCTGGGCACGGCCGCGGACGTAGTCCGATGGTCGGCAAGCGACTTCGATGTGCGCGCCGCCCATGTGAAAGCATCCCTGCCGGCAACGATCATGCGAGAGGGGAAAGTGCTCTATGACGCCCGAAGAGTCGCGGCGTGACGAGGCTGCTCGTTGGCTTGCACAGGCCCGGAAGGACCTGAACGCCGCACGATTACTGGCATCTCCAGAGCCATCCCGCTCGGTCTTCCACAGCCAGCAGGCCGCCGAGAAGGCCGCCAAGTCCTTTCTCACATTTCACGACGTGACTTTCCGCAAGACACACGACCTGAATGAACTGGGCGGCCAGTGCGCCGCTTTGAATCCGTCCCTTGCCCCTCTGTTCAAGGAGGCTTCCGATCTAACCGACTACGCTGTGGTGTTCCGCTACTTGGATGCCCCGCGGGAACCGGACGAAGGTGAAGCGATGGTGGCGCAGGAGACGGCCGGGCGCGTTGTCGAGGAAGTCAGCGCCCTCGTGGTGCCGCCCGGACAATTCTGAGGATCAGGGCGGAGACCGCCACTGCCTCACGTCGGGCGGCTCCGAATGCCGGTTCGATTTCACGTCCTGGTCGCCACAGGGGGAGTCATCCGGTCTTCCTCGCGGGGCTTCACAATCAGGTCTGCTGTCTGGATGGGATCGTCCTATATAGGAAAACCAAATTCTTCGTCCTGGACGAGGAAAATGGAAGTCCAGGCGATCGCGCGCGAGAGCACGTGAACTACCAAACGCAGGCCCGTGAGAACGGTGGAGTCCAGTCCGAGTTGTTCGAGGAGTCCACGTGGAGTCCAACAAGCGTGGAAGAGGTCATGGCGTCCAAATGGCGTCCAAATCGGATGTCGGTATCTCTTTAAAAACACGAGAGGCCTGTCTGTAAGCGATTGATTCTACAACCATGGCATGGAAGAGGTCGTGAGTTCGAATCTCACCAGGTCCACCAAAACGTTTCATACACTTACCGTTTCCCCGCCCGCCAGAACGTCCTCGCCGGAGTCCAACTGGAGTCCAAAATCCATTTTGAGCACGGGCAGCCACGGGCATCGTGTGGATTTCGGTGCCTGCCCACGATCAAGCCAAACGATTCAATGCGGTGGCGGCTGCCCGAACGCTCGAAACCGCCGCCTGGGTTTTACCCGTCGCGGGGTCGGCGCCGGGAGTCTTCACTTTGGACGCGACCGGCACGGGACCAGCCGCGGTCGTGAATCAGGATGGCTCTCTCAATAGCGCCACGAATCCGGCGGCTCGCGGGTCAGTGATTTCGATTTATGCGACGGGGGAGGGGCGGACGTCGCCTGCGGGGGCGACGGGGAGCGTGACGCAATCGAATACCAAGACTCCGTTGTTGCCGGTGACTGTGAAGATCGGAGGAATTGGAGCGACGGTGCAGTATGCGGGATCGGCGCCGGACGAAGTGGCGGGATTGTTGCAGGTGAACGCGGTGGTGCCGCAGGGGGTCGGAACGGGAGCGGCGGTGCCGGTTACGGTGAGCGTTGGAGGGATCGCATCGCGGGCGGGTGTGACGATTGCTGTGAAGCAGGCGGACTAAAGATGGGGGCCGCACAAGGACCTTTGCGAGACACGAAGCGCGGCCGCCTTTGCCCGCGGCAAGCTGCCGATATTGCGCCTTAACGCCGAACGAGGAGTGGGCGCCGTTCGCGCCAGGGACGGCGTTGCGAGCGACCGACCCACGTGGCCAAGCCACCGCGGAGGTGCGACCCGCAAAAGGACCATTCAGCCGGGCCGTCCGACGCTACGAGGGATATTACTCCTGCACTGGCCTCTTGGGCTCAGTTTCTTTGAGCGCTGCATTAAACCGCGCTTGCAATGCCATGCCCACCAATGTTGCGATCAGGATCGCGGGGTATAGTTGTCCAATAAGGGCTTCTGCTATGGCCAGCGATCGCGCAACGCGATGTACTGGATACGCGTCACCGTAACTTAGGGTGGTGAGGGTTGCAAAGCTGAAGTACATCAAACGGGCAGGTTCACCTGTGGCAATACCAGTGAAAGACGATGGAAAGTGGATTGCGTCAGGGACCTCCTCCATAAGCAGCTTGTAACCGAATGCCCAGGTCACGCCGATCAGCAAGTAGGCAGCGACGCCGCCCATGACCCGGTGCACATTAACCGGGCCGGGAAGAAATGTCTGCTTAAGCGTCATGACCACGAGTATGGCCATGCCGGACACCTTTAGCGCCGTGTCCCAGCCCCTGGGGCTGAACGAAGGGTCGAATTCAACGATCAAGTCCGACGTGAATTCCATAATGGTCAGCCCGATAATGAGATGCATCAGCATTCGCTTGCGTACGGTCGCGATTGCGCCGGAAAGGAGCATGAGCGCGAAAATGAGGTCTATTGCAATTCGCACTGGGCGTGACAGGCCAACCATCGGAACGAAAATAGTCATCAACAACAGAAATGCGAGGAAGAAACTTAGAAGTCGATCCTCGCGCCAGAAACTAGGCACCTCCCTCATGTGTTTGTTAGCCACCTACTTTCTCCTTTCGTTTTACGTCCCCAACGCGCCTGGGGAGGAAATCATTTCACTGTATGATAACCCCAAATCCTGGCATGTAAGGGCGATTGAGCAAGGTGAGTCCAATTGGCCTAAGCAAAGCGTGGATCTCGTTCGGGCTGGCAACGAAGGGCTACCGATTCCGGCCTGCGGGGAAGCCGCTGGCGCCGCCATTATCGCGAGCGCCGTTACTGCCCGAAGCGCACGCGCCCGGCGTACCGCCGAAGACTGCCCGCTTGTCATACTCGTTGTCCCTCTCTGTCCCTCCGGAGTTCATTAGCCAGGATTACCGTTTTGGCTTCCTGGCCACCATCAAGCATACCTCCAACTGCCTAATCGGGACTGTTTTTCTCATTTCTTTCGATCGCGAGCGAAGATCGAGGCAAACCATAGTTGTGCTCGGGCTGTGAGCGCGGCAACGCTACCAAAATAACGCTCGTCCAATCTGGTGACAGCGACTCCGCCAGGCTGGCCAGCTCCGAGTAGCGCCACCGTTCGGTTACTTGAACTATGCAGGCGGAGAAGAAGCGGTCCCTTCGCATTCCCTCACTCGGTGATACGCTTGTTTCCAGCGAGCGGAGAAAGTCCGGCCACGATGCTTGCAGTACGATTATGGGCGCTCGGTTTAGCTGATCCTTGGTTTGCGTTTGCCAGCGGAGGCGGTTGGCTGTACAACACCGAATCCGGATAGGCAAAACGGAGGTTCCGATAAGTGAAGCGGCAAACCATCAGGTTTCAGCTAAATCAGGACCGGCTGAAAAGTTGACGGCTGACAGCTTGGTTCACACATGTTGCTATACGCACTTACTATTCTAGTCAGCGCCTTTCTGCTCTTTCAGGTGCAGCCGGTGATCGCCAAGATCATCCTTCCCTGGTTTGGGGGATCGGCGGCCGTGTGGACCACGTGTCTGCTGTTTTTCCAGCTCGTTTTGCTGCTGGGCTATCTTTACTCCCACGCCGTGGTGCGGTATCTGAAGCCGCGCGCACAAATCATGGTGCATGGCGCTCTTCTGTTGGCGAGCGCCATGGCGCTGCCGATATACCCGAGCGCGGCCTGGAAACCCGCGGCGCCGAACGACCCGATCTGGCGAATCCTGGGGTTGTTGGCGGCGACGGTAGGTCCGCCATACTTCGTGCTCTCGACCACCGGTCCGCTGCTCCAGGCCTGGTCCGCCCGGCGCCGCCGGAGGGCGATGCCGTACCGCCTCTACGCCCTCTCCAATGCCGGCTCCATGTTCGCGCTGTTGAGCTATCCGGTATTGTTCGAGCCGGTGTTCACTACGCGCCAGCAGGCCGTAACATGGTCCATTGCCTACGGGGCGTTCCTCCTGTTGTGCGGATTCACTGCGTTCCGGTCGGGCAGCACGCCAGAGGTGGAGGGGGAAGTCGAAACTGAGGGCGCGAAGAGACCGGGACGAAGGCTCTATGCCATGTGGCTGCTGCTACCCGCCTGCGCGTCGGCGTTGCTGTTGGCCGTCACTAGCCATCTTTCGCAGAACGTGGCGCCGATTCCGCTCCTATGGGTATTGCCGCTCAGCGTCTATCTGTTCTCCTTCATCCTGTGCTTCGAGAGGGCTGGCTGGTATCGCCGCAACCCGTACATCGAACTGCTCGGTGTGGCCCTGGCCGGTATGGCCTACGCCACGCTCAGCGAGAACGCTTACTACGAGCTGCCGATCAAGGTCGGGATTGCTGTATTTGTCATAGGCCTCTTCACTTGCTGTATGGTGTGCCACGGGGAGTTGGCGCGCCTGAAACCGGATTCCCGCTACTTGACGCATTTCTACCTGACGATCTCGGCTGGCGGCGCAGTGGGCGGGTTACTGGTCGGACTGGCCGCGCCGCTGTTATTCAACACTTACTACGAGCTGCCGATCGGGCTGGTCGCCACTGCGGCCCTGGCCGTTACGGCTCTGCGGGCGCATCGGGACGCGGCTTGGCAGCGCCACCTGCTTCCTGCCCCGCGTTACCTGCTCGCCGTGGCGGCATTCGCCGCCGCCGGGTACGCCGCGTACCCCTGGCAGCACTCGATTGTGGGTCCGGCGCGCATCGTGATCGGGTGGTTTGGCTGGAAGGCGGCGGACGGATTCGATCACTGGGTCCTGGAGCGAGAGATGCTGATCGGCGCGGCCCTGGCGCTTGTCGTCCTACGCGGCGATTTGAAGTTCCGCTGGGCGCGCCGCGCGAAGCGTTGGGCGGCTTTCCTTACCGAGCTGGCGGCGCTACTGCTGGCTGGCTACGTGGGCTACGAAACGCGCCACCTTACCTCTGGAACCCGGTTGATGGTCCGCAATTTCTATGGTGTCCTGAGAGTGCACGATTCGGCTCCGTCCACGGACTGGGCCGCCACGCGCAGCCTGACAGTCGGAACCATCAACCACGGTGAGCAATTCCTCGACCTCGCCCGGCGCGACTCGCCGACCACGTACTTTGGCCCCAACTCGGGAGTTGGACTGGCCATCCGCGCCAAGCAGAAGACCGGCCCCATCCGCGTAGGCGTGATCGGGCTCGGTACGGGCACCATCGCGGCCTATGGGCGGGCGGGCGACTATTACCGCTATTACGAAATCAACCCCTTGGTGCTGCGCCTGAGCGTGCCTGAGCCAGCCACCACCAGCGCGCAGTTTACGTTTCTGGCCGACTGCAAGGCCTGGCATGACGTGGCCGTGGGCGATGGCCGGCTCTCCCTGGAAAGAGAGGTCCCGGAGAACTTCGATGTCCTGGCGGTAGACGCGTTTTCGAGTGAGGCCGTCCCCGTACACCTGCTCACGCGCGAGGCCATGGAATTGTACTTCCGGCATCTCAAGCCGGACGGCATCCTGGCCGTGAACATTTCAAACCGTTTCATCGACCTGGAGCCAGTGGTGGACGGCGAGTGCCGGACGCTCGGCAAGACGGACCGCCTCGTGGATACCGATGACGACGCCTCGCAGGACCTGTTCGCCGCCACGTGGATGCTGGTAACGTCGCCGGCCAGCGGCTTCGATAAGTTCATCATGGATGGATCGACCGAGATCAAGCCCGGGAGGAAAATCAGGCCCTGGACGGACGACTACAGCAACTTATTCCAGCTCCTGAAGTAGGAGCACGAGCGTTCAGTGATCAAGCTTCAGCTTTTCAGATCGGCACGCCAGGCATGGGTTGCCCGGAAATGGCTACCGGTATTGCCGCATATCGTTCCGCTTCCGGTAGAGTAGCGGGCGGGTGCCGCCCTGCGTCGGCGATACGCGCCTCCAGTGGCTGCCATCCCCTGCGCCGTGGTTTGCCTGGACTGCGCCGGAGACGCCCAGCGCCTGAGCCTCCACCCGGGTGGACCGCTGGCTCCAGGTTCTCCTGGATATTGACGACGCCGTCATCGAAACCGGGCTATTGGAAGACGAATTCGTGTTCTGCGTCGCGAATTCAAAATGCGGTGCGTGAGTGAAACTATCTCCTCCCTCCATCAGTATCCGCCGTAATCGTAATGGTCCTATTTGGCGCCAGTTGGGCCGTTCCGGACGGACCGGAGGCCGTGGCGGTCACTGTGTGCTTTCCAGGGCTCAGTTTTGATGCTGACATTTCGAAGCTCCAGCCGCTATTGGAGTAGTCACTCCTGCTGAAATACTTCTCCACATCCAGACGCACTTGCCCCAACGTAGCTGCTCCAGCACTTATACCATCCACATACATCATCACTCGATCCACCGGCGCCCCCTTCGCTGTGTCCGCCGCCCAACCAAAAACAACCAGAATCCCCGCCGTGGAGACCGTCTCAGCCCGTTTGGAATCTCCTGCCCCGTCTACGAAACCGATCTCCGCCGCTGGCGGTCCGGTGGGCACTGTGACGTCATTCGGGAGCGGGCACATCGATGTTCTATCCTGCAACACGGCGAAAGCGCGCAACGTGTCCCCGGGGGCCGCGGTGGCCTCCCCTTCCCAGCCAGTGTTGATGTTCGTGACGTCCCTTACGACGGCGCCGACGGTCTCGCGCGGAATCCTCATTTCGCCGAATCCAACGACCCGCCCGTCGGGCAGGGCGAAGACCATGTTCCGCGGAGGCTTCCGCGCTTCCCGATCCCACGCCCACCCCGTGACCACAACCACGCCGGGCTCCTGAACACCCGGTTCGAGACCGTCAAGATAGCCCACGCAACCGTCCTTTGGGACCACTTTGTAGCCAGCCCAATTCGGAATTGGGGCCGGCCCCGAAGCCCTGGGCAACCGGGCCTCAAGCTCATGAGGGTCGGGACCCAGATTATGACTGCGCAGGTAGTCACACCAGACAGGCACCAGCGCGACCGCCGGATTCAGCGCGCTGGCAGCCGCCACGTCGGCGGGGTTGCGTATCACCGCGACATATGCCCGGCCTATGCGGATCTGCCGGCCTGCCGCGATCCGTTCGTACGAGTGGAACTGTGCCGCGCTTGCCACCATCAGGACCAGGAGGCCGGCTTGCACTCCTGCCAGGACGAGACGGCGTGGATGGCTGCCGGCGGCCCACGTCAGAATCAGGGTTGCGACAGCAGCCCAGAAGAGCAGCGCCACGCACTGATAGCGGCTAACGGCGGCCTGTGCAACGCCAAAGCTGAGCCGGCCCAAACTGGTGATCACGGCCGCGGAGACAGTGAAAAGCATGATCGCGGCAAGGAAAGTGCGCAAGAGATCGGGCGTTGATCGCCGCAGACAAAGATGCCGTACGACCGTGGCGATAGCAATCACGATCGCCACGATAGTCAGGGATTCGGAAACCGCGAACCCTGCCGACCGTGGCGCAAGCAGAGAATCCCAGCTCGTGGCGAAATATGTTATGACGTATCTCCCGATATCGATGGGATGCCGAATCGATTCCCAGGGACTCCCAGGAACACCGCCGGGGGAACGATAGCCCCAGAAATACATGGCGACCGCCGCAGTCCCCAAGCCCCCGATCAGGATGCGGGTCTGTCTCGGGAGCCGAAGCGAGAAGCCGAGCACGACGAGAATCGGCCAGACGAGTAAACCGTCCACATAGCAGCATTCCGCAAGGAAGGCGGCAAATACGGAGAGCGCCACTGTCCCTGAGATCCAACGGTTGTCACCCTTGGCAACCCTGGACGAGTGCAGGATGGCGCCGGCAAAAGATACGACGGCGCCTAGGTCGGCGAGAACAAACCCTACCTGATGGCTCCAGGTGAAGTCGTCTATCTGCACGGGGCAGAGCGCGCAAAATGCAATAAAGCCAGCCGCAGTTACCAGCGGCGCACCGCGCAATTGCCCTGAGCGCCGAATCATCCAGATCAAAACCAACGCAACGCAGACCGGAACCAGATAAAGCTCAATCAGCAGCGAAACATTCCTGCCTCCAAAGAAGCGCAGATCCACGGAGCCGGCAAGCCGGTCGACGACGAGTCGGGCCTCAACAAACTGTGCCCACAACTGGGACCAGGGCGGCCAGCCCTGAGAATGAAGCGCTTCGTCGACGGATTCCCACTGGTCCCAGAAAATGACCGGGCTGTAGGTTCGAAGGACAATCAGGGCGGTGGCAACGGCTGTGTACAGCCCCATACCGAGGACGAACAGCGACAAGATCGCCGGAGCCCACGATTTCACGTCGCGGTAATCGCCCCCACCAAACGGCAAGCGGGATCGAACGGGACGAGTCGGGGACGAGGCGCGCCGGAAAAAGTCCATGACGACATGGTAACGCGTCAGTCCGTCAGACGCCGGGCTTCCGGGTGGCGGCTGGGCCACGGAAGTCGTTGCGGAAGTGATGTGCTACAACTAATTGTGCGAAGCCAGATTGGCAGAGGCGGAAGGGAACTCGCGCAACGTGAACTGAGCCGGACCGTTGCCTGCAGCAGGGCACTACGCCTCTACGAACGAATTCCAGGTCCCTCCGCCAGACGGTTGCCGGCAAATGAGGCGTTCACTCGGTGACTAGACCATTCATTGAGGGTAAGCAGATCAGGGACCTTCCAGAGCCGCCTTCGCGCGCGCGTTCGTATGCAACCTTCAATTCCGTTCTGGCCTGCGTGGCGTGTTTGGTGACAGCCTATATCCTGATCACCAGTTTGATCATCGTTCACAATGCCTACTCGCCGCTGCCGCTGATGGATAGCTGGAGTCTTTGGCAGTTGTATAAACAAAACGGAAACTACTTGGCCTTCCTATTCCAGCAACACAACGAGCACCGGATTGTGGTGACGAGACTGGTTTATATTATTGATCGTTTCGTGTTTCACGGGCGCAACCTGTTTCCTCTTGTCTGCAGTCTGCTTCTTCAAGTCGCCACGGGAGTATGGCTCTACAGGATTGTGCGTCGCACCGGAGAGGCAAGCCGGCTATCACGTCTTCTGGTTGGATGTGCGATCTGTTCAGCGTTGTCATCTGCCCAGCAATTCCCGAACCTCGTCCTGGGGTTTCAGATCCAGTTTACGATGGTGTGCTGTGCATCCTGTGGTTCACTTCTTGCATTAACACGTGCGGCCGAGCGATGGCAGGAAGGTCGCGATCCCGAGTTGTGGTTTGCGGTCAGTTGTGTTTCTGCGCTGGTGGCGACGTATTCGTCGGCAAACGGTCTCTTGCTCTGGCTTGTTCTGCTGTTGTTCGGGCTGTGGCTTCGCCTGCCATTCAGGTTCCTGTTGGCGCTTCTGTTCGACATGATCCTCGTCGGCCTGTTTTATATGCGAGACTATCACACGCCGTCCCAGCACAGCAGTCCGTTTGAAGCACTCACCCTACATTCGGGCCGCGTCCTGATCGTTGCAGGTGCTTTTGTCGGTTCTCCGTTTGACGGTATCCGCGCCGTATTAGCGGTACCGTTCGGCGCGCCATCCGATAACGGTCGAGTTGCTTTTGCAGGCGCTTGCGGCGCGATTGGAGTGGGCGTTCTTATTCGGAGTGGAATTCTCTTGTGGCGGCGCAGAGATCGTTATACGAAAGGCCATGCCGCGCTGATCCACATCGCAGGTTTTGTCGTTCTGACAGCAGTGCTAGTGGGACTCGGCAGAGCGAACTTTCCTTTAGTAGCTGCACTGGACCCCCGCTATGCGACCTACGGCCTCGTGTTCTGGATAGCCATGGGCGCTTTCTATTGGTCATTCGTCGAACGCCGGCTGGGCGCTCTGAGTGCGCACTGGTACCAGATCGCGTTCAGCGGTGTCGTCCTTTGGACGATCCTGGGACTTGCCGTGAGACAACCGTTCTGGATTCGATACTCGAAGGCCTACGGCAAGGTGCTCAATCAGATCCAGGCCGCTATTGTGTCTGATGTTTTTGATGAACCCATATGGCAGGCATCTTTTCCTTCAGGCGCGGCGATCCTCGGGGAGGCGGACTATCTTCGGCAGAACCACCTCTCGGTCTTTACTGAAGCGTGGACGACCTGGGTAGGGAAGCCTGTTGAAAGACTTTTCACAGTGGATCCGGCCAGGAGCTGTATGGGAGCCTTCGATAGCGTCACCCCGATACCTTCCCAGATCAGACCGGGTTGGCGTGTCTCCGGCTGGGCATGGGACAGGCTTCGGCAGACCGGGCCAGGTACCGTGATTCTGGTCGATCCTACTCAGCGGATCGCCGGAGTTGTCAAGAATCCAGTCGAGCGGGAAGAGATACCTCTTGCGATTTCGGAAGTCCGCTCCTCGCGTGTAGGCTGGACCGGCTACGTGGCTGGCAGTGTACCGAAGACACTGAGGGCGTATCTTCTGGAAAGTGATGGCCGGTCATTATGCGCCTTGGGAGCACCGTTGACGTTGGCCCGCGGCGAGGATAGGAAGATCTCAACGAGCAATCCAGGCGACCAGGCCAGAGACCGTTTGGTTCAGCATGGGAGTAGCTGGTAAAGAGGATGTCATATGAAGACCGCCGCGCTTAAATCGTGGATTCTTTGCTTTGCTGTTGTTCCGGCCCTTCTATTGGTTATGTACGGTATCGAGCAATTCGGTAGCACTATTCACCTGCGCGCGTCCGGAACGCCACCAACCGAAATCGGTTTCATAGACCGGGCGGGAGATCCCAAAGGGGCTGAGACGGTCTCCACAGCGGGAATTCTGAGTATCTGGGGTTGGGCGGCGGACACAGCGAAAGGAGCGCCTGTGGATCGAGTGATGGTGTATGTGGATGGTATAGATGCGGGAGCAGCTATGTTGGGGGTCACGCGTCGGGATGTGGAGAAGTATTTCAGCAGGAGTGACTACTCCAATTGCGGCTGGAGCTTCCAGATGCCAGCATCAAAACTGAGCCCTGGAAAGCACACAGTGACCGTGACGGCTTCCGGTCCGTCCGGAACGGCCCAACTGGCGCCAAATAGAATCATTACGATCACGGCGGATACTGATGGGGGGCGGAGATAGGTTCACTCACGCACCTGGATTTCCCTTGCAGATATTCAATATCAGCGGGCACTTTGAATCCTCGTAGGGCTGATCGTAGAGAAATTCCGTCTCGGCGCGGCGTGCGATGGCGTCGCCAGTTTCCTTCTGGTGCGCGCGCCGGAGTTGCCGCCACTCTTCGTGGGCCTTTCGCGCCTGTGCGCTCCAGCCTGTAACGCGCGCTCCACGCAGAAGCGGATGAGGCCGCCTGCGGCGTGAACGGAATCGATGATTTGCTAGCGGCGTGGGGGCCGATAAGAGTGCTCGAACTGTTCGAGAAGTCGGTTTCCGCCGCTCGCCTGCACGTCGTACTCCCCCCGGAATTTCAATAAAGACCAGAGGGCATGTTCCGTGTCACCGTGCGCCCAGCTCCGCGATAGTTGAGACAGGTTGCTTTAAAATCAGGATAGTGGTCGCTGGTTTCGATCCTCTTGTCGCGGAATGGTTCGCCACGCGTTTCGGCGCCGCCACGGAGCCGCAAGTGCGCGGGTGGCCGGAAATCCGCGCGGGGCACGATGTCCTCATCTCAGCGCCCACCGGCTCCGGCAAAACACTCGCGGCCTTTCTGACGGCTATCGACAGCCTGGTGCGGCGCGCGCGCCTGGGGCCGCTGCCCGAGCAAACCGAAATCGTCTATGTCTCCCCGCTCAAGGCGCTCAGCAACGACGTGCACAAGAATCTCGAACTGCCGTTGGCCGAAATCTCGGCGCTGGCGGCGGAGCGCGGCGTTGCGCTAGCGCCCATCCGCACGGCGCTCCGCACCGGGGATACGCCGCAGTGGGAGCGGCAGAAGATGACGCGGGAGCGGCCGCACATCCTGGTCACTACTCCGGAATCGTTGTACATCCTGCTCACCGCCGCCAAGCCGCGCGAGATGCTGGCGCGCGTGCGGACGCTGATCGTGGACGAAATCCATGCCGTGGCCGACGACAAGCGTGGTTCGCACCTGGCGGTGACGCTGGCGCGGCTCGACCGCCTGGTGGAACAAAACGGCGGCGCCGCGCCGCAGCGCATCGGGCTTTCCGCGACGGTGAAGCCGATCGAGGATGTGGCCCGATTCCTGAGCCAGCGGGCGAGCATCATCCACGTAGGGCACCGCCGCGAGATGGACCTGGCGGTGGAGGTGCCGCGCGACGAGCTCGGCCCGGTCTCGACCAACGAAATGTGGGACGAGATCTACGACCGCGCGGCCGAGCTGATCGGCGCGCACCGTACCACGTTGGTCTTCGTCAACACGCGGCGCCTGGCCGAGCGGGTGGCCCACCACTTGGGCGAGCGTCTCGGCGACAACGCCGTGCTGCCGCACCACGGCAGCCTCTCCCGCGCGTTGCGCCTCGATGCGGAGCAGAAGCTCAAGAATGGCGAGTTGCGGGCGGTGGTAGCCACGGCGTCGCTCGAATTGGGAATCGATATCGGCACGGTGGACCTGGTGTGCCAGATCGGCTCGCCGCGTTCCATCGCGGTGGCGCTGCAGCGCATCGGGCGCGCCGGCCACTGGGTCGGTGCGCTGCCCAAAGGCCGCCTCTTTGCCACCACGCGCGACGAACTGGTGGAGTGCGCCGCGCTGGTCCGCGCGATTCACCGGGGCGAACTCGACCGCCTGGAGATCCCGCGCAACTCGCTCGACATCCTGGCGCAGCAGATGGTGGCCGCGTGCGCGTGCGAAGATTTCGCGGAGGACGAACTGTTCGGGTTGATGCGCCGCGCCGGCCCTTATGCCACGCTGGAGCGCGCCGATTTCGACGCCGTGCTGGAGATGCTCTCGGAAGGCATTACCACTTCGCGCGGGCGCGGCCGGGCCTACCTGCATCGCGACGCCGTCAACCGCCGCGTCCACGCGCGCCGCGGAGCGCGCATGACCGCCATCACTTCGGGCGGCGCCATTCCGGAGACCGCGCAGTACCTGGTAGTGGCGGAGCCCGAGGGCGTGACGGTGGGCACGGTGGATGAGGATTTCGCCGTAGAGAGCATGGCCGGCGACATTTTCCTGCTGGGCACCACCTCCTGGCGCATTCGCCGCGTGGAAGCCGGCCGTCTGCGGGTGGAAGACGCCCACGGCGCCGCGCCCGGCATCCCCTTCTGGCGCGGCGAAGCGCCGGGCCGCACGCTGGAGCTCTCCCGCGAAGTGGCGCGTCTGCGGGAAGAGGTGTACCGTACCGGCGCCTGCCCCGCGGAATGCGGCCTCGACCGCGGCGGCGCCGAACAGGCGGTCGAGTACGTGTGGGCCGGCCGCGCCGCGCTGGGCGCCATGCCCACCGATACCTGCGTCATCGCCGAGCGCTTCTTCGACGAAGGCGGCGGCATGCAACTGGTGATTCACGCGCCCTTCGGCGCGCGCATCAACCGCGCCTGGGGCCTGGCGCTGCGCAAACGCTTCTGCCGGTCCTTCAATTTCGAACTGCAGGCCGCCGCCACCGATAACGGCATCGTGATCTCGCTCGGCGAGCAGCATTCCTTTCCGCTGGACATCGTCTTTGAATTCCTGCGCCCCGCCACGGTGGAGGAAGTGCTCACGCAGGCTGTGCTGCCGGCGCCCATGTTTACGGCGCGCTGGCGCTGGAACGCATCGCGCGCGCTCACCATCCCACGCTTTCAGGGCGGGCGCAAAGTGCCGCCGCCCATCCAACGCATGCGCTCCGACGACCTGATGGCCGCGGTCTTTCCCGATCAGGCCGCCTGCCCCGAGAACCTCTCCGGCGACGTGCGCATTCCCGATCACCCGTTGGTCAAGGAGACCATCGCCAACTGTCTCTACGAAGCCATGGACCTCGACGGCCTCCGCACCGTGTTGGCCGCCATACAGGAAGGCGCCATCCGCACCGTGGCCATCGACACGCCGGAGCCTTCCCCCTTCTCTCACGAGATCCTGAACTCGAACCCATACGCTTACCTGGATGACGCCCCGCTCGAAGAGCGCCGCGCCCGCATGGTGCAGATGCGCCGCACTCTGCCCGACGACTCGGAAGGCGCGGGCGCGCTGGACGCGGCGGCCATCGCGCAAGTGGCCGCGGAGGCGTGGCCGCCCACGCGCGACCCCGATGAGCTTCACGAAGCGCTGTGCGGCTGGAGCTTGATCCCGGTGGGACAGGTAGCCGGCGATGGCAATTACGAACAACTGGCGGCTGATCGCCGCGCCGCCACGCTGACGTTCGGAGGCCGCGATTATTGGGTGCCCGCCGAGCGGCTCGATTTGGTTCTTCGCGTCTACCCGCAAGCCACTTTCGACCCGCCCATCGCGCAACCGGCGGGCGGCCGGGCCATTCCCGGTTCGCCCGAAGCCTGTGCCGCCGAGATTCTGCGCGGCTGGTTCGAATGTTCCGGTCCGTTGCGGGCGTCTCACCTGGCGCAAACGCTCGCCATGCCGCGCGAGTTGGTGGACCAGGCGCTGGCCCAATTGGAAGCTGAAGGCCAGATTCTGCGCGGCCGCTTCACGCCGAACTCGTCCGAAGTGGAAGTGGAATGGTGCCACCGCAACCTGCTGGCGCGCATTCACCGGCTCACCATCGGCCGGCTGCGGCGCGAGATCGAGCCCGTCACCACCGCGGCTTTCTTCGCCTTTCTGAATCGCTGGCAGCATCTCTTGCCAGGAACCCAACTGCATGGCGTGGACGGCACCTTGCAGATCATCCGGCAGTTGCAGGGCGCGGAGTTTCCCGCGGCCGCGTGGGAATCGGAAGTGCTGCCGCGGCGCGTGGCTCGCTATCAGCCGGAGTACCTCGACGATCTTTGCCTGGCCGGCGAAGTGACGTGGGGCCGGCTCTCGCCGCATCCGGCTTTCGAGCGCGAGCCGGAAGAAAACAAGAGCCGCCGCGTGCGTCCCACGCGCATGGCGCCGCTCGCCATCTTTCTGCGCGAAGATTCGCCATGGCTGCTCGGCGTGCCGCAACCGTCGCCCCACGAATCGCTCTCGCACCCGGCGCGCGAAGTGCTGGCCGCCATTGAACGCCACGGCGCCTCCTTCTTCACCGACCTGACACACTCGACCGGCCGCCTGTCGAGCGAAGTGGAGGACGCGTTGTGGGAACTGGTGGCCGCGGGCCTGGTGACGGCCGACGGTTTCGAGAATCTGCGCGCCCTGCTCGATCCCAAACGCCGCGCCGGACAAGGCAAGGCGCGCACGCGCCGGCCGAGGCACGCCCCCGGCCGATGGGCACTGCTGCGCCGCGCCGGGCAGGCGGCACCGCCTGCCCCACCCAACCACGCTGAAATCTTCGCCCGCCAGTTGCTGTTGCGCTGGGGCGTGGTGTTCCGCGACCTGGCCGCACGCGAGCCCGTGGCCCCGCCGTGGCGCAACTTGCTGGGGGCGCTGCGCCGCCTGGAATCGCGCGGCGAAATCCGGGGAGGCAGGTTTGTCGAAGCGTATTTAGGCGAGCAGTTCGCGTTGCCTGAAGCGCTCGACCTGTTGCGCGCCATTCGCCGGACGGGAGAAACCGCCGTGTGGCCTGCCGGCGGAGAGCAAGGAACGGGGCTTGTTGAAGGACTTGTGTCCCAGAACGGGATGTTTTTCGGCCGCCGGACAGATGTGCCGCACACGAGCCATTCCTAACCCCGGCGACTGCTGGCGGGTCACCGTCGATAGCCGTTCGAGAAATCACTTCGACGCATAGGCGATGCGGCCAAGTGACCCTCGCCAGTCAAACGGCAGTTCGACTCCAAGGAAGGGCGTCTGCCGACCGGCGATGGGTGGAGGCCGACTTTCTACTTGTCGCCTTCCTCGCTCTGTCCCTGGCCGCCACGGCGCACCTCGGCCAAATACTCCCGGTAGCGCTGCTGCAGCGTCTTGCGATAGGCCGCAGGCTGCAGACCGGCAGCCGCGGCAGCCCGCAGAAAATCCTGCTCAGCCAAGCCAACGCCCGCGGAGATGCGATTATCCAGCGAACCAAAGAGCCGCGGATCGTATTCGAACCCGAAGATCCAGAGGGAAGGCAAAGCGCGTGCATAGTTATCCGGCAAGCCGAGTGCCGCGAAGGGAAAGCCGGTGGCCCAGTCAGTGTGATAGCCCATCTGCATGTTGGAAGGGTTCACGGAGACCTGGGCGTGTGTGACACAGTTCCCGGCGGGAATCTGGTAAATGCTTCGCAGCATCTCCGTGAGCATGCCGGCAGAGCGGACTTGCGCCGGACTGACCACCTCGGCGCTCTGGCCGCCAGGGGTTTGAGCTTCGAACGACACGCCGAGGAAGCTCTCGTTCAGGTTCAAATACAGCCAGTCGTCGTCGGCCCATACCGAATAGCCGGCGTGGTTGGCGGCATCGGATTCAGCGACCACCCGATAGACGCGGCCGAACCGGTCAATTAAATAATGATACGCACCTTTGCGGCGCACGTAATCGAGAAGCGATTCACCCAACCGTTTGAGAACCGACGTTTCCCCAGCTTCAAAGGGGGCCTGGGGACTCTCCGTGGTATGGAAAACGATACCAGCGGGCATAGATCGCCGAGTGGGCACACGGGAGCCGGCCCTGCTGGTGGGGAAAGCTAGGTAGGATCTGGGGTGGCTGGCCACCTGAAACCGCGTATCGATGCGCAGGCCGTTGCTGTAAACTTCCGACCCAAGCGATTTCTCCACCTGCCAGACGGATGACGGTTTAGGGACCTCCCGGATTAGGGGCAAATCCGCCCGGATCACCACTGCCGGTGGGGCTTTCGGCTTACCCGCCGCGTGTTTCGCAAGAAAGAACACCATCACCGCCAACAGAAGCGCGGGCCATACGATCCAGAAGCGGAAACGGCGCCAGGGCTTACTGGGTTGCGGCCGCCTCATCACTTTCAGAAATCGCAACCGCAGGACCGGATCCGCGATCATGCCTGCGACTCGAGCCGCCAGCGCTTCGGGGGACAGTCCATGATGCGCTCGCGTAGTCATGCTCATTATTCGTCGGAATGGGTCAAAAGTTTAGGGGTATACAAACACTATTTTTGTGATTCGAGAAAAAGAGGGTGGACTCCTAATGTAAAACCCGTAGAGCGCCGATGTTTGGATCAAGTTTGTGATTGCACCGTCGGCCTGTGAGGTACGGGGCCAGTCACAAACGGCCGTCGCCGGAAAGGACTAGTTTCCCGGAACGAGGCGCGTGGCGGAAAGAGTTGGCCGCGCAAGTGCCTATATGGAATAAGGAGAGAGTCATGAACAACGTCGAACAGGAATACACCCAACCGCTCGGACTGGACGTCGGCACCAGCCGCATCGTTGTGGCGCGAGCGACGAAGGAAAAGAAATACGAATACCACACGCAGCTCAACGCTTTTTTGGCGCTGCCGTACTCGAAGCTGGCGGAAGACCTTCTGCGGCAGGAGGAAGTTTTCCACGAAGTCCAGGGAACCGACCTGGTGGTGGTGGGCAATGACGCGGAGAAGTTCGCGGAAGTCTTCCATGTGGAGACGCGGCGGCCGATGAAGAACGGCGTGCTGAATCCGCAGGAGCCGCACAGCCTGGCCGTAGTTCGGCGGATCATCACCAGGCTGGTGGGGAACGCAGCCGTGCCGGGCCAAAGGGTCTTCTTCAGCGTGCCGGCGGCAGGCGAAAGCCTGGACAGCGCGATTACCTACCACTCAGCGTCAATCCAGCAGATTCTGTCGGAATTGGGCTACCAGGCGACGCCCATCGAAGAGGGTCTGGCGGTGGTGTACGGCGAACTGTCGGGTTCGAACTACAGCGGAATTGGAGTTTCCTGCGGCAGCGGGCTGTGCAATGTCTGCCTGGCGGT
>Ga0116111_1000983_pt1 | contig 21544 bp, 22 predicted proteins | sample June2015DPH_8_10_FD_89720 | JGI IMG/M metagenome (GOLD analysis project Ga0116111, IMG submission 89720) | Peatland microbial communities from SPRUCE experiment site at the Marcell Experimental Forest, Minnesota, USA - June2015DPH_8_100 | ecosystem: Environmental > Terrestrial > Soil > Wetlands... | reverse complement strand
CGGTTTCGCCATCCATGCTGGCCTCCATTCCAGCACGAACCTTGAATCCGATTCGTTCCCGCAGGGGAATCCCGCGATTCAGTCTTTTCGGAAAATGCTCTAGTGAACCACCAAGAGCCTATATCCATCAGGATGGATAGGTAGGGAACGACGACGAGACAGACGCGAAACCAGACCGGCGTTTCGCTGAAGGCGAAAATCGCTCCGGTCAGCAGGAATATTATGCTGATGCCGAACAGGTGAATGTGAGAGACCTCGGCCAAAACAGTGAGGCTCGTTCCCGTGTCCGCTCCCGTGACTTGATGCACGGCCTGGAAACTCGTGAGAGGCGGGATCGACTTCGCGTTGGCCATATGACAGCTGATGCAGTCCTTGGCGAAGATCGGTTCGACTTGCGAATAGTCCGCAGCTTTCGCGCCATTATGTATCCACTGCAGGACACTGGTACGGTCGGGAGCCGATATCTTGTCGGCCATCGGCCCCATCAGCGCCGCTTCAAGCAAAGTTTGTCCGTTCGGCATCCCATGATATTCGTCGCTGATACCCGCAACCACCCCCTGCCCCATCTGTTGATGCGGCTCGATCACGACCACATACATGTACGTCAGAGCCATCAAGTATCCGACACCAATCAGGATAAGGAAGCTGCTGAAGAGTGCGCGAAACGCGATCGGCAGAGTGCACAACGAGACCATTGGATTGCCTCCAGGTTACGATCCTATTCGAATAAAGGCGGACTCACCTTTGGGCCCGGCCCAATTGGAAAAGTGCGTGGTAGTATTTCACTTCGCAAGAGCATCGCATTCAGTAGAAATCGGCCAAGACCGCTGTCCAGCGCGGCCACTCGGGTCGGTTGGCCCAAGCATGCGCAGGGCTGCGCACTGACCTCAATTCATGTACCAGCCGTGGCTGACCACAACGGATTGCCCGGTCAAGGCATTGGTCGGGAACGAGGCGAACAGCAGCGCCAACTCGGCCACGTCCTCGATCGTCGTGAAAGTATGATCGACGGTTTCTCCCAGCATGATCTTGTCGACCACCTCCTTCTCCGAGATGCCCAGGTTCACCGCCTGCTCCGGTATTTGCTTTTCGACGAGCGGCGTCTTGACGAAGCCCGGACAGATGACGTTGGCGCGTACGCCGTGCTCGGCGCCTTCCTTGGCGATTACGCGCGCCAACCCGAGTAAGCCGTGCTTGGCGGTGACATAGGCCGACTTGAGCGGAGAGGCTTCCTTGGAATGGACCGAGCCCATGTAAATGATCGAGCCTGAGCCCTGTTCGTACATGTACGGTATGACCGCCTTGGTGGTCAGAAATGCCCCGTCGAGATGGATCGCCAGAAGCTTCTTCCAATCGGCGAAGGGAAACTTCTCGATCGGATGCACGATCTGGATGCCGGCGTTGGAAACCAGAATATCGATGGTGCCGAACGCCTCCATCGCGGCTTTGACGCCGGCATTCACCTCGCCTTCGCTGGTGACGTCCATTTTGAGACCGATAGCGCGGTCTTTCTTGCCGAGCGACGCAGCCGCATCCGATGCAGTCTGCAAATCGAGATCGGCGATCGCCACGCGGCCGCCGGCTGCTACGAAGCGCTTGGCAATACCGAAACCTATACCGCGCGCCGCGCCGGTGATCAGTGCGACCTTGTTGTCGAGTTTCATGATGCAGTTTCCTTTGATTGATTGAAAAAGAAGCGCCCGCGAAAGAACGTCTCAACTCCGTCCGGAGTCGCTCAGATAGTCGTGCACCACGCGGCCAAGTCCGAGTGTAAGATCGGCCCGGATGTGTATCGCCGAAACGACCTCAAGCACCGGCAGCTGAGCAACGGGTGCGAGGGCATGCGGGCGCAGGTCGAGCGCGGCGGGCCCGCTCCAAGCGCCTTTCAGCGCGACGTCCTGCAGCTCGTAGCGGACAAGCTCGCAGATGCGCGGGCTGCCATCGACGTGTGGGATGATCTTCAAGAGGAAGTTCGGTGCGGCGAGCGCCTTGAGCACGCTGCCCGGTTCGACCGCAACGTGCTTGAAGCCCATGGTTCCGGTAGCAATCCGCACCGGTCCGTAATCAAGCGTGCCGACCAGCGTATCCCGGTCGACCTCCAGCGAGGGTTGGGCATACTTCTTGGGGAAACCCCACAGCTCGCGCCCACCGAAGATCGGCGGCCCGTCATTGAGGTACATGGCATGAGAATAGCCGCCAGTCTCCTTGCCGAGCCGCACCGGTATCACCTGACCGGACTCAGTGTAATCGCCGAAGCCGGTCGAATCCGGCATGCGGATGAACTCGAACTTGACCAGCGGCTCCTCGATCTGGAGCGGCTCGGGAACGACGGCGCGCAGCTTTTCCGGATCGGTGCGATAGGTGATGACGAGAAACTCGCGGTTGACGAACCGATAGGGGCCCTTGGGATAGGCCGGGCTGGTCAACGGCATCGAATAGGCGGTTGCCCGCACATCGCTGGCTTTCATGGTTCAGGTCTCCGTTGCAGCGACCATCGTCGAGGACTCAGTATCTTGCGCCAGATCGAAGACCCGTACGCCGCCGACTCCTTCCCAGCGCTCCAGCCAGCGCGGGCGTCGCAAGGTCCGACGCGCGTCATCGAGACCCGCCTGCCAATGTTCTTCCATTGATGTGCGCGAGAATTCGTAGTCGGTGGCCTGGCCCTCGTAGCTCGCGCGCCGGTAGATCAGGTGGACGATGGCGACGGCATGGTCGTCGCCTAAGTCGCGTAGCTTGCGGATTTTCTCTTTCTGCTTCGCCTGGGGCGGCAGCTCTTCGAACAGCTCAACGATGGCTTGGCGCAGCGCGTGCTTTTCCCGGAAATTGTCCGTGTTGAGGCGCGTGCGGCTCGAATAGACGATGTGCTTTTTACGTTCCTCGGCCTCGATCAGGTCGCCCGGCATGAGCCCACGTGCACTGAATAGATCGACCTGGAACACCAGCGTGTCGTGCGTCAGCTCAGTGTCGAGCACGTGCACGAGCGGGGTGTTGGAGACGAGGCCGCCGTCCCAGTAGAACTCGCCCTCGATTTCGATCGGCGGAAAGCCCGGCGGCAGCGCGGCGCTGGCCATCACATGGTCGGGAGTGATGTTGCACTCCGTGCTGTCGAAATAGACGAAATTGCCCAGACAAATGTTGACGGCGCCGAGCGACAGCCTGGTCTTACCCGCATTGATGCGGTCGAAATCGACGAGGGCTTCGAGCGTCGTCCGCAGCGGACTCGTGTCGTAGACGCTGAGCGCGCCGGAAGCGCCATGCGGCTGCAAAAACGCAGGTATGAAACGGGGCTTGAAGAACCCGGGCTGGCCCGAAACCAAAGAAGAGATGGCGCTACCATAATTGAACAGGCGCCGCATATCGTCGCCAAAGTCCAGCGCCGGCCAGCGGAATGACGATGTCGACTGTTCCCAGAATTGGCGCAGGCGCGGCAGCCGCATATCGGGCTCGTTCCCCGCGATAATCGCCGCGTTGACCGCCCCAATCGAGATGCCGGAGAGCCAATCGGGCGCGCATCCCGCCTCCGCTAGCGCTTGATAGACGCCGGCCTGGTAGGCGCCGAGCGCGCCGCCGCCCTGGAACACGAGCGCGGTCTGCGCATAGGGGCCCCGGAAGGCGCCCTTTGCGGGAATCGAAGCGGAAGTTGTCATAGGTTTGCCGATCTTTGGGGGCGTCATGTCCCTCGATATAATTATTGGCGATCTCCTGATCGGAATGATCGCACCGTGTGAAGAACGCGGTGTGGGCCGCGATGTTTCGTTACAAGTCGTTCATGCTGCGCGTCGCGTCGTCGCGGGCATGGAGCTGCATTAATCGTGCGGGGCGCGCTCCTCAATCGGCGCGGGTGCTGTGCTCCCAATCCGCGTGTCTCAAATCGGCATACGGTATCCATAGAACTCATGATCTTCGTTATAGCCGCCTTGGCCGGCGCCCAAGTGAGCAAAATCGTGGACGAACTCGATCGCCGCTATCCACTTGACCATCTTGAAACCCAGCTCGTTCTCGCAGCGAAGTCGCAGCGGTGCGCCATGAAGCACGCTGAGTGGCGCTCCGTTCATTTCATAAGCGAGGATGGTCAATTCATGGCGCATGTTCTGCTTCTTGTGAACGTCGTAATAGCCGCCGCCTGCCGAGCCTTCGGAGAGCGAATAGAAGACGGCGTAGCGAGCATCGGCTGTCGGCTTTACGATATCGAGGATGTGGCGCATCGGAACGCCGCCCCATTTGGCGACGCCGGACCATCCCTGAATGCAAAAATGTTCGGTGATCTGCTCGTGCTTGGGGATCGCCTTGATCTCGGCATAGGAAAACGTCTTTGGGTTCTCGACCAGCCCGCTCACCCGGAGCCGGTAGCCCGCGAAGTTGCTCTTCACGAATGAATCAAACTCTTCGGAGTTTGGCAGTGTGCCATTGGGCCACAAATACGATGAGATCTCTGGTCCCGTGTACCGGGTCCTCGGGTTCCCCCATTCCCCGATAGCCATAAGGGGGCCGACCACGGTTTGGCCGATCTTCTGAACCAGCCGGGCATGCTTGATCGTGAAAGGCGAAGCAAGCCACCACGTCACGATCACCAGTACCATAGCGCAGCCCCAGATCAGAAGCCCGTTCCAGGAATTGTCGTTCACACCGGCCCACATGTAGTTCAAATTCTGTCGCGCCCCGGTGATGAACACGAGCGTCACATGGACGAAGATGAAAAACAGGAACCAGCACAGCACGCCAAAGTGAATGGTGCGAGACGCCTGCCGATTGAGAATTCTCGCGAACCAGCCCATATGGTTGGCGATCGCCGGACCCTGCATCAAGCCGGTAACGACCGCCAGCGGCGCAGCAACGAACACCGTGATGAAATAGGTAAGTTGTTGCAGGCTGTTGTAACTCGTCCAGCTATGATCGACGGGGAACTGCAGCGACAAATACTGAAGCGCGGTCGATAGGGCGTTGGGGAAAACCGCCCAGGTGGTTGGCACCAGTCGCTGCCATTGGTCCGTCGTGAACAGCAGCAGATAAAAAATCGCGCCGTTGATTACCCATAAAAGATCGAAGGAGAAGTGCCACCAACGGGCGAGTCCGATCGAGTGGCGAACGCCGGGAATGCCGAGCCATTGCGGGATGGTCACGGAATCGTCTTTCGACGTCCATACACGGTCTTTCGGAACGTCATGCTGGAAGCGAAACCAATCCGTGCCCGGCGTGCAGTCCCGCCGCCAATAAAGGCGCGGATGATCGGCGAGAATCTGGATGCCCGCGCGGATGATGAACATCATCAAGAAGAAATTGAAGAAATGCAGCAACCGGAGCCACAAGGGGAAGCCCGAGTACACCACCTCCGAGGACGGGGTTTCACCGGGGTAGCGCGCGATGAATTCCTGCACGCCGGGCATCGTGCGCAATTGCTGGGCCACGGCGATTCCGAGGATCAGGAGAACAACGACCAGTGGTATGGCCCACAAGACATTGATCGATCGGCCGCCCAACCGGATGCGCGGGATCACGCCCTCTTGCGGAGGCAGCCAGTCGCTCAGACGAATACGGTCATCCGCGGCGCTCAAGCTTGTCGCGTCGTGCGGCTGCGGAGCTTGGCGAGGCTCCTTCGCACGAGCCACCGCCGTCATACGAGCCTCCTTCACGCGAGCCTCCTTCACAGATGCATCCTGCGCCGTTGGCAAAACACCGACGCTCGCGCGAGCGCTAAGCTTCAGGCGTGGCCGTCGCGGACCTTCGCCTCATCTGTCGTCCCAACAGAAAGTCTCTTAGCGCAACGGCGTCGTTATGAACCTCGTCGTGAGCCGAGTACACGAGCGTGATCGGACCTTGTTTTGCGAGGTCACGTAGCCTGTTCAGCTGTTCAGGATGCTTGTGGACCTCCAAAGCGTAGCGGCGGCGAAATTCCTGCCAGCGCGTGGGATCGTGGCCGAACCATTTCCGCAACGCGGTGCTGGGCGCAATATCCTTGGCCCATTGATCGATGGCCGCGTCCACTTTTCTGACGCCGCGCGGCCACAGACGGTCGACCAATATCCGAGTGCCGTCTCTCGCAGCGGGGCGCTCGTATGCTCGCTTGAGCTTGATATTATCCGCCGTAATTCTCTTGTTCATCAGCGTCGCTCTGAGTTGCATGTCATCGGCTCGCAAGATTGTCGCCGAGGCCCAGGATTACGATCTTCCCCGTCACAACTTCCGTTGGCCAAAGGATCGACGTAAAGCCGGTCGCGACAGCAACTCGTTGCGCACCGTCCGCGGTATAGGTGATGACACCGCCGCCGATCGCGCCGCCGATCTTCTGACCCCATAGCCGCTGACCGTTGGTGGCATCCAGCACATAGAAGTTGCCGCCCATATCGCCGAAGAATACGATGCCTCCCGCGGTCGGAGTCATGCCGCTTTGGATCGGATAGTTTGACTTCAGCCGCCACTTCCAGACGCCGGTGTCGGCGTCGATGGCGTAGACCCATCCAGCCCAGTTTCCGAACGAGTCTGGTGTGCCGTAGGTGTGATAGGGATTGATCGTCGCATCTCCGGACCACGGCGAGCCGAGTTTCACCTCCTGAATTTGTTCGTCATTCTGCATCGTCACGGTAGTGCACCAATCGACCTCGCCAGTGAGAATGAGGTTGGTCGGTGGATCGTAGGCCGGTCCATTCCACTCCGCCCCGCCCACCGAGCCCGGGCAAAAATGGACCGGTTTGTCGATCGCGAAAGACGCATCGGCGTTCTCGATTTGCGTCGCCGGCGTGCGATAGAGCATAGTGTTGGTGGCGAGATCGAAACCGTAAAGATGTCCGTCCTTGGGCGCAGCCGATAGGAGATATCTGCCGCCCTTCGTCCGTATCAGCGCAGGTGCGGTGGAGATGTCCCAATCATGCCAATCCTTGGGCACAAGCTTGAAATAGTTCTTGTAAGCCCCGGTCTTGGCGTCGAGCACGACAATCGAGCCGGAATAGAGATTGCTTCCCTCGCGCGGGCCGATCGCGAAGTCTGGCGCCGGATTGCCGCCGGGGATGTACAGTTCCCCAGTGGCCGGGTCTAAAGTGTAGGATGTCCAGGTAGCGCCACCAGTGATGGGCGTGCCCGATGCGTTTCTCCATGTCGACATGTTGAGCGGCGTCGCGCCTTGCGGTCCACGGGTCGGGTCGCCCGCGGTTTTGGGCACCAGATAGAATTCCCAAACGATCTTGCCGGTCTTTGCGTCGAGCGCATACATGCGCCCCTTCACGCCCTTATTGTCTCCGCCGGCATTGCCGATGAAGACGAGGCCGCTCCAGGCGATCGGCGCGGCAGGGGTCGTCTCGCCGAGTTTCGGGTCGGCGATTGTCGTTTCCCACACTCGCTTGCCGGTCTTGAAGTCGTAAGCCAGGACCCTCCCATCCTCGGTGCCGCGAAACAGCAGGCCGTCCAGATAGGCGGCGCCACGATTGACCGCCAGAGCGCTGGCAGGTTTGTAGTTCTCATGCGTGCGCCAATTCTCGTGGCAATTGGCGGGGTCGATCGAAAATATATCATGTTCGGTAGTGCCGATCAGGGCGCCGTTCACCATGATCGGACCGGTCTCGAAGCTGGTGTACTGTCCGGTGTCGTAAGTGCACAGAACCTTCAGCTTGCCAACATTCTTTGTATTGATCTGGCGGAGCTGCGAGTAGCGCTCCGAAGTAAGTGTTTTGTTGTAGCTTGGCCAGTCTCCGGTCGTAGCGTTTGGCGGTGGTGCCGCAGAGGAAGGCGGTGGAGCAACAACAGCTGCATCTTTTGAAGCCGCTGCCAATTCGGTACTTGTCGTGCCCGACGGTGCAGACCAGGACCGAATATAGTTGACTGCCATGCCCGCAAGCGGAACCGCCTGGTCCCAGTATGCGTAAAGTGTCCCGGTTGATGCCGCCCCTGTCACCACGAGCACGCCAGCGATAATCAACAGTATGTTGTTCTTCGTAGCCAGTTTGCGCGTCATGATTTCCACCAAAGCGTCAAAAATGACCAAGCCTGTCGCCCAGCGAGGCTAAACGCTCCGGTTACTGGGAGCGGCTAACCAGCGGCACAGGCCCGTTCGCCTTTTGCGGTGCGGGTTGCTGCCCGGCCAACGCCAGAGCGACCACGGGATTCATGCTGTCGACCATCGATGTCGGCATCAGGATGGTGGCGCCGCGCTCTTTGGTCGTTTCATAGATGATATTCATGGCGCGCAGCTGCAGCGCCGTCGGATGATCGGCATAGGTCATCGCCGCCTCGACGAATTTTCCGGCGATCGCCGCCTCGGCCGATCCGAGAATGACCCGCGCCTGCTTCTCCCGCTCCGCCTGGGCTTGCCGGGACATGGCGTCCTGCAGGGCGACCGGGATCGCTACGTCGCGGATCTCGACGGACTTCACGGAAATGCCCCAATCCGCAGTTTTGCGGCCGATCTCGCCGCGCAACAGCTCGTCGGCCGCGCTGCGTTCCGACAGAAGCGCCGACAGCATCGATGACCCGATCATTTCGCGAAGGGACGTCTGGGAGACACGGTCGATGGCTTCGCGGTAGTTCGTGATGTTCAAAGCTGCCTTTTGCGCGTCATGCACGAACCAGAAGATGATTGCGTCCACATTCACCGGGACGGTATCCTTCGTCAGCGCCTCCTCGGCGCTAAAGGCCGTGGTCTGAATGCGTTCATCGATGATGGCGACAATGTGGTCGATGACCGGAATGATCAGGAACAGTCCCGGCCCTTTGACGCCGCGCAATTTGCCCGCGCGAAGGATGACGAATTTTTCCCAGGTGTTGGCCATCTTCAGCGCGGAGGCGATGACGATGGCAACGATCACGACGGGCGCGCCCAGGTAAAGGTGCCCTGTTGCGCCTAATCCCGCGCCCACGGCGAGGCAGGCGACGGTCAGAAATACGGTGATGGGATTCATTATCTTGGCTCCCTGCTCGATCGGGGCGCCCCTCAGTCATGCACGTTGAGCCTCGGCTCCAGGCATTTCTGAGCAATATTGCTCACACCAATGCACTCAATGTGTTTATGCTTCCATTTCCCCGACGGCCCCCCGCCGTATTGATCATAGATACCTGCCCATAAGCATAAGGATCGCGTCAAATTGTCCCCCAGGTTGAGCAGGCGATTTCCTTCCCTCCAGAAGCAGCTTATGGTCGGTATGATTCATGCGCCGGCGACTAAACGCCGACGCTCAATCGATGCAAAATCGTCTGTCATCCCTATCACGGGTAGCCGAAGCACCGGCAGGTCCCGCAAAGGACGGTCGGAAGGTCATTTCATGGCGGCTAAACGCCGACCGTCATTCGATCCGAAGTCATTTCTCGCAAAGATCGGCGATGGCCGGAGCAATGCTCCGTACCGCAAGGGTCAGATCATCTATTCACAGGGAGACCCTGCGGATGCCGTCTATTACATTCTGCGCGGCAAGATCAAAAAAACTGTCGTCTCCGAGCAAGGCAAGGAAGCCTTGGTCGCTTTTCTGGGAGCAGGCGATTTCTTCGGTGAAGGATGTCTTGCCAGGCAGGCGCTGCGCTTGGCGACGGTCACGACCACGACGGATGCCGTCATCGCGCGATTGGGAAAAGCAGCTATTGTTCGCGTGATCCACGAGGAGCCAGCGTTCTCCGAGATGTTTATTGCCCATCTTCTGGGGCGAGCTATCCGCATAGAAGCAGATCTTGTCGATCAGCTTTTCAATTCGAGTGAGAAGCGTCTTGCCCGGGTACTCCTGCTGTTGGCGAACTTCGGCAAAGAAAGCAAACCGGAGCCGATTATCGCCAAGATCAGCCAGGAGACGCTTGCGGAGATGATCGGGACGACGCGATCGCGCGTGAGTTTTTTCATGAACAAATTTCGCAAGCTGGGTTTTATTGCCTACAACGGCGGCATCGAAGGCGGCATCGAAGTCCATAGTTCATTATTAAATGTCGTTCTGCACGACCAGCCGCAAAGCGTCGAGACTAAGAGTTAGCTGATTTTTGCCGGCACGCGGGCATGGGGATAAATTCGCAGCCTCTTAAACTGGGCAATTTTGCACAGTCTTCAGCTCGGGATGAGGTTCGATTAGTGCAAAGCAGAAGGGGGTAAGGTCATGTCGCTGGGGCTCATTCTCGTCATCGTCCTCGTCATTTTCCTGCTCGGCGGCTTCAGTGGCCGCTTCGGCGGCTACGGTTACGGCTACGGTCACGGCGGTGTCGGTGTCATCGGCATCATCCTCGTCATCCTGGTTGTCACGGGTCGGCTTTGATCTGACCGGCTAATGAAAACGGCAAAGTCCATAAAGGTCTCAAATGACGACGAACCGACATTCAGACAGTGATCGCGTTCCAGAAGCAGCCACAAGGCCGATCCATGACCACTGGATTCTCTTTGTTGTCGAAGGAGCGGCCCTCATTTTATTGGGGCTCCTGGCGATCGTCATTCCGTCAATCGCCAGCGCGAACGTGACCGTTGTTCTGGGTTGGCTCTTTCTCGTCAGCGGAACCTTAGGGTTGGCGACAACCTACTGGGCGCGACAGGCACCGGGATTCTGGTGGTCCCTGGTATCGGCTTTGCTCGCGATTGTTGTCGGTGTAGTCCTGATCGCGAACAAATCGCAGGATTTGTATGGCGGTCTGATGGGATGGCCATTCGAGAAAATCGGCCCGTTGCGGCTGATCTTGGTTCTGTTCTTCCTAATCGAAGGGGGCGCGTCCATCATGTTCGCTTTCGAGCACCGACGTCAGTTCTCTGGGCGATGGGCCTGGATGTTGGCGAGCGGTGTCGTCGACATTGTCTTGGCGAGCATCATTATTTTCGATCTTCCGGGGACCTCTGCCTGGACCATGGGGCTCCTGGTCGGGATCAACATGATTCTCGGTGGCGTCGCATTGACCGCGATGGGATTGCATGCTCGCGCAGAACGCGCCGGTTCGAATGCAATTCCACTGCACGAGAATCATCCGGGGAATGTTGGTTGATCTAAATCAATGACCAATGCTGGTGCGTGCACCCTATAGTTAAACTTGCCTATATCTCCCGTTGTCATTTCCCGTTGTCGGCTTCGCTAGGACATTGGAGGAAGAAATCATGGACAAGGACCGGATCGTCGGATCGGGCAAGCAAATCAAAGGTGCAGTCAAGCAAGTGGTCGGCAAGGCCGTTGGTGACGCCAAGCTGGAGTCGGAGGGCAAGGCGGACAGGATAGAAGGCAAAGTTCAGAACACCATCGGCGGCCTCAAAGACACGCTCAAAGGTAAATAGCCACCGCGGCCACGGCGGCCAGCTCATCGTCTACGAAAAAGAATAGGATCGACGCCGCCCCGGCCATATTCAAGGAGATAGAGACATGCTTCGCAAATCAACTATTGCCCTCGCCGTTGCCCTAATGTTGGGCGCCACCTTCGTCGCGACTGACGCTTTCGCTGCCCGCGGCGGAGGTCACGGAGGCGGAGGTCATGCAGGCCATGGTGGCGGTGGACACGGTGGCCATGGCGGCGGTCACGGTCATGGCGGTGGCGGATTTGGCGGTGGATATGGCGGCGCATACGGTGGCTACTACGGTCCGGCTTACGGGTTTGGCGGCTGCCTTCCGCTGCCGGTGCCCATTGTTGGTTGCTGGTAAAATTAGCGGCGCGAAGGCCGATGAACCTGAAGATGGTCGCGCGTTCGCTGCAGGCCAAGTCGATTGATCGACAACGACTGCTAGTGCGCGTCGCAATCGTACAAAAGGTGGGAGCCTAGCCCACCTCGCCCGCTAAGGCTTGGCTAGGTGAGAGGAACAGATTATGAGCAAGATTCGGAGGTCACCCATGAAGTGGAAGACATTGTTTGCTGCAACGATTGCCTTGGCGCTTGCCGGCTCGGGCTTCGCTTATGCACAAAAGCCCCCCTTGCCGCGGGAAGACCGGGCAGCAGTTGTCGATGCGCGCATCGCGGAGCACAAGGCCGCTTTGAAACTGACCCCCGATCAGGAAAAGAACTGGCCGGCCTACGAGGCCGCCTTGCGCAATCTCGCGAAGCTGCGCGTTGAGCGGTACCAGGAACAAAAGCCGGCGAATCCCGTCGAACTCTTGCGCCAGCGCGCCGAGGATTTGAGCAGCGCCAGCGCGGCGTTGAAGCAGCTGGCCGACGCGGAGGAGCCGCTGCTCAATAGCCTCGATGACGCGCAGAAGCGCCTGTTTACCACGTACGGCGGCAAGGCCCGTTGATCGACGTGCCAGAACGAAGGAATGACATCATGGCGGTGCCGGTGCGTACCGGCCCGCATACATGTCGCTGTGCATGCACTGGTGAGACAGGCAGCATAAGATAAGACGTGGCGGCAGAAGCTCATTACTGTACTAGCAGAGGGGGCAGCTATGCTTTCAGTCTTGATCGGGGTTCTGATTATTTGCGTCGTCGGCGCAATTTGTTTTTGGGCCATCGAAAAGTTCGTTAATGACAGTCGATTAGCAAATCTTCTCAAACTGCTCGTGGTGCTGATTTGCGTGGGGGCGATACTTCAGCGGGTGCTGCCGCTGGCGGGAATTAATTGGTTTTAGTCGCCACTTGCGGCGATGCCAGCGATCTCGATCAACGGCATGGTCAGCTATTTCTGCAATTGACGCTGCGTTCTAGGCATTTGGTTCTACAGCCACGGCGGCGGATCACATTGTGCCGGACCCCGAGATTCCGTCCATCGTTGTTCGGAGGGCGAACTGAGAGCGTTGAGCCTACCACAGGCCGACAATCCATTTTGCGCCGCGGACCGTTTCCCAGACCGCCATCAACTCGATCGCCATCACGATGACCGCGTCCAGGAGGGCGATCGAGAGCAGGAGCCCATCTTCCTCGAGATAGGCCAGTGAGATCAACGCGATCGCCAGAGCGGGTATGACGTTACTCAGGGGGATCGGTATGAACACCAAGCTCGCGCTGAGAATCACCACGACGGCGCCGACGAGGCGCTTGGTCGGCTCGAACGGGGTGGACCAACGCGGATGGATCACCTTCTCGAGATATCTCAGCACCGGCACGGCTCGCTGCACCAAGGCGGCGAGGTGCCGTGTCGGCAACGGGCGGGCGGCGATGGAGCGTGGGAACACCGGGGCAGGCTGGCCCGCGATCATCTGGAACGCGGGGATCATGAGCAGCACGCCGGCCACGATTGATGCACCTGGTGCGATCGCGACCACGGCGAGGAGAAGCATGATGATACCGAAGGAGCGTTTGTCTAGGCTGCCCATCAGCCAGCCCAGGGTGAAGTGATCCGGCGGTGCCTCGTCGTGCAGCCGCTGCAGCACAACGGAGGTTGGGATAGCCGCTTTCGCGCCGGCAGGCGGTTTTGGCTTCAGTTCGGCCTCCTGACCGGTCCTTACCGACGATGCAAACTGGCGAGGCGCGCGTTGGTGACTGCGATACTCGCCTGCTCTCGCGCCAACTCATTCACTGATGCGTGTGTGAAGCGGAATTCTATCATTCGGTCATCGGCCTCAATCCGATGGACACGATGGCATTATTTGGCGCGTCGAGAAATCCGGCGAGGCGGAAAAAATCTTCGACGCCTGGTTCGCGCCGGCCAAGCCGCCGCTCCGCATCAGATTACGCCGCGGTCGTGGATATGTTCGTTTTCCCGCCTCACTTCGCTGTAGCGGAAATCACCCCCACCATGACGTGGCCGTTCGTCTTGGCGGCCGCTGCACGGACAAAAACGTCAAGCTGCCGGCGTGTGTGAATCGTGCAGATTACCGGATTTCTCGTCACGCATGTCCGCTTGCGCGTCGCTTCATCGACGTCGTTCTGGTCGATCGGCACGATACCATAGGTCCCTTTAGCCAGCTTGCGGCCCAGCAGATACCCATGATCATTTTCGTTAGCCTCGATGAGTAAATTGCCGCCGTCGATGGTTTGAACCACGAAGTACTGCACGCCCGAGGAATCGCCGCTGACAAGCGCGTAGTGGTTGTCGTTCCAGCGGAAGACCGACGTTTTCACGGAGAGCGCTTTTCCTTCGGTGAAATCTTGATAGAGATTCAGCTGGAATTGCATTCCGAGCAGCGGCTTCGATCCAGCCAATAATGGCGTCTCGGATTGCACGCAGGCGGAGAGCACGAATGCGGCGAACAGAATCAGCGCAACAGGCACCGCAGGTGCCTTTGCTGTTCGCGATCGATTGTCGGGCATGTCGTCCTCCTTGGCGTGGCATTTGCCGGCGGACGGTTTTCGGCCACGATCGCGCGTGGCGCCATAATTTAGATAGCATACAAACCGTCGCGTTTTAAGAAATACTTGAGGATTCTTGCCGCGATTTCCCCGCGCTGTCGGTCTCCAATGATCTCCCGCCTGCCTTGACGGCCCCGCCGGAAGGCAGCAACCTGGATTTCGGCAATCAAGCCATCTGGGGAATGTCGGGTAAATACATTGCGGATGCCTGCCGTACTTGCAGTGACAGCTCTGATGCTGCTTGCTTCACCCTCGCGGGCCGAGGATCGCGTGCCCGTCCCGGCAGCGTGCAGGGCACTGGCCGAGCGGGCCGGGATTCCCCTGACGCTGACCCATGCCGAAGCCGCGCGCGCCATCGCCTACATCCGCGTCATGGTCAGCGACGACCCGGCGGTCGCGCGTTGCCGCTTGGCGCTCCGCAACTATTGAGGAGAGGCCGCGATGCTCTCGGCGGGGTCGGATTGAGATTCGCCAATGCATGGCAGGGTGCAATAGTTTTCTCGATTGTGCGCATCTCTCGGTCATGATATTGTTCACAAAGAGGAATTTATTTCAATGGCGCGGTGGGATCAATGACAGGTTGGAGGGTCATCGTCGGTTTTCTGATCGGTGCCGTGATCGCCAGTGTCATAACGGCTGGCATGTTCCTTTACACGGGCGCGAAAGTTCTCCAAGCAACTACCGCGCGCGAACTCCTTGCTGAAATAGTAGCCATAGATTCATTACAGGAGGGCTGGCTGCTTCAGGGCGAAGATAGCCAAACTGCAAAACTGTCAGACCACCCAGGCCTTCCGGAAACGCAAAGCGGCTCCGGTCTTTGGCTTATGCCCGTTGAGATCAGGACAATTCTGGACGAAGCCCAATGGAATCCTCCGTCAGATGCGAGCTACGGCTTCATACATGGGCGCAGGGTCTGGATCATCAGAAATCAAATATTGCCGGACGCTCCGCTTTCATATTCGGGGGTGAAGCAAGAGCATTTCCCCGAGCTCATCAGCTCCGATGGACGGCAAGAATTATGCGCCTGGATCGAACGCGTGCAGATTGCTTACAATGGCGGGACGCTGACCGATCGGGGACTGGCGCCGCTTAGGCCCTATTTGGTGCCTTTAGCGCAGGAAGATCGCGTGAATGCACTTGGTATCGAGTTGTCTCGGGATGCTCGAAATTTTCTGGCTGGGATTCGCGCGCGGTGGGACAAGGCGTCGTTTGCGGATTAGCGCAAGGAAGCGCTTCGGCAGCGCGGCGCGGTTCTAGGCGATCCCCAAACGTCGAAACGCCGGAACCTTCACCAAATCCAAGATGACGGCGAAGACAGCGGCAGCGGCCAGCGTGCCGGCCACGATCCAGGCCGGCAACGGCGTCATGGCAATTCCACCGATAGCCAACGTCGAGGCGATCAGGAGATCGGCGACGGACGAAACGACGAGCCAGAAGCTCGGGCGAGACGACCACAGATGTCGACGCTCGCGATTGGTATAGGTCGTCGCCTGGTTGCCGAACACGATGACAACAAAGGCCAGCGTCCTCAGCGCGCCAATGTCGAACCCCAGCCGATAGAGGCCGAAAGTCAGGACGGACGTACAAAAAACCAACTCGCCAAGTCCCATGATGACGCCGGCGACCGTCAGATTGCCGATCCGCCACGCATTCGGCATTGGCGAAGGCCGGACATTGTCGGTCGTCAACGCCATGCCGAGGAAGTCGCCGGTGATCATGATCAGCACCATCAGCAAGGGTGTCAGGATCGCATGCCCGGTCATGATCAGGCCGACTACCAGGAAGAGCACCTGCACTGTTTTCTTGGTGATCGAGTTCAGCGTATAGCTCAGGATGCGCTGGAAAATCACGCGACCTTCCCTGACGGCGGCGACGATGCCGGCGAGGCCAGGCTCGGTCAGCACCATGCCGGCCGCCGATTTGGCGACGTCGGTTGCGGTCGAGACCGCGATGCCCATCTGCGCCTGGCGCAGCGCCGGCGCGTCGTTGGCGCCGTCGCCGCACATGCCGATGGTATGGCCGCCCTTCTGAAACGCCTTGACGAGCTTGTACTTGTCTTCCGGCAGGACGCCGGCGAAGACCGCGAATTGCTCAGGATGGATTGCGTCGGGGATCGGCCCGGGCGGACAGATGGCGCCATCGAGTCCCACCGCCTTCGCCACGATGGCCGCAGTCGCCGGCGCATCGCCCGTCACCATCACGGTGCGCACGCCCAACCCGTGCAATTCGCTGACGAGCTTGGCCGAGTCCGGGCGCGGCGGGTCGCTGAGCGCAATGAGTCCCGCGAGCTTCATCGCCGTCGGCGGCCCAGCCGCGACCGCCAGCACTCTAAAACCCTTTGCTTCGAGCTCGTTCGCCGTCGCCATCGCGGTCGGCGACGGTTGCGCAAGGCCGATGACCACGGCGCAGGCGCCTTTGACGATACGTTGCGGACTTCCCGTCGGATCCGTCGCGCTCGCCTCGGACAGCTTCTTCGCCGGATCGAAGGCCGTAAACTTGATCAAGTGCGGCGCATCGGAGACGGGCTTGCTCGCGGTGGCCGCGCGAATGGCTCCGTCGACCGGGTCCTGCCCGCCGTCCGAGCTCGCCAGCGCGGCCAGCGCCAGAACATGCGCCTCGTCGAAGCCGGGCATCGGATGCACTGTCGTCACGGTCAGCGCGTTGAGCGTCAGCGTGCCGGTCTTATCGGAACACAAGACATTCATGGACGCCGCTTCATCCACCGCCGTAAGGCGCGTCGGGAGCACCCCCAGCTTTGCGAGCGCGCGCGCGCCAAGCGCCGCAGCAAGGGTGAAAGTGGCCGGCAGCGCCACCGGTATCGATGCCAGCACCGCCGTCAAGACAAGGGGGATGATCTCGTCGAGCGGCATCTTGAGAAACCACGCATAGCCGACCAGCAGCACGATGACGACGCCGTTGAACGCGGCGAGATTGCGCACCACGCGCAGCACCGCTTTCTGCTGAGAGCTCACGACATGAGCCGTGCGGACAAGCTCGGCGGTGCGGCCAAACTTGGTGCCGGCTCCGGTCGCCGTAACCTCCGCCACCGCCTCGCCGCGCCGGACCAACGCCCCTGCATAGGTCTGCACGCCGGCGCCGGCTTCGATCGGTACGGATTCGCCGGTGAGCATGGATTGGTCGAGCAGGACTTCGCCCCCGGTGAGGCGCACATCCGCGGCGACCACCGCGCCGAGCGAAAGCTTCACCACGTCGCCTGGGACCAGTTCAGCCGCGAGTATCGTCTTCCAGGCACCGTCGCGGCGCACGGACGCGTTGAGCGCGAGCCGCGATTTCAGCGCCGCAAGGGTCGCCTGGGCGCGGCTCTCCTGGAATAGTCCGAGGGCGGCATTGAAGACCAAGAGGCCGGCGATAATCGCGGCTTCGACATATTTGCCGAGCGCCAGTTCGAGGACGACCGCAGCCTCAAGCATCCACGGCACCGGCGCCCAGAATTTCTCCAGCGCCATGCGCAACGGATGGAGCGCCGTATCCGGCATCGCGTTGGGGCCGAACTTCGCCAGCCGACCGCGTGCTTCGTCGCTTGTCAGGCCGCTCGGAAGATCATCCTTTGCGACCGCTGCCGATTTGGCGAGCCCGGGCCTTGCATCGGACGGCGGAGCAGTCGTGAACATGTTTTACCCTACGCTCGCCAACCTACACTCGCCAACCTCGTCGCTGGCGCATCAATAACGGCCAAGCCTCTGGGTGGGCGCAGCGGGACGAGCGTGCTTGTCATCGGGTGGAATTTTGCCTTCAATTGCGTCATTTACTGAGCAATATTGCTCACAAGTCTCCTCCGAAAGCTGTTCAGCTCTCTTGGTCTCCGAGATCGTACCGGGCTACGACTCTCCGCATACCCGTGCTTCGGCAGGTTTGCGGGCTGATCGCGCGCCCGATGTGAGCAATTTTATACAGCCTTCACCTCGGCACCGGGCTTAAATGACCCCAAAGTGGAAGGAGATAAGATCATGTCGCCGCTGGGACTCATTCTCGTTATCCTCCTCGTCATTTTCCTGCTCGGCGGTTTCAGTGGCCGCTTCGGCGGCTATGGTTACGGCTATGGACACGGCGGCGTCGGTGTCATCGGCGTCATCTTGATCATCATTGTCGTTCTGATGCTGCTAGGACAGATTTGAGCTGTCATGTCGCGGCGAGCGGGCCAGCGTTACGGCGGCCGGTGTTCGCTGGACGCAGGATGATTCGCGGTCTCGACGCCCACGATTGCCAAATCAAGGCTTAATCTGCGTATTTTTATTTACGCGCTGGAAGGCGGTGCGATCCACGAGCCTCCGATTGTGAGCAATTTTGCACAGTATTTGCCTTAGGCGTGGGTTTTCCTTGAGGCCGACTGCTTCGTCGGGGGAACGAAGGGTTGCCTTACCGTGAGAATAGATATGGAACCTTCGAACTATCGAGAGCGATCCTCACCGGCAAACGCGTCACCCTGGCCCGACAGCCAGCTGTTGATAGACCTCGATGCGGGGCGCGCGCTCGCTCAGGCGATCGTCGATACGGTCCGCGATCCGCTCCTGGTCCTCGATCAGGACCTGCGTGTCGTCACCGCAAACCGCGCTTTCCACCAGACATTCAGGATGAATCTTCAGGACATTCAGGGTCGTCCGGTTTACGGACTGGGTAATGGCCAGTGGGATATTCCCGAGCTTCGGTTGCTGCTGGAGAACGTCGCGCCCCAGCACGCGGTTATGGAAGGTTACGAAGTCGAACGCGACTTTCCCATTATCGGACGCCGCTCGATGCTCCTGAACGCGCGGGAGGTGTTCAACCAAAGAGATACCCACAAGCTCATTCTCCTGGCCATCGAAGATATCACCGAGCGGCGCGCCGCCGACCGCGAGATCGCTGCGCTGCTGCATCAGAAGGAAACGCTGTTGCAGGAGATGCAGCATCGTATTGCCAACAGCCTGCAGATCATCGCGGCCATCCTTCTCCTCAAGGCGCGGACGGTGCAGTCGGAGGAGACGCGGCTGCATCTTCACGACGCTCATCAGCGGGTCATGTCGGTGGCGGCGGTGCAGCAGCAGCTGCTGGGCGCCGGCCATGGCCAGCCGATCGAGATCGGCCCTTATCTGTCTCGATTGTGCGACACCCTGGCAGCCTCGATGACCGACGACAATCGTCCGGTTTCATTGAAGGTCCAGGCGGAAGCCGGCACCGCCTCATCCGCCGAGGCGATCAGCATCGGTCTCATTGTCACCGAGCTCGTGATCAATGCGTTTAAGCATGCCTTTGTCGGCGCCGGGCGCCCTGGCCTGTTAGTCGTGGCCTATAAAGCGGTTGAAATGAGCTGGAGGCTTACGGTTTCCGACAACGGGATTGGGACACCGGAGGGCAAATTGGATGCGGCCAAGACAACCGCTGGACTGGGCACAATCATTGTCGAGGCACTCGCCAAACAGCTTGACGCGCGCGTGGATATTGTGAGGAGCCCGTATGGCACGGCGGTGACGATCACCCATGGACCGCCCGATCGCGGCTGGCCGCTGCTGCCCGGCGCCGCACGACGGTGGCCTCCGAAATCAAACGGCGGCTTCGTCGCGTTACCTCGCTGACGACGCGCGTCAGTGGCACCACAATAAAGCTTCTCTACGCCGCGGCGCTGGAGCGGGCCGAAACCGCATCGCGCCAACGCCGCACATTGCCGAGATCGTCGGGGATGACGAGTTTGGACAGTTTCATAAAATCCACCGCCGCCAGCGCGGTGATGTCGGCGACCGTAAATTGCTCGCCCGCGATATAGGGCCGGCCGCCGAGCTCGCTGTCGAGGAATTGCAGAAACTCGAAGACCCGCGGCTTGTTCGCCTCGCCCCAGGCCGGCACCTGCGGGTCGATCATGCGCTTCATATAGGGATGCAAATGCTGGAACACGGTCGCGACCGGAGCGAGCAGATGAAACTCGGCGCGCCGGTTCCACATCTCGACCAAGGCGCTATCGAGCGGACCGCGGCCGAACAGCGGCGGGTCCGGGTGAAGCGCCTCGAAGTAGCGGCATATCGCCATCGATTCGGCGATCGCCGTGCCGTCGTCGAGGACAAGGGTGGGAAGCCGCTGCATCGGATTGAGCGCGGCAAAGCTTTCGCTGCGGTGCTGCAAGGCGCCGATGTCCACCTGCTCCGTTGGAATCTTTATCCCTTTCTCGGCCAGGAATATGCGCACCCGCCGCGGGTTCGGCGCCTGGCCAAAGTCGTAGAGCTTCATCGCATCACCCTCCCTATCCCCTTGACGCCATTACCTTATCCCGCGCGGGGCCGGCCAGCCAGCATGCCGAGCGATGCGCCCGCCGACCGCCCGAAACGGTTGCTTCGCTTTAACCCGCGGCCGGGCAAAATCTTAAGCCTGGTCTTAAGGAATTTCAGCGACCTTTAACGCTAATCATCGCCAGCCGCGGATTGGAATGCCAAGCACGACCAGCGAACCGCGCGAGGCCGCTTCGCCCGGCGTCGCCCCCTCGACCAAGCGCCGCCTTGCCACCAAGCATGTGCGCGAAGCGCGCGATCGGCTGACCTCGACCAGCGGCGCGCGGCCGGTCTTCGACTACGAATTGCTGCGCCAGTTCGCCCAGAACCGCCTGTCGGGATCGCTGGTGATCCTGCTGCTGGTGGTCACCATCGGGCTTCTTTCCAGCCTGTGGACCGGAGCGCTCACCTCCGGGGTATGGACCGCCGGCGCGCTGATCATCCATCTGGTGATCGTCCGCGCCTGCCGGCAGTTTCTCGATGAAGCCCCGGGCACCACCAATCTCCGCTCCTGGCGGCTGCGCTTCATCCTGCTCGATCTGTTCTTCGGCATGGCGTGGACCTTCATCCTCATCCATCCGGTCGGCGGCGATGAGCAGTCGGGCACCTTCATGCTGTTCGTCATGCTCCTGGTGGTGGCGATATCGAGCATGCTGGCCTCGAGCCTGCCGATCGCGGTGCTCGCCATGACGTTGCCGGTCAGCATTGCGATCGCGCTGGATTTCGCCTGCAAGGGCACGCTGCACGATTACATCCTTGCCGTCATGGCGCTGGCGGCGGAGGGCTACTTTTCGCTGTTGGGTTACCGGCTCTATTCGACGACGCTGGCGACGCTCGAGGCGCGCGCCGAGAAGGACGCGCTGATCGGCGAGCTCGAACAGTCGAAGTCGATTTCGGACGAGGCGCGGCGGCGCGCGGAAGGCGCCAACATCGCGAAATCGCGGTTCCTCGCGCAGATGAGTCACGAGCTGCGCACGCCGCTCAACGCCATCCTCGGCTTCTCGGAGGTGATGCAAGCCGAGATTTTCGGACCGCACGCCGTGCCGGCCTACAAGGACTATGCCGGCGACATTCATGATTCCGGCGTGCATCTGTTGAACCTCATCAACGAAATCCTCGATCTCTCGCGCATCGAGGCCGG
>Ga0116111_1000975_pt1 | contig 21678 bp, 16 predicted proteins | sample June2015DPH_8_10_FD_89720 | JGI IMG/M metagenome (GOLD analysis project Ga0116111, IMG submission 89720) | Peatland microbial communities from SPRUCE experiment site at the Marcell Experimental Forest, Minnesota, USA - June2015DPH_8_100 | ecosystem: Environmental > Terrestrial > Soil > Wetlands... | reverse complement strand
GACACGTCCGCCCTTCGGCTACTGATCAAGAATAATGGGCAGATCAGAGGAGTGCGAGGATTGCATGCGAAGCTTTACCTCATCGGCGACTGTGCGATCTCAACTTCAGCGAATCTGACTGATAAGGGACTGCACGACAACCACGAGTTTGGTTTTATCTCGCGCGATTCAGGAATCGTCTGGAAGTGTCATCAGTACTTCAATGGTCTCTGGCACCGTGCTGGTAACGACTTGACGCTAGACAGAATCGACGGATGGGATGAACAGCTGCAAAGCGCAGTTGGTGCCGGAAACGCGGGTCCGAGATTCGGCGATGAAGGAGTTAAGCTATGGCCCGAGGAGGACGATGAAGTCGATTCAGCAATAGAAAACGGATCGGTAGATGGGCCGCAAGCGTTTGTCAAGTTCTTCGGTGAATCGGAAAATCGGGCTCCAGCGTCACTTCCGGTGGAAGACGAGATAGACCGTTCCGGCTCGCACTGGGCCCTTACGTATTCTAAGAGGCCTAGTGGCGTGCTCGACGGCGCCACGATGTTTATGTCACGACTGGTCGCCAATCCAAGCGACATCGTCATTTATGGGCGGGGCATTGGGTCCGCTCACGTTCTTGGACGGGATGATGCCACACCAGCGGACATTACACGTCGCCCGTGGAAGAGCCACTGGCCCTACTATATCCGGATTCAAAACCCAGAATTCATTGCGGGGTCGCTTCGAAACGGCATCTCCTTGACCGACCTAAAGGGTGCCTTAGGGGTCAATGCATTCGTGACCACGAAGCGCAATGCTGCTCGTGGTTACGGAAACACCGATCCAAACCGTGCTTATTTGCAGCAAGGCGCCGTGAAGCTGACTCCAGAGGCAGCAGCGTGGCTCTCGGAACGGTTTGACTTAGCTGTGAAGAAACACGGGAAGATCACCCGCGAAGAATTAGACGACCTCGATTGGCCTGCCTGAGCAAAACGTGGTGCGGGCGGAGGGACTTGAACCCTCATGGGCCGTTTAAGCCCTGCGGATTTTCATGCCGTCTACGGCTTTCGCCGCCCGGATGTGAGGCCTTTAGAGGGCTCACGCCAAGTTTGCGGTCTGGACTATCCCTTCACCATCTCCAGGAAGCTCCGGAGCTTAGGTGCTGCCCGTCTAGTCTCTACACCTTCCCGGCTGGAGTATATGGCCGGGCTTGGCTCGGGATTGCCATTTGAGGTTTCCCCGTTAACTCGCTTTCGCGCTCCGGGATGAAGGCTATGCGCTCATCACTGCGCAGAATGCAGCTGCAGCGGCAATGCGGGGCAAGCAAATGGGCAGGGGGTAAAGGGGCACGTGCGGCCGATACGCGCTCCGCCAGTGACCTAACGTCTAACGGTCGAGTACAAACAGATTGTGATCGGCCAGATCACCTGTCATATACTCTGATACATCATCGGCTATAAAGCGAAAATACGAGAGGCCTACCTGTAGCCAGGCCCCAGTTACAATCGCGATTCTCCTTCCGCCATCTGAGGAGCTGATCGGTGTCGGCTGTGGCCTTGTTTGGCCAATCGCTGAGGGCGGGAATTTTGGCGTTAGGAACGACGGGGAAGATCCGAAAGCCCTCTGCTGCCAGCGTCTGGATAGAACCTTTTTTCATGGCCGCACCGCCGTGGCGACCCCGACGAATCCATACCCCTTGCCAGCCTTGAAAAAACGTACTGCTCCGGTGCGGGACTTCGGTGATATACTTTGTGCAGTTTCCATCGAACTCTCCAGTTTGGCCCCGTTCACAGACGGGGCTTTTTCCTTTTTGCGTCGCGTTACTCACAGGCTCGTGCTTTCCGCCGGCATGATCCGCCGGCGCCACCGGGATCGCGCCAGGATTCTTATACTCGGGCTCGCGTCCGATCGCTTCACGCCCTGCTGCCTTCCCTCACACTCTTGTGAGGCCGGCCGGGACGTGGTACATCAAGACCTTCCCGCTGGGCTCGTACAACCTCTTCGACTGAGCACATCACCCTGGAGCCGATTCGAACGCTCTTGAGAGAGCCAGCGTTGATAAACCGCCTCACGCCGTAAATTGAGACGCCGAGCGCCTCTGCAACTTTCTCTAGGGGAACCAATCGTGAAACGAGTTCAACCATGATGCTGTGTCCACCTTCTATTCCAGAATTTCTAACCGCTGCATAATAATGCTTGCTCTTCCTCGCAAAATGTTCTAGAGTCTTTTTTACGACAGATATGGCATATAACCGTCGGACCAATATCTCGAAGGAACTGGTGAGCCAAGGTGAAAACACAGCCTGGTTGCTTAACGAGCGCCCCGAGGTTAGAGGACTTGTACCACTGGTCGACGACCTGCAGGCATATGGAAGAGTGTTCGAGGAGTGGAGCAAGAAATCTCGTCGGGACTTTCGAGGATTGGTCAGCCTGATCGATGCTCTGCAGGTCCACCACGGTCTTTACGATCAGATGTGGAAGAAGTCTCGCAAATGGATGACAGGCGAAATGGCGGCGATTGAAGACAGACTCTCCAAACGTCTCAAAAGGTACGATAGCCGGCCGTTTCCATTTCCATCTCGCCGCGGAACAATGGGGATCTCCATCGGCCGGGAATTACTGAACAAAAAGGTCCGTTTGGTAGAGGCTCGGGTGTTCAACACAATTACGCGGCTCATTGAGCATGAGGAGTTCGATCGTCTTCGGCGCTGCGCTCGCGAGGAGTGCAGAAGATGGCTGTTTGCCGCGCGCAGGCGAGACAAAAGGTACTGCAGCACTCTTTGCAGGCAAACTGACTTTGAAAGCACCCCGGAACGAAAGAAGCAGAAACGTGCGCGCGCTCGCCGCAAGTATCCACTAGAGTTATTGGGCCGGCGCCCGTACAAGAGGAGAGAACATGGCAAGAGGCAGAGGCAACGATAGACTCTTTAGGCGCTCTGGCGTCTTCGGCTTCCGCTATCAGGACGCCAACGACGTCTGGCACGAAAAATCAACCGGAACGAGAAACCGCCGCGAAGCCCGGGGCGTAAAGGAACAGTTCGAAAAGCAGCTCGAGAAAAACCAGGTCCCTACGGATCTGGCGAAACGTACAGTGGCCCAGGCCGCTGTCGCCTGGCTAAAGTCGATGGCGGATGAGCTCGACCCTAACACGATTCGCAGTTACCGAACTTGTCTCAATCAGGTTATAGCTTTCTTCGCGGACCGCAAGCTCGGCAGTATCTCGGCCGCGGACCTTCGCGAGTATCGCGGAAGTCGCAAACGCGCCGGCCGTGCGAACCGCACGATCAATCACGAGATCCTTTGCTTCGGCGCCGTGCTCCAGGAAGCGAATCTTTGGACGAAGGTGGGCGCTAAGTACAAGGCACTGGGAGAGGGACCAAAGCACAGTTCGCGCCGGCCTCTCTCTCTCGAGCAACTCAACGCCCTGGTGACCACCGCTCTGATGAACCCGGCGTGGGAAGTGATTCTGTACGTGATCTTGATTGCCGCAAACACATGCACTCGGCCGATCGAGATCAGCGGATTGCAACTTGGCTGCATTCACCTGGACGGAGCATGGCCCTACATCACCATCAGCCGGGTGACAACAAAAACAAACGCCGGCGCGAGGGACATTCCGCTAAACAACGTAGCGCAACTTGCCATTCGTAAACTTCTGGACCGTGCTCACAAGTTGGGCGCGTGTGAAGCAAGCCACTACCTGCTACCAGCGGATTTGAGTAAGCACACGAAGCCCACGGATCCGCTCTTTGACCGGCGCCATGATGGTTTCGACCCGGCCCTCCATCAGAGGGATTGGGGCACATCATGGGACAAACTCCGCATCAAGGCAGGTCTGCCCGACGTGCAGTTCTATGCGTTGCGGCATACCAGCATCACGGCCGGTGCCGAGGAAAACGTACCCCTTGCGGTGATGAAGGCACTCGCGGGTCACATGGACACCAGAATGACCGAGTACTACACCACCGTGCGTGACAATCCGAAGGCGAAGGCGGTAGCATCAATTGAAGCGAGTAACCCTGAACTGCTGGAGATCCTCGGTTTGCGCGAGAACCCACAAGACTCGAAGCAAGTTATCAACTGAGTTTTGTGGAGATTTTTGTGGAGGTTTAGCGGTTCGTGCTCGTAAGTCCTTTAGGCCCTGTAGCTCAGATGGATAGAGCAGCGGTTTCCTAAACCGTTGGTCGGCAGTTCGACTCTGCCCAGGGCCTCCATCCTATCAGTGATCTGCGAGAGACTGTTGAGTGTCTTGTAGGCATTTGTAGGCAAAACTCGAGGTGATTTCACTGCACCGGCCCGAGCACGTCCATCTCGTCAAGGTCTACCATTCGCGTTACTGACTCGGGAATCTCCTGCATGTACACATCGCCCGTCGTCTCAATTGAGCCATGGCCCATGTGGACCTGCACGTCTTTTAGTGAGCCGTGCTTCTGGTTGCGCGTCGTGCAGGACCGCCGCAATACCTGAAACGTGACCGGCACTGTGATGCCCAGACGCTTCGCAATCGGCTGGATATGTTTCTGTAGCCAGACTCCGCCCCACATCGGCTTTCCGCTCTTGCCCGGAAATACCAGCGCGTTGGACGACGAGTCCGCACACTCGGCTTTCCACTTCTCAAACAAGCGCTGCGTCTGCGGCGAGAGATGTACGCGCCGGAAACTGGCCTTGCGCTTCACGCGCCACTGGTACAGCTCGCCGTTCCATGCCGTGTTCCGGATTTCGATATGGTCTCCGCGGTAGCAGTCCCACTGGAGCCCGAACACTTCCGATGATCGCGGCCCACAGAAGACGCCGAGTAGGAGAATCAGCCTGTCGCGGGTGTCGGTCACAGCATGAAACAGCCGAGATATGTCCTCTTTCTGGATGGTGGGCTTGGCGATGGGCTTGCACTTCGGAAAGTCCACGCGCGCCATCGGGTTCTTTGCCAGGTACTCGAGTTCGACCGCCACATCGAAGATTGACCACAGCAGCGTCTTACAACGCCGGACCAGGGCTTCACTGTATTTCTGCGCGGCCAGCGCATTGAGGTAAACCTGACAGCGGAACAGGTCGAAATCGCGCAGCGGGATGTCGCCCAGTTGCGGGCGGACATACCGCTTCATGTCGGACTCGTTGCCGCGGCGCGTTGGCTCGCCCCAGTTGCCGCGGCGCATCGGCTCGAAGCGGTTGACGTAGAACCATGACAGAGTGACCGCATCACTCGGCCGCGCGACCTTGCCGCATTTCTCGAAAATCAACTTCTGTAATTTCTCGCGGGCTTTGCCGCGCGTGATCTCCGATTTCCAGCCTAGAAACTCACCCGTCTGCCGGCGCGCATCTCGTCCTTGGTCGTCCTTTGCGTATAGGTAAAAGTGCCCATAGTAATACTTGCGCTTCGCGCCGCGTTCCTCGATCCACCCGCGCTGACTGCGTGGTCGCATCACACCCCTCGAATTAAATCTCGCTACGGGCGACATGATAATCCCTCAGAGTTATGGGTGTGAAGCCGCAGGAAGTTCTCGATGTCCGCACGGCGGAAGCGCAGAACCGCTTTTCTGTCGCCCAACCGGATAACAGGAAGCGCCGGTGCGCGCCGTCCGGTTACGTGGTCACGCACCCATGATTCCGAGACACACAACTCCCGAGCCACGTCTTTGGCCGTGAGCAGTGGGGCACAATGCTGCTCGTCGCGAGCGGTCAGTTCCGAGTTGGGTCCAAGGTCCTTCATTCTCTGGTACTGCTTAATTAGTGAACCTGCCGTCAGTTCATGGCGCTCGGTCTAAAATCATCTGTTTTCCGAACCGCGAAGTTGCCGGTTACCGCTACGCGAGATCAACTGCTACGGCGACTTCGCGCTAATTAAGCGTTGGTGGAACACCTTCGCGGGCACCGGCACTACTCGGGCCCATTCCAATATTCGTTGAGATGGAAGCAGTTGTCATGCGGACTAAGAGGATCGGCTATCCTCTTGGGATTGGGGAGGTTGCAGTACGGGTTGGATGGGCCGGTGTTGCTGACGGCAGTTTTGGAGAAGGGTGAGCAAAATACCCTGCGTGTGTGCTCCGCGTGAGGCGTGATTGCCGCCCCACTCTGCGGGCTGCTGAAGACCCCTCATCCACCACAGCCGTCCGCCCATTTTCCAGCCGGTGGGTCATGCTGGCATTGGACACGCGCAGGCCGAAGGCTTCTTCCATTACCGCAGTGGCATTGCCATGACAGCAGACCTAAGCTCTTTGTTCAGTTGACTGGCCGGCGCCAGGGAGAGCCCAAGGCGGATTTTCAATAACCCAATCCGCAAAACCGTTTGTGTCGATGCACAAGATGGAAAACCCGGGTTTCAACAGGCCCGCCGCCTGGCGAATCCTCTTCAGAGTGAAGCCTATTTCCCTCGACCGTTGGTCCCTTGGGGTTTCGGGCCTCGACTCCAGCATTGTCTTGACGAAGGGGATTTCCTCAACGTCGCTGCTTCGTAAATATTTCAATACCGCTTTTTCGCTGGTGATTCTCCCCATCGCCTTCTTAACGATCTTGGCGACGGCATCGATATCGTCAGCGTTGTTGCCAAGTAAGTTATCCAAGCGCGTCATTTTGCCTCTTGGCTTCGCCCTCGCCTTCTCGTTCTTGATGACCTCGCCCACTGCGTCGATTTCGTCGATTTGTCTGCTGCGCAAATATCGCAGGATCGAGTCAGGGCGGTCGACCTTCGGATTGTTGAACTCCGGCCTCACCGTCTTGATGATCTCAACGAAGGCCTCACTAGCGCGAGTGCCGTGTGGGTTTCCAAGGTACTTATCAAAAATGTCCTGGGCCAAGCCTTTCTCACCAGTGATACGCGCGAGTTGTGCAAGCACTGTGTTGGGGCTTTCCGTGCGCCGGCCCGCAATTCCAGCCAGGAGTACTTTAACCAGGGGTAACAGGCGAGGCGCAAGCGACAGCACGTAGAAACGAATTCGGCGAGCGCGATCAGGGAGTGCTTGCAGCTCCAGCAGCGTGCAATTCGCACAGGTGAACTTCTTGAAAATGATGGACTGATACCAGAGTTCCCTCATCGCAGGTCCTCCTGATGCTCCTGCCAAATAAAACTACAGAAGCCCCCAACCATATTAATTAGGATCCTGCAGCTATCGACTCCAGTCAAGCTGTGGTCCTCTTAATCCGCTACCGCACCCCAGATTTCTGTTGCAGACTGCGTTATGGCCATGCGCTACCTCGCATGGCCTGCCAATCCAGATGCGGAAAGGAACGTGAAATGAAAAACCAGAACAATGGTGATCTTCCTGACGATGAACTTAAGGATGTCCAACAACCGTCTACTACCTCAAACCCAAGCGCTGCGAAAGCCAACGACCCGGCCGTTGGCGACGCAGCAACCACACAATCCTCCAACGTCCAGTCTTGGAACATGGACACGGACGACGATGTCGCTGCCCAAGTCCTCCGGCGTTCCGGAATCGAGTATGTGAAGGCTTCAGAGAACAGTCCCGCGCGCATTGCATTCATCCCAGGCTGCAAGGCCGTCGGCGGCCAGGCGCACTACGATTCGGGCGACAAGCGCTACTACATCTGCGGCAGCCGCAAAGGCAATCTGGCGCCTTGCTGCAAGAAATTAGGCGACCCGAAGGGCCGCTGTGCGGCGTTTGTTTTTCGCTACACAAATGCAGACGGAAAGACCGCGAAGCTGGATCAAAACGTGCAACCCGAGGTCGAGGTTCAAATCCTCACGATGTCCAACAGCAACTACCAAGATGCAAAGAACTGCATCGAGGAAGGCGGCAGCATCTACGACGTCGACTTCAAGATCAGCGTTGCGGAAAAGCAACTGCAACGCAAGGTCAACGTCATCTCTCGCTCCGCGCGCTGGAAGCAAGTTGAAAAGCAGGCGCTCGAAATGGCTGCCCCCATCATTGCTGACGAGCGTCAGCTGAAGCGCGCCCTTGGGAAGGAGTTCGGCGACGGCGACAGCAAGGCTAGCCTCGGCGACATTGAAGAGATGTAACCCACCAACCAGGCCCGGCCAACGAGCCGGGCCTCCAACCTTATTTATGGATTTCAAACAACGAGCGATGGCAATGGCCAGCAGGGGTGTTTTGGTAACGCCGGTGGAGGTGCGTGGCAAGTCGCCCCGCGTGGGCGGCGTGGGCTGGCAAAACAATGCGACCACCAACGAGATCAGAATTGACAAGTGGAACGATGAGAACCCCGACTACAACTCCGGCTGTTGCTTCAAGGCTATCGTAGGCACGCCATGCGCGCTGGATGTGGACAGCGGCATGCTGATTGAGCAGTACGAAACGGAGACAGGGGAGAAGTGGCCAGAGACGTTCACAGTTACCGGCGGCAAAGGGTGGCCAGCTCATCACGCATATTTCACGCACACCGCACAGACAGTCGAACTCGGCAATTTCAGCCAGGGCGGACTGTTTGATTTCAGAGCGAACGACACCATCGTCGTGGGCCCAGGAAGCGTCCACCCGAGCGGCGCTGAATACACAATCAAGAAAGATCTGCCCTTCCTCCCAGCGCCGGTGGCGCTGTTCGCTTGGCTCGCCCAGTTCAGAGAAAGGAGCGGGAGCGAGCATAAGGGCGAGAAGTCCGATGCCCCTGAGATGACCCCCGAAGATGCAGCCGCAGATGTGCAAAGCAAAAGGCAGACGGTTAACAACATCCTGGCACGCTCCAAGAAGGTCAAAGTGCTGAGCGATTGGATGCCCTACCGCATTGGCAGGAAGCTGGGCGCCAAGAAATACGTGCTGTGCCCGTGGTGGCGTGAGCACACCACCGATACCACCAAAAGTTCGGCCGCCATCATTGTGCTGCCAGGTCTCGGCCTGGATTTCAAGTGCTGGCACGGCCACTGCCTCGACACGCGCGGCTGGAAAGAATTCGCCGCGGCGATCGAAGAGCCGCTGGACTTCAACGACCCTGCGTTCCCGCTGATAGACGCAAGAGAGGTGCAAAGCGACGAAACCGGCACGCACAGTCCGCTGATAAGCATCTCCGAGACCGGCGATGAAATCTGGACACCCAGCGTACGCGCACTTTACACGCTGACCGATTCCGGCAACGCCGAGCGGCTGGCCGCGTACCACGGTGGGAGATTTTATTTCTGCGCCGAGCGCAAGGCGTGGTTTCTCTGGTCGGGAAAAAACTGGCAGGACGACACCCTGGGACGGGTGGAAATGGCAGCGCTCGATGTGGCGCGGCGGATACGTGCGGAAGCCAAGCTGTTGGCCAAGGAAGCCGAACAGGAACAGGACGAGGAGAAGAGAGAGGCGAAGGAGGAGCTCGCCGAAAACACCCTCAGCTGGGCCAAGGCCAGCGAAAGCGATGACAAACAGAGAGCGATGGTAAACCGCGCCAGGATCCGGCCGGAGTTCGCTGTTTCAATCAGTCGGTTCGACCAGGATCCGATGTTGTTCAATTTGCAAAACTGCACAGTAGACCTAAACACTGGGGCGCTGCGGGCGCACGACCCAAAAGACATGCAGCGCCACATCTCGCCGGTGCTGTACGACGCCGAGGCCAAATGCCCGCTGTGGCTAAAGTGTCTCGACAGGTGGCAGGACGGCAACCACGAAATGATTAATTTTCTGGCGCGGGCGACTGGCTACAGCCTGACTGGCTCCATCGAAGAGCACGCCATGTTCCTCCTGTACGGCGACGGCCGTAATGGGAAATCAAAATTCCTGAACGCCATCTTCCATGTCCTGGGCAGCTATGCCGATTCGCTGCGAATGGAGTCGCTGCTGCATCAGGAATTCTCTTCCATCCCGGTGGACATGGCCAAACTACCAGGCAAGCGCTATGTGGTGGCCGCCGAGAGCGACAAGGAAGTGGCGCTGGCGGAAGCCAAAATCAAGCGGATGACAGGCGGCGACCCGATCACCGCGCGCTTCATGCGGGAAAACGAATTCACCTACACTCCGCAATTCAAGCTGTGGCTGGGAACGAACCACAAACCACAAATTCGCGGCACCGACGAGGCGGTGTGGTCGCGCCTCAAGGTTGTTCCCTTCGAGGTTTTCATACCCGAGCCGGAACGTGACAAGCAACTGGAATGGAAGCTCCAGCAGGAAGCCGCAGGAATCCTCAACTGGATGCTCAGTGGTCTGGCGCAGTACCGCGAGGTCGGATTGGACGTCCCCCAAAAAGTCAAAGACGCAACAGCAAGCTACCGCGCCGACGAGGACATCGTGGTGCGATTCACCGAAGAGATGTGCGCGAAGAAAAAAGAAGGCCGCGCAGGTGTGCAGAAAACCTTCGACGAGTTCAGCAAATGGGCTGAGGGCGAAGGCCGCAAGAAACCACTCTCTCGGCGAGACTTCAGGACGCGGCTGGAGGTGATGGGTTATCCCGTGAAGGACTTCAACAATGGCGCGTTCTTCATAGGCATCGAGCTTAAAGGCTGGATGGACGAAACCGACGAGAAGGAGGAAATGTGATGGCGGCTCCCACAACAAGTCCGAATACACAAAACGACATGGACTGGAAACTTGAAAATCCGCCCGCGTTGCAGCCCAGCGAAAAAGTCGCCATCGACTTCGAGTACGCAAATGGCCCCGACCCTCGGCTATCGCGGCCATTCGCCGTCTCAGTGTGGTCACCGGCACGCAATCGCGGATGGTACTTGCCGTGGGGACACGAGGGCGGCGGCAACCTTGACGAGGCGGTCGTGAAGCGCTGGTACAGAACGGAACTGAAAGACCGGGACGTGTGGGGCTTAAACATCAAGGCGGAGATGCACTGCACGTACCAGTGGGGGCTTGACCCCGAACGCATCGGCATGCGGCCGCATGATGTCGGATACATGAGCGCGCTGCTCAACGAGAATCGAATCACCCGCGCCGGCTACGAGGGGTTCAGCCTGAAGGCGCTGGCTATCCGGCACTTGGCCGACAACGAGCGTAAGGTCGAGCCGGAAGTGGCACCTGAGGATTTCGGAAAAGTGCATGCCTCCCTCATCGCCGAGCGCGGCATTTCCGACGCTTATCTCACTTGGCGACTCCGTGAAGTGCTGCAGCCGCAAATCCAGCGCGAGGAACTGCAGACAGTGCTTGACCTGGAAGACCGCTGCATCTATGCAGTCGTAGGAATGGAAAGGACAGGAGCCCGCATCGACCGCCCGAAGCTGGAGCAGTGGATGGAGCAAGTGCCGCTGGAAGTGGAGAGGCTCAGGGACAAGATCGAAAGCGAAAGCGGCATCAAGGTCAATCCCAACGGGCGCAAGTCGCTCACGGCTGTGTTCGAGAAGCTGGGGTTGAAGGTGCCGCTGGTAATCGACAAGGAGAAGGAGGAGGAGCGGCCCACCTTCGATGCCGCGCACCTGAAGGCGCTCAAACATCCTGTCATCCAAGATGTCATCGCCATGCGAAAGCTGGCGTCAATCCAGTCCAAATATTTGAAGAAGTACCTCAGCGCGCTCGACGGCGACAACCTCATTCACTACCACCTGCACCAACTCGCAACCACTGAGGAAGCCGGCGACTACTATGGCACCGTCACGGGAAGGTTCAGCTGCGGCGGGGGAAAGTACGCCATCAACATCCAGCAAGTGGCCAAAGGCTCTAAGCAGGTCGAGCAGTTCGCGGAATGCGGCCTGCCACCTCGCTTCATCATCCGCGAGCTCTTCATCCCAGCCGAGGGCAAGAAAATCTGCGCCAGTGATGCGGAGCAGATTGAGTTCAGGTTGTTCGCCCATTACTCCAAGGACGAGGACATCCTCAACGCCTACCGTAAGAACCCGCGCATCGATTTCCACCTTATGGCGACCCGAATCATGAACCCCAACGTCAGGGACGAAGCGCTATTGGCAAAACTGCGGTCGAACATGAAGCAGAACAACTTCGGCGTGATTTACGGCATGGGCCGTCAAACCCTTGCCGAACGTCTGGGCCTGACATGCGCCTGTGACCGCAACTGGCGAATACTGGGGGCGGACGGTTGGCCGCTCTACAAGTTCTGGGATAACGACGAGCACAACGGTAACTGCCTCGCCCGTCAAGCCAACGACATCATGAACAAGTACCATGCTCAGTTTCCTGCCGCCAAGCGGCTCATCAAGCATGCGAGCGAACTGGCCGAGAGGCGTGGGTATGTCAAGACTATCCTCGGCCGCCGGCGGCGTTATCCCGAGGGGCGGCGGCTGCACTCGGCACTCAACGCGGTCGTCCAAGGCACGGCGGCGGATTACTTCAAAACCAAGCTTTGCGAGATGTGGAACGCGCGCGACGACCTTGGCATCGATTTAAGGATGCCCGTCCACGATGAATTCGTGTACGACATTGCCGACGAAACGCAACTTCCTAAGGTGCAGGAGCTATTGGACGCGCAGTCCTTCGATAGGCTCAGGGTGCCACTGCTGTGGGCGACGAAGATGGGAAACAACTGGCTGTTTTCGTAAAAAGGTGGTGAAACTGCCGACCCTCTTATAAAAGTACGGTCACCTGTGTTGGCATACGCTGAAACGCGCTGAAGACTCGACCCAGTGAGGGCGATGTCATTAAGGCTAAGTGGAATGTGCAGCAAATTCAGACGGAGCTGGCGATCTAACCAGACGCTCAGCTATTCTCGAATCCGATCCGGCTGATGCCCCTTCACCGCAAATCCCGAATCCTGCTGTGGTCGCTCGTGGCGCTGCTGGTCTTCGCCGTCATCGGAACTATCGGTTTCCTGACGGTGCCCATGCCCTTGGAGGCGTGGCTGCAGGGGCAGATCCTAGTGGCCTTGCGGGAGCGCTACCAGCGCAATGTCCAGCTTCAGAACCTGCACGTCACGCTCATCCCTAACTTCCGTGCGACCGCTGACAATTTCGTTGTGCCCAGCCGCCCCGGACTGCCTCCGTTTCTTAGCGCGAAACACCTCACGGTGGAAGGCAACACGCTCGGATTACTGCTCCGGAGTCCGATTCATCTCAGCTGGCTGAGGCTAGACGGCTTCGAGATTCACGTCCCTCCTGCCTTTGGAGAGGGCGGAGATACTGACGCTCTCAAATCAGTACTGCTCGGTTAGAAGTTGAACAGAATCAATTGATTGGCGTCTCCAACTGGATCATGCTGGCTGATGCTGGTTATATTGTATAAGTGAAGGGATTGAGCCGCCTCCGACTTACGCTTCAGCACTTCCAGTCACGCAGCCCACAGCACAGGGGGTAAACTGGGGTCAGACCGCTAGCGCTCGATTGCTACTGATCCTTTAACTTCAGCTTGCTTTTATTCTCTTCAAGAAACTCCCGCAATTCCTGCGACTCGCCCAAGAGCCGAATCCACTGCTCGTAATACAGGGTGACTGGGAAGCGCCCAAGTCCGTAGACGCTGACGCCGCCCTTGTCGCTGACCTTAAAGGTAACGCCGCCGCCGCGTTGCTGTTTGGCTTCGAGGTCGGCGAGTTTTGCTTTCAGTTCTTCATATGTTGGTTCTGATGTGGACCGTCTCCTTTGAAAGTGGGCCGCATTCTCAGCCTCGAACAGTTCTCGCAATCGCTCGACCTTGTAACGGCACCTCTGTCGGTAACCCTCATCGTGAAGAATGTCATCAGGCACCGCCTGAGTGCATAACGGACAAACGGCATAATCCTCGGCTCCAAAGATTATTGCTCTGATTCGGTCTTCCCAAGCTTTGTTTGGATAATAGGGCTGTCCACAGCAGTTGCAGATTAGCTGCATCTCCTGCGTATCTGCTGGACGCATCTCTAGTGCCAACTTCGGCTTCATAAATCCTTCCGAGTCGAAAGGTGACGGCTCCGCTGCTGTTTTGCTTCCAGTTCGGCTAGTCTTGCTTTCAATTCTTCATATGTTGGTTCGGACTTGTGGGGGTGCCCCTTTTCCAATCCCTCGCTAGAAGGCTGACGCGGGTTCCCACCAGCCTGAACATTCTGTACAGTTGCATCCAGCGCTTTTCTGCTACGCGGAACGCCAAGCATGTCCAACCAGTCATCAGTTGAGATTTTCCTATCGATATCCGTTTCCGATAACGAATTGACCACATCGTCGAACAACAAGCCGCGCTCCGCTAGTAATTGATGGATGCGCTCTTCAATCGTTTTCTGAGTCCAAAAGCTGTACACATTGACGCCCTTCTGCTGGCCATGGCGATGTACTCGATCTTCGGCTTGCCACATCGTCGCTGGGTTCCACCAATGGTCGAAGTGAAAGACGTAATTCGCCTCCGTAAGGGTGAGGCCGACACCACCAGTTTTTAGGGTCGCGAGTAGCACCGCAATATTCGGGTCACCACGAAACTTCTGGATAGCAGCATCCCTATTGGCATCGCTTAAGCCCCCCTTGAGAACAGAAACCCCGTAGGGCCTGAGATTTGATTCGATTGCCGCGACCCCGCATTCATCAACCCATTGAGTAAATACCAGAGCTTTATGTCCACTCTCCTTGATTGTTTTTATGTACTCAACTAGAACTTCTGTCTTTGGGCTTGTACTCTTTCCCGGCGCGAAGTTGCAAACGCGCTTTAAGGCAGAGATGACGGCGAAAATATGCGCTTTTGTCACCTGTTCACCAAGCTCGGTCAGCTTACGAACCTCGCCGCGTTTTACGCGGTCGTACTCCGTTTGCTGGTCAGCGTCGAGTTCGAGCCACTGTTCTTGCTTTATCTTAGGCGGAAGTTCTTGCAGCACATCTTTTTTCAGGCGGCGGAGGAAATACGGTTCCATCAACCGTTTTGCCTCCCGGTTCGAGAGGTTGTAGTGCATATACTTCGGTTTCACAAAGCTGAAGATTCCTGCAAGGTCTTCCACTTTCGTCTCGACTGGCGTTCCGGTCAGAGCCCAGCGATACTTCGGAATTGGGTACTTCGCAGCACGGCTGCGGCTTGTATTGGGGTTCTTTATGTACTGCGCCTCGTCCAGTATCACGGCATCGAAGCTGCCGATTACATCGTTGGGAACGAGCGATTCGGAGGCAGGGAGCTCATCGAACGGCGTCTGGCAGTGTGGGCAGTGAAACGACGGGGTATCTCCGGCCTCCAGATGCACCTTCTCGCTGAAAGTGCTCGTCCTCTGACACGCCTTGCAAACAATTTGTGCCTTTTTCTTTACGACTGTCAGGAAGTCAGAGGCCACCGTATCGTATGCCGCCACATACACGTGGGCAGGATATCTCCAATCCAGCTTTCGTTCCTCTCGGGTTCCTCGGACGACGGTTATGCTTAGCTCAGGTGCCCAATCCTTTAGATGATCCTGCCACACTCGCAAAACGCTGACGGGACAGACAACCAGTGCCTTGGTCGCACTGCCCTTTTGAAATAACACCCGCAGCGCGACCGCTGCCATGACCGTCTTTCCGGTTCCCATGTCGTCGCCCAAAAGCGCAGACTCATGTTCGACCAGAAATTTGACCCCAATCTGTTGGTAGGGTCGGAGGCGAAGGAACACATCGACGTCAGGCGCAAACTCCACCGCGAGGGGTGGCAGAAGCGTTGGATAAATTAAGTCCCACACCGACATCGTGCTGATCGTTTGGGTCGATATTCCGTATGGAGTTTTCGTCCGAGAATATGCTTTCGTGAAACCGTTCTGGTCTACTGTCCTTGGGGGGTGTGCCTCGTCAGCGCCTTTCTTGCGACCGCGATTCGAATAGTCGGCTCCGACGATGCCTGTTGCACAAAGGCGCTCGAACAAATTGCCCGATACCCATGTTGGTCGCAGTTCAGTTAGATCGACAGGAGTCGCAAAAGAGGTAAGCGGCGAGAAAAGAGAGGGTGGTGCAGACGTAGGAATCGGAAACAACAAGTCCGGCGAGATCGAAACGCTAGGGGCGAGGATTCCATTACTTATCCTGTAGACGCCTCCGGCAGCGATAGCTGATAATCCAACGGCTTCCACTCGGGCGCTAGGCAGAACACAATCGAGAGGATGGGGTGCTGTTGGATGCAGCGGAGCAACGAACTCTGCGATCCTGCCAAGCAGACTCACTTGGCCTCACCTATCTTTTGCTGATGAACCTGTTCTAATGCAGTCACAATGCGCTGAAATGGTTCAACCAAATCGAAACGGTTGAAGACCTGCGTCAGTATTGGAGTTACCGCTGGAATGTCATTGCCAAACTCCTTGTGAGCGACCAGAACCACGGGCTCAAACTGGCCAGAACCCGATGACAACATTGCAGTGCGGCTCCCGTCGCCATCTCCATCAACTGAGATCCCGGTCTCTTTCGTTACGAGCACGACAGGAGTTGCGATTTTCGACCGAAGCCAGAGCAAATCAGGCTCCTGCACGAGTATGACGGATGGGGGTTGCTTGAGCGAATTCACCAGCGGAACACCTATCAGTTCCACCATGAGGTGGCGCTGGAGCATCTGGCCGTAGAGAACGGTCTGTAACGTAGTCGGCCTGATTGGATTAGTGCAGCGAAATTCCAATGGCTTGGTATCCGCATCCGTTAGCAGAAACGCGCCTCGGATTGCTTTTCCTGACTCAAATTTCTAGGACGCTACGAATAGTAACTGCGTTTCTCCTGCCATAAGAACAACCTCCCCCGAGATTTACAACCAACCCACGACCATCTTCTCTATTGGACGGCTGCAGCCACATTGCCCTGACCTGCAAATGAATCGAACACGTGCTGATACACCACGTCGCACTTCTTCTGATAAAGCTCTGACGTGTACGTGCGTGGAAGCTGGTCGAGCATCGTTTCGATGGTGTACCGCACCGCCGCCCGTGTCGCCTGACGTTTCTTCCAGTCCAGCACAAGCTTCTCGCGCTTGAGCATCTCCAGCAGGTCTTTGGCGACCTTCTTCACTTCGCGCTCTTCGGCCTTCGTCAGCACAACATCTGGCTTGGTGAGGAGGTCGAAGATGGTCAGTTCTTCCTCAGTTAGCTGCTCGGCGATGCCACGCTTCTCCTCTTCCGAAAGCTTCTGCGTGAACGCCATCAGACGGGCGAAAAATGTCTCGATGTTTGCCGCGCCCGAGTTGTACTCCTCAATCATCTTCTGGAACTCTTCGAGGAAATTCAGTCGGGTCTTGTTCACGTGAACCATCTGCCCGAGCTTGACGGCGATTTGGCTCCGTAGCTTTTGTACCTCGATGGCCTTGCGCCCCGTCTCGAACTGCTTCTTCAGGAGTGCGAAATCAATCTTGCTCAAGTCGATGTAGTTCTCCGCAACTGCGGATGGGCGGATGACATAGCCCTCCGTTGCAATGGACTTGTCGAGCACCACCCCCACCTGCTCCATGACTTCCGAAATGTCAGGTGCGGGAATATCGACAAGAATCTTCTCAGCAATGACCGCGAACACCTTGCGGATGGCTCCAAACTCGTTAGCGGCGGGGTCTGGCAACAGCGACTTGAATAACTTCTCCACGTCGGCAGTTAGTCCGAGGAACTGGCGGCGAATCTCGTCCTTCACAACAAATGCGGCTACCGCGTCGTCCTTCAGTTTCTCCCGCTCGAATCCCGCCGCAACCCGAATCTTCTCGGGGTCAACCCCGTGCTGTTTGGAGAATTCCGTGGCCTTCTGAATAGCCTCCCGAAGCAGACGGACAAGCTCGTCCTTGTCCTTGATGGGCGGTTCTCCTTCGGTCTTGGTTGTGCCGTAAATGGCCAACGCCTTCTGGAGGTCGCGGAAGATGCCGACGTAATCCACGATGAGGCCATTCTGCTTGTCTCGCCACACGCGGTTCGCCCGTGCGATGGTCTGCATCAGCGTGTGATTCTTCATCGGCTTATCGAGGTACATGGTCGAGCACGAAGGCACGTCAAACCCAGTAATCCACATCGCACAGACAAAGACGATTCGGAGGGGGTCATCAGGGTTCTTGAACTTTGTCTCCAAATCCTCCTTCACCATCCGCTTGCGGTGCGTGGCGATATCCAGACCCTTTTTCTTGAACTCCTCGATTTCGTTCTGCGACTGGGACACAACAACGGCCATGTCCGTCTTCTCGAAAAAGTTCAGCCGCTCTTCGAGTTCAGGCTTATCCAGCGGGTCGGCTGAGGCGAGAGCCTTACGCAGTTCGGCCAGCTTCGCTTTCCAATGTTTCTGAACTTTGTCATACATCCTGACCGCCGTGGCCTTGTCGATGGAAATGATCATCGCCTTTGCCAGCACACCGCGCCCGGTGTAATGGGCAACGATGTCTTCAGCAATCTTCTCCAGACGGTCTTCGCGGGTGATGAGGTGGTACTCTCGGGCGAATTCCCGCTCCAGCTTCGCTTGCCGGTCTTCGTCCAATTCCGCTGAGTCGATAATTTCGGCAATATCCTCCGCGAGTTTCTCGTTGATAAGCTGCAGTTCGGGGATGCGATTCTCGTAGTAGAGCGGGACGGTGTTGCCGTCATCGATGGACTGCTTAAAGTTGTAGATGGAGATGTAATCGCCGAAGACCTGCTTCGTCAGTTCCTCCCCAGCCATGAGGGGAGTTCCAGTAAAGCCGATGAACGCTGCGTTCGGCAGGGCGTTCCGCATGTTCAGCGCAAATGTATCGTACTGGCTGCGATGGGCTTCGTCGGTAATGACGACGATGTCCGACCTATCCGAGAGCTTGGGGTATTGCTCACCGTTGTCGGTGCGGAACTTCTGGATGAGGGTGAACAGGTAACGGTGGTCTTCGGCGTTGAGAAGCCGCTTCAGATGTTCTGCGCTCTGCGCCCGAACGCTCTCCTCTGGCTCAATCACCGCTCCCGTAGACGCAAAGTTTCTGTAGATTTGCCCATCAAGGTCTTCGCGGTCGGTGACGATCAGAAACGTCCAGTTGCCGGGGAGCTTCCGCAGCACCTTCTGCGAGAAGAACACCATGGAGTAGCTCTTACCTGACCCCTGTGTGTGCCAGAAGACACCGAGCTTACCCTGATTTTCCTTAATTTCCTGTGCCGCCCGGATTGCTCGGTTGACGCCAAGGAACTGATGGTTCTTGGCAACCATTTTCGCGACCTCGCCCTTGGCCTCGCTGAAAATGGCAAAATTCTCGACCAAATCGAACAGCCGCGTCTTCTCGCAGACGCCCCGAATCATCGTCTCCAGACTGACGACCCCCTCTTCGCCTTCATCGTTGATCCTTTTCCATTCGGCGAAGTGCTCCCACCCTGCAGTCATGCTGCCGATTTTGCTTTTCGAACCGTTGGATAGGATGATGAGGGCGTTGTACCAAAAAAGTTGGGGGATGGTCGTTTTGTAATCGGAGAGGTTGAACTTATAGGCGTTCTCCAACGCTCGGTGCGAAGCCTTGAGTTCAATGAACACCAGCGGAATGCCGTTCACGAATCCCAGCAGGTCGGCACGTTTTCTGCCGTAATCACCTGAAATCCAGAACTGCGAAGCGAGAAAAAAGTCGTTGTTCTCTGGGTTCTCCCAGTCGATGACCTTGACGACATCAATGCGTTCTTCTTCGTCCGAAGTGCGGTAGGTGACCTTAACGCCGTCCCTCAGAAGTTGGCATGCCTCCTGATTCGCCCGAACCGGGCTGAGTACACTACGGTCTTTCGTGATTTCGGCGAGTGCCAAGGCCGCTGCCCCTGCAGACAGATCGGGATTCAGTTTTGTGATTGCCTCCCGAAGGCGGAACTCCAGCACAACCTGTTCGGATGTTTCACGTCCCAGCGTGGAAAATTGTCCGAAGGTCTCGTGATAGCAGTCTGCGGCGTCCCAGCCAAGAGCCTTGAACAGCGCGATTGTGTTGGCTTCTAAAGCACCTTCGCAGTCTGGATCAATGTAGGTCATACAGTCTGTACGACAGCTTCGGATTCAACTTGTCCAACGCTGACTTCACCGGACACGAGCTTGGGGAGGAGCAAGTCGCGAGTGGTGCGGAGAACCGAATTCTTCTCTCGCAGACACTCGCCCAGTTTATGTGCAGCCTCGATGTGGCATCCAAGCTTCTGTTGGAGTGCCAGAGGAGCCAAGGCAATCGGCAATGAGCTTAAATCACGTCGTGATATGCGCGGTCGCGTGGTGCCCGTTGTGCGCTTCTCTACGCGGGAGAGGTGCTCCGTCGAATTTAGAAAATACGTCAGGAACAGGCTGTCTACCGTTTCTGGGTTTGGCTTTAGGATCGCTACGTCAACCGCAGTGATCATAGGCCACGGCATTCTCTTCACGAGCCAAGCCCGTCCTGTGGGTTTTGGCATTCGAGATACTAGAAGTTCTCCGGGATTCACCTCCCGACAGTGCAACCTCTCATAAGTCTCACGGGTGATGAAGCGGAGATTGCCGGTTTCAACGAACTCGTCTACACCGATGTTCGATACTTGGAGCAATCGGTAATCCGTTCCGCCTTGATCCTTTGATTCAATCCAATCTCCGTCCTCAAGGGAGAGGCAAACGTCTTCGAGTCGAGCCATCTTCCAGTCTGCAGGCGTTTGCCCAACCTCCGATTCCACCATCTTGACCTTTTCGTGGCCGGGGAAGCGGAAATTGACGAACCACTCCCGGTAGAGCATCTGCGCCATCTGCTCCGAAATCTTGATGCGCCGGGTGTTGTTCTCGACTAGGTCGTCGTACGCAGACAGGATGGAGGCGACGTGGCATTGGGTTGAGAGGCATGGCACGTTGATCTTAAAAGCCCTCAAGTCCCTAAGCAGGAGATTCTTTTGTGCCGTCCCGCCAGCGAACGAAATAAGACGGTCACGTTCAGCGTGAAGCATGTAGAAGAGGAATCTTGGATTAGCCTTTTCCTTTATTGGCTTGAGAATGGCGACACTCTTCTGGAAGGTTGTTCGGGACGTTAAGTCGTTAGCGGGAGCCAATGCCATTCTGCCAATCGTGCCACTGTTTGTTATGAGGATGTCCCACGGCTCCAGCTTTGTGCGGCGATGGGTGTCTCGGAAATCTGCTTCTGTGATTTGCCGTGCATCTTCATAGTGGATCGTGCCATCCGACACGTCCTTGCAGCTTAGAAAATAGAACCCAGAGTCGGCTTGGTTCTCACAATCTCCATGTTTCCCGTCGGTAATATGGGCGCATACTTCTTCCAGCCTCATTTCGCTTCCGCCCATGTTCCCTCCAAGAGCGCGGCAATGTTCTCCCCGATCCGCCCCTCCAACATCCTCGCCTCAGCGTTCAGCGTCTCCAACTCCTCGTTAAGTTCTTCAAGTCTCTCCAAGAACTCAAAGTCATCCGCCGCCCGTTCCGCAACCCCAACATATCGCCCCGGATTGAGGCTCCACCCTTGCGTTTCGATTTCATCGAGCGTTGCGACCTTGCAGACCCCGAGCACGTCGGTGTACTTGCCCTTCGGGAAACTCTCTTTCAGCAACTCGCCGCTTCCAGCCTCCGTCTCTGGCTTCTCACCCCGGTAAAGTCGGACTACGTTGGAGATGAACTCAATCTGCTGCGGCGTGAATTCCCGATGCGCTCGGTCAATCTGAGTGAAAATGTGCCGTGCGTCTATGAAGAGCACCTTCTTCTTGCGGTCGGTCTTCGCCTTATGCGGACCGGTGCATTCTCGCGGACAAAAAGCTTATAGAAGAGATCATCGCTCAGCTGCGACTGGCGAAGCAGCGGATTAAGATCGCGCCCGATCTGCACTATCGCTGCACGAATTGCCTTCGGGTTAACGACAAATGAGGAAACACGACCGAAATCGCTGTGGGGGCACAACGGCGCTGCCATTCTGGACAGGTCCGGAGATAGCAGATGAGTGACAGACCGAAGCGAGCCGCGATCTACGCGAGAGTCTCGACGTTCGACCAGCACCCCGAAACGCAGTTGCTCGACCTTCGGCAGATGGCTGCTCAGCGCGGCTACGAGATTGTTGGCGAGTACAGCGATACGATCAGCGG
>Ga0116111_1000961_pt1 | contig 21762 bp, 17 predicted proteins | sample June2015DPH_8_10_FD_89720 | JGI IMG/M metagenome (GOLD analysis project Ga0116111, IMG submission 89720) | Peatland microbial communities from SPRUCE experiment site at the Marcell Experimental Forest, Minnesota, USA - June2015DPH_8_100 | ecosystem: Environmental > Terrestrial > Soil > Wetlands... | reverse complement strand
TCACATTTGTCGCCCGCTACAAATTCCTTAAGACCTCCGCGGGCTTGTGGCCGAGCGCCGTGAAGGTGCCGGCCAGCCCGAGCACCACCGTGACCAGGAGCGCAGCGAGCGCAATGCCCGCCGCCTGGGCGCCCACCCAGACGAAGGGAAACTCCATGACGCGGGTGACGACGAGACCGGCGACGAGCGAGCCGGCCGCGACACCAAACAGCACGGCGGCAAGACCGATGAGAAGATATTCGATTGCGTAAGCAGCGAGCAGGCTGATGCGCGTCGCACCCAAGGTCCGCAACACCACCGCGTCGTAGATGCGGAAACGCTGGCCCGCGGCCAGCGCGCCGCCAAGGACCAAGGCGGCGGCGATGAGCGTGACCGTGCTGGCGCCGCGCAGCGCCAGCACCAGGTTGCCGACGATATGGTCGATCGCATCGAGCGCGTCCTTGACGCGCACGGCGGAGACCATCGGAAAAGCGTCGGCCAGCGACCTGATCAGCGTTGTTTCCTGCGCGGTGGTACCGCCGTCGGCAAAAGTCAGCGTCGCGATATCGGTATGCGGCGCGCCGCCGAAGGTGCCGGGCGAGAACACCAGGACAAAATTGATGCCGAGGCTTTGCCAATCCACCGCGCGCAGATTGGCGATGCGGGCCGTCACATTGCGGCCGAGCACGTTGACGGTGATCGTGTCGCCGAGTTTGAGGCTCAGGTCCGCTGCGGTGCGGTTTTCCAGCGACACCAGCGGCGGTCCTGAATAATCCGCGGCCCACCATTTTCCGGCGACCAGGCGTGAGCCCGCCGGAAGCGCGGGCGCGTAGGTGATGCCGCGGTCGCCGCGCAGCACCCAGGCCGAGCCTTCGCCGGGCTTCAGATCCTCAGCTTTGATGCTGTTGGCGGCGACGATGCGGCCGCGCAGCATCGGCACACGCTCGAGCGTCGCGTGCGGAGCCTCTCTGCGCACGAAGGCGTCGAAGCGGTCGGCATCGCTCGACGGGATATCGAGGAAAAAGAATGACGGCGCCCTTTCCGGCAGCGTCGCCGCGAATTGGCGGTGCAGATTGCCGTCGATCTCAATCATCGTGACCAGCAACGACAGGCCGAGCCCGAGCGAGAGTACGACGCTCGGCGTCAAAGCGCCCGGTCGGTGGATATTGGCAACGGCGAGCCGCAACAGCGTCGCGCGCGGGCGCGGCAGGCGGCGCGCCAGCCCCATCGTCAACGCCGCGACGAACCGCAGCGCCAGGAAAATGACGGCGGCGGCAACAACAAAAATCGCCGCGAGGCGGCGGTCATAGGCGCTGAAGATCGCCAGCGCCGCGAGCGCGGCGACGATCGAGGCCGTGGCCGCCACGTAGCGGCGTCGCGGCCATCTGCGCTCGGCGGCGACCTGGTCGCGGAACAACATCGACACGGAAATGTCGTGCGCGCGTCCGAGCGGCCACAGGGCAAAGGCCAGCGCCGTCAACAGTCCATAGGCGGCCGACAGCGTCAGCACCGCCGGATGCAGCGAAGGCGCGACCGGCAGCGGAATGGCGGCGCCGAATAAAGACGCCATCGCGAACGGCAATGCCGCGCCGAGTCCGCCGCCGATGCAGGTGGCGAACAGCGCCACCACCATGATCTGCGAGCAATAAACTGCGAACACGCCGCCGCCGGTCGCACCGAGCGCCTTCATCGTGGCGATGGTGTCGCGCTTGCGCGCCAGATGGCTGGCGACCGCATTGGCCACGCCGACGCCGCCGACCAGAAGCGCGGTCAAGGCGACGAGCGTGAGGAATTGGCTGAAGCGCTCAACGTTGCGTTCAAGCTGCGGCGAGGCCTTGTTGCGCGTGCGGATATCCCAGCCGGCATTGGGAAATTGCGCCCGCGCCTGTGTTTCGATCGACGCCACGGCGCCGTCGCTCGCGCCGGCGGCGGGCAGGCGCAGCCGATATTGCCAGCGCACCAGGCTGCCGGGCTGCAAGAGCCCGCTCGCCCGCAGCGCCGCGTCGCTCGTGAGCAGGCGCGGTCCGAGGCCGATGCCGCCGGACAGTTTGTCCGGCTCGCCGGTCAGCGCCGCGCGCAGTTCGAGCACCGCATTGCCGATGGTGATGCGGTCGCCCGGCTTGAGATCGAGCCGCGCCAGCAATGCCGGATCGGCGGCGGCGCCGAATGTGTCGCCCTGCCGCGCCAACAAGTCCGCGACCCGCATGGCGGGCTCGGTCGCGACGGTCCCCGACAGCGGATAGGCGCTGTCGACCGCCTTGACCTCGACCAGCGTCGCTCGCCCGTCCGCGGTGTGCGCCATCGTCGGCAGCGTCGCGACGATGGAGACCGTGCCATGCGCGCCGAGGAAGGCGCGCTCGCTGTCGTTCGCCTCACGCTGGACCAGCGAAAAGGCCAAGTCGCCGCCGAGGATCACGCCGCCGGCGCGGGACAGGCCGTCGGACAGGCTTTGCGCCACCGAACCGACTCCGGCAATTGCCATGACGCCGAGCGCGATGCAGGCGATAAAGACGCCGAAGCCGCGCAGTCCGCCGCGCAGCTCGCGCCAGGCGAAGCGCAGCGCCAGCGCGATCATGCTTTCCGTGCCATTTGCGGCTCACCGATCCGCCCCGAGTGCATATGCAGCACGCGGTCGCAGCGTGCGGCGAGCGCCGCATCGTGGGTGACCAGCACCAGCGTCGTGCCGTGCTCGCGATGGCCGCGGAACAAAAGCTCGATGATGTCCCGCCCGGTCGCCTCGTCGAGATTGCCGGTCGGCTCGTCGGCGACAACGATCGCGGGACACGGCGCCAGCGCGCGGGCGAGCGCGACGCGCTGCTGCTCGCCGCCGGACAGCTCGGCCGGGTAATGGTTGAGCCGGCCGCTCAATCCGACCGCCGAGAGTTCGTGCGCGGCGCGCGAAAATGCGTCGCGCACGCCGGCGAGTTCGAGCGGCACGGCGACGTTCTCCAGCGCCGTCATGGTCGGGATCAGGTGGAAGGCCTGAAACACGATGCCGATCGTGCGGCCGCGAAAACGCGCGAGCTCGTCCTCATCGAGCTGCTGCAAATTCTTTCCGGCAACGACGACCGAACCGCCGTCGGGCCGCTCCAATCCGGTCATCACCATGAGCAGCGTCGACTTGCCGGAACCCGACGGCCCCAGCAGCGCCACGGCCTCACCACGTCCTATATTCAGGCCGATGTCTTTGAGGATATGAACGCGGGCGGCAGCAGCACCGCCGAGCGACAAATTAACCCCGCTGAGCACGATGGCGTCGCCAGCGAAAGGATGCCCCGACGTGTCATTCATGTTTCCGGCTGAGCCTTGCCCCTCGCGCCCGGTTGGTGCCCGATCATATGGGTACCGGAAAACGCTGCGCCAAATCGGGTGTGCGGCGGTTTGTAGCGTTGCGCTCTTGGCCGGGACAGCGGTTTCGTCCGCGAACGCCGCGGAGCCCGTCAAAGTCGTGGCGCTCGGCGACTCGTTGACGGCAGGTCTCGGCCTGCCCGCCAAGGATGGCTTCGTGCCGCGCCTGCAAGCCGCCCTTGCCGGCAAGGGGATCGCCGCGGAGATCGAGAATGCCGGCGTCTCCGGCGATACCGCCACCGACGGGCTTGCCCGCCTCGACTGGTCGGTGCCGCCGGGAACCGACGCCGTCATCCTCGAGCTCGGCGCCAATGACATGCTGCGCGGCATCAATCCGCAGGTGACGCGCGACGCCCTGGACAAGATCCTCGAGCGCCTGACCGACCGCCATATCGCCGTTCTCCTGTGCGGCATGCGCGGGGCGCCCAATCTCGGCGCCGACTACGATCAGTCGTTCGAGCGCATCTTTCCCGAGCTGGCCGCCAAATACGGCGTATTGCTCTATCCGTTCTTCCTCGACGGCGTCGCCGCCGACCTTAGCCTGACCCAGCGCGACGGGCTGCATCCCGGCGCGGCCGGGGTGGGCGTGATTGTCGTGCGTATTTTACCGAAGGTGGAGCAATTGATCGCATTGGTCCACGCCCGTCATCCGTCGTAAGGGTTGCGCGCTACGTGCGATCCCCGCATGCTGCACATGTCGCGAATCGCCGGCCACGGGTTGTCATGCCCCGTCTGTTCACCGCGCTTGAAATACCCCGTCACGTCGGCCAGTCGCTCGCCATGATGCGGGGCGGTCTGCCGGGGGCGCGCTGGATCGATCCCGAGAACTATCACCTCACGCTGCGCTTCATCGGCGACATCGACGACGCGCTGGCGCGCGAAATCGCCGGCTTGCTCGGGCGCGTGCAACGCGCGCCGTTCGAATTGCGGCTTGACGGGCTTTCTTCGTTCGGCGGTCGCAAGCCGCGGGTGGTGGTGGCGGCAGCCGCTCCGGTGGCGCCGCTGCTCGAGCTGCAGGCGGAACTCGAACGGCTGCTGCAGCGGCTTGGGCTCGAGCCCGAGGGACGCAAATACACGCCGCATGTCACGCTGGCGCGGCTGCGCGACTCGTCGAGCCGAGAGGTCGCCGACTATCTGAGCGTGCGCGCGCATTACCGCTCGTCATCGTTCGCGATCTCGCGTTTCGTGCTGTTCTCGTCGCGCTCTTCCGTCGGCGGCGGACCTTATGTCGTCGAGGAAGCCTATCCGCTCGCCGCGACCGAGCTGAGGTTGCGGTGGGCGCAAAGCCAATGACACTTAGTGCGTGTCGCCGCGCGGCGGCGCGTCCGCAACAATGAGGCCGCGGCTTAAGCTCTCAGCATCCGGGATTGCAGATCGAGCATCGCCGTGGCGAAGCCGTGGCTGTCGGCCATCATCTCGCGCATCACCGACAGCGGCGTCGCCCGCGACGACTCCACTTCGCCGACGACGCTGCCGAAATCGAACGACAGTTCGGCATCGAATTTACGCGCCAACTGCTGCATGCGCCGGTTCTCGGCAAGACACGCCATATGCAGCATGCGAAAGCCGCGGTTGCGGGCGGTGAGTAACGTGCGGCGCAGCAGCGCCGAGCCGACGCCGTGACTCTGCCACGGCTTCTCCACGCTGAAGGCGGCTTCCGCCTGCTGCGGCAAACGCAGGCCGAGCGGCCGCAGCTCAGCGGCGCCGCGCAACATGCCATTGAGGAAGAAACCGTGCACCACGGTATCCAGCGAAATCGACAGATCGACGTAGTTGCGAATGAAGTCGTCGGAGACGCCGCCGCCGAATCGGCTGTGCCGGCTCTCAGAGTCTAGCCGCAACATATGGTCGCGGTATTTGTCTGTTTCGCCGACCCACAGTTTGCGGATCACGCCGCCTTCGGGAAGAACGTCCTGCATCCTACGGATCTCCTGACATCAACGTCAAAGACCCTCCCGATCGCGTCCTCCGCTCCAGTGAACAATCGTGACGAACGTCTTTACGCGTGCGTCTCGATCGAAACATCATGTTGTGCGCCGGCCGAACTTTGGCAAGCACAAGCATTGAGCAACATGCCTGCATTCCGTATATGCATGGCTAATCATTAGACTTTTGACGGTTTGGCGACGGCTGTCTTGTCATGCGACATGCAACGCCGCTAAGCGGTCGTCATTCCCGCCACGTTTTGCCCGCAACGGTTAACAGAATATGACGAGCTCTATCAAAGCGCGATATGCTACCGGCGTGGCCGCGGGCAAACTGGAGCGCGACGTCGCGCAGCTTGCCGTCGTCGACAAGCTGGCGCGGCTTGGAGCCCGGCTTCTCGAGCATCGACTGGCGCGCAAATCGTCGTCGCTGGGCTGGCTGTTCGGCAGCCGCGAAACCAGGCAGACGCCGATCAAAGGCCTCTACGTCTACGGCGATGTCGGGCGCGGCAAGACCATGCTGATGGATTTGTTTTTCGAGGCAAGCCCGGTGGTGCGCAAACGCCGCACGCATTTCCATGAATTCATGATCGACGTGCACGAGCGCGTTCATGCTTTCCGGCAGAAGATGAAGCTCGGCGAGCACGCCGGCAAAGACCCGATCAACCTCGTCGCGGTCGAGCTGGCGCAGGAAGCGTGGCTGCTCTGCTTCGATGAGTTCCACGTCACCGACATCGCCGACGCCATGATTCTGGGACGGCTGTTCGCGCAGCTGTTCGAGCGTGGCGTCGTCGTCGTCGCCACCTCGAACGTGTCGCCGGAGGAGCTTTACAAGAACGGATTGAACCGCGCTTTGTTCGTGCCGTTCATCCGCCTGCTGGAGCAGCGCTTGGATGTCGTGCGGCTCGCGGCACGCACCGATTTCCGCTTGGAGAAGCTCGCCGGCATGCCGGTGTGGTACGTGCCGGCCGACACCGCCGCGGACGCCGCGCTTGACGATGCCTGGCGGCGGCTCGCTGGCGACAATGGCGGCACCCCGCACGAGCTGCCGCTCAAGGGCCGCATCGTGCGCGTGCCGCAAGCCGCCATGGGCGTGGCGCGCTTCGGTTTTCGCGATCTGTGTGAGGAACCGCTCGCCGCCGCCGACTATTTGCGCATCGCCCGTGAATACCACACCGTCATTCTCGACCGCATTCCGGTCCTCACCTTCGAGCGGCGCAACGCCGCCAAGCGGCTCATCATCCTCATCGACACGCTCTACGACATGAACGTGAAGCTCATCGCCTCGGCAGCAGCCGAGCCCGAGGCGCTCTATCACGCGGACCAGGGCTTCGAGGCGCAGGAGTTCAAGCGCACCGCCTCGCGTCTCATCGAGATGCGCTCGCGAGCTTACCTTAAGCGGCCGCACGGCGCCGCCCATGCGCAACTTTCCGGCGCGTCCACCGGGATCGTCGAGACCTGAATTTCGGCTCCCTCGCAACCTGGGGCGAGCCCGGCTTGAATACGCCCGCCGAAAGGGTTAATGACCGCGGCAGCCCCCCGCGTCTCTGACTGTCAAGGATTTCTCCAATGGCGCGAAACAAGATTGCATTGATCGGCGCGGGTCAAATCGGCGGCACGCTCGCGCACCTGATCGGTCTCAAGGAGCTTGGCGACGTCGTCCTGTTCGACGTCATGGAAGGCGTGCCGCAGGGCAAGGCGCTTGACCTCGTTCAGTCGTCGCCGGTCGAAGGCTTCGATGCCCGCTTCACCGGCACCAACTCCTACGAGGCGATCGAGGGCGCTGCCGTGTGCATCGTCACCGCCGGCGTGCCGCGCAAGCCCGGCATGAGCCGCGACGATCTGCTCGGCATCAACCTGAAGGTGATGGAGCAGGTCGGCGCCGGCATCAAGAAGTACGCGCCCGGCGCTTTCGTCATCTGCATCACCAATCCGCTCGACGCCATGGTGTGGGCGCTGCAGAAATGCTGCGGCTTGCCGAAGCAAATGGTGGTCGGCATGGCCGGCGTCCTCGACTCGGCGCGCTTCCGCTATTTTCTCGCCGACGAGTTCAATGTCTCGGTCAAGGATGTCACCGCCTTCGTGCTCGGCGGGCACGGCGACTCCATGGTGCCGCTGGCGCGCTATTCGGCGGTGGCCGGCATTCCGCTGCCCGATCTCGTCAAGATGGGCTGGACCACGCAGGCGCGGCTCGACGCGATCATCGAACGCACGCGCAACGGCGGCGGCGAGATCGTCGCGCTGCTCAAGACCGGCTCCGCGTTTTATGCGCCCGCTACTTCCGCCATCGCCATGGCCGAGAGCTATCTGCGCGACAAGAAGCGAGTGTTGCCCGCCGCCGCCTGGCTCAACGGCGAGTACGGCCTGCGCGATCTTTATGTCGGAGTGCCTATCGTCATCGGCAGCAAGGGGGTCGAGCGCATCGTCGAGATCGAACTCAACAGCGCCGAGCGCGGCATGTTCGAGAAATCGGCGCAGGCGGTGCAGGGTTTGATCGAGGCCTGTAAGAAGATTGCTCCCGATCTCGGCAAATGATGTACTGATAGACACCTTCTCGCGTTTCGGGCCTCGTCCGGGACCCTTGAGCCAACCCCATGAACATCCACGAATACCAGGCGAAAGCCGTGTTGCGCGAATTCGGCGTGCCGGTGCCGCGCGGCATTCCCGCTATGAGCGTCGAGGAGGCCGTCAAGGCCGCCGAGGAGCTCGGCGGACCGGTCTGGGTGGTGAAGGCGCAGATCCACGCCGGCGGACGCGGCAAAGCCGGCGGCGTCAAGGTGGTGAAATCGGTCGCCGACGTGAAGCGCGAGGCCGAGCGGCTGCTCGGTTCGACGCTCGTCACGCACCAGACCGGGCCGCACGGCAAACAGGTGCACCGCCTCTACATCGAGGAAGGCTCGGCCATCGCCCGTGAATACTATCTCTCCGCGCTGGTCGACCGCGTGACCTCGCGGCTCGCTTTCGTCGCCTCGACCGAGGGCGGCATGGATATCGAAGAGGTTGCCCGCACGCGGCCGGAAAAAATCCTCAGCTTCTCGGTCGATCCGGCGACCGGCTTCATGGGCCATCACGCCCGGGCGGTGACGCGCGCGCTCGGGCTGAGCCGCGAGGTCGGCCAACAGGCCGAGACCGTGCTGCCGAAGCTCTATCAGGCGTTTCTCGCCAAGGACATGAACCTGCTCGAGATCAATCCACTCGTCGTCACCAAGGCCGGCGATCTCATCTGCCTCGACGCCAAGATCGGTTTCGACGACAGCGCGCTCTATCGGCATCCGGATATCGCCGCACTGCGCGATCCGACCGAAGAGGACGCCAAGGAGATCGAGGCCTCGCGCTACGATCTGAACTACATCGCGCTCGACGGCACCATCGGCTGCATGGTCAACGGCGCCGGGCTGGCGATGGCGACGATGGACATCATCAAGCTCTACGGCGAGACGCCGGCGAATTTTCTCGATGTCGGCGGCGGCGCCAGCAAGGAGAAGGTGACGGCGGCGTTCAAGATCATCACCTCCGACCCCAACGTGAAGGGGATTTTGATCAATATCTTCGGCGGCATCATGCGCTGCGATGTCATCGCCGAGGGCGTGGTCGCGGCGGTGAAGGAAGTGGGCTTGCGTGTGCCGCTGGTGGTGCGTCTCGAAGGCACCAATGTCGCGCTCGGCAAGGAGATCATCGCCAAATCCAACCTCAACGTCACTTCGGCCGACGACCTCGACGATGCTGCGCAGAAGATCGTCAAGGCGGTGAGGGAGGCGGCGTGATGGCCATCCTCATCGACAAGAATACGAAAGTGATCTGCCAGGGCTTTACCGGCAAGAACGGCACATTCCATTCCGAGCAGGCAATCGCCTATGGCACCAAGATGGTCGGCGGCACGTCGCCCGGAAAGGGCGGCACCACGCATCTCAACCTGCCGGTATTCGACACCGTGGCCGAAGCGCGAGACAAAACCGGGTGCGACGCGACCGTGATCTACGTGCCGCCGGCCGGCGCGGCGGATGCGATCTGCGAAGCCATCGACGCGGAAATCCCGCTGATCGTCTGTATCACCGAGGGCATTCCCGTGCTCGACATGGTGAAGGTCAAGCGCGCGCTCAGCGGCTCGCAATCGCGCCTGATCGGGCCGAACTGCCCGGGCGTCATGACCGCCGGCGCGTGCAAGATCGGCATCATGCCCGGCAACATCTTCAAGCCCGGCAAGGTCGGCATCGTCTCCCGCTCCGGAACGCTCACCTACGAGGCGGTGTTTCAGACCACGCGGGAAGGCCTCGGCCAGACCACCGCGGTCGGCATCGGCGGCGATCCGGTCAAGGGCAGCGATTTCATCGAAATCCTGGAAATGTTCCTCGCCGACAAGGCGACCGAGGCGATCGTCATGATCGGCGAGATCGGCGGTTCGTCGGAGGAAGACGCGGCGCAGTTTCTCAAGGACGAGACCAAGCGCGGCCGCAGGAAGCCGACGGTCGGGTTCATCGCCGGCCGCACGGCGCCGCCGGGACGGCGCATGGGCCACGCCGGCGCCATCATTGCCGGCGGCAAGGGCGACGCGGAATCGAAGATCGCCGCCATGGAGGCCGCCGGGATCAAGGTGTCGCCGTCACCGGCGCGCCTCGGCAAAACCCTCGGCGAAATACTGAAATCCTGATTCACTTTGTGTCTTTGCGCCGCCGCATCTCGCTATTAAATAGGATACGAGAGAGGTTGCCTGGGCCGGGCCGGGTAATCGGGTATTGCTTGCCGCACCCTGTGGTGCCTCTTCGCGCCGTGTTTTCGTCTCACCCCCGGTTCGGGGCCGCCCAGGAACTACCGCATGTCTCGCCAGGACGCGAACGCCGCCTTCGCTCTCACCTCGTTCCTCTACGGCAGCAATGCGCCGTACATCGAGGACCTGTACGCGCGCTACGAAGCCGATCCCAAGGCGGTCGACGCGGAATGGCAGTCGTTCTTTCAGAGCTTGAAGGATAACGCCGCCGACGTCGCCAAGAACGCGCGCGGCGCGTCATGGGGCAGGCCCGACTGGCCGCCGCCCGATCGCAGCGAGTTGACTGCGGCGCTCGACGGCGGCTGGGCGACGGTCGGCGCGGTGCTCGGCAGCAAGGTCAAGGCACAGGCGCAAACCCGCGGCGCCGACCTTTCCGCCGCCGATGTCGAGCGCGCCACCCGCGACTCGGTGCGGGCGCTCATGCTCATTCGCGCCTATCGCGCGCGCGGCCATTTTCACGCCAACCTCGATCCGCTCGGCCTGCAGCCGCCGCACGACGAAGAGGAGCTCGATCCGCGTACCTACGGCTTCGGCGAAGCCGATCTCGACCGGCCGATTTTTCTCGACAAAGTGCTCGGCCTCGAATTCGGCACGATCCGCCAGATAATCGCCATCCTGCGCCGCACGTATTGTCAGACGCTCGGCATCGAATTCCTGCACATCTCCAACGGCGCGCAGAAGGGCTGGATTCAGGAGCGCATCGAGGGCCCCGACAAGGAGATCACCTTCACCCGCGAGGGCAAGCGCGCCATCCTCAACAAGCTGGTCGAGGCCGAGGGTTTCGAAAAATTCTGCGACGTGAAATTCACCGGCACCAAGCGTTTCGGCCTCGACGGCGGCGAGTCGATGATCCCGGCGCTGGAGCAGATCATCAAGCGCGGCGGCGCGCTCGGCGTGCGCGATATCGTCATCGGCATGGCGCATCGCGGCCGGCTCAACGTGCTGGCGCAGGTCATGGCCAAGCCGCATCGCGCCATCTTCCACGAGTTCAAGGGCGGTTCGTCGACGCCCAACGAGATCGAGGGCTCCGGCGACGTGAAATATCACCTCGGCGCCTCGTCGGATCGCGAATTCGACCGCAACAACGTACACCTGTCGCTCACCGCCAATCCGTCGCATCTCGAGATCGTCGATCCGGTCGTGCTCGGCAAGGTGCGCGCCAAGCAGGACCAACTCGGCGCCACGCCGGACGATCGCACCATGGTGATGCCGCTGTTGATCCACGGCGACGCGTCGTTCGCAGGCCAGGGCGTGGTGGCGGAGTGCTTCGGGCTGTCCGGGCTGCGCGGCCACCGCACCGGCGGTTCGGTCCACTTCATCCTCAACAACCAGATCGGCTTCACCACCAGCCCGCGCTATTCGCGGTCCTCGCCCTACCCTTCCGACGTCGCCAAGATGATCGAGGCGCCGATTTTCCACGTCAACGGCGACGATCCCGAAGCCGTGGTCTTTGCCGCCAAGGTGGCGACCGAATTCCGGCAGAAATTTCAGAAGCCGGTCGTCATCGACATGTTCTGTTATCGCCGTCACGGCCACAACGAAGGCGACGAGCCGTCGTTCACCCAGCCGCTGATGTACAAGGCGATCGCCAAGCATCCGACCACCCTGGAAATCTACGGCAAGAAGCTGGTCGGCGAGGGTGTCGTCACCGGCGGTGAAGTCGAGAAGATGAAGGCGGATTGGCGCAGCCGCCTCGACGCCGAGCTGGAAGCCGCGCAAAGCTACCGCGCCAACAAGGCCGATTGGCTCGACGGCCGCTGGGCGGGGTTCAAGACCGCGGGCGACACCGACGATCCGCGCCGCGGTAAGACCGGCGTCGAGATCGCCACGCTCAAGGAGATCGGTCAGAAGATCACCACGTTGCCTTCGGACTTCCATCTGCATCGCACGCTCAATCGCTTTCTGGAAAACCGGCGCAAGTCGATCGAGACGGGAACCAACATCGACTGGGCGACGGGCGAAGCGCTCGCCATCTGCTCGCTGCTGCTCGACGGTCACCGGGTGCGGCTTTCCGGCCAGGACAGCGAGCGCGGCACGTTCTCGCAGCGCCATTCCGTGCTGATCGACCAGGAAAAAGAGCAACGCTACACGCCGTTCAATCACGTCCGCGACGGCCAAGCGCGTTTCGAGGTCATCAACTCGATGCTGTCGGAAGAGGCCGTGCTCGGCTTCGAATACGGTTACTCGCTGGCCGAGCCTAATGCACTCACCATGTGGGAAGCCCAGTTCGGCGATTTCGCCAATGGCGCGGAGGTGGTGTTCGATCAGTTCATCTCCTCCGGCGAACGCAAATGGCTGCGCATGTCGGGCCTGGTCTGCCTGTTGCCGCACGGCTACGAAGGCCAGGGGCCGGAGCATTCCTCCGCGCGGCTGGAGCGCTTCCTGCAGATGTGCGCCGAGGACAACATGCAGGTCGCCAACTGCACGACGCCGGCGAACTACTTCCACATCCTGCGCCGCCAGCTCAAGCGCGAGTTCCGCAAGCCGCTGATCCTGATGACGCCGAAATCGCTGCTGCGCCACAAGCGCGCGGTGTCGCGGCTCGACGAGATGGGGCCGAACACCTCGTTCCACCGCATCCTTTGGGATGATGCGCAGACGATGCCGGGCGAAAAGATCAAGCTCGTCCCCGACGCCGACATTCGCCGCGTGGTCCTGTGCTCCGGCAAGGTGTTCTACGATCTCTATGAGGAGCGCGAGAAGCGCGGGATCGACGACATCTATCTGTTGCGCATCGAGCAGCTTTACCCGTTCCCCACCAAGGCGCTGGTGACGGAGCTGACGCGCTTCCGGGAGGCGGAGATCGTCTGGTGCCAGGAAGAGCCGCGCAACATGGGCGGATGGGTGTTTGTCGATATCTTCCTGGAATGGGTGCTCAATCAGATCGGCGCCAAGCACCGGCGGGCGCGTTATGCCGGCCGGCCGGCTTCCGCGTCGACGGCGGTCGGGCAGATGTCGCTGCATCTGGCTCAGCTCAAAAATTTTCTTGAAGAAGCCCTAGGATAAAATCCGGCGCCGTCATGCCCGGCCTTCGTGCCAGGCATCCACGTCTTGACGGCGTACCCGAGGTAAAAGACGTGGATGGCCGGACAAGCCGGCCATGACGAAGAGGACCCCATGGCTGAGATTCGTGTGCCCGTGCTTGGCGAGTCGGTGACCGAAGCGACGATCGGCAAATGGTTCAAGAAACCGGGCGACGTGGTCGCCGTCGACGAGCCGCTGGTCGAGCTCGAGACCGACAAAGTCACGATCGAGGTGCCGGCGCCGGCCGCCGGGGTGCTCACCGACGTCGCCGCCAAGGACGGCGATACGGTTGCCGTCGGCGCGCTCCTTGGCGCGATCAAGGAAGGCGCCGGCGCCGCGCCGACAAAGGCACCGGCGAAGCCCGCTGAAGCGGCGCCGCAAGCCGCGCCACCACCACCCGCGCCGCTAAAGCCGGCAGCTGCTCCCAGGGCGCCTGGCGCCGACATGCCCCTGGCGCCTTCGGTGCGCAAGATCGCGGCCGAGACCGGCATGGATGCGGCGGCGGTGCCCGGCACCGGCAAGGATGGCCGCGTCACCAAGGGCGACATGCTCGCGGCGATCGAGCGCGCCGCGGCACAGCCGACGCCGGTTACCGCACCGGCCGCTTCCATCCAGGCCCGCGCGCCGTCGCCGCCCGACGATGCCGCGCGCGAAGAGCGCGTGCGCATGACCCGGCTGCGCCAAACCATCGCGCGGCGGCTCAAGGATGCGCAAAACACCGCCGCCATGCTCACGACCTTCAACGAGGTCGACATGACGCATGTCATGGCGCTGCGCAGTCAGTACCGCGACCTGTTCGAGAAGAAGCACGGCGTCAAGCTCGGCTTCATGGGCTTCTTCGTGCGCGCCTGCGTGCAGGCGCTCAAGGAAATCCCCGCCGTCAACGCCGAAATCGACGGCACCGACATCGTCTACAAAAACTACTATCACATCGGCATCGCGGTCGGCACCGCGCGCGGCCTGGTCGTACCGGTGGTGCGCGACTGCGACGGCAAATCGATCGCCGAGATCGAAAAGACGATCGCCGATTTCGGCCGCCGCGCGCGCGACGGCGCGCTCAAGATCGAGGAATTGCAGGGCGGCACCTTCACCATCACCAACGGCGGCATCTACGGCTCGCTGATGTCGACGCCGATCCTCAATGCGCCGCAATCCGGCATTCTCGGCATGCACAAGATCCAGGACCGCCCGATGGCGGTCGCCGGCAAAATCGAGATCAGGCCAATGATGTATCTGGCGCTGTCCTACGACCACCGCCTGGTCGACGGCCGCGAGGCGGTGACGTTTTTGGTGCGGGTGAAGGAAGTCTTGGAGGAGCCGTCGCGGTTGGTGCTGGATTTGTGATCCCCGTCATGCCCGGCCTTGTGCCGGGCATCCACGTCTTAGTTTGTGAGCGATAAAGACGTGGATGGCCGGGACAAGCCCGGCCATGACGATTGAGCGTTCGGAGCTATTTCATGCCCTACGACCTCATCGTCATTGGTACCGGCCCCGGCGGCTATGTCTGCGCCATCCGCGCCGCGCAGCTCGGATTGAAAACCGCCGTCGTCGAGAAACGCGCCACCTTCGGCGGCACCTGCCTCAACGTCGGCTGCATCCCTTCGAAAGCGATGCTGCACGCCTCGGAGCTCTATGAGGAAGCCGGCCACAGTTTTGCGCAGATGGGCATCAAGGTCGGCAAGCCGAGCGTCGATCTTGCCGCGCTGCTCAAGTACAAGGAGCAAAACGTCGACAGCAACGTCAAAGGCGTCGCGTTTTTGTTCAAAAAGAACAAGATCGAGGCGTTTCACGGCGCCGGCCGCATCACCGCGCCGGGTAAAGTCGAGGTGACCGACGCCGACGGCAAGACGCAGACGCTGGAGACCAAGACCATCGTCATCGCCACCGGCTCGGACGTTGCGCGGCTGAACGGCATCGACATCGACGAGAAACGCATCGTGTCTTCGACCGGCGCGCTCGAACTTGCCAAGGTGCCGCAAAAGCTCCTTATCGTCGGCGCCGGCATCATCGGGCTCGAGCTCGGCTCGGTATGGCGGCGGCTCGGGGCCGAGGTGACAATTGTCGAATTCCTCGATCACATCCTGCCGGGCATCGACAGCGAGGTCGCGCGGCAGTTTCATCGCCTGCTGCAGAAGCAGGGCGTGGCGTTCAAATTGTCTTGCAAAGTCTCCGCCATCGATACATCCGGCAAGACGCTGAACGTGAAGGTCGAGCCGGCCGCCGGCGGCGGCGCCGCGGAGACGATCGAGGCCGATGTCGTGCTGGTGGCGATCGGCCGCGTCCCCTACACCGACGGCCTCGGCCTCGATGCGGCCGGCGTCAAGCGCGACAATCGCGGCCGCGTCATCGTCGATCCGCATTTCCGCACCAACATCGCCGGCATTTACGCCATCGGCGACGTCATCGCCGGACCGATGCTGGCGCACAAGGCTGAGGAGGAAGGCGTCGCGCTCGCCGAAATCCTCGCCGGGCAGGCCGGCCATGTGAATTACGAGGTGATCCCGAACGTCGTTTATACCTACCCGGAAATTGCCTCGGTCGGGAAAACCGAGGAGGAGCTGAAAGCCGCCGGCATCGCCTACCAGGTCGGCAAATTTCCGTTCACCGCCAATGCGCGCGCCCGGGCGAATTTGATGACCGAAGGCTTCGTCAAAATCCTCGCCGACGCCAAGACCGATCGTGTGCTCGGCGTCCACATTCTCGGGCCCGACGCCGAAACCATGATCGCGGAGGCTGCCATCGCCATGGAGTTCGGCGCCTCGGCGGAGGATATCGCGCGCACCTGCCATGCGCATCCGACGCTGAGCGAAGCGGTGAAGGAAGCGGCGCTGGCGGTCGGCAAACGCGCGATCAACGTTTGAAACGCGCGATACGTTATGCCCTTTGTCCTTCCGGGGTCGAGCGAAGCGAGGAGCCCGGAATCCATAACCACCGGCCGTGGATTCCGGACTTGCCGCCATCCAAGTCGGCTGTTGCCGACTTGGACCTGGGAGTGCCGATCTCGGGTAGACCCGAGATCGGTGGCAATCCGGAATGACGAACAGTGTCGAGTTACTCCACGACGATCTTGACCTCGCTGCCCGACTTCAGCCGGTCGCCGGGTTCGAGCCCGTTGAGCACGCGGAAGCGCTCCACCTGACGGTCGGCGACGGCCATGCGGCTCGCCAGCTTGTCGACGGTATCGCCGGGGCCGACCGTCACCACTTGGACCCGCAAGGGCTTGGCATCCTCGATCTCGGCGAGGCTCATGCGGCGGAAGGTACCGATCGACTCGCGGAAGATACGGTCGATCTCCGGCGTGCGGTGCTTGACCGCATAGATGAAGCGATAGACGTCGCTGCCGAAGCGAATGGCGTAGAGGCGGAAGTCCCATTGGTCGCCCTTGGCGGCGGCGGTCGCGCCCGGGAAACCGTTGATGGTGACGTCTTCGACGGTGGCGGGATCGATGTTCTCGATCCAGCCGGAGGTGAGATATGCGGCAAGCGTCTGCTCCGCGGGCACGCGCACAACATCCAGCCGCAATGCCTGGCCGCCGCCGCGCTTGACGCCGAGAACGGCCTGCGCCGTGTTGTCGAGGGCGAAGCCCTCGGGGGCGGTAAAGGTAAAGCCGAGCCGCGGATGCAGGAAGCGGCGGCCGCGGACGAAGCCTTCGCTCGGATCTTCGCCGAACACGATGCCGTCGATGCCGGAGAGATAAGCGACCTTGTCCCGTCCGCCGGCGGTGCCGGGACCGCTATATTGGCGGGCATTGGCCAGCGCGTTGCTGACGCGCTCGGGCGTCGCCGGATGCGACGACAGAAAATCCGGCGCGCGCGGATCGATGGCGCCGCTCTGCTGCGGCTTGAGTTCGCAATTGTGCTCCATCGAGGTGAGGAAGCGCACCGCGCCATAAGGGTCGTAGCCGGCGCGCGTGGCGATGCCGATGCCGATGGCGTCCGCTTCGAATTCCTGCGCGCGCGAGAAGCTGGCGAGCGCGAGCTTCGATTTGGCGAGCGCCAGCGCGCCGACTTCCGGATCGCTGATGACGTCGCTGACGACGCGGCCCACCAGCGCGGCCTGCTTCGCCTGCTCCTCGCGGATCGCGGCATGGCGGGCGATGACGTGTCCCATCTCGTGGGCCAGCACGGACGCAAGCTCCGACTCGTCATTGGCGAGCGCGACCAGGCCGCGGGTCACGTAGAGCTGCCCGCTCGGTAACGCGAAGGCGTTGATCGACTGCGAATTGAGCATCGTGACCTTGTAATGCAGGTCGGGCCGCTCGGAGGCTGCGACCAGCCGCTCGACGGTCTGCTCCACCATGCCCTGCAGCCGGGGATCGTTGTAGACACCGCCGTAGGCGGCGAGGATGCGCTGGTGCTCGCGCAGCACCGCCGGCGACATGTCCGCCGCCCCCGCCACCTCCGCCGGCTTCGCCGGCTCCGGCAGCACAGCTTGCGGCGCCAGCGATGGCGGCGAGGCGGTACAGGCGGCCAGCACAAGCGCCGCCACGGCGATGCCCGCATGGGCAAGCCGAAGCCTTGCCGCCCTGATGGATTCCCAATTGGTCACCGCTTCACCCGTCCATCACTTGCGGTCAGTGATCTCTATCTGCTCCGGACGCGCCGCCTCGATCCAAGGCCCGCCGCGCTCCTCGATCCATCCGCGCACCCGCACGCGCCGGCCCGCGAGCAGCTTCGGGTCGAGACCCGCCGCCACGAAGTTACGCGCATTTCGCTTCAGGATCGTAACAGTGAAGTCCTCGGTCCACCGCCGCCCGAAATTCACGTAAATCGTGGCCCCGCTTTCGCGCACCGAAACCACCCGACCCTCGACCAGCGCAAAACGGCCTCGCGCGGCCAGCACGGCGGCGGGGTTATCGGCGTCGAGCGAGTCATAATACGAACCGGCCCAAAGGCCAAGCTTGGCGCTCCGCGCCGCGTTTTCGCGAGCGAGGAGTTCCGCGGCGCAGCCGCGGCTGCCGACCCGCGCGGCAACCCGGGCCAGCCCCGCGCCGATCAAATACGCCTGCACCGAGCGCTCGACCCCATCGCGCGCGGTCGAAACAAAGGCGACGACCCGCCCGTAGCGGTCGCTTTTTTGCGGTTCCGCCTGCCTGAGTACGACTTCGGTCCCCGCGAGCAGGGTAGCGAGCGCGTCCCTCGCCGCCGCGCCGCTGGAGGCGGCGCCGGGTTCCTGCGGTTGCGGCAACTGCGGTACTTCGATCGCGGCTAGGCGGACCTCTCGGCCGTCATCGAGCATAAAGGTGCGGCCATCGATGACGCGGCTGACGGTGCCGCGCGCAATGGCTTCGCCGCCGCACGCTATCGCCGGCCGCGGCCCCTCCTGCGCGGCAGCGCTGAAACATCCGCCTATCGCAGCACATCCGGCCGCAAAACTCGCGGCCAGGGCCCCATCCCGCCAGCCGATCATCGGCTCTCAGCGAACGGCGAGAATGCGGCAGCTCTGCGGCGGATTTCACCTCTCCGATGGCGCCGGGAGAGGTGCAATAAGCGACCTCTTAGCCCGCCTTCCTGTGCTTGGTGCTGGTCCGGGTCCCCCTCCCGGCCTCATGCTGTGCGGCCTTCTTTCCGGCAATGGGCAGCAGCATTTCCTTTTGCCCCGCGATCTTCTTGCGTCCTTTCTTCGGGGCAGCGGGTCGCGTGGCGGTCTGCTTCTCCGCCTGCACCGAGCGGCGCAAAGCGTCCATGAGGTTGATGACCTTGCCGGTCGGTTGCTCCTTCGGCACCTCGATTTTTTCGCCCTTGGCTTTTTTCTCGATCAATTCCTTGAGCGCGTGCTCGTAATGATCCTCGAACTCTTGCGGCTTAAAATGCCCGGTCTTGGTTTCCACGATATGCCGCGCCAGATCCATCATGTCCTTGGTGAGCTTGACGTTCGGAATGTCGTCGAAATACTCGCCGGCATCGCGTACCTCATAGGGAAAGCGCAGCAGCGTGCCCATCAGGCCCTTGCCGCGCGGCACCATGGCGATGATGTGCTCGCGGCTGGTGAGCACCACGCGGCCGATCGCCACCATGTTCATCTGTTCGATGACATTGCGGATCACGACGAAGGCGTCCTGGCCGACCTTGCCGTCGGGCGCGATGTAATAGGGGCGGATGCTGTAGAGGTCGTCGATCTCGTCGCGGGGCACGAACTCGTCGATCTCGATCGTCTTGGTGCTTTCGAGCGCGATCGATTCAAGCTCCTCGTCCGTGATCTCGATGTATTCGCCCTTGGCGACCTCGTATCCCTTGATGATCTGATCGGACGGAACTTCCTCGCCGGTCTCGGCGTCGACCTTGCGATAGCGGATGCGGTTGCCGGTCTCCCGGTTGAGCTGGTGGAAGCTGACCTTCTCGCGCTCCGAAGTGGCTGGGTAGAGCGCAATCGGACATGAAACCAGCGAGAGCCGCAAATAGCCTTTCCAATACGCACGCGGGGCCACGGTGCACTCCTTACAGAACCAGCACTCGGTCAACGATCGGGCATGATAGCGCGTTCCGGAACTGGCGTGGAGGCGCGCGAGCTATTTCGTTTCTGGTTTGTTCTGCGTATGCGCTTTAGGGTAAAATCGTTGCGCCAAACGATTCGCAAACCGGGAACCGAAATGGCCGCCACTGCTCACAAGCGCAAACCAAAGCCGGCACTGAAGACTTTCCATGCGACCATGCTGGTCACCCGTACCGAGCAATGGTGGGTGGAGGCCGAAACCGCCGAAGAAGCGCAGGCCCTATTGGCTTCGGGCCAAGGGCATCACTGTGAACTTGGCGAGCGCGTCTATGTCGAGCTGGACACCATGCTCGACGACGCCGGATGAATCCTGGATCGCCGATCGCCCGGCTACGCCGTCTTTTGTTCGCTCAGGCCCAGTTCCTTGACCGTTTCCTCGCGCATGAGGAATTTTTGCACCTTGCCGGTGACGGTCATGGGAAACGCGTCGACGAATTTGATGTAACGCGGAATCTTGTAATGCGCGATCTGGCCCTTGCAGAAGCCCTGAATTTCTTCGGCGCTGGCGGCGGCGCCGGGCTTGAGCTTGACCCAAGCGCATAGCTCCTCGCCGAATTTCACGTCGGGCACGCCCACCACCTGCACCGCTTCGATCTTGGGATGCCGGAACAGGAACTCCTCGACCTCGCGCGGGTAAACGTTCTCGCCGCCGCGGATGACCATGTCCTTGATCCGCCCGACGATGTTGCAGTAACCGTCCTGGTCGAGCGTGGCGAGGTCGCCGGTATGCATCCAGCCGGCCCGATCGATCGCTTCCGCGGTCTTTTCTTCGTCGCCCCAATAGCCGAGCATCACGGAATAGCCGCGCGTGCACAATTCGCCGGATGTGCCCGGCGGCACGATGCGGCCGTCGGTGTCGACGATCTTGATTTCCACGTGGGGATGGACCCGGCCCACGGTGCCGACGCGGCGCTCCAGCGGATCGTCGCAGGAGGTCTGGGTGCTCACCGGACTGGTTTCGGTCATGCCGTAGGCGATGGTCACCTCGCGCATGTTCATTTCGGCCACGCAGCGCTTCATCACTTCAATCGGACAGGGCGAGCCGGCCATGATGCCGGTGCGCAGCGAGGAAAGATCGAAGCGCTTGAATTCGGGATGGCCGAGCTCGGCGATGAACATGGTCGGCACGCCGTAGAGCGCGGTGCAGCGCTCGGCTTCGACCGCTTCGAGGCTCGCCAGCGGGTCGAACCCTTCGGAAGGATAGACCATGGCGGCGCCGTGGGTGATGCAGGCGAGATTGCCGAGCACCATGCCGAAGCAGTGATAGAGCGGCACCGGAATGCAGACGCGATCGCGATCGGTCAGGCGCATCGCCTCGCCGATGAAGAAGCCGTTGTTGAGGATGTTGTGATGGGTGAGCGTCGCGCCTTTGGGGGCGCCGGTGGTGCCGCTGGTGAACTGGATGTTGATGGGATCGTCGAATTGCAGCTTCGGCGCCAGCTCCGCGAGCTGCGCGCGATGGCGGTCGCCGCCCATGCCGAGCACGTCGGCAAAGCGCAAGAAGCCGCGCTTCGCGTCGTCGCCGATGCGGATCAGCGTCGTCAGCTCGGGCAGGCGTTTTGACTGCAATTTGCCGGGAGCGCTGCGGTCGATTTCGGGCGCGAGCTCGCGCAGCATGCCGACATAGTCGCTGGTCTTAAACGAGTCCGCGGTGACCAGCGCCTTGCAGCCGACTTTGTTGAGCGCGTAGTCGAGCTCGGACAGCCGGTAGGCCGGATTGATGTTGACCAGGATCAGCCCGGCCTTCGCGGTGGCGAATTGGGTGATCACCCACTCGGCATTGTTCGGCGACCAAATGCCGACGCGGTCGCCGGGGTTGAGCCCGAGTGCCAGCAGCCCCGCGGCAAAGGCGTCGACCTTGGCTCTCAGCTCGCCATAGCTCCAGCGCACGCTTTGCTGCCGGGCGATGAGCGCGTCGCGGTCCGCCCATCGCGCTGCCACCTTGTCGAAATGCACGCCGAGGGTTTCGCCGATCAGCGGCACGCTGGAGGCGCCGTGGACGTAGCTTTGCGTGAGCTTGGTCATGGGTTTCCTCCCGAGACGCGCGCCTTGCCGGTGCGTTTGCTCTGGCAGTTTCGGACAAGGCCTGCAAGCTTGTCACCTTATTTAGAGCATATCTCGGCTGAGTTGAATCTGGGATTCTCAATCTTGCTCGAATAAGCGAATCTCGCGGCATTGATTCGATTTTTGGAGGCAGATCGATGCCAAAGCCCTGTTCTCTGGACTTAC
>Ga0116111_1000956_pt1 | contig 21823 bp, 17 predicted proteins | sample June2015DPH_8_10_FD_89720 | JGI IMG/M metagenome (GOLD analysis project Ga0116111, IMG submission 89720) | Peatland microbial communities from SPRUCE experiment site at the Marcell Experimental Forest, Minnesota, USA - June2015DPH_8_100 | ecosystem: Environmental > Terrestrial > Soil > Wetlands... | reverse complement strand
GGGTCGTTCGCGTGCGACGATGGCAGTGAGGACCGCTGCGTCAAGAGGCTCCACATAGGTACGGTCGGCCAGGTCGGGATCGGTCATGATCGTTGCCGGGTTCGAGTTGGCTAGTACGACCCGATATCCCTCCGCTGCGAGAACGCGGCACGCCTGGGAGCCTGAGTAGTCGAACTCGCACGCCTGGCCGATCACGATCGGGCCCGAGCCGATCACGAGAACCGTCTCGATGTCACGGCGTCGGGGCATCAGGCGCTGTCTTCCATCAACGCACGGAACTGCTCGAACAGGTAACGGCTGTCGTGTGGGCCCGGGCCTGCCTCCGGGTGGTACTGCACAGCGAACGCCGCCAGACGACGGCAACGGAGGCCCTCGACGACGCCGTCATTCAAGCTGACGTGGGTCACCTCGGCGGCGGTGACCCCACTGTCGGGCAAGGAGGTCTTTTCGATCGCGTAGTTGTGGTTGTGACTTGTGACCTCGACGCGACCCGTGCCCAGCCTACGGACCGGGTGGTTGCCCCCGTGGTGTACGAAGTGGAGCTTGAAGGTTCGAGCCCCGAGCGCAGCGCCGAGCAACTGGTGGCCGAGACAGACGCCGAACATCGGCACCTTCCCGAGAAGCTCGCCAACCGTGGTTGACAACGCTCCCAACGCAGCGGGGTCGCCGGGGCCGTTCGACAAGAACACACCATCGGGCTCCAGTTCCAAGGTCCTCGCCGCCGGGAAGGAGGCGGGCACGACCGTGACGGTGGCGAACTGACCCAGAAAGCGCAGCGCAGTCTCCTTGACTCCGAAGTCGTAAGCCACAACGCGAAGCCGTCCCGACCCTCGCTCGTACGGCACCCTCGTGGTCACCTCCGAAACGAGGTCGCACCCAGTCGTACCGGTCTCTGCCACGGCGGCGGCGAGTAGCGCGGACTCGTCGGCTGTACCGAAAGCACACCCCATGGCTCCGTCCTCACGCACATGCCTCGTAAGCCTGCGCGTGTCAACACCTGAGATCGCCGGTACCGCGTTTCGGACGAGAAAGTCCTCTAGAGACCCGGTCGCACGCCAGGACGAGGGTCGCTCGGCGAGGTCCCGCACGACGATGCCCCGGCACCACGGGCGGTGGGCCTCGTCGTCGGCCGGGTTGACGCCATAGTTGCCTATGTGGGGATACGTGAAGGCGACGACCTGGCCGGAGTAGCTCGGGTCGGTTATGACCTCCTGGTAGCCGCTGAGCACAGTGTTGAACACGATCTCCCCACGGGCTACGCCACCTGGGGCCGGTGCCCCGACGGCCTCACCTTCGAACACCTCTCCATCGGCGAGAACCAGCAACGCATGGGCGCGTTCCATTTCGGGACGGGTCTCCCGGTCGGCGCCGCTCGTGCGAGTGTCGGGCGCGGCAGTCACCGCTGTGCCTCGGTGGCGACCAACATCCGTCCATCCGGACAGATCGTGTGGCCGAGTCGACCGGTCGGCATCCGGACTGCGGTAGGCGTGTTGTGGCGATGAGCCGCCCTCACAACGGGAACAAAGGCCCACCTCATAGTGCGGTTCAAGGCGGACGGGACAGAGTAGGCGCACACCTCAGAGGTCAGTCCGTGTTGGCTATCGCGATCCAGCCGGCCCAGCGATTCGCTTCCGTTGCAAGGTGGGCGTTGTCCATGCCCATTCCGGTGAGCCATAGATCTGGCGCTTCGAAGCCGTACATGGCGAGATTGCACTTGACGGGTGGGTTCTTCAGTTTCTTGACCAGGACGATCCGCTCAATGGTCTCTGCGCCGTACCCGTACAGGTGCCGCTCGGTGAAATCGGTGGTGCCTCCTCCGTCGACAAGGTCGTCGAGCAAGACGACGTGGCGCCTGGTCAGCACCCTGTAGTCGGGCGGTAGGTCAGTAACGAGGTGCGGCTTGCCTGGCTCACGGCTCGAGCCGTAGCGACTGACGATCATGGACTGAACGTTCGGATGAAAGTGCGGGTCATGATGCTGGATAGCCCGCATCAGCTTGGCGGTGAAGGGCAAGGCGCCATTCAACAAAGCGACAAAGAGCGTGTCGGTGCCTTTGTAGTCGAGGGTGATGTCCATCGCCATCTCCGCAATCCGAGCGTCAACTTCTTCCTCGGTGTAGAGGATTTCCTTGTAAAGGGATGCCTTGGCCGTAGCTGGTTCTTGAACTTCGGGCACATCACTCCTTACGTGTTCGGCGTCGCTCCTGAAGCCGCCCCGATCGAGCTTCCCTCGCTGGTGTCCACCCGTGCGTACGACAGCCTGTCCAGGTGATCCTAGGCAGTCCGTCGGTCCGCTCGCCTCGTCGCGTCGTCTCTCCTGTCAGGCTTGTCCCACTTTCGCGCCAACCGCTGGTGACGAAAGTCACGTCTGAGGCATCATCCCCGCCGGTCCGACCGGGCGGACGGCAAGGGAAGCGCATAGGCGACCTTCAACTGATCTCTCCCAGAGAATCGGTCGTCGTTTCTCTCGGCTGAAGCGCTTCGCATCGGTCATGTGGCGAATTCCCTGCCCTATGGCGCAGCCTTCTCGCACCTTCGTGCTGCGGCGGCGCACCGTCGGGCTCCCACGACGAACCGGTCGTGGGAGCCCGACAACTGTCGGATTGCGAGTCCTGGTCCCGCACCCAGTCCCTGAAGGCTAGGGTTCTCGAGCGCTGTGCGGTATCTCCGGATGGGTGCTCGGAGCCAGCCCGGGATCCGGCGGCAAGCCCTCGTCGAGGCCGGCATGGACGAGGGCCTCTTCCATGACTTCTGCTTCCTCTGCGCTGATCCCTTCCGGGAAAGCCTCCTCGTCGTGGATGGCCAGGTCGCCGACCTCGAGTACCTCGTCGCTGTAACGCGATCCTCGCAGCACGAGTCCGATGAGCTTCATCAGTATGTAGGTCACCAGCGCCGACCAGAAGATCACGAACAGGGCGGCTCGAAACTGCTCCCACAGCTGATGGCCGGAACCGGTGTACATGAGGCCGGCCACCGAGAACGGTACGCAGGCGTCGTGAGCCGCGACGTAGGCCGACTGCGAGGTGTTGACGACCTGTCCGGCGGCGTCCAGGTGACCGCAGCCGTACTCAAGCATCTTCGGGTCGCCGAAGATCCCAAGCAGCATGCCGCCCGTGAAGCCGGCGATGCCGTGCGTGTACACGACCCCCAGGGCATCGTCAACCCTCGAGAAGGGTCTTACCCTGGAAAGGAAGTTCCACGCCACCCACACGATCGCGGTCGCGATGAGGCCGACGAAGATCGCCCCCCGACCGTTGACCCAGCCTGCGCAGGGCGTGATCGCGACCAGGCCGCAGATCATGCCGTTCACGCCGCCGAGGAAAGTGGGTTTCTTCGCCGCTGAAAGCCAGCCGTCAAGGGCCATCCAGGTGAGCACGCCAACTGCTGTTGCGAGGTTGGTGTTGATCACCGCCGCTGCCATGCTCGCCCCCGCGTAATAGGGGTCTCCACCGTTGAAGCCGTTCCAACCGAGCCACAGGATGCCGGCTCCGACGGCCGCCATGACGAGGTTGTTAGGTATGGCGTGGGTTCGGTCCCTCAGTAGTCGGGGGCCGAGAACCCAGGCGGCCACGAAACCCGAGACGCCAGCGGACATGTGAATGACGTACCCACCGGAGAAGTCGAGCGCCCCCTCCTGAGCCAGATAACCGCCTCCCCACAACATGAACGCGTCCACGCCGTAGACAAAGGTCGACCACAGCGGCACGAGGAGACACCAGGCGCTGAACTTGATACGGCCCAGCACGCTTCCGAGGAACAGGAGGGGCGTGATGGCGGCGAAGACGAATTGGAAGTAGGCAAGCGACGAGGTCGGGAAATGGAACGGGACAGCGGTATTGGCCGCTGACACCGCCTGGCCCTGTTCACCGACGCTGTTGGTGATGCCGCCCGGTTTGCCGACGAAGTTCTCGAACAGGTGCTTCAGCCATCCCACGCCGGACAGTTGGGTCTGGATGCCGTTCCTCACCCCTCCGCCGATCGAAGTGGCACCAAAGCCCATCTTGTACGACCAGAGCACCCAGGCGACGAGGACCAGCGAGAAACCGGCGAACATCATGGCCAGCACGTTCACCGCCCACTTCTTCTGCACGGTCGATGCGTAGAGCACCGCCAGGGCGGGCAGGCTCATAAGCCCAACGAAGGTCGCGGCGGTTATCTGCCAGGTGTTGTCGGCCGGATTCAACCAACTCGGATACGGAACAGGAACTGTCGCCAACAACGTGTGCACGGCTCGAGCTCTCCTCTCGTGGTCAATGCTGCGGCCTGTGTCCTCGCCAAATCCGGGGCGTGTCAAAGCACCGGGTACGGCAAGGTGGAGGCTGGTGACGTGCCCCGCCTTTGGGTGCCAAGAATGGAGACCGGCGGTTTCCGTTGTGTCACGCCGGCGTTAACACTGTGTGAACTGGATGGGAAACGAAGGCCGACCCTGGTCGGCGCCGTGATTCTCACCCGCCCGGATGATTGGACCAAAGCAAGCAAACTGCAGGGCCTACAAAAAGACATGGCCGTCCGAGACAGAGGCTCCGCTACGCTCGTCGAATCACGGCGCGGTGAGTGACGAAGGAGTGGCTGGTGAACCAGCGGATTATGGCAGCGAAGCGACAACTCTCAGCGAAGGTGCCTCGGTGAATCCGCGGTGACGACAGGCCGCCTACGGAAGCCAGAAGAGCCCGTCACGATTCTCCGAGGGGCCCACGTGGATGTTGACGTCCGCCGCGTTAGACATGTCATCGTAAGCCTTTGTCTCATGAGTCTCGCCGCCACCGTCATTGTTCTGTTCGTCGCCGGCATTCAGAAGAACGCTCAGATCACGCGACTGCAACAGGACGGAATCGTCGTCAAGGTCACAGTATCCGGGTGTGCCGGCCTGATGGGAGGCAGCGGGAGCAATCTGGCCGGTTACGACTGTACGGGAATGTTCACGCTCACCGGCCATCGCTACAGCGACGTGATACCAGGTAGCGCCCTCTACTCTCCCGGAACGGCGCTTCCAGGAATCGTGGCCCCCGAGGACCCGACGCTCCTCTCCACGCCTCGCGCGATGGCAATGCAACATGCCTCCTGGAAGGTGTTCCTTCTCCCGACGGTCCTGCTTCTCATCCTCGGGCTCCTCCTAGGAGCCACTATTCTCAAACGCCGAAGTGCCCGCGAGGCGTCCGCTCAGGTCCCGCCGATCGCCGCTGCCTAGCGAGGCGAGAGCGGGCCGCTTGGGGGCCTGGCCCGTGATCGGTTCACCTGGAAGCACGCGCCACGTCAGCGCGCACGCTGCTTGCTCTTTGCTTTCGATGCCGGTGACCGCCGACCGGCCCCGGTCGGCGAGGAGTAACGCCCGTTGATCTTGGAGGACGACGTCCGAGGCGTGCCACTGTCTGCCTTCTGGCGGACGCCGGTACGCGACCGGTTGCCTTCGGTCGTCTCGCGCAGATCGCGCTGCAGCCGAAAGGCCCGCACCAAGAGCCAAGCGCTGACGAGGATGAACGGGACCCCGAAACCCCAGTAGTGAAGGTTGAAGATGGCAAGTCCGTAGAGGGCCATCACGATGCCCAGGTACACACGTTTGCGCCACATTGCAGCCACGAGCATCAAGACAGAAAGAGCCAGGATCACGGCGCCGAGGTCGTAGTAGAGCGACAAGCCGACGTGAAGCGTGTCAATCTGACCGTTCTTCAACCGAGCTGGGGGGTCGTTGACGATCAGGGCGCTGATCACGAGAATCCCAATTGCCGCGGCGAAGGGTGCGGCCACAAGCCCTATGAGCCGCTCCTTGTCGTTGGCTGACCTGACGTCGGCCTCCAGCTCGTCGATGGACGGTGGCCGGCTAACCGCCTTGTCCGTGGAGACCTTGTCGACTTCGAGCGGTTTCAGAACGAGGTTGCGCAGGCGGTCGCGCAAGGTCGGCCCTTGCGAGTTTTCGGGTGGGCTGCCTCCGAGCATCCAGGAACGTTAGCGTGACGGTGATCGAGAGGGGGCACACAGCCAGGATCCGGACACGCCGCGGTGGAAAACGAGCTGGTGTTTGAGCCTTATCGGCCTCAGGCGTACGACAGCTGCACGGCCGAGACCTGCTGGCGATCAGTACGTGAGCCGGTCCCGCCGGTGAAACCGACGTACACATACTTGGGCAGCGTCACGGGTCGGGTAAGGACAGAGAAGCCGTCGACCTCAACGGTCATCCGGCCCTGTGACACCGTCACGGTCACCTGAGTCGGACCGGTGCGCAACGCCGGGATCGTGTTGACAACCTTCTGCCACGTGAGGGCTCCGACCCCATTGGTCGAGGTGACCACGCCGATGGCGTTGCTGCTCGGGTTCTGTGAGTTCGGGAACGTCTGCAGTGCTACCGCCACCGCGGCCAACCCGGCAAGACCTAGGCCCGAGCCAGACGCGCCTGCACCGGTGGGGACCGTCTTCGTGGTGGCGAGCGCAAATGTGAGCCCGTCGCCCCCTGTCCCCCCTGCAAGAGTGACTGTGAACGACGCCCGTAGCCCACTGGGTGCGACCGCCGTCTTACAGAACGCCGCCCCAGCCGCGTCAGGGACGGCCGGGGTCAACTGCAGGTACGGACCAGCCAGCGTTGCCTGGCCGCTCAGGCGCCACCCAGGCCGCAGGGGCGAAGGAAGGCTGTGTTCCTTTGCGCCGGTCCCGGTGAAGATTATGGTCTGGATGCCCGAGGTGTCATCGCCGTTGATTACCCATGTCGCCGAGGCTGGCCCAGCTCGGGTGGGCGAGAATCGCACCGTTTCGACCTCTTGGGTGTGTGGCTGGATCACCGTCCCCTCCGGCAAAGACGTGACAGCCCTGAACCCGCGCGCAATGGGGGGTTTGGACTTCGTGATCGTCAGCGGAGTGCCACCCCGGTTTCCGACGGTGAAGCTCACGATGCCGCTTTGACCAATCGCGACGGTGCCGACGTCAAGCTGGAGGGAACTTATGGTGATCTGGGGACTTGGCGCCGCTGACCCCTCCAGCGGAACGGTCGCCTCGCCGGCATCGGTCGTGATCACAAGGTGGTCGTCAAAAGTCTGGACGAAGTCTCCGGAGGTCTTCGGTGGGGTGAAAACCAAGGGCACGCTGAAGGTAGCCTGAGGCGGGATCGCAGGGAGTCGTTCGGGAAGTACGCCTAAGGAAAAAGGCTCCCGTGACCCGGACTCGATGTCGACAGAGTCGACCGTGACCGACGTTGAGGATGCGTTTTGGAACGAGACGGTGGCGTCGACGGCACCGCCTCCGATGGGCCGGATCCCAAAGTTCAGCGATGGCGGCGTCGCGGCGATTGGGACCCCCTCGGGTATCCCGCGGCCGCTGACTGTGACCGAAACAGTCCCTAGGTTGGTGGTCAAAGTCAACGTGCCCTGCTGGCCGCCAACGAGTTGTGGGTCGAAGGTCACGGGCACCGGCAGTTGGCCCCCTGATCTGAGTTGCACAGGTGCGGCCAGGGGCGGCGTAGTGAACGAGCCGGAGGCTCCCAGGGTTGAGGTGCTGATCGATACGCCGGTGACGGTCACGTCTCCCGAAGCCGTGAAGGTGGCCCTCGTCTCGGAGGTCGAGCCGAGGATCGTGTCCTGGGCCTCGACGGCGGCACCGGCAAGCGGCGGGATGCCAACGCGAGGACCGAACGCCAGTACCTGGCCGTCGTAGTTGCCCACATAGATACGCCCGTCGTATGCGAGAGGCGGGTTGAACTTGGTCGAGTTTAACGCTGACCTTCCACAGCACTGGGAGGTCCCCCGCTGGGTCGGCGGTTGTGCCGGCCACTGGCACCGCGCCGTAGGCCACCAGGTTTGCTGCGTTGGTCAGGCCAGTGCGCGCGATGTTCCAGACGACCCCGCTTCCGGCCACCGTTCGGTCGGAGGTCACGATCGGCGGGCTTGAGCCGAACGGCATGTTCGGCACGTCACCGACCCAATTGAGCGAGACCTGACCGTTGCTCACGACCCGTTGGTAAATGTCCATCTCTGCGCCGCCACCGCCGCCCTCGGCACCAGCCGGGCTAGACGCCGACGTGATGTACACGTAGCCCCCGTCCCCGGGCCAGACCGCTGGGTGCGACCACACACCACCGAGCGGACCTGTTTCGCTCACGACCTTGTCACCACCGTCCGGGCCTTGATCGAAACCGCCAAGGTTGTCACGGTCCAGCAAGTACACCTCGCCCGACTTCCCGGCCTCCACAAGCAAGTCCGGCTCCTTCGAGGTGCCGAACGACGCGGGCAGCCCGGTAGGCGAGCCGGATCCGAGGTCACCGTCGAATGTGTTGAGGTCGTTCGCGTCCGACGGGCAGAAATAGTCGGCCAGTTTCAGGTGTGCTCCTGAAGTCGACAGCTTGATGACGCACTCACCGAGGCCAGCGGGCTGCGGGACGCCGAGACCCGGGCCCACCGCGGGTACGTTGCCATTGCCGGTCGCCACGTACAAGTTGCCTGCGCTGTCCACAACGATTCCGCCCGGGCCCCAGATGCCGGCACCTTCGCCGCTGCCGGTTTCGTCGACCCACATGTCGTTGAGCACGCCCTTCAAGGTCACACCGGCAATCCAGCCGTACCAGGTCGGCAGGTCGCAGTGCGAGCCAAAGGCCGCGTAAACAACGCCTTTGACCAGGGCGAGACCAGGTCGTTGCATTTGCTGGACCGCGTCGAAACTCTTACCCGGCGCGTTGGTCGCGGGCCCCTGGATCGTGACGGGGAAGTCTGCCACCTCCTGGCCGGTCTGCAGATCGACGGCCTGCATCTGCCACAACGCCCCGCCGGTCGACGGGGTGGTGTCAGTGACGAAGTACGCGACGCCGGTCGCGCTGTCGACGACCGGAGTTCCGGTGATGCCGACGGTAGGAGCGAGGTCTCCGCAGTTGATTGTCGAGGCCCGCCACGCGGGGCCGAAGTTGCGGGACCACACGACTGCTCCGGAGGTGGGATTAACCCCATAGGCGTTGTCATTCTCCGTGACCACGAGCAGTAAGCCGTCGGCCGCGATGGGCTGGGCGTAAATCTGCCCGGCAGTGACGTCATCCACCGAAGGAAGAGCGACATCGAAGAGCTCCCCGAAGTCCCTGGTGTTGACTTGGGTCGGCAAGATACCCGCGTTCGGATACCAGTTCGTGCCTAACTGATCGGCGCCGGCACCCACGACTGACGACCCCCCTACGTCGGACTGCGCAATCACTGCATCAGCCGCGACCCGGGGCAGAACGACAAGCTGCGCGGCCGCCACAAGCGATACGGCGACGCCCACGCAGCGAAAGTGGCGCCACCAGGCGGGCGCGCGCGTACAACTCTCAGTGTTGCGGTCAAATGAGTGTCGCATTTGGTGGGAGCCCCCGCGCCGTCGCGCGCCTTGCCGGTCACTGAGACTATAGATCGTTCATTTCAGCAGATCCTCTCTGGCCCAGGTGACGAACAACCAGGGCCGCTGCCTCGAACGACACACCGAAGCTGAACGCCTCGGCCGCACCCGGGCCCTTCCCGCGCCGTTCGCACGAAAGCCTGCGAGCCCTTGACCTGGTCTCGCCAGGTGCCCCGGCAAAGGGCCTCGGAACCTCGAAAGCTGCTGTCCGCCACTCGGTTCACGGTCTCGTTGACGCTCGAGGCCCGCCCAGGCCAAGAGGAGCCTCTCGCGTGTCGTCGTCAGGCGCCAACATGGTCAGCCGTTACCTCCTGCGCAGTCTGTTCGAAGAGGCCCGAGAAGGACGCCACGAGCGCTCACGATCCCTGGTCAACTTGTGCGGGCGTTGAGGCGGTTCCATCTCTAACCCGACCCGCTTCACGACGCGAGCTTGCTCAGCGGGCGAGGTTCGGTCTCCGCGGAAGGCAGGGGCCCGGTGCAGGACCCCGAGGGGCCACCGGTTCAATCGCTCAGTTCTTGTTCCTCACCAGCCGGCGGCCCCGTGCAACCTTGCCGCGCCAGGGCGGTGAGTCGCTAAGTTGGCGTTCCCTCTGTTCGGCTGACGACAAGGTTGGTCGAAGACAAGACGCGTTGGCGACAACCGAGAGGTCGCGTCCGTCCGCGCCTACGGCGGTGACGAACCTGGCATGCGATCGTTCCGATGAGCGCGAACCGTGGTTTCATTCGCGCGTACCGCGTCGATCCGGGATTGTTCGTCCGACCTCCAAACGGTCAACTCGGGTCAGATCCTCGGCGAAGGTCAGGGGGAAGGAATGATCAGCTGACGATTTCCTCAGTGAGGGAAGGGTTCTCGAGCCATACAGCCTCCACCAAGGACTTGACCTGCGAGTTCCGAATCAGCAGGTCATCCACTTCGCTGGCCTGGAGCCCTTTATTGAAGTAGAAGCCTTGCCCGAGCTGGCATCCCAACGCACGGAGGGCCTCAAGTTGGGGCGCGTGCTCGATGCCTTCAGCGATCGTCTGAAGATTCAGGTTCTTGCCCAGCCGCACGATCGTCTCGGCTAGCGCGCCGTCCTCGGCGGAAACGGCCACGCCGTCCACGAAGGACTTGTCCAGCTTCAAGATGTCTATCGGGAATCGCCTCAGGTAGCTCAGCGACGAATAGCCGGTGCCGAAGTCGTCAATAGCGAAACGGATGCCGAGCGCTTTGAGCTCCAACATCCGCTCTATGACTGACTCGGCCTCCTGGACGAATACTCCCTCGGTGATCTCCAGCACCAAGAACTGGGGATCGAGACCTGACTCCTGCAGTGCCGTCGAGACGTCCTCAACCAGTCCTTCGTCTTGGAAATGCCTCGCGGAGATGTTGACGCTGACCCACAAGCGATGGGCGTCCGAATGACAGAACTGCCACTCGCGCGTGTGGGCGCAGGCCTCTTTGAGCACCCAGCAATCCAGCGGGATGACAAGGCCTGTCTCTTCGGCGAGCGTGATGAACTCCTCTGGAAGAAGCAGCCCATGCTCCGGATGACGCCACCGCACGAGCGCCTCAAGCCCAACTGCATTGCCTCCGCCTAGGCTCACGATGGGCTGGTAGTGCACGACGAACTCCCGGCCCTCTATGGCGCGCTGGAGATCGGCGGTCATGTCCAGGCGCCGCACGATAGCCACCTGAAGGTCCGGCTGATACACCTCGTAACGACCTTTGCCGTGAGTCTTTGCCGCGTACATGGCTAGGTCTGCCGCCTGCATCAACTCGGTCGGGTCCTCTCGGCCCGCCTGGCAGAGGGCAATCCCCACGCTGGCGCACACTTGGACCTCGTGGTCCTCTATCACAAGTGGCGCGCGCAGGGCCGAGATGAGACGCTCGGCGGTCTGACAGGCCTCCTCCGGACCAGTGGTCTCCTCGAGCAAGACCGCGAACTCGTCGCCACCAAAGCGCGCGACCGTGTCACCTCCCCTCAGTGACTCGGAGAGGCGGCCGGCAACCGCCACCAACAAAGCGTCTCCGGCCGCGTGCCCCAGGCTGTCGTTTATCAGCTTGAAGTCGTCCAGGTCGAGGAACAGCACAGCTAGGGAGGACTTCAACCGACTTGCCCGCGCCAAGGCGTGTTCGAGACGGTCCCTGAAGAGGGCGCGATTGGCGAGCCCGCTCAGCGCGTCGTGGAAGGCCTGATGCTTCAGCTCTTCCTCGAGATCTGTGCGCTCACTCACGTCGCGCAGTGTGAGGACGATTCCCTCGAGGGTTGGCTCGTGCAGCAAGTTGGTCGTTGTCACCTCGACGTGGCGCCACGAACCGTCACAGTGCTGGATCCGCCACTTTGCCGAGATCGACGTTCCGGCTCGAAGCACCACGCCCTTGTATGCAGCCAATGCCTGCTCGACGTCATCGGGATGGAGCAAGGTCGTGAACTGTCTGCCCTCGAGCGAGCCGTCGGCATACCCGAGGATTCTGTGAGCGGAAGGAGTCTGATAAGTGATGGTCGTGTCGGGACGAGCGATCAGGATGACGTCCGACGCATTCTGCACAAGAGTCTGGAAGCGAGCTTCACTGCGACGCGAGTGGAAGGCCTCCGTCATTGTTTCGCGAGCGATCACCATTGCCGCCTGAGCCGTCAGAATCTCGATCGAGCTTCGCAGCTCGAAAGGGAAGCTGGAGGCACTTCTGACAACCACTAATCCATGCAGCTGATCTCTGGCCACAAGCGGACACACGAGCTGCTCTGACGGCCTGTGCCCCATAGGACCAGAACGCAAGTTGCCCGTCTCGATTACGTAACTTTCCACGTCACCGTCGCTCAAGCTCGTTTGCGCGGTGTCCCACAAGGCCGTCAATCCCTGTGGCCCCTCAGTCGGCTCGCCGCCTGACCTCATGACGATGGTCGGTCCGCCGTCCGGGTTCGCCACCGCGAACGTGACTTTGAATTCGTCTCCGTCTTGAGGGACTAGTTCCCTGATGCCCGCGACCGTGGCTCTATAGATCGCATCGCGGTCCGAGGCGGCCAACAGGTTGGCAACCGACCTGCGTAGGGCCTGCTCCCGTGCCACAGCTTGCCCGTGCACCTTTACGAGACTTGTCATTCTGCTGATGACGAGAAGGAACATGACCCCTGCGATCCCGGCGATGACTGGGGCGTCGGCGGTATCGCCGCGCAGGGTCTCCGCGAGCAGGACAGCCGGCGCGATGAGCGAGAACCCGGTAAGTAGTCGCGTCCGTGAACGACTGGCGCGCGGTGCGATCGACCTTGGCTCAGACAACAAGCGCATCGACGGGTGCAGTGCCGCCGCGCCCCAGCACGCACAAAAGAGGACCCAGCCGACGTCGACCGCATTGCCGTCGTTCCAGTTCCAACCGGGGTGAAGCTTGGCCAACCCGTACAATGAGTCAGAGACGAGAGCTCCCAATGTCCCTATCGCGAGCAACCGTCCTGCCGTGTGGCGGATACCGCCGGCGCTCCAAAGGCGTACCAGCATCGCCAGGACCAGGACGTCCCCCAGCGGGTGCGCGGCAGCAGTGAACCTCACCAGCAATCCACCGGGTGCACGGACGTTTGGACCGATGAGGAAGACCCACGACAGTAGGCCTACACCGAGTGTGATCGTGAGCCCGTCCAGCAAGCTCGCCCGATCGCCATCGGGAACTTGTGCCCTGGCGAGAATCAGTAACCCGATTGCAAGCACCGGGTACATCGCGAGGTAGATCGCGTCGACGAACGATGGGAAGGGAATGTGTTGCTGACCCACGACCTGGTGCCAGAACTTGTATGTCGTACTTCCCGTGACAAAGAGGAGAACGCCCCCACCAAGGAACCACCAAGCCATTGGAGCATTCGGTCGGTCGCGCTTCACGCCGTAGGCGATCGCGACAACTGCCGACAATCCCAGGAGCGCCCATGCCGGGACTTGGCCTGGCCACTCCATCCAGGGAAGCCAACCGAATATGAAAGGCTTTTCGGGCGGCAGGCCGAAAGGAAAATACGCAAGCGCGAGAACGGCCTCGAGGAGGAGGAACCGCCTCCACGTGCGGGGAGATGTGCTCACGGTGCCAGACCGGGGTCTGGCGACAGCACCCTCATTCGCCGGAAGTGGTGACGGTGACACAGACCCCCTGACCTCGTGTTCTCGTCTGTTCTTTCGGCGCGAGTCCTTGGTCGCTTGAGTAACTTCCCGCCGGTGAGCTGCAGCCCAGACTGCGAGGGGCTGGTCCAACAGTCGGCGATGGCTCCTCGGCACAAACGCTCCGATGTCCGAGGAGCGGCAGCCAAGTTGCCTAACAGAGGCGCCGCGACCCGCTCGGCTCTCTGTCCTGGTTCGCGAACCGCTCGCGGAGCGAGTCGGTTCCGACCTTCACGTTCGCGCCCCGCGCCAGTCCTCGCCGAGACAGACGATGCCGGTGCGGTCCGAAACTACGGTCGGCACAGGGCTCCACACTCATCCGGGGACCACGCGCCAGCTCCCCCGTTTGCACGCCAATTACTGAGAGAATCTAGGTACAGCGGGCCAATTCCTCAATCGTCATAAGAAGCCCGCCGATATCCCGATGGTGCCGCACGTGGACGGAAACCGTGAGCTCGAGTAACCGCCGATTCGGCTCGTCGCCCGGTCCAGGACACGTCTGGGTCTTCCGGTCACGGGACGGAAGGCTCGGACCAAACGATCCTGGCCGAGTACGTGGACTACGTCTTGGCTCTCAGCCTCCATCACTGTCGCCTGACGGTCGAGATCCCCGAGTCCGCACTTGGCGGCGACTCCGACCGGGTTTGACAATGTGTACGCGAGCTGGGTACCCGAGGACTGCGAATCTCGATCGACGACTGCGAGGTGGGCTACTCCTCGATGTCGTAGCCCTTCACACCCTCCAGGCCATTTGCGCAGAGGACGTGCAGGGGTACGTGACCCCGTGCACGCTCAGTTCTCGACGGCTCGACGAGTGCCTTGCCCTACGGCATGGCGTCGGCCGCCTGCTCCCCGGCGTCCCGCGATGTTCTTCGAGGAGAGCACCAACGGCCGGAACGTCTGCGCCACCTCAAGGGCTAGTGGCGGATCGACGTAGCCATCTTGCACCGAGAAGCGTCAACGGCCCGTCGACAGGAAGCGATGTTGATGGACCGGACTAGAAACCCGCAGCGACCAGGGCTACACCCGTACCTGACCGAGGAACCTGTGTCCTCAGGCCCAGATGACCCGTCCGTCGACGACGACGGCCGTACGGACCACAGCTCGTTTCACGTAGTCAACCGGGTGCCTTTCAAGGTCAGGGGATGGAAGATGTTCGTCATTCTCGTCCTGGCACTGGGCCTGACTGTTTCAGCCATAACCTCCTGGGCGTGGTACGCATACACCAGTTCGCAACGCCACCAAGCCGTGGTGTCCTCGCTAGGAAACGTGAGGTCCATCCTGGGCACCGCTTTGGAGCGCGACAACGACCTGGTGGCAGTGGTGAACGCGCTGGTGGCCACTCATCCTCAGCTCACCAACGGCTCGTTGGCTGCCATCTTGTCCAGGCTCGACCCTCCCCAGCGATATCCGGGAAGCATCGCCTTCACTTACGTCGAAAGTGTTAGTCGAAACGGACTATCTAGGTTCGAGGCGGTCACCCGTCGTGATCCTCCCTTGGGGGTGCCAGCAACAAACTCCGTTCCCGTGCTCAGCTCAATCAATGGCCATTCCGGCTACTGCCTCACTCGCCTCGCCGCTGTCGACCTCCTGCCCAACCAAGTGATCCTCAAGGACGTCCTGTTGTCCTGGGTCAGTCGCTACCTCTCGACTGACTTCAACTTCTGTGCGTCGTCGTTCGAAGGTTTGCTCGACACTTCGGCAAAGACAGGCCGCTCCTCGGTGGCATCCGTGATCAGTGTGGTCAAGCCAACTCCGGGTATGCCGGCCATCCCTGCTGTGCTCAACGCCTATCTCGAACAGCTCCCGATCTTCGTCGAGGTCAGCCCCGTCTACACCGCGGCCGAGGTCCCAACCACCACTGAGGCCCGCGCCCGAACGCTGGTCGGCTGGACGATGGGCATCTTCGACGCCAGCAGGATCCTGCGCCCTGCGGAGGCCAACGAGAAGTACGTCTCTTTGGTGCTGACCTATACCCCGTCCGGAGGAAAACCGACAGTACTGGCGCACGCGGGCCAGCCTCAGCCGGGGGTGGCATCCAGAATGCTCACCTTCCCGGCTGATCCGGGATGGGTCATTGACGCGGCGGTCAATCCTCGGGCCAATGGTCCTTCCCCTGCCGCGCAGGGATTGGCGGTGTTCTTCAGCGTATTGGCTCTCACGGTTCTATTGGCCATGTTGTCGAGCCTGCTCGTACGCTCGCGGCGTTCTGCCTTGGAACTGGTCGAGGAGCGGACCGCCGAATTGCGCCACCAGGCTCTCCACGATTCGCTCACAGGGCTACCCAATCGCTTCTTGGTCAACCAGAGAGCTCACGATCTCCTCTGCAGAGCGCGCAGTGAAGACCTACGCATCGCCGTGTTCTTCATCGACCTCGACAACTTCAAGACTGTGAACGACACCTTCGGCCACGGGATCGGCGACGAGCTACTGCGAGCAGTGGCGGCTCGGCTCTCCACGTCGGTGCGGGACTGCGACACCGTGGGAAGGCTCGGAGGCGACGAGTTCGTCGTGTTGTCCGAAGTGCCCGACGAGGGGCTGAACGTCCTGGCCGAGCGGCTCCTGGCGGTTCTGAGGCAGCCTTTCCGGTTGGGCGAGACCAACAAGATCGATCTGGCGACTTCGGCCAGCATCGGCATCGCCACCGGACGGTACGACAGCCCCGAAGACCTGTTGCGGGATGCGGACACCGCAATGTACAAGGCCAAGTCAGCAGGCAAGAACTGCCACGTCATCTTCAGACAGGAGCTGTACCAGGCGGTCAAGAACCAGCTGAGTCTCGATTCCGACCTGGCCGGTGCCTTCGTCGACCACCAATTCTTCCTTGCCTACCAACCGATCGTTGATCTCGAGACTGGCCTGCCGAACAAATTCGAGGCTCTCCTACGCTGGCGCCATCCCCAGCGTGGAGTGATCGGCCCTGTCGAGTTCCTCTCAGTGTTGGAGTCGTCGGATCTGATGATCGACGTCGGGCGCTTCGTTCTGATAGAGGCCTGCCGTCAGGCCAAGGCTTGGCACGACCTCGGGCACCCAGTCGGCTTGTCGGTGAACGTCGGTGCCCGTCAACTTCGCTACGAAGTGCTCGTCGACCACGTCCGCGAAGCTTTGGAGACCACTGGGCTGAACCGGGGCTACCTGACGCTCGAGGTCACAGAGTCGATGTTGATGATCGACCCGAAGACGACTGCTCAACACCTCTCGGCTCTGTCGAGTCTCGGGATCCACATCGCGGTTGACGACTTCGGGACCGGTTACTCGTCGATCTCCTACCTGCGCGAATTCCCCGTGGACACACTGAAGATCGACCCTTCCGTGGTCACACGGGTCGCGTCGGGCGATACCAGCTTCCTGGACGCCCTGATCCAAGTGGGCAAGTCGCTCAACCTGGTCACCATCGCGGAGGGCATCGAGGAGGTGCCACAGCTCAAGCATGTCAAGCATCAGGGCTGTGCGTGGGGCCAGGGTTTCTTGTTCTCCAAGCCGCTGCCACCAGAGGAGATTGAACGGATCATCAAGTACGGCCGCTACTTGGTGGAAGGATTCCAACCTTCTATCGGGGCCGTCTCCTAGGCCGGCATCGCGGGCCCGATACGCCAACTGGAAGTGCTTGGCGGGTCCTTTGCCCGGCGAGCGATGGCCAGGATGGACGCCGTCACCCACTTCGACGATCAGACGCCTTCACCAACTTCATGGTCAACTGCGACGTCAACCTTGCCACCCCCGGAAGGTCCGCCAGGTGGTCGATGAGAAAGGCCTCGTAGGCCACCTGGTCGCTGACGGCCACCCACAGCAGGTAGTCGGGCACGCCGAACATCCGTCGACACTCGACTACTTCGGCCAGCTCACCTACCCGGTTCTCGAAGGCAACGACCGTGGCCCTGTCCTTCAACATCATGTCGATCAAGACCACCACTTCGAATCCCCGACCGGCGGCCATTGGGTCGACGCGGGCGTGGTAACCGGAAATGACCCCGGTGCGTTCGAGGTGGCGCACGCGGCGCAAGCACGGCGACGGCGACAGGCCGACCAAGCCGGCAAGTTCGACGTTGGTCAAACGCCCGTTTCGCTCGAGTTGTTCGATAATTGCTCGATCTACTGAATCCATCAGCATATTCTGCCACATAGTGCCTGATTAAGGGGTGAATTTGGCGCCACAGACCACCCTGTTTTCCCTATCGCTGCACCCATGCCTCGCTCTGCTCTGCGGAACGCCGCCGCAGTGGGATTGGCCACCGGCGCGTACGGGTTTCCTTCGGCGCCTTGTCCACCGTGTCAGGACTGTCGTTGATCCAGACGGTGGTGCTCTCTACAGCCATGTTCACCGGGGCTAGCTGAATTCGCCTTCGTGGCGGTGCTCACCGGCGGAGGCACCGGCGTCGCCGCCCTAGCCACGGCGACACTGCTCGGCTCCCGTAACGCGCTCTACAGCGGCTGACCGACACCTTGGGGGCCAGCCGGTGGCGCCCGATCGCCGCCCACCTGACCATCGACGAGTCCTCGGCGAGGGCTTCCGCTGCCACCGACAAGACGGCGGCACGGACCGCGTTCTGGACTACAGGCGTGGCCGTCTTCGTGTGCTGGAACGTAGAGACGATCGTCGGCCGCTTATCCATTTTCTCGGTCAGCCGACCAGCTTCTGCCTCGACGCGGCGGCACCAGCAGCGTTCGTCGCCCTGCTGTTGCCTCAACTTAGGACTCGACGGTCTTGGGCGGTCCGCCGTATCGCTCGTCCCCTCTGGTACTCCGGTCCTCCTTGCTGCCGGTGTCGCTGGAGTGGCCGGGTGCGCCCTGCACCGGGAGACCCCAGAGGAGGCGCCCTCCTGATGTGGCCGGTCGTCATTGCCGGGTCGATCGGCTGCTACGCCATGAAGTTGCTGAGCTTCAGCGTTCCCAGACGGACACTGGACAACGAGCGAGCAAGAAATATCGCCGACCTGCCCCCCTTAGCGCTGCTCGCAGCCCTGGCACTGACCCAGAGCCTGTCCGGTCACCATCGATGCCGGAGGGGGGCCTGGTAGCCGCCGTCGCCTGCACTGCCCTCAAAGCCCCGTTCCGGACACGGTGACCGTCGCCGTGGCTGGCACCGCCGGCGACGAGCCTGGACCTAGTGCTCCAATGCATCGGCGTCGATCAGACCGGCAGAAAGGCGTTGACCACCAAGGACCGGGTCCGGGCTGTGGCGGGGTGATTCGAACATCGCCTGGCAGAACGGCAGTATCTACGAGGAAGCACCCAGCGGTATCTCCCGAAAGATGTGGACCGGCGCGTAGCGCATCGCCCTTTGATGCCGCTTGCAAGGCTTGCACCTGCTCGACTACATCACCGCGCGGCCTGGGTGGCAGACTCAGAGGTCGTGCATTGAGCGGGCCACAACGCGACAGGCCCAGCGGAGACAATGTGCGATGTCAGCTGACAAATGGAGGCAACATGGATTCGGGTCAAAGCAAGACGGACGGGTCAGAGTTGGTGTCCGAGAAGGACCGCGAAGCGGTGACATTGCCCGGGCCCAGGATCGCTGAACGGATCGCCCGTCTTGGGACAGAGACCGCTTTCGCGGTGTCGGCCGAGGCGGCCGCCTTTGCTGCCCAGGGCCGCAACGTGTATCCGTTCCACCTGGGCGACCTGAACATCCCGACTCCGAGCAACATCGTGGAGGCGTCCTTCAAGGCGATAAGAGATGGCAAGACGGGCTACTGCCCGAACGCGGGCATTCCGGCTCTTCGTGCCGCTTTAGCTGCCGACCTGAGCGCCTCGCACGGCCTCAGCTACAGCGCGGAGAACGTCGCCGTCCAGCCAGGGGGCAAGTCCGTCATCGGCAAGTTCTTGCTGGCACACATGAATCCGGGTGACGAGGTGCTCTACCCGAACCCGGGTTACCCCATCTACGAGTCGCAGATCGAGTTCCACGGCGGTGTCGCCGTTCCCTACGGCTACCTCGAGGATGAGGATGGCTTTGCCCTCGACCTGAACGGTCTCGAGGCCGCTGTCACTCCGCGGACACGCCTCCTCGTCCTGAACGAACCTCAGAACCCCCTGAGCGCCGATTGCTCGGCGGCGGAGCGGGAGCACCTGGCCGATCTCGTCCTACGGCACGACCTCATGGTGCTCTGCGACGAGGCCTACTTCGACATCCGTTATTCGGGCGCCAGCGCCTCTTTGGCCTCGCTACCCGGCATGGCCGAGCGCTGCGTCATCCTCTACACGTTCTCGAAGAAGTTCGCCATGACCGGCTGGCGTCTGGGCGCGGCGATCGGTCCGCGAGAGACGATCGAGGTGATCGCGAAGCTCAACACCAACGACGAGTCCTGTCCCAACCACTTCATCCAGTACGGCGCCCTCGAGGGCCTTACCGGCGACCAGAGCGGTCCCCGCCACATCGTCTCGGTCCTGCGGGAGCGGCGCGACGCGGCGATCCGGATGTTGAACGAGACGCCCGGTGTCCGCTGCTACACGCCGGACTCGGCCTTCTACCTCTTCCTCAATGTCACCGGCGCCATGTACGACAAAGGCTTCGACGACGTGGAGGAGTTCCGGCGCGCGGTGCTCGAGGAGACCGGTGTGGCGGCGTGCTCACGAGTGCATTTCGGCCGCCCGCAGCCGGGTGAGAAAGAGCAGTACCTGCGGCTCGCCTACTCGGGCATCGACACCGAGCAGATCGTCGAGGGACTCGGGCGCCTGAAGGGATATCTCGCATGAGGGCCCCAGTGATGTCCCGGCGCGCTATCTACGTGCCTGCAACCGAGACGGTGCCACAGGGCGACGGCCCGCTCGCGAAAGACGAGCTCGCAGCCTTCGAGACCTTCGACATGCTCTACCGCTCGCTGTGCGCGCTGCTCTACAACTACGTACCGACCTCGGGCCATCCCGGAGGTTCGATCTCGTCGGGGCGCTGCGTGGCCGGCATCGTGTTCGACGGCCTCGACTACGACCTCGCTGCTCCCGACCGCCAAGACGCCGACGTCATGTCGTATGCGGCCGGGCACAAGGCGATGGGCCTGTACGCGATGTGGGCGTTGCGCGACGAGGTCGCGCGCCTGGCCGCGCCCGAGCTGCTGCCCAAGAACGAGCGTGATCGGCTGCGTCTCGAGGACTTGCTCGGATTTCGCCGCAACCCCAATACCGCAATGCCCCTGTTCGCGGCATTGCACGCGCGGGCCCTGGACGGTCACCCCACGCCGGCGACTCCCTTCGTGCGCCTTGCGAGCGGAGCTTCGGGTGTCGGTTTGGCGAGCTCCATCGGCCTCGCCATCGCGGCGCGCGACCACTTCGGCGCGAACTGCCCCCGCGTCCACATCGAAGAGGGTGAGGGCGGGCTCACGCCGGGACGCGCGAGCGAGGCTCTGGCCGCGGCAGGCACGGCGTCGCTTGGCAACGTTGTGGTGCACCTCGATTTCAACCAGGCCTCGATCGACAGCGACCGCGTCTGCCGCGAGGGCGACGTGCCCGGCGACTATGTCCAGTGGGAACCTGGCGAGCTTTTCTACCTGCACGACTGGAACGTCGTGCAGGTCTCGGACGGCCACGACTTCCAGCAGATCGTGACCGCTCAGCGCCGCGCGCTGGCCATCGACAACGGTCAGCCCACCGCGGTGATCTACCGCACCCGCAAGGGTTGGAAGTACGGAGTCGAAGGCCGCGCCTCGCACGGCGCGGGGCACAAGCTCTGCTCTGCCGGCTTCCATGAGGCACTCGGCGAGCTGATCGACCAAGCCGAGGCAACGCTGCCGACCTGTGACCTCACCAACCCACGCTGTGCCGGGCCGGGTGGCGACCAGGTCCGCGAGGAATGCTTCTTCGAGGCGCTGAAGATCGTTCGCCGCCGCCTCGAGGAGGACCCACCCGTACTGGAGGTCCTGGCCGCGAGGCTCACTGCCGCCCGCGAGCGTCTGGAACGGCACGGCCGAGCCCCGCGTCAAGGCGCGGCGCGCGTCGAGACCGTCTACGAGCTCGCCGCCCGGGCGACGGCCGGCACACCCGAGGGGCTGGTCTTCGAGCCTGGTGCGACGACGACATTGCGCGAGGCCCTCGGCCGCTCGCTGCAGCACTTCAACAACGCCTCGCGGGGCTCGCTGTTTACGGCATCGGCCGACCTGCTCGGCTCGACCAGCGTGGCGACGATCGCGGCAGGCTTCGCCCCCGGGTACTGGAACGCCATGACGAACCCTGAGGCACGGCTGCTGTCGATCGGCGGCATCTGCGAGGACGCCATCGCCGGCGTGCTCTCCGGCATCGCGGCCTACGGCAACGCCATCGGCGTGGGCTCTTCGTATGCGGCGTTCATGGCACCACTCGGTCATATCGCTGCCCGACTGCACGCCATCGGCGCCCAGGCGCGGCTTGCTGTCGGTGGAGAGCCCTATAGGTCGCTG
>Ga0116111_1000933_pt1 | contig 22162 bp, 22 predicted proteins | sample June2015DPH_8_10_FD_89720 | JGI IMG/M metagenome (GOLD analysis project Ga0116111, IMG submission 89720) | Peatland microbial communities from SPRUCE experiment site at the Marcell Experimental Forest, Minnesota, USA - June2015DPH_8_100 | ecosystem: Environmental > Terrestrial > Soil > Wetlands... | reverse complement strand
GATAGCCCGGCCATCCCAGCAGCTTTGTCAGTTCGTTGTCCCGCAAACCGCGAGTGTACCGAAATTAGCCAACTCATGAAAGCCATCCCTGCTTGAGGTCCATCGAATTCCTGCGCAGAGCCCATCTTCGTTTCCGGTGAGAATCAGGTCGACTGTCCTCGATTCCGCCTTTTCAAGACTGAGGGTATCGCGCAATTCTTGGTTGAGCTTGCTTTCATCGAGCAGGTAGAGTTCACTTCTCTCCGGCAGATCGGGAACATCCGATATGGGGCTGACGTTCCAATTGGCAATATTGGTCTGATTCGCTGCCAGTTGTCGCAGCGTTATGTAGTAGAGCTGAAACCTGTCTCTGTCCCACTCGATCTCCGCCGCCACCTCCCTGAGTGGCTCGTTCATCTCCAGAGTCCTGAACTGTCGGAGTCGGTGGAGGGCATTACGGAATGAGTCGAAGTCGACGGGCTCTTCGCGTTGCTTCTTCGATTGCTTCTTGCCCGCGCTGTACTTCGCCTGGATGAGCAAGACGGCTCCGCTCTCACGGGCAATGAAGTCGATGCCTAGATCTCCCTTGCCGTCAACAACGCACGCCTGTAGATCCTCTTCGGCTGTCGGGAGCAGGGCAGCGTTTCTAGGAGCGAGTACCCGCTCCGCGAAGAAACGCGACATGTACTTCGACCGAAGTACGTCGCCTAATCCGTCAAAAGACTCGCCAAGAGACTTCTCGACGTACTCTCTGAAGTGTTCTGAAAAGAGGGCTTTTGAACCTTCGCTCATCGCTCAAACCAGTCTTGCACGATTCAATGTTCCTTTCCAGTTTCGCAGGTTTCTGAGAAGATACGAACTGCCAGGCTGGAACCGCCACCAGCCGCGCGCTCGCAGCCCGGCGAAAAGGGGGACGCATTTCTTGGGAAAACGGGGACGAAAACTCCGAATTTCGATTAGATACGCTCAGTTGCGGTCCTGATAGAAACTCTCTCGCGTGAAGCTCTCCGTCGGCAAAAGAGGGAGTTGACGCGATCCCTCCGCCATCGCCTCGAAAAATGCCCCGATCTGCTCCGGCGTCCTGGGCTGATGGGGCGGAAGTGACTTGCGTCCGGCCTCTTCAACCAGGCCCTGGACATAGACCTCTATTGAGAGGCCACGCGCCTCGGCCTGAGCGGCAAGTTCGTCGGGGATCGTCACTGTAATCTTCATGAGATCGCGAGATCCTGGAAACACTCTAGCATTTTATGGCATGACCGGATGTCGCTCGTCCGTCATCGTCCCGCCGCTATGATCCGCCGGTGCCACTCGGCCAGCTTCGCCGCATCAAATTTGACCAGCTTGCGATCGTACGTCATCAGGCCGTTGACCTCTCCTTCCACGTCGGTGGTCTGGGTGTAGATCGCTGCGGCGAGTCCCCGCTTGACCAGCGGTTCGAGCTTCTCCATCAGTTCCTCATAGCCGGTCTGTAACTTGGCAAGGTCCTCGAAGGTGCGATAGCCCCAGTTCCGCTTGTTCCACCAGAGATGGCCCTCCACCGGCAGGCCCAATCCGCCGAATTCGCCCAGCACCGAAGCGCGGCCGGGCATCACCGGATACATGCCCGGCCCGGGATACTCGTGCATGTCCTTCATGTCGCCGTAGCCGCGGTCTTCCCATCCGCTCGGTGCGTTCACCAAGCGCGACCCATCCAGAGATTTCACCCACTGCAAGATGTTGTTGGTGTCGTGCTGGCCCCAGCCTTCATTGAACGGCACCCAGGCGATAATGCTCGTGACGTTCGCCAGGTTTCGCACCAGCGCTTCCAACTCCCGCCGGAAGATCGCGTCCTCCGGCGCCGTGAACTCGAGGTCGGCGCCGCCGTTGCGCCTCACGGCGGTGTGCCCCTTGGGCATGGCGCTCGGCATATCCTGCCATACCATGAACCCCAGCTTGTCGCACCAGTAGTAATACCGCGCCGGTTCCACCTTCACGTGCTTCCGGCACATATTGAACCCGAGCTTCTTGAGCGTTTCGATATCGAAGCGGAGCGCCTCATCGGTGGGCGCCGTGTAAAGGCCATCCGGCCACCAGCCCTGGTCCAGCGGGCCGATCGCGAACAGCGGCTGGCCGTTCAGGAACAAGCGGGGGATGCCCGCGGCGTCCGGGCGAATCTCGATCTTGCGCATGCCGAAATAGCTGGTGACGCGATCGCCGCTGCCGAGCGAAATGTCGAGGTCGTAAAGCGTGGGAGCATCCGGAGACCAGGGTCTGACATCCGACAGCGGCAGCGCGCATTCCTGGTTGAGCTTTCCGGAAACCCTGCCCGCCATCTTGCCGCCCAGCCTGGCGACGGCGGTGAACTCGCCGGAGGAACCGGAGTGCACGGTCAGGCGCAGCTTCCGCCCGTCCAGGTCGGGAATCATGGAAAGCCCGGAGATGGATTTCTCGGGAACCGGCTCCAGCCACACGGTCTGCCAGATGCCGGATACCGCGGTATACCAGATGCTGTTCGGATTCAGCACCTGTTTGCCGCGAGGCTGCGGACCGGTGTCGCTGGGGTCCCACACGGCCACAACAATTTCTTCGGGCCCCTTCCCTTTCAGCGCGGCCGTGATGTCGAACGTGAACGGGTCATAGCCGCCTTCGTGCTTCCCGATGGCCTTGCCGTTGACCCACACTTCGGCGCGCCAGTCCACGGCCCCGAAATGCAGAAGCAGGCGCTTGCCTTTCAGGCGAGGCGCGGTGAACGTGCGGCGATACCACAGCCGCTGCTCGGGCGTGAGCGGCTGCTTGACGCCCGAAAGCGCGGATTCCACCGGGAACGGCACCAGAATGCGGCCGTCGTATTTCGCCGCCGCGCGATCCTGTTGGGGCAGGATGGCATAGTCCCAGAGTCCGTTCAGATTGATCCAGTCCTTGCGCGCCATCTGCGGCCGCGGATATTCGGGCAGAGCGTGGCCGGGATTCACTTGCGACGTCCAGGGGGTAGTGAGTGGGCTTTCCGCCGGCTTCCAATCCGCTCCGAAGAGTGCGGGCGAGCAGAAGAAGGTCAGGGCAATTATGAGTCTCATCGATCCAGGTGTTCCCGCCGCTACCCTATCACGTCTCAGGCCCGACGGGAATCGCCCGATGGATTGAGGCGTCACCTTTCCACGCCGTTTGCATCCTTAAGGTAAGCAGGACAGAAAAAATTATGGAAGTATCGGCCCAGTATCTCGCGGATTCGAAGTTCGAAGTCGCCGCCCGAGGTCATCGGGTGATTTGCGACCAGCCGGTCGATAACGGCGGCTCCGATGCCGGCATCTCGCCGCCGGAGCTCCTATTGGCGTCGCTCGCAACCTGCGCGGCTTATTATGCGGCTCAATACCTGAAGGCGCGCCAACTCCCCGCCCAAGACTTGAAGGTGCGAGTCAGCGCGGAAAAAGCCACGCATCCCGCCCGCCTGGCGTCGTTCCACATCGAGGTGACGGTCCCCGGCCTGGATGATCGTCACCAGGCCGGCATTCTGCGCGCCGTAAAATCCTGTTTGATTCACAACACGCTCTTGGGAGGGCCGGCTATCGAAATCGCGGTCAATGCTATGGCGCTCGCACAGGTCTAGCTTAAGGCGAGGCCCGCTACAATCAGAAGCGGTACGGACCTTGGAACGCGAAACTGAAGTTGAACTCGCGCGGCGATTGATGGCCGGAGAACCAGAGGCGTTCGACCGTTTTGTGGAGCACTTCCGCGCCAAGATCTTCCACTATAGTCGGCTCATGTGCGGCCACCGCGAAGACGCCGAGGAAGTGGCGCAGGAGACGTTGCTGCGAGTGTTTGAGAATTTCGACCATCTCCGCGAACCCGAGCGCGTCCGTCCATGGGTCTTTCAAATCGCCAAGAACGCCTGTCTGATGAAGCGGCGGAAGAGCGCTTTCGCTCCTTCGCAGGAGCTCTCGCTCGATGACTTCCTCCCGCAAATGGACCGAGAGGGCCGTCATATCAGGCTCCAGATCGCCGATTGGTCGGGACTGCCTGATCGTCAGCTCCTGCAATCGGAAATGAAGCAAGTGCTGGATCGGGCCATCGGCGAGTTGCCGGAAAACTACCGCTCCGTGATCCTGCTGCGGGACGTGGAGGAACTGTCCACGCTGGAAACCGCCCACGTGCTCGATCTGACGGAAGATGTCGTCAAGACGCGCCTGCATCGCGCCCGTTTGGCTGTCCGCCAGAAGCTGGATGAGTACCTGCGCACCGATGGCCGGGTTCTGCCCGGCCACAAACGAGGAGGTTGAGATGGAGTCGGATCAGCTTACGGAAAAATGCAAAGAAATCTTTTCCCTGCTTTCTGATTATCTGAATCTGGAACTGCCGCCCGACGCCTGCCAGGAGATCGAAGCTCACCTTGCTGGTTGCCCGCCTTGCATCGAGTTTGCCGAGAGCCTCCGCAAAACGGTAGAACTCTGCCGCAGCTACCGGCCAACCGAACTTCCCGAGCCCATCGGGCGGAAGGCCCGCGAGCAGCTCCTGGACACCTACCAGAAGATGCTGCGCGCCCGGCAGCCCTAAGACCTCAGACCGTTGTACACGGATAGCTCCTCGCGCGCCATCGCTTTTCAGGTCCGGAGTTCTTAGCGCGGCTTATCCACCGACGCCACTTTTCCGCCCTGGCATTCCACTTGAACCGCACCGGCTTTGCTGGCGCGGCTCATCGTCTTGGCGTCATCCTCGGTGGCGGCACGCTGGGAGCCGCTACTTCAGCTTGCGCGCCCGCTCGAAATCGTCTTTCAGCTTGCCGGTGATTTTCTCGGCCACGTCGGCGCTCGCCCCGCGGAACTTCGCGCCCAGGCTCTCTTCTGTAATCGCCCAGATCACGTCGCCATCTTTGTTCACCAGCCGCACCGCGGCGATCGCCTCATGCCGCCGCTCGGTGGAGTGGTCCGATTCGCTGTCGCCCAGCCCCACTCCCGCACTCGCTCCGCGCTGGCTCGAACTGCTCCGGCCGGTGCCCACATTGGCGCGCGCGTTAATGCTGTCGTTCGATGAGTGGACGTCGGTAAACACCAGATCTTCGGCGGCGCCGTGCAGTGTGGTGTCGGCCCGCTCCGGATTCTCCGTCAGCACGAACAGCTTCGAACCCTCCAGCGCGCTGATGAGAATGTCGCGCATCTGCGCCGCCGTTTCCCCGCCCGTCAGCCGGTCCACATAGACGCGCCGCACCGTCAGCAACTGCCGCAGGCCGCTCTCCTCGATCGCCGCAGCCGCGGGCGGCTCGACCGCCGGCGCCGGCTGTTGCGACGACTGCTGCGCCGCGGCCGCCGCCGCCAATACCAATCCTAATAGCGCCTGCATGCTTATCCTCCCGCCTTGCGCGCGTCGTCGTCCTGGTATTCCACGCGCCGGCCGGTACGCGCCTGCAGGCCCGCCAGCACGCTCCGGATGTCGCCTTTCTCCACCCGGAATACCAGCACTTGCTGCTTCCCTTCGGCATCCACGTAGCCCAGCGTCACGTAGTGCTTGCGCGTCTTGCTCAACAGCAGGATCGGCGAAACCAGAAGAGCCGCCGCGTATCGCCGGCTCACGTTTTGACCGTATTCCAGCGTGTTGACCTTCTGGAAGGCCACGCGCACCTCGCCGCTCTTGGATCGGAACACCATTTGGTCGGCGCCCGTCAGATCGAGTCGCGCCGTCGCTTTAGGGTCGATACCCGGGGGCGTTCCGCCCACAAACTGGGTCTTGGCTCCCGGCTGCGCCGCCAGGGCGCCGCCCAACAACATGAATAGAAAGAGACCTCGGATCATGGCTGATAACAGAATTAGTGCCGCGGGCGCCCCAGCTCTCTCAGAAAGTTTTCACGAATGTCCTACGCTATAGTTGGAGGATGGAGCTTCGTCTCGCGGCCCTGGCCCTGCTGCTCGCAGGCGCCCTCCCTTCGCCCGCCCAGCCCGCCTTGACCCCGGCGCAGCGCCAGTTGAACATCGATTCCTTCGAAATGGTCTGGCAGACCGTTCGCGACAAGCACTGGGACCCCAAGCTCGGCGGACTCGATTGGCAGGCCATCCACGACGAACTGCGTCCCAAGGTTGAAAAAGCCGCCACCCTCGATGAAGCCCGCGCCGTCATGTCCGACATGCTCGGCCGCCTCAAGCAGACCCATTTCGGCATCGTGCCCGGCGAAGCGTATCAGGAGATGGGCGCCATCACTGCCGATGCCGATTCCAGCCCGCGCGACGGCAGCCCCGGCATCGCTCCCCGCGTCATAGATGGCCACGTGCTCGTCACCTCCCTCCAGCCCGATTCGCCGGCCGCCACGGCCGGCGTCAAACCCGGTTGGGAAATCCTCCGCATCGACGGCAAAGACCTCGCCCCCGGCCTGGCCAAAATCCGCGACTCCCTTTCGAGCCAGCCCAGCCTCCTCGATCTGCTTCAGGCCGAAACCGTTACCGAACGCCTGTCCGGAAGCGTCGGCAAGTCCGTCGAAGTTCAGTTCCTCGACGGCCAGGACAAGAGGGTCTCCCTGAAGCTCACCCGCGCCCGCCCACGCGGCCAGTTGGCCCAACTCGGTAATCTGCCGCCCATGCACTTCTGGGTGGAGTCCCGCACCGTCACGCCCAACATCGGCTACGTGCGCTTCAACCTCTTCTTCGAGCCCGATTCGCTTGTCGCCGCTTTTCAACAGGCCGTCACAGCCTGCCGGAATTGCGACGGCTTTATCGTCGATGTGCGCGGCAACCCCGGCGGCCTCGGCGTCCTGGCCATGGGCGTGGCCGGCTGGTTCACCGACAAGCAAGGCCAACGCCTCGGCTCCATGTTCCTCCGCGGCGCCAGCATCAAGTTCGCCGTCTTCCCCAGGGCCGAACCCTTTCTAGGACCGCTCGCCATTCTCGTGGACGGTTGTTCCGCTTCCACCTCGGAGGTTTTCGCCGGCGGCATGAAGGACCTCGGCCGCGCCCGCATCATCGGCACTCGCACCGCCGGCGCCGCGCTGCCCTCCGTCTTTACCAGGCTACCCAACGGCGACGGCTTCCAGTACGCCATCGCCAATTACATCTCCGAAGGGGGCCAGGCGCTCGAAGGCTTCGGGGTAACTCCCGACGAGGAAGTCAAACTCACCCGCCATCAATTACTCGAGGGCCAGGACCCCGTGCTTGACGCTGCGGTAACCTGGATTGAGAAACAGAAGAATCAGTGACCAAGTGAGGTAACACGTATGAATCGCTCTCTCTTACGCGCCAACGTCGTCATCGGTGCCGCGCTGCTGGCCGCCATCGCCTCGCCTCGCCTGGTGGCGGCGGATCTGCCCAAGGCCGAAACCATTCTCGACAAATACGTCGAGGTCACCGGCGGCAAAGCCGCCTACCAGAAGCTCCATTCCCAAATGGAGTCCGGCATCTTTGAAGTGTCCGCCGCGGGAATCAAGGGCGCGGTTACCAGTTACCGCGCGGAACCGAACCTTACCTACACCGAAATCGTGCTCGAAGGCATCGGCAAAATAGCGGACGGCTTCGACGGCAAAGTCGCCTGGTCCAACTCCGCCATGCAGGGCCCGCACGTCAAGGATGGCGCCGAAAGAGCCCAGGCCATGCAGACCGCGCGATTCAATGCCGAGCTCCATTGGCGCGAGGACTACAAGACCGCTGAAACCGCCGGCATCGAAGCCGTGGATGGCAAGGACTGCTACAAAGTGGTGCTGACGCCCGCCGAAGGCTCCCCCGTTACCCACTACTACGACAAGGATTCCGGCCTGCTGGTGAAGATGTCGCTCATCTCCCATAGCCCCATGGGAGAAGTGCCGGCCGATTCCTTTGTTTCCGACTACCGCAAGGAAGGCGACATCCTGATGGCGCACAAAGTCCGCCAGAGCATAGCCGGCCAGGAATTCACCATCACCATCGACAACGTGAAGTCCAACGTCGAGATTCCCAAGAACCGCTTCGACCTGCCGGACGAAATCAAAGCGCTGGTTAATAAGAAGTAGAGTCGTTGCGGGGCGGCCAATCCTGGCCGCCGCCGGCTTTCGAGCCGGCTCTTCCGCGCGAGGTGCTCTCGCTCCTAGAACGGCTTCAACGTTCTCAGCAGCGATGCCGTGTGTTCGTTGACGAAGTGGATCGGCCGCCAGTCCTGGTCCATCGTTCCGATATAAACCATGCTGCCCTGGTCGCGGCCCATCAGGATCACCGTATATTTGCGGTCCGGATAGCCCAGCGCGCGATACAGAATCGTGCCGGTCTCGTGCGGGTGGTCGGTGGCCGGCGGGCCCAGCTTCTGTGTGACCTCCAGGTAATCGTCGTGGCTGCTCAGGTTATCGAACGACCGGTCGCTGCCCGTGAACGTGACCCCCTGCCGCACTTCATGGATCCGCTCGGAATTCAGCACCAGCAGCCCGAGCACCAGCCCGGCGGCCACCACTCCGGCGATCAGCTTCACCACCCGCCGGTCGCTCTGGTCCAACCGCAGGCCCGAAACCGGCTTGGGTTCTCCCACGCCGGGCGCCGTCGTGGACGTGGCCGCCGTCACTCCCGCCGCGCTCGGCATCGAGATCACGCGCCGCTGGTGGGCCACCACCATTCCACTCTTGAGCTCCAACTCGCGGTTAAGCCCCACGATCAGAATGGGGTCGTCCGTGCGCGAAACCTCGCCCACAAAGCGCCGCGGAATCCAGACCTCCGAACCCGTCTGCGTATTGGTGACCAGGATCTCCGACCACGTGGCCTTCTCAAAGCGCCATTCGTTGTGCGCCACTCCCAACAGGGCCGGATAGAAAGCGAACGTGCGGCCGGCCAATTGGTCGAGAGACGGTGGGATAGGCGTGGACCCCATGGGCTGTCCCTATGGTAGCGCGCGCGCCGGTGGTCGGAGCCGCGACTTGTCGCTCGACCGTAAAGGAGCGTTAGGATATGCGCGAGGCAGGCAAGCGCTCCCTGACGGTCGCGGCTCCGATGGGGGCTCGCGCTGCGGCTACTTCCGCGCCGAGTACTTGTCCAATAAGGTGATCAGCTTTTGCGCACCGGCTGGCCGGGCGGTGTTGCCGTTCAGCACGTCCTTGTTGTCGATCTTGTGGCCGTACAACTCGGCGTTGGCGTCGGCATCGTTGCGCAGCGTGGCGCCGCTCAAGGAGATGCCGGCGAAGATTCCCTTGGCGCGCGACCACGCCAGGATCTCGGCCGTCATCTTGACGTCGGTGTCGGCGCTGGTCGTTCTTCCCACCGGGCCGGCGGCCACCGAAGCGTCCGCCCCCAAAGTGAACTTATCGCCCAGCAGCTTGTTCATGCCATCGCGATTCATCACCAGCATGACCACGTCGGTGGAAGAGCCGCCGATCTGCAGGCCCCAGCTTCCGCCTTCAATGCGCACCGAGCCCGGCGCGCCCCATCCGGTGCCGTCCTGGTGGCGGCATTCGGCGAAACCGCGTCCGAATTCCGCGCCCACCACGAAGGCCGCCTTCTTGAGCCCCGGCACGATCACCACGCACTGTGACTTGGCCAGCAAGTCTTGCGGAATCCCTTTATCGGGGGTGCTCATAATTTCGGAAAAGACGGTGGCCGCGGCATCCAGCCGTTCCTGAGCGGTGTCGGCCGCGAAGGCCGTTATCGGCAACAACAATGCGACGGAAATAGCGATGCGTTTCATATAACCCTCCAGACAGTCATTATCCCAGAAGAACGCTCCCTCACGGTCGCGACTCCGATCAGAGCCGCGCGCGTAAGCAAGCGGTCTGCCGATGCGTTGGTGACAAAACGAACCCGGCCGCGGTCCCTTACGGGGTGCGCGGCCGGTGCAATACAAAGGGTGGAACTTAGCTTAGAACAGGATCTTAGCCGAGAGCTGGACCACGCGCACCGAAGAGTCGAAGCCCAGGAAGGAGCCGTACACGCTCGTCGTCGGACTCACCATTCCCCCGAGCGTCCCGAAGGTCGGGTCGCCGATGGTCGAGTCCGGGTTGCCGAAGTTCGGGTGGTTGAACGCGTTGAATGCCTGCACGCCAATTCCCAAGCTTGCCCTTTCGGTGAAATGGAAGTTGCGGAACAGGTTCAGGTCCATGTCGAAGAAATGGGGTCCGTGAAGCTGGTTGCGGGTCTGCGGCGACCATTGGGTGAAGTTGGTGAAGGTCGCGGCTGTGGTGTCCAGGTACACATTGGCATTGAGGCACGGATTTATGGCGCCGCCGGTATAAGCATTGGCGGAACCGCAACTGCTGCCTCCCCATCCCCGTCCAAGGGGTGTGGCGAAAATGGTTCCGCCGCCGTTGCCCAGCGCGGAGTCGTTGGTGTCAAACACGTTGTAAGGTATCCCGGTACGCCAGAAGAGCTTGCCGGAAAACTGCCAGCCGTTCACAACCGCCTTCAACGCCCGGCTTCCGGATTTAATGGTTGGATTGACCAGGAAGTCGCCGGTGAAGTTGTTGCGAATGTCGTAGTCGGCGTTGCCGTAGTTGTCGGCCCTCAGGCTGAGCGGATTGATCTGTCCCTGACCGCCGTTTCCATCGCCGAAGAGGCAGCCGTTGGAGCACTCGTCCAGGTTGTGCGACCAGGTGTAGTTGAAGTGGAAGGCCACCGAGTCCGAAAACCGCTTGGTAATGGTGACGTTCAGCCCCTCATAGTTGGAAACCGCGCCGTTCTGCACATTCGTCACGACCAGGTAATTTCCTACCGGCGGGCTCGACGGGATGCCTTTAACGCCCGGATAGAGGCCGTACTCATCGTAGGCGTTCGGCCAGGCATTGGTATACAGCAGGCGCGTACCGCTGTTGCCCACGTAGTTCACCGTCAGCAACATGCTGTTATTCAGTTGCCGCTGCACTTGCAGGTTCCACTCGCGCCACATCGGCGCTTTAATGGTTCCGTCCAGTCCGAAAACCGACGGGGCAGAAAACACCGAACCCAGCGCCGCCAGTTGCGAGGAGAGCTGGCTGAAAGTCTTGTTGAGAGAGAAGGCATTCACCGAGGCCTGCCACGTGGCCAGTGCGCCTTTTGGATCGAAGGGCAGAGTCCCCGCGGGAGGACGTATGCGAAGGGCCACCGTCGAGGGCGGGTTGTTTTCCGTCAGATCGTCCACCAGGCCAGCCGGCGGGTTGTCATAGGCCAGCATGAAACCGCCGCTGATCACCGTCTTGTGATCGCTTCCCGGCGAATAGCTGAAGCCGACACGCGGAGACCATACGACGGCGTCGACACCCGGGTATGCCTGGTGCTGGCCGGGAGTGATGTCGCTGCTGTAGGGTACGCTGCCGGGGTTCGAACTGGTGAAGCTGGCCAGACCGGCCGCCGGCCCGTTGAGGTTCGCGAAGCAGTTGAACTGGCACACCGGGTTGGAGTTCCGCTCCGCGCGTAGCGCAAACGTAAACTTCAGGTTGGAAGCCGCCGCCCACTCATCTTGCGCGTAAACGCCCAATCCCCACATGGCGATCGGAACGTCGGCATACGCGTTGTCGTACTTGCGATACTGGTAGGCGATACCGTTCACGAAGTTTTGCAGGCCGTTTGAGGTGTAGCCGAAGTAGGCCCCGGGGTTGTTCCAGAAGAAGTTGTGGTCGCTCACGTCGTAGCGGCGGAAATTGAAGCCGAACTTAAAGTTGTGCCTTCCGCGCGTCAGCGTCAAATCGTCGAAGAACTGGTACTGCGTGATGTTCCGGCCCTGCGGGAAGGATCCCTGCGAGTTGAATCCGCTGAAGGGCACCGCTCCCGAGGTTGCAACCTGATACGGGAACGTGCTTTGCACCAGTTGTGCGTTCTGCGCGAACTGCGCCACATAGTGGCTGAACGACGCCGTGAACTGGTTGGTCGACCGCGAACTGAAAATGTGCGTCTCCTGGAACTGCATGTCGTAGGCCGGCTGATTGGAGAGCGCGTCGAAATTGGGGCTGATCGGGTCGAGCGTCGTCGGCTGTAGTCCTTGGTCGTCCTTGTAGCGGAACGAAGCGTTATCGTTGGTTCCAATCTTCTGATCGATCTTGAACGCCAGAATATACTCCGAACCCTTTGCGCTCGGGTTTGTCACAAACCTCTCGGCGCAGGGTGTGGTCGCTCCGTTGTAACCCGGCAGAACTACGGTATTGCAGTAGCTGATGTTGGGGATCGTGACCGCGCTCGCGGCGCCCGGAGCGTTCGCCCACAGCCCCAGCATGGTCTTGTATGCGCTGGCTTCGGCCGGTTGGACATTCGTTACATTATTCAGAACCGCCGTGGAGAACGCCGGTGTCGGAATCGTCTCGGTATCCTCGTTCGGCAGGACAAACTTCAGCCCTTCGTAGTCGAAGAAAAAGAACGTCTTGTCCTTGCGGATCGGCCCGCCAATCGATGCCGCCCACTGGTTGTCGTTCGAGAATGGCCTCGGAGAGCCGTATGCGTTGCTGAACCAGTCGTTGGAGTTCATCGCGCGCCCGTTCCACAACCACTGCGCGTTGCCGTGGAACTGGTTGGTGCCCGACTTGGTCACGTAACTCACCTGCGCGCCGGCAAGTTGCCCATACTGGCCGCTATACGGGTTGGCAATCACCGTGGCTTCCTGCAATTCGTTCTGGCCGATGGTCAGGTTGGAGGCGCCCGAATTGTTGATGTTGAAGTACGGGTCCATGTCGTTCTCCCCGTTCACCGTGAACAGGTTCGAGGTCCCCGGCAACCCGTTGAGACTGAAGTTTCCGTACCCGCCCGTCACGTTCACCGTAACGCCCGGCACCGTGTAGGCGATGGTTGTGATGTCCCCGCCCGCGGCCGGCAGTTGCGCCAGTTGCTGCGGCGAGAACGGCGTATTATTGCTGGGTTCCGGATTCAACAGTGGCGCAGTCGCGGACACTTCCACGGTCTGGGTAGATTGTCCCACCGTCAACGTCAGGGTGAGCGTCATCACCGATCCAACCGTCACTTCCGCTTGTTGCTCGGTCTTCTGGAAGCCCGCCGGACTGGTGCTGACCATATACTGGCCGGTCTTTAACAACCGGAACCGGAATTCACCGGTCGAATCGGTCGTGCTGCTCTGCGTGGCTCCCGTGTCGAGGCTCTTCAGAGTGACCGTGGCGTTCGGCACAACCGCGCCGCTCGGATCTTTGAGAGTCCCCGCGATGTCGCCAGTCGTGAGCGACTGGGCAAATAGCGCCGGCGCAAGCAACAGCAAAAACGTAACGACGAAGAGGACCACGCCTCTCGTGAAATGGTTGAACATCATATTTCCTCCTCAACAAGAATTGGGAAAGTAAAACCTTGGAGTTTTCGGCCCGCCAAATGCCCTGCCCTTTGGCTGGCACGGGCCGAACCACTGCGGCTCAGATCTGCAGATGGGTTTCGAAGTTTCCGCACAAAGATCCGAAGCATGAGTGTCCGCAAGTTGGAACTCTAAGAGCAACTTGGCAGCCATAGTTACCAACAGGTTAATCCTATTGTTAATCAAGCACTTTCGCAATAGTCCTTTAGTCGCTTTTGGCTGTTAAAGAAACTGTGGAAACCAGGAAACAGGTGTTTCGGAGAATGAATAGGACATTAACACCATGCAATGAATACACTTAGTCCGTTATGGCATTTGGTAAACGGATATCCGGTTTCGGGGAGAAATACCTGAAAACCCGGCACTCTCGACTCACGATGTGGGACACGGCGGTATCCCCACCCCGCCATCTTCCATCGCCGCACCCACCCGTAGGATCAGCGCCTCTTCCATCGCTGGGCCCACAATCTGTAATCCCACCGGCAAGCCCGCCGCGCTCAGCCCGCACGGGATCGCGAGCGCGGGCAGTCCCAGCACGTTGAACCCACGCACCAGACGCGTTGTGAGAATTCGTACATCCTCTTCGCGGCCACCCAGCCGCACCTTGTTCTCTCCCATCCGCGGAGCCGCCGTGGGTGTCGCCGGTGCGATCAGGCAATCCACCTCCCGCCAGACGGCGGCGAATTCCCGCTGCATCTTCTTCCGCAGCCGTTGCGCCTGAATGTAGTCGGTGGCCGCCAGCAGCCGGCCCTGATCCAGCAGCGCCAACACGTCCGCCCCGAACTGCCCGCGATTGTGCAAATGCGGTTCCATCATGGCGGAGGCTTCGCACAGCAGGATCACCCGCCCCACCGCCGTCACCGCTTCCATGTCCGGCAGCAGCACCGGAACCGCCACCGCCCCCAACGATTCGGCCCGCGCAAATGCTCCCCGCACCGAAGATTCCACATCCGCATCCAGCCGATCGAAGAAAAAACTCTGCGGAAACCCGATCCGCACCCCGCGAATCGAACAACCCGCCTCCGGCACCGTCTCCACTTGCCGATGCCGCGAAGACGCCGCGTCCCGCCGGTCGTACCCGGCAATCGCATCGAACACCGCCGCCGCATCGCGCACCGACCGCGCCAGCGGCCCCATGTGGTCCAGCGACCACGCCAGCGGAAACGCGCCGTAGCGGCTCACCCGCCCGTAAGTCGGCTTCAGGCCCACCGTTCCGCAAAACGACGCCGGAATGCGGATCGAGCCGCCCGTATCGCTTCCCATCGCCGCGTACACCATCCCCGCCGCCACCGCCGCGCCCGAGCCGCCGCTCGAACCGCCCGGGCTGTGCTCCACATTCCACGGATTCCGCACCGCGCCGAAGTGCGGATTCTCCGACGTGATCCCATAGGCCAGCTCGTGCATGTTCAGCTTGCCCATCATCACCGCGCCCGCCCGTTCCAACCGTTCCACTACCGCCGCATCGTGATCCGGCACGAAGTCCCGGTAGAGCAGCGAGCCGGCCGTGGTGCGCACCCCGCGCGTGAAGAAGAGGTCCTTGACCGCTATGGGAATGCCGTGCAGCGAACCGCGGTCCCGGCCGCCCGCCAGTTCTTCATCGGCCTGCGCCGCCTTGGCGAGCGCCGCCTCCGCCGTCACCGTGATGAACGTGCGCAGCGTCGAGTTCAGCCGCCCGATCCGCGCCAGCGCCGCCGTGGTCAGCTCCACCGAAGAAAACTGCCGCGCCCGCAGCGCGTCAGCGGCTTCCCGGATGGTCACCGGTATCCTCCTCCGCCTGGAACACCGCGGCCGGTTCGAGCGAGACTTCCAGTTCTCCCACCAGCGGCCGGAAGGTTGCTTCCAGCGCGGCCAGCGTCTTCGAGACGCGCTGGAGCTCATGGGCCGGAATCTCCACTCCGCTGGCTTTAGCGATCGATTCCCAGTCTTTCACGATGTCTTCTACAATAGCGGATCTTCCGAACCGTGTCGCGCCGTCCAGTGCGCTCCCGCCAGCACCACCAGCGTCGCGACGAAGCTCCACAGCACAATCGTCACCGAATGCTGGAAAACGTAATACTCGCGCTCCAGTTTCTTTTCCAGCGCATGCGCCACCATCAGGTTCACGTACTTCAGCCCCTCGAGGCCAAGGCCCACCCACAACGCTACCGGCGCCACCCGCGCCGGCTCAATCTTGCGGTTGGGCAGCAGCCAGTACACCAAGAACAGCGCCAGAACCGAAACCGGCAGCGCGGCGATCTTGAACAGCGCCAGGTCAAGCCACCCGAGCAGCCTCGAGTGCGCTTCCCAATGCCCCAGCCACTGGCGGTTGAGCGCCGTCAGCATCAGCGACACAATCGCCAGCGCGCCGCACACGAACACCAGCCCCAGGCTGATCAGTTGATTCTTCCAATACGGCCGGTTCACCGTGACGCCCCACGCGCGGTTCAGCGCCACTTCCAGCGGCTCGAAGATCCCATTGGCCGTGAACAGCAGCAAGAACATGGACGTGAACCCCACTTTGGCCCACGGCTGGAACCAATAGTCGCCCAGGTTGCGCACCAGGAAATCGCCCTGCTCGCCCGCGAAAAAATCGTGCAGCGCCAGGTAAATCGCCTGCACCGCCGCCGGCCAGTGCAAGACGTCGCGGCACAGCGCCACCATCACCAGGAAGAACGGGAAGAACGACAGCAACACGCTCGCCGCCACCGCCAGCGCATACACGTGCGCCTCGGTTTCCATCAGGTAATGCGCCGTGGGCCGGACGCGCGTCCACCACGGCTTCACGTCCGGGAGTGTGATTGGTAGCAAACTTCAGAGTAAACCAGCGGGGTGCCGGCAAGGCGCCGGGCGGCGCGGCCGTGGCGGCTACTGCGGCCACTGATCGACCGTACAGGATGGTGGGCCAGACCATCGCATTTCATGGTCTGGCATGCCGGGCTGATGCACGCTGCCCGACAGACGACAAAACCCGATCGTCTGTCGTACGGCCGCTACTTCTTCTTGGTGGTCTTGGCGGGCGCCTTCGCCACGGGGCAGTTATACCCCATCGACTTCAACTGGTCGCAGGCCTGCGCCGCCAGATCGTTCCTCGGATACCTCTTGATCAATTCCAGAAATTCCGAGTGGCTCTCCGTCAGCCGGCTCAAGCTCTTCAATGCCAGCCCCTTGGAGTAAAGCGCGTCGGGAGTCTTGTTGTTCTCCGAGTATTTTTCGAGAACCATGTCGAAATCCTGCACGGCCGCCTGGAAATTCTTCTGCTGGCGATGGATGTCGCCGATGTAATACTGCGCGTTGGCCGCGAGATCCGTGTTGCCGTACCACTTCAAATACTGCTGATACTCCTCGATCGCCAGGTCGTACTTCTTGCTGCCGCGGTCGCGGTTGGCGTTGGCGTAGAGCTCCTGCGCCGAAATCGACGGCGTTTCCGGCAGGGCTGCTGCCGCAGCAGCGCCGCTTCCAGTTGCCGCGGACGGAGGTGGCGGGGGCGGCGTCTGCAGAATCTTCACCGCGTTGTTCAGGTCCGTCATCTGCTGCTGCAGTTTCCCCATCATGCCGTTGAGATCGGTCACGGATTGCTGCAACGCCCGCAAATCCTGGTCCATGCCGTCCAGCCGCGCGCCCAACCCCGCCACCGGCGTCACCACTTTGGACTCCATGTCCTTCAGGCTCTGTTGCAGGTTGTTCTGAATCACCGCTACCCCGGTATTGGACCGGTTCGACGTGTCCAGCGCCTGCTGCACCAGCACCGTCAGCGCCGCCAGTTGCTTATCCTGCGATTCCTTGAGCAGCCGCACCTGCTCCTGCAGGCTGGCGACATCGCGCTGCAGTTCCTGCAGTTTCGGATCCGCGGCGCGCGAGCCCATGGGAGCCAGCACAATAGCCATCGCCGCCGCCAGGGCGCACAACATGAAGCGTCGGAACATACACCATTCTCCTCAACCGGGCAGAGCGCCGCCCTTCGGCGCGCACCCGCCCGCCATTGCCATCTGATTCTCCGCTGCGCCTTACTGTCCGGGCGAGAAGTGTACCCGCCGGTTCTTCTGGTAGCAGGTCTCGTCGGCATCCGTGCACTGCGGCCGTTCCTTGCCGTAACTGATGGTCGTCAGCCGGTTCGCCGGCACTCCCAGGGATTGCAGGAACTCCTTGGCCGATGTCGAGCGCCGGTCGCCCAGGCCGAGGTTGTACTCGGCCGAGCCCCGTTCGTCGCAGTGGCCTTCCACCATGATGACGGCCGTCGGGAAATCGGCCAGGATCGCCTTCAGCGCGCCCGCATCCCGTGTCAGAGCGTCACGCGCATCCGCGCGGATATCGCTCTTATCGTAATCGAAGAACGCGTCCTGCACGTCGGAGCTCAAACGCTGCTCCATGGTGGCCTGCGGCGGCGGTGGCGGCGGTGGCGGTGGCGGCGGTGGCGGCGTCACCACGCTCACCGTGGCCGAAGCCGTCTGCGAGCCGCCCGGCCCCGTGGCCGTCAGCGTGTACGTGGTGGAACTGGCCGGCGATACCCGCGAATTGCCGGTCGCCTGCACCGTGCCTACTCCCTGGTTGATCGCGACGCTCGCAACCGTGCCCGTGACTTCCCACCGCAACACGGAAGATTCGCCTCTCTGAATCGAGCTCGGCTCTGCCGTGAACTGCGCAATCGTCGGAGCGGCCGGCGGCGGCGGCGGCGCTGGAGTAACCACCGCGGGTGGCGGCGGCGGCGGCGGCGCTGGAGCCTTCTTCTTGCAACCGTCGGCTAGCAACAGTACTGAAACCGCAAGACAGATGATTGAGATCTTCCGTTTACCGAACATGAACATCGCCTCCTGTAATAACTCTCGACTATTTGCCCCAAACAGGGCTCAAGTTACCGCCCTGCGTGGTGAGCTGCTGTAACTGCGTTCCATTCGCCAGCATCGACCAGATTTGGCTGCGCCCGCTGCGCGTCGACATGAACGCTATATGTTTACCGTCCGGAGCCCAACTAGGATTCTCATTCCTGCCCTCCCAGTGTGTCAACTGGGTATAGTGGCGGGACGCCACATCCATGATGAAGATATTGAACGCCCCCGTCGCGAATCCCCGCGTCCAGGCAAACGCCAGGGTCTGTCCGTCCGGATGCCACGCCGGGTTGGATGCCTCCCCGGTGCCGTCCGATAGCCGGTCTACGTCCGCTCCATCCATATTCATCCTGTAAATCTGCTGCGGGCCCGAGCGGCCCGATACAAACGCAATCTCCGCCCCGGTCTTTGGGTTCACCTTGGGCTCGACTTCGATGGCGCTGGACGAAGAGATGGGCCTCAGGTTACTGCCATCCAAATTCGCCAGGTAGATCCGGCAGCAATGCCCAGTGCCCGAGGATGACGCGAAGATAATCTGCTTCCCGTCGGGCGTGAACGATGGCGTCTCCGTAACAGAAGCGCCCCGCTGATTATAAAACCGTAAATCCCGGACCGGATCCACCGAAAATACAAATATACCAGGATTGCCGCGGGCAAAGCTGGTAAACGCCAGCCTCGACCCGTCTGGAGAAATCGCCGGCTGAATCGAGAGGGAATTGTAATGCGTGATCTGCGTCTGGTTCTTGCCGTCCGGATCCATCACCCAGATTTCCTGGTTCTGCCCCTGCTTCCGCGCAAAGTAAATGTGGCTTCCAAAAAGGGATTTCGCCCCGAATAGCGCCAGAATGTCGGCCGCGAATTCGTGCGCTCCCTTTCGCGCGCCGGCTTCATCCAGCGACTCGATATAGGTCTTGCCCAGCGCTTGCGCGTTGGCCGGCGTGTCCCGCCGCAGATCGATCAACCATCCGCGCAGCACGAACAGGCCGTTCTGCACGGCCGCGTAGCCCATCACCAGGTAAGTGGCCTGCGGCGGCGGCCCCGACCAGTCCGCCATCCACAACCCGCCCCCCGATTGCGGTGGCGGCGGTTGCTTCTTGCGCCCCCGCGCCGGCGGCGTGTTGTCCGCTGGCGGAGGCATGCGCAAATCCGCCGGCTGCTGCGGAACCGTCGTCGGATACATCGTCTTGGGCACCATCTTGAAGATCCCGCCGCCGTCCAGATCGCTCCACAGCGTGCTGTTCAAGGCGCCCATGAAGTTCTGCGCCTGCGCGTCTCCGCGCAGATCCGGCACGGCGAGCGCGGGCCGTTCGCCCTTGCTGATGATCACCGAGAAGTCGTGCTCCTGCGCCCTCACCACCAGCAGCACGCCCGCCAACGCCAGCACAATCGCCAATAGCTTCTTCGGCTTCTTCATCGATCGCCCCTATCGCTTCAATTCGAATCTCAATTCCACATCGGCCTGGCTGCGCGGAAACCCCGCGGGCAGCGGCTGAAAGGGCGCAGAATCCAGCACCGCGCGTTGGGCTGAAATATCCAGCGGCGCAATCCCGCTCTTTTGCGCCAGTTGCACGTTGGTTACCGAACCGTCCCGCTGAATGGTGAAGGTCACCACCACCGGCGGCGCCGTCATCAGCCGCGGGTTCACATCGGAGGTCTTCCAGTTGCGCGTTACGGCATCGCGGATCAGCGCGGCATACGCCCCAAACCGCTCGCCGAACGGCGAGTTGTCCCCCACATTCACGCCGCCGCCGCCGCTCATCCCATACTGCGGCGAGTTCACCCGTTGCGCGGCGTTCGAATACAACTGGCTCTGGTCGTACTTCTGCTGATCGCGCCACTTGTTCGGCTGCGAACCGGCGTCCCGCGGCTGCTTCGGCGCCTTCTCGCTCTTCAATGCGATCGCGTTCGGTGCGGGCGCCTTCACCTTCGGCGCCGGTTTGGGCGCCGCCTTGGGCGCTTCCGGCACCAAAGACTCGGTATCGTTCGCCACCGGGTTCTCGAGGCCGCCGCGATTCGGCAGCGGAATCGTCGCCACCGGGTTCACCATCACTGCGCCCAGCCCGCCGCCATGCGCGTCGCCCATTTGCAGCCGCGATCCCCGCTCCACCGCCCCGGCCACCAACAAGCCGCCAAGCACAAGAACGTGCAGCAATACCGATCCCCAGAACGATGGGAGCAAAGGCTCCGGACGGTCCAGGATGTCGGCATGACCCGGCATGGCTAGCGCCTCTTGGCCGCCGTGTCCACGGGCTGCGTCACCATGTAGGCTTGCAGCTTCCCTTCACCCAGTTCGGCCAGCACCTGGGCGATCGGATCCCACGTCGTCTCTTTGTCGGCGCGCACGTACACACCCTTCGCCGCCGGAAACTGCCGGTGGATCACCGACGCCGCATCGTTGATATTCACCTTAGAGCCGTTCAGCGTAGAATCGCCCGTCTTGTCGATCGTTATCACCGGCATCGGCTGGGCGGTGTCCTTCACGTACTTCACCTGCGGCACATCCACCTCGATGCCGAACTCCATCACGTGCGCCGTCAACATGAAGATGATCAACAGCACCAGCACCACGTCCACGAATGGCGTGACGTTGATCTCGGAAAGCGTGCCTCCCCCGCGGCCTTTCCGGGATCCCAACCCCCCGCCGCCGTTCACCGATATCGCCATGTGTTTATTCTCCGAAGCTGCGCTCCGCCATGTTCAGGAACTCCAGCGCAAAATCGTCCATCCGCGCCCCGATCTCCCGAATGCGGCCGCCCAGGATGTTATAGAAGACCGCGGCCGGAATCGCCGCCATCAGTCCGACCGCCGTTGCGATCAGCGCCTCCGCGATGCCCGGCCCCACCGTCCGCAGGCTCGTGCTGCCCTGCTGACTCAGGTCCATGAACGCCTGGATGATGCCCAACACCGTGCCCAGCAGGCCGATAAAAGGACACACCGTGGCCGTGGTCGCAAGCCACGCCATGTTCCGTTCCAGCCGCGCCAGTTCCTCGCTGATCCCCAATTGCAGGGAACGCTCCACCGCCGTCCGGTTGGTCAGCTTGGCCCGCCCGCGCACCTGCCTCTCCACTTCTTCGTATCCGAAATCGAACACCGCCACTAGCGGGCACGGCCGGTATTGTTCGGTGGCCACCATCACCGCTTCCAGGCCGGTGGCCTTCCGGAACGCGCGCAAGAAGCGGGCGTTGGTCTTTCCCGCGTGGCGCAGCGATTGCCATTTGGAAAAAATCACCGTCCACGAATAGATGGAAAAGCAAGACAAGATTCCCATGACTGCCAATGTCATGGGGCTGCCCTGGATCATTTTCCAGATATCAGCTTGCAGGAGTAAGGCAGGGGGAGCTTCTAAGCTCAATTCATCTCCTAATTTCCAGCCTATCACAGAGACGCCGCCACTCCGTGAAAAGACGTATGTCCGCTCACGAAAACTTTTTCGGCTTAAGTCGAGGCACCAGAAGGAGTTTCTCGCGAGATGGGAAGTGGGCGGGGCGCGCGGATTGGCTCATGGTGGGGTTGCCGGGACAAGACTCTGGGAAGGCGAACTGCCGTTTGGGCCAGCGGCGATGGCGGGCTCGGTTCTGGTGGCATCGGCCGGATGGCCAGCGACTACAGGGTCTGATTGTCCGAAAATGGGACTGGGTTCGTTTGGCACGGCGAGGGTGCGCGAGTGTAAGAGGTTGTATAGCAAGCACCTGTCTCCAATGACGATGCAGCGGGTGAGCAGCCCCTGTGGGGATGGCGTCTTGGAAAGAGCGCTCCTTCCCTTGCGGGGTGGACGGACCCTGAGAGCGGGCTCCGTTGGCCCGCGAGGCCAGAATGCGTCCGAGTGACGATGACATTGTTTCTCCTCCAATTCCAGGCTAGCAGGGGAAGTTGGCGGAACTTATGTAACTGATTGATTCTACTAGTGAGAATTGTTGTGAACGGTTTTTCGTGTAGAGAGGCGCGGGCCGGAGAGCGCGCCGTAACAGCAGATGGTTGCGGGCGTGAAGTGGTTCAGAGAGCCTTGTGGGAGAAATGAAACTCAACCCCGTTCAGGCTGACCCGCTTTCCCACCCGCTTTCCCTAATTTCCGTGTCTCAGCATAAGGGTGCAGTCCACAAATATTGGAGTGAACCCCAAAACTGAGACAGAAAGTTAAGGACCAAATACATTGAATGGAGTGAGGAAATGGATTTGGCCCGATCAGTTTACAGTCGCGATCTGAAGATCGCCGTGATGCGCGCACT
>Ga0116111_1000917_pt1 | contig 22328 bp, 20 predicted proteins | sample June2015DPH_8_10_FD_89720 | JGI IMG/M metagenome (GOLD analysis project Ga0116111, IMG submission 89720) | Peatland microbial communities from SPRUCE experiment site at the Marcell Experimental Forest, Minnesota, USA - June2015DPH_8_100 | ecosystem: Environmental > Terrestrial > Soil > Wetlands... | reverse complement strand
ACTTGGCGAGGTCCTCTTCCAGTCGGCTTGGCCGGGGTCAAAGGCCCAACATCCGACTCAATGAGACCAAGGCCGGCAAAGGGTAAAGACTTGGAAACCTTATCTCCGACGGGCTCCTAGCCGCCCCCCCTGCGGCGACATACCAGCCGCGGTGGCCATGGCCAACCCTGCCTTTTAGGAGGAAGTATGTGGGACACATTGTCGGGAACAGGTCAACTGCATAGCATCATTTACGCTTTTGTTGTCCTGCTGATCATCGCCATCATCACCCTCGTGCTGAAATCGATTTACAGTATCGGGCCGACACAGGTGGGCTTGGTGCGCAAGCGGTTTGGGAACCCGCTTCCGGAAGCCAATCCGATTGCCTTCCTTGGAGAAGCCGGATACCAGGCGGACTTGCTAATGCCCGGGCTCCGGTTCAAGTTCGTTCTTATGTATGCCGTCACTAAACACCCATGGGTGCAAGTGCCGGCAGGGCAGATCGGCATCGTTGTCGCACAGATTGGACACCCTTTGCCGATCGGCGCCAAGTCGGCCGTCTACACCGAGGCTTTTGGCAACTTCACCGATTTGCGCGCGTTTGTGGGGGGCGCCGGCCCGAATCTGATTAAGGGCCAAAAGGGCGTCCAGCGTCCCGTCCTCCCGCCGGGAACGCTCGCGCCCATTCATCCTGTGGCGTTCTTGGTTATTACCAAGCCCATGGTTTATGGCGTGCCGGTATCGGAGGAACTTCGCGGTCGAATGAAGGGAGACCGGCTTCTTTACTCTGCCTTTGGCCTGGGCGAGTCGGCGTTGGATGTGACGCGCATTGAGCCACGCGCTACCGAGAGCGGCCATGTGGTGGATATGGTGGGCGTGGTCACCACGCTGGACGGCGATCCTCTTCCTGCCGGCGACATTTCCAGCCGATTGGGTGGCTTCAAGGACATTGAGGACTTCGAATCCCGAACCCTTCCACCGGGCGAGGCCTCAACGGTTTCTCCGAACTCCCAGCTCATCGAGACTATTCTGGGAAGCAAAAACGATCAGCACAAATCTTATCAGGATTTCCAATTGTTTCTAGATAAGGGGGGGAAAATCGGATTGCAGCACGATCCCCTGCTCTACGGCGCTTACAACCTCAACCCCTTTCTGGTGCGGGTTGAACAAGTGCCCATGCTGGTGGTCGAGCAAGGCCAGGTGGCAGTAATCAAGTCCTATGTGGGTTTGCCTACGGAAGACACTTCCGGTGCGGAGTTCAAGTTCGGCAGCCTGGTGAAGCCGGGGCACCGCGGCATTTGGGAAGAACCCTTGCGCACCGGCAAGTACCCCATCAATCCGCGGATCTACCAGGCAGAGATCGTCCCCACTGCGATCCTCAAATTGGATTGGGCAAAAGGCGTAACGGGCTCGCATGGCCTGGACGCCCGGCTGGAACCCATCGTGGCCAAGAGCCGCGAGGGCTTCATCTTTACCTTCGATCTCCAGGTACTCATTCATGTGCCGGATACTAAGGCGCCGCGAGTTATTTCCATGGTCGGCAGTATGTATAATCTCGTTAACGAAGTCCTTCAGGCGGCTCTTGGGAACCACTTCCGCAACAAACTGGGCATGATGGAAGCGGTAACCTTTATCCAAAGCCGCCAGACCGTCCAGGAAGAGGCGACCAAGCACATGAGCCAGCAACTCTCCGATTACGAGGTCGAAACCAAGGGCGTTTATATTCAGGATGTCATTCTCCCCGCACAATTGGTGGAGGTTCTGACCCGGCGCGAAATTGCCAATCAGGAAATTGAAACTTTCAAAATGCAGCAAAAGGCGCAGGAGCAGCGTGTGGCCACGGAAGCAACGACCGGCAAGGCAGATATGCAAAGGGATCTTGCCAAGTCGGCGATCGGCATCGACATCCGGAAGAACAACGCGGACGCGCGGATGCAGGAAGCACGGGGCGAATCGGAATACATCAAACAGACCGGCACGGCGCAGGCGGACGTCATCCGCGCGCAGGGCACCGCGCAGGCCGATGTGATTCGCGCCCAGGGACTCTCCAAGGCAGAGGGGTTCCGCGCACAAAATGAGGCCATCGGGGCGACCAGCACAACCCTGGTGAATATTGCCACGGTTTTGGCGGAGAAAGGAATTCAGTTTGTGCCGCAGATCCTGGTTGCGGGTGGCGGCAACGCCTTGGACGGCCTGGCTGCGACTTTGACAAAAGTTCTGGCCGGTCAGGCAAACCTGATTTCAGCGCCGGGCAAGGTCGAAAGCCCGGGAAAAACATAAAGGCAGTAAGTCGTCAGTTCTCAGTTGTCAGTCACCACTCCGGCGCGGGAGCGAGGTGTGGTTTAACTGTAAGCTGTCGGCTGTCAGCTCTCAGCTTTTCCTGAGGGGGGACTGCTCGAGGCGGGGAAGAGTCTCTGTTATCCCGTCAGGCGCCTTACCTGACCCGTCTGGAGACTATAAACCGCCTTGATAATCTCGACGTTCTTGGCGGCCCCCTCCCGCAAAACGATTGAACTATTGGCCAAAAGGTCGACCGCGCAATGGAGGACGTTGGCCTCCTCCGCCGCGCGCAGGAACTCCTGGGTCTTGGGATCGCCTTTCACCTTGGAAATTGCCGGGGCAATCTTGTCTACCATCGCTTGGAGGTTGGCGGTGGGCATTTTTTGGCCGGAGGCCGCGGCTGCGACGGACCCACATCTCTCGTGACCAAGGATCACCAAGACTCGGATGGGAAGATGTTCGAGCGCAAATTCGATGCTGCCCATCGCCAGCGCATCGGCCACGTTGCCGACGGTACGGATCTCGAAGAGGTCACCCAACCCCTGATCGAAAACCAGCGAGGGAGTAGTACGGCTGTCCGAGCAACTTAACACCACAACCTGTGGCTGCTGGCCGGCGAGCACCGCGCTTCGCCGATTGACCGTGTCGCGCCGCATGGGGTTCCCGGCAACAAACCGCTGATTTCCCGCAAGCAGGCGCTCCCAAACCTCCTCAGAAGCGGCGAGTTTGTTCTCCGCGCTTCCCGAGGCGCGCGTGGTCATAGGTTCGTTTGGGTGGTCGGCTTGCTTCGCCGCAAACGGCGATGATGCGCCGGGCCAGACGACCGGGCGCGCGCCGGCATTTTCCCCCAAGGCCCCGGCCAATAGCAGTCCTAAGCGGGACGCGAAACCTCTGCGCGTACAGTCCATGGCAAACTCCTTAGCGGGGCGTTCCTGAAACACTTAGCCCTCAAATTGTACAAGCGTCCGAGGCCTATTGCCAGCCTGAGAACGCGGTCGGAGAGCGCCCCGACCCCGTGATATGTCCCAATCCTCGGAGCGAGCATCACTTGTCGCCTGGCGCCATGCTGGCATAATATCGATTTGAGGTAAGATCACGTGATTGACCCTGTATGCGGCATGGAGGTAACACCCGAGAACGCGGCGGGTTCCTATCGATATCAGGGCCAGCAATATTATTTTTGTAACGAATCTTGTCTGGAACAATTCCGCGCCAACCCCGAAGCATTTCTCGCCCCGCCTTCCGGCCGCATCCCAACACAAACAGCGGATCCAACCGCCGTTTACACTTGCCCGATGGATCCGGAAGTCCGACAGCAGGGCCCCGGCGCCTGTGCCAAATGCGGCATGGCGCTCGAACCACTCACCATCACCCGCGAGGAGGCGACCAACCCGGAACTTCGCCTCATGGCGCGGCGATTTTGGATCAGCTTGGCGCTCACAGTGCCACTCATCGTAGTAGGCATGTCAGACATGCTCGGTGAGCGATCTTTCGCTCGCGCCATGTCCTCGAGGCTGCTTGCCTGGGTCGAGTTGATCATTGCCACTCCGGTGGTTCTCTGGGGAGGTTGGCCATTCTTCCAGCGCGCTTGGGCATCTGTCTCAAACCGCAGTCCCAACATGTTCACGCTCATCGCCATGGGCACGGGCACCGCATACATTTACAGCATCCTCGCGACGGCCTTTCCGCAGGTGTTCCCGCAATCCTTCCGGCTCTCCTCCGGCGAGGTCCCGGTGTACTTCGAATCCGCCGCCACAATTACGACGCTGGTTCTTCTGGGGCAAGTGCTGGAGTTGCGCGCTCGCAGCCGCACCAGCAGCGCGCTGAAAGCCTTGCTGGGACTTGCACCCAAAACGGCACGGCGGCTGGGCGTCGACGGGGGTGAACATGATGTCGCTCTGGACCTGGTCAACTGTGGCGATCGCCTGCGTGTACGTCCCGGCGAAAGAATTCCTGTGGACGGAATCGTGCTCGAAGGCGCGAGCTCCGTGGACGAATCGATGGTGACGGGCGAATCCCTCCCCATTGAAAAGCGCTCCGGGGACCACGTCACGGGCGGTACGGTGAATGGTACGGGAGGCTTCGTCATGCAGGCTGAGCGCGTCGGCAGTGAGACCCTGTTGGCGCAAATCGTGGCGATGGTCAGTGAAGCGCAGCGCACTCGCGCACCCATTCAGCGCCTGGCGGACGTGGTGGCATCCTACTTCGTCCCGGCTGTGGTGGCCGTCGCCGCGCTCACTTTTGTAGCTTGGTCGATTTTCGGCCCGCAACCTCGCCTCGCCTTCGCGCTGATTAACGCCGTTGCCGTGCTGATCATCGCCTGCCCCTGCGCATTGGGACTGGCCACACCGATGTCCATCATGGTCGGCACGGGGCGCGGGGCGATGGCAGGCGTGCTGATCCGGAATGCCGAGGCCCTTGAAATTCTCGCCAAGGTGGACACGTTGGTGATCGACAAAACCGGAACGCTCTCCGAGGGCAAGCCGCGCCTCGCTGCGATTAAGCCCCAGCCGGGCTGGACCGAGGCGGAGGCGTTACGCTTCGCCGCGAGCCTGGAGCGCGGCAGCGAACATCCCCTGGCCGGCGCCATTGTTGCCGCCGCGCAAGAACGCGGTCTCACCTTTTCCGGCGTCAGGGATTTCCGGTCGCTCACCGGCCAAGGCGTGACCGGTTCTTTAGACGGCGAAGTCGTGGCGCTAGGGAACACCACACTCTTCGAGTCGCTCGGGATCGCTCCTGACAGTTTGCTCCATGAGGCTGAAGAATTGCGCCGCGACGGATCGACCACCATTCTCCTTGCTGTCGGTCTCCGGCCTGCGGCCGTGCTCGCCGTGAAAGATCCCATCAGGCCTTCGACCCCCGAGGCACTTCGGCTGCTCCATCAGGAAGGCCTGCGCATTGTCATGCTTACGGGGGATAGCCACAGCACGGCGCAGGCCGTGGCCCGCCAGGTGGGAATTGATGCCTTCGAGGCAGAAGTCCAACCGGCACGCAAGGGCGAGATCGTGAAACAGCTCCAGTCGGAGGGCCGCATCGTGGCCATGGCTGGCGATGGCATCAACGACGCTCCGGCACTGGCGCAGGCGCACGTCGGCATCGCCATGGGAACCGGCACGGATGTCGCCATGGAAAGCGCCGGGATTACTCTAGTCAAAGGTGATCTGCGTGGTATTGTTCGCGCGCGCCGCTTGAGCCGGGCCACGCTGCGTAACATCCGGCAAAATCTTTTCTTCGCCTTCGTCTATAATATGATTACTGTTCCGGTGGCGGCAGGCGTGCTCTACCCTCTGTTGGGGTGGAGGTTGAGTCCGATGCTCGCGGCGGCTGCTATGACCTTTAGCTCGGTCTCGGTCATCAGCAACGCGTTGCGGCTGCGCCATGTAGAGATGTGACCATTTTGATTTTAGATTTGTGATTTTCGAGTGAAGCTAGAGTGGGCAGGGGTGGTCGCAATCCGACATCCAAAATGCCTAAGAGGTGAGAGGAAATGACCTTTCTGAAAACTCGGTGCGCGGTAAAGAGAGAGTTAACGCCTAAGGACTATGAGCGTCTCTCGCGACTCTCCACGGTTTACGGAATCCGCGGGCTTTCCTTTGAAGGGCAGGACTTGATTGTGGAATATGATGCGTCGCGCATCCACGAAGCGGAAGTGTTGGCACGCGTCCGCGGCACGGGCATTCCCGTGGACCCTTCGCAACCCATCCCTATGGGCGGATTTGACCGCACCGGTGAATTCCACGATTTTGCGTGGCCGACACAGGGCCTTTCCCCCGCTAATCAGAAAGTAAAATGAAGGGCCTTTTTAGGAGACTATTGTGGCAACCGACTTTCAAGGCTTCCCGGCGGATTCTTTTCTTTTCTTCGAAGAGCTCGCTCGCAACAACCAGAAGGCCTGGTTTGACGAGAACCGCGCCCGGTACGACCAGCACGTCGCAGGGGCATTTCGCGGCCTGCTGGCAACGCTCACACCAGCCCTCTTAAACCTCAATCCCCACTTTGAAGTTGGCGGCAAGACCAACGGCAGCTTTTCCCGTATCAACCGCGATATCCGTTTCAGCAAAGATAAAAGCCCCTACAAACCGAATTACTACCTCTACGTTTACGATGGCCGCCACGACCGTGGCCACGCCGGCCGATTGTACGTTGGGCTCTCGGCGGATTGTCTTACGGTGGGCTTTTCCATATACGGGAGTTGGCGAGGACCCAAGGGGGCGCTGGAAACAGTTTTTCGCAAGCGCGTCGCTGCGCAACACCAAATCCTTGAAGCTCTTCTCGCCCGCGTCGTCAGAGCTCGGCGTTACGAAACCTACTGGCACCGCGAAGAGAAGGGTGAGTGGGCGCAACACGCGGGCTTGCCGCGCCGCGAGGAAGATTGGCAAACGCTCCATGCCTGGGTGGTTCGGAAGGTCTTCCTGCCCAACTCGCGCGGGATCGGAACTCCCGCGTTTGCCGGCGTGGTTGAGCGTATATTTGCGGAACTCTATCCGGTTTTCATTTTCACTTCCGTTGTGGCGCCCAAATGGGTAGTCGAGATCAAGAAGGCGCTCAGGTAAGGAAGTGACCTGGCCTCACTGACCGCGGGGCGGAGCTAGTTGGTTGTGGCCGCCCTGGGAGTCATCAACGATAGCCTTCTGCACATCACCCACGAAAAGGTTTTGGCCCGCGGTAATGAAATCTGCCTTCGGCCCGATGTAAATTCCCACAGGCTGGACAACCACTCCATCTTTGCGGTGAGCGCGGATGGTGTTCGAGGTGAATTTAAGGTTGTCCGTTTCACCGTCGATGCGAATGGCATACCCCGGCTCTCCATTGCGGCCGTTATCCTCGAGGGTGTTCTCTTCGAATGTGTTGCGGCTCGCCGCATTGGCAGCGACTTCATCGCGAAAATAAATACCGGCGCGGCCGTTCCCACTGGAGGAGTTCCCAACAAAGATATTATCCGTATCCTTATGCCCTAATGATATCCCATCCCGGCCGTTGTTCCACGACTGGTTTTGCTCATACCGCGCGTGCTGAACACGCCAGCAGAGAAAGAGGCCGTCCTGTCCGTTGTCGTGCGCCCGGCACTCGCGCACATTGCCGCGCGACGCCCCTGTGCCCAGATGGATTCCCAGGTAGTCGTTGCCCTCCGCTTCACAGTTATCCACTACCGGGTCTTCTACGAACTGGAGGCTGATGCCATCGCCTGGATAGTTGCGGGCCACACAGTTGTGGACGGTCATGTGCTGGGAATGAAAGAAATAGATCGCGCCCGTCTGGCACCCGTCCAGTATCCCGCTGCCGTCCCGGCTGCCGTCGGCAGTCAGGTCCTCGACATGGACATCCACCACGTTGAATCCCGCAATGAGGGGAAACGTATTGAAGACCTGTCCCTGATTCGCGACGGAATAATCCATCTGTAGAAAACGATCGAAGCGGAGGGTGTTCCCCTCGATGCTCACGATGGTACGGACGCTCGGCGTCCAGCCCGAAGGACTGACCTTGTCGAGAATGGTAACACCCATGCCGGGGGCAAAGCCCCGGGCGTCTTCCACGGTGGCGATCATCTCGCCATAATCGGCGTCGAGCTTCAGGTTGCTCTGCACTCCCGGAGCTTTTTTCAGCACAGTCCTGTCCGGCCCTTCGCCCCGCAGCCGGATGTGGCTGGCCAGCCGCACAGAATTAGCGAGCACATACGTTCCGGCCCGCATCAGCACTATGCCGCCGCCCGCTGCCGCCACGCGGTCAACGGCTTTTTGAATGGCGACGTTGTCTGTGCCGATGACGTCGGCATTGGCGGGCCCGACCGTAACGGTCATCGGTCCCCCTTGGCCACTCGCCACGCCTGGCATGAATAGCTGAACGAGCAAACTGAGGGCGAGCCCGAGACCCGCCGGAAGAATCGAGAATTCTCTAGACTTGCTTCGCATCGGGATTTTCCTGGCTGACAAAGATTAGCTTTCATCGCGATCATGATTCTAGCAGGTAATCCGGCCCACGGCACTCTGGGTTGCTGCAACCGTGCATAGTGATTATAATCTGCAAGCGTTGTTGCCGCATCCAGAAAACTGACCCGGCATGAAACTGCGACTGGCAATTACGGGAAGCAGCGGATATCTGGCCCAGCAGCTTATGTCGCGGCTCGCCGCCAGTGCCGATTGCGAATTTATCCTGGGCATGGACATCCGCCGTCGGGAATTCGCGCTGCCCTGTGCGGCGGAATTCCTGCGGTTTGATTTGACCGTCCCCTGGGAGCTGCTGGCGGAGTTTTGGACCAAGCGCCGGATCAACGCCGGCCTGCACCTGGCTTGGCAGTTCAACCCCCTCCACGATCGGCGCCGTCAACGTGAGGTCGACGTACAAGGTTCGCTCAACTTTCTCCGCGCGGCAGCCGCCGCAGGCTTGAAACGTGTGGTTTATTGCGGCAGCACGACGGCCTATGTAAATCCCCAGAACCCCGGCGAAGAACCCTGGCTAGGCGAGGAGACGAAACCCGCCGGCACACCCCGTTATCTCTATTCCTACCACAAAGCGGAAATCGACCGTGCAGTCCAAGACTTTCAGGAGCAGCACCGCGAAATGCAAGTAACCCTTCTGCGCGGGGCGATTGTGCTGGGGCCGCACACACAGAACATCGTATCGAAAATGCTTGATTGGCCATGGCGATCGTTTCCGTGGATGTTTCAGGTGGGCGGAACCGATCCGCCCTTTCAATTCCTCTCCGAGGAGGACATGAGCGCAATCCTTCTGCGCGCTGTGACGGCCGAGTCGGGCGGCATCTTCAATTGTGCGGGGGACGGAACAATACTGTACAGCGAGGTGGTTCGTGCGGGGGGAAAGCGTCCATGGATGCTGCCAGCGGCGATTCTCTATCCCCTGACCAATTTTTTTTGGAAGGTCCGCCTATCACCTTTTCCCGCGGGAATCCTGGACCTGATCCGCTACCCTTGGGTGGCCGATACGACGCGTCTAAAGACCGTGTTCGGATTTTCCCCGCAACACTCGTCGCGGGAAGCGCTTGAAGCATTTCTCGCGGCGCGCCGGACCCGGTGAGGAAATCCTCAAACGCCGCATGCCGGTAAGGAAGGTAGCTTTGGACAGCGTCTTGTGCGGCCACCCTCCCTTGAGGTAACATAGGATTATCTTCAAAGGTAAAGCACACGAAAAACTGCAATCGGAGGTCTGAACGGTTCAGGAATGCAACGCGCAACCCACCGAGCCCGCCTAGCAGCAATCACCATCGCCATTCTCGCGCTCCTGATGGTGAAGCTGGCGCCGACCTCTGCCACCCCTAAGGACAAACCCCTTAGCGAAGAAGAAATAGTTGAGCTCCTGGAAGCCCACGTGGCGAGCGCTCATGTCAGCGAGATTGTGGACGATCGGGGAATTGACTTCACCTTCACTCCTGAAATCGAGAGGAAGATTCGCGACGCCGGAGGAGGCGACGATGTGGATGCTGCATTGAAACGTGCGTCGCAACGATACGCTGAATCCCAACGGCCGCGCACGGGAGGGCTGGTCGTCAAGACTACCCCCGGAGAAGCGCAAGTTTATTTGAATGATGAACCCAAGGGGATGACCAGTCCCGAGGGCGAAATCCGGTTGCCGGATATGCAGCCTGGAAGCTATAACCTGCGAGTTTCTCTACCGGGCTATCAGAGTTTCGAAAGAAAAATTACGGTTGAGGCCGGCGAGCCGCAAACGGTTTACGTGACGCTCGTGCAAAAATCCGATGTCACGCCGTCCAAGATCAATCCTGTTCCTCCTCAGGTTCAGCCCCCTGTTGCCCCGCTTTCCAGCGGAATTCCAATTCCAGGGGTCGGCGTATCGGGCGTGCGATTCTACGAGGGCCCGTTTAACTCGACGCCGGAAAAATCAACGCGCGTCTATCGAGACTCTTTCACTCGCCTGACAACGAGGACGATATATTGGGAACTCGACCTCAAGTTCCCCGCGCCGGGACAGCGAATCGATTTCCCGGTCGACGCCATCTGGTACAGGTCCGACGGATCACAAATGACCCGGCAATCTATTGCCGCCTACGTGCTTCCGACTTGGAGTGCCTCGTACCATACTACAGGTTATGGGTGGGTCGATCCCAACCACTGGCCAGTGGGCACCTACCGCGTTGACCTCTATTACAAGAACACGCAAATCGCGACCGGAACCTTCCAGATTGACGGAGAGGTTCTCCGCAAGTGAGCAAACCCAAAGGCAGGAAAACCCATCTAAGTTTCCGCGAAGAGACCGCAGCGTTGCGGCCCACCCACGCCCTCAAGTCGGCGGTACTTGTTCATCATCGGTGGTTACGATAGAATCGATTGGAAGCGAGATTGTCCCCCCAGGAAAGCTGAAAACGGGCCTATCGAAAGCTTCAGTCCAGCCCGCTTGTGGCTATGACGCCGTGCCACGGAGAGCCGCGACAACAGTGCTGAGAGGCCGTTTTTCAGAAATTAGCGAAAGAGCCATGCACCACACTCCCGAGAGACCTACCGGCAATGCCGTTCGCATGAAAAGCCTGCTGCGGCAGTGGTGGGTTTTGCTTATGTTGGCAGCCATCGCCGTGGCCGGTCCGATGGCAGCGCAAAAAGGCAAACCTCTCTCCGCAAAGGACGTCATGGACTTACTCCAAGCGAGCGTGAAAAGCTCGGATATTGCCGCAGCGGTGGGGGAAAGCAGCATCAGCTTCCGCATGACTGATGTATTGGAGACCCAGTTTCGCCAAGCCGGGGCCACGGATGAGTTGATCGACGCCCTGAAGAAAGCCTCCAAGTCCGAAGAGGCAACCCCGCCCGCGCCGGCCACGGGAATGCTCAAGATCCAGTCGCAACCGGGCGGGGCGCAGGTTTATGTTAACGACGAACTCAAAGGGATAACGAATTCTGCGGGAGAACTGCGCTTGTCGGGATTGGCTCCCGGCTCCTATCATGTGCGTGTCGGTCTGGAGGGGTATAAGGTCTGGGAGAACTCCATTACGGTTCCAGCAGGCGAAACGGTGACGGCATTCGTGACCTTGGAAAAGCAAACCATTGCCCCCACGGTTACCCTCGAAGCTGACCGGAGCTCGATTGAAGCCGGGCAGTCTGCAACCTTGAGGTGGACTTCCCTGGGGGCGACCGCCGTGGACATCGAGCCGGGCGTTGGCAAGGTGGGGTTGAGCGGCACCGCCAGCGTGTCACCGCGCGAGTCAACATCCTACACCCTCACCGCCATTGGGCTTGGCGGGATCAAGACAGCTACCACCTATGTCGGTGTCACCGTCCCCGCGCCTCCCCCGCCCCGCCCCGTTGTTCAGCCCGTGGTCGGGAATCTGCCGGGTTTCCCTGTGCCGGGAGCGAGCCTCAAAGACGTCAAGTTTTTCGAAGCGAGTAACACTTCGCCCCCCTTGGGCAGCCGGGTTTATCAGCCGCAGTTCGATCATCGCACCACACGTTTTGTCTATTGGCAGCTCGACCTTACGTGCCCGTCCGTGGCCAACCGGGTCGATCTCACTATTTATGCAACTTGGTATTATCAGAATGGGACTGTGTTTGGCAATCAAACCGTAAACACGTATGTGGACCCGGGTTGGACCCAGCCGGCGATCAGTTCCGGCCGAGGCTGGCAGCGCCCCGGGTTTTGGAAGCGCGGCACGTACCGGGTCGATTTATCTGTAAACGGGAATCGCATAACCTCCGGTTCCTTCACGATCTACTGAGTCCCCGGGCCTTTTGGGGCGTTCCAGCGGAGGGAAGGATTATTTTGGCACTTCGGAACCCATCAGCCTCGATTCCAGGCCTCAGCTTTTTGTTGGCGGCTCTCTCGGTCATCCTTTCTCCCGCCTGCACACCGGCGGCGCAAACCGCAGGTACGCAGGGCGAGGACTTTGCCACTGATGCCCGGCTCCTCTACCGCGTCGTTGCTTGCAGCGGCGACGCCGCCTTGCCCGCCAACCTCGACCCCCAGATCATCACTCAGCATTGCCAGTCGCTCAAAGCACGAATGGCGCGATATCGGCGCGTGTACCTGGCGCGGGCCACGCCTTTCCTGGCGGGCTTGCGCCCGAGCGGTTTGCCGGATACGGTGGTCTATCCTTTCGGCGGCGGCGACCTGCTGGCGGCCTTGACCACTTACCCCGACGCCCGGCAAATTACCACGCTTTCCTTGGAACTCTCCGGAGACCCAAGGCGTATCACTCATATCGATAATAAGCAGCTTGACCAGAGCCTCGACCTTGTCGACCGCAACGTCGGCGGGCTGCTGGCCGCAAATGACAGCACCAGCGAGACCCTGATGGACACGCAACAGGGCGACCTTCCCGGACAACTCTCCTATTTCCTTGTGGCCCTGGCAGTGCACGGATACGAGCCGGTTTCCTTGCGATATTTCCACGTAGAGGCAGATGGCTCGCTGCACTATTACTCGGTGGCGGAGGTCAGCGCGATGGAGACCCGCCTGGCCCGGGCGCGGCACGGTGAGTGGACCTCGCCGGATTTCTCTGAGGCCTTTGCCAACTCGGAGCTGGTTTTTCGTCCGGGCAACGGCCCGGGTCCCCTGCGCATCCACCGCCACATCGGCGCGAACTTGCGGGATGGTTCCCTGAAACGGAACCCGGGCATCCTGCGCTATCTTGAACGTCAGGGCCGCGTCGCCGCCATGACCAAAGCCGCAAGCTATTGCTTGTGGAATCCCCGTTTTTCCCTCATCCGCAATTACCTGCTCGCGAACATGGTCTTCATGATTTCCGACGGCACCGGAATCCCCCCGGAGTTTGCACGCAAGGCCGGCTTTATCCAGGAAACCTATGGCAGCTTCCAAGGCGCAATGTGCTTTGATGACTGCCCCAACGATGAGTACAGCGATCAGTTCCGGGACTTGTGGGCCAGCCAGCCGAAGCGCGATCTGGCTTTCCGCTACGGCTACGTCGATTCGAAAAGCTCCTATCATCTGCTGGTCACGCGGCGCCCCCCAGCTGCCACACCATGAAGGGGCGCGTCTTACTCCTCTTTTCCGCAGGATTAGTGTTCATAATCGCCGGGGGCCGGCTTGCCTTCCCCGCTCATGCTCCGGGGCAGCAAGACGCGGAGGATGCGACCTCTGAGGCCGGCGGAGAGCACCTGCGAGTCGAGACTGAGCATGGCCCGGTCCACCTCTGGCGCCCAGCGAAGTACGACCCGCGCACGGCCGGCATGGTGATTTACATCCACGGCTATTTCACGCCCGTCGATCAGACCTGGACGGACGATCACCTGGCGACCCAGTTTAGTGACAGCGGCCGGAATGCCCTCTTCATCGCCATCGAAGCGCCGCAGTCGAGCAGCGAGGATGTTTCCTGGAAATCTTTGGAGGATTTGCTGCGCACGATTGAAGACCGCGTGCCCTTTCCCCTGCCTCGCGGGCCATTGGTCGTGGTGGGACATAGCGGGGCCTATCGCACCCTCCTTCTTTGGCTCGGCGACCCGCGCGTTCAGTATGTGATTCTGCTGGACGGGATGTATTCGGGGCAGTTGGAGTTTCGTTCCTGGTTACGACGACAACCGCCCGCCAAGCCCCACCGCATGGTATTAGTTTCCATTGATACCCGGTGGCAATCCAATCGCTTTGCGCGCCGCACTTCGGGCACAGTCCGGCGGAGCTACATCCCTGCAAAGGCTTCCAGCTTCACATTGAGGGAAAGCCATGCCCGGTTGCTCTACCTGCGATCCCAGTACGATCACGGTGAAATCGTCAGCGGCGGCATGGTCATTCCGGCACTTCTGGAAATCTCACCCCTAAAAGCCTTGGTCGCCGTTAAGCCGCCACTGGCCACGACAGTTCGAGGTAAGCCACTCGCCATCGACAAATAGCGCCGGCATCGCCCGTCGCTTGTCCACGGTCGTAGGCGCCGACGGAATTTATGTCCTCGACAAGGGTCACGCGGTGGAATCGGGTTCCTGCGACGAGCTCATGGCACAGTGGGGGATGTTTACACAATTGGCGAAGCGGCAGCTCAGTTGAAGCCGTTGCGAAGTGCGGGTTTTCTGACCGAGGCAGACCCCGACAGGGCCAACGAGGGGTCACCAAACTGCTGATTGGAAGAGTGCGCCGTAAAGAGTATTTTCTAAGTTCCCAAGCCGTTCAGGAACTCAAGCCCCGCAATGGTCCAATCGCCGGAATCATCCTCCCGTACCCAAACCACGCGCGTACGGATGGCATCCGGGAATTCCCCCTTAGGAACGAATCCCAACAACTCTCCTGGGACCAGCGTGAGTTTAGTCCGAACTTTCGCTCCACGCAGGGAAATGTCAACAGTACTAGCTGAATCGTCCCACGTAAAGTTGCCGGTCTTTGAAACGAGGTTTATGGGGATTGAAGCTGGTCTGCGCTCCCACCGACGAAGATTTGCGCGGGTCATTTGTGGGTTTGGCATTGGGCACACTCCCGTGTGAAATCCGGAGCGTCCCCTCTCAAGGAATCCAGGCCTCCCCGACTGGCATCGGGGTCTATTCGCTTGAATTATAGCACATTCGTGAAAAGTTTTTCTTTATACGGCCCGCGGTAGTAGATAATTGTGCGTTGCTGGGGGAGATCTTAAGCTTTGAGTGCGGTGCCAAAAACCGTTTCCGGAAGGAACGTCGCTTCGCGCCAGGGCGACCACATCGTTCTCCTGATGCTGCTGATGGTGGTCATCCCCGCGGCGCTCACGCTCCGCACCGTCCGCGTCCCTGTGGCCCCTCCCGATTTGAGTTCCAACCCCACTCCCTACGGTTACACGTGGAGCCTGCTATTGTTCATCGTGCCGATCGCCGTGATTGCAGGTTGGTTCTTGCCGCACGAGGGCGTGGAAATCCCGCAAAAGGCTTTCTGGCGCACCATCGCCATACTGGTTCCCTGCGGCGCCGGGCTGGATTTTTTCTTCGCGCACTGGTTCTTCCGTTTCCCGAACTCGGGCGCGACACTGGGAATCGCGGCGCCGGCTTTGGGCAAGCCGGTCCCTATCGAAGAGTATGCCTTCTACTTGACAGGTTTCATCGCCGTACTCCTAATCTATATCTGGGCAGACGAGTTTTGGTTTGCGGCCTACAATATTGTGGACTACCCGGGCGAGTCGAGAAAAATCCCGCGCCTCTTGCAATTCCATGGGGCCTCCGTGGTACTCGCGGTCGGCCTGATCGCGGCGGCCATCGTCTACAAGAAGTTCCTTTCGACAACCCCGGAAGGCTTTCCCGGCTACTTTACCTTTCTCGTCTCCGCAGGTTTAATTCCCGCAGCGGCTTTCTTCCCTTCGGCTCGGCCGTTCATCAATTGGAGGGCGTTTAGCCTGACGCTGTTCATCGTCGTCTTGATCAGCCTGATCTGGGAGGCGACTTTGGCCCTGCCTTACGGCTGGTGGGGTTACCAGAGCACGCAGATGGTCGGCGTGCTGATCGGAGCCTGGTATGGCCTGCCCATCGAGGCAGTCAGTTTGTGGATAGCCGTTTCCTACGCCACGGTGATTGTCTTCGAAATCATTAAACTGTGGCAAGCCTCAGGCAAGAAGGCGAAGCACGCATTTCTGGGGATAGAGGAAACCAAGGCGAGTCACCCATAAGCTACTGACGTCAGCGTGGAACTGCATGGCAGCGCACTTGCTTATGGGCTTACTCCAGTGATGGGACGCACTCCCATGGTCAGTTCGTTCAGCGCATGGGCAAGGGCAACGAAGTCAAGAGCGCGCTGGCGCCGTTCCAAAGGATCTGCACACCGATGCACACGAGCAGAAACGAAGTGAGTTGCATGATGACGGTCATTCCCGTCTCGCCCAGGATCCGTCCCAGGCGGTCAGCGAATCCATAACAGAGAAAAATACTGAAGGCGAGGAGAACACACCCAACAATTGCGGCCAAAATGCTCAAGAGATTAAGCCCGTGGTGGTGCGGGGTATTCGCGCCCAGGGTGATGGCCACAGAAATCGACCCGGGCCCTACCGTCAGGGGGAGGGTCAGCGGATAAAAGGCGTTGTGGAACGGGTCTTCAGGCTCAATACTCTCCTTCACCTTCTTTTGGCTGTTGGGATTGCCCTGCTTTAATAGGGTCCAGCCGGTTGAGATGACGATCAATCCTCCTCCTACCTGGACCACGGGCAGCGAAATCCCAAAGAAAGACAGGATGTGCGTCCCGATGAAGTACGACCCCACCAGCAAGAAAAAACTGTTCGTTGCAATCCGCCAAGAGAGTGCTTTCCTCGTGCCCGCTGAGTACTCCCTCGTCATCGCCAGGAAAATCGGGCTTCCACCCAACGGGTCCACGATGGGAAACAGCGCACTGAGAATGAGGAACAGACTCTTTCCCGCTTCAACCACAGTCCTTCTCCCATCCGCCTTTTGTTAAGTCTCAGGCGCCGCAAAAGACAGGTCGTGGGTTAATTTCATGACGTAGCGGCGAGTTTACCTCGTTCAATGGGCGCGTAAAGCCGCCTCTAAATCAACTTGATCCACTTCCAAAAGATGGGTAGGCCGGGGTCCACTGCGTCGCCATCACTTGCTCGCGGAGTTCATCCTCGGCCAGTTTCGGAGCAAGGCCGCCCTTTTGCGCCTCAAGGCCCACCGCAATCGCGATTTCCGCGGCCACCCTCCGAAGGTCGGTCAAGGGAGGAAGGAGAGGCGCGGAAGAATCTTTGAGGGCGGGAGAATTTCCGGCAAGCGCTCGAGCTGCGGCCAGCATCATCGGATCCGTAACCCGCGATGCGCCGGAGGCGACGACTCCCAGGCCGATGGCGGGAAAAATGAAGACGTTGTTGCACTGTGCAATCGGGATGGTTCGTCCGTCATAGCGGACGGGCGCGAAAGGTGAACCCGTTGCCACCAGAGCGCGCCCATCGCTCCATTGAATTAAATCCTCCGCTTTCGCTTCCGATCTATCGGTGGGGTTGGAAAGAGGAAAGATGATGGGCCGGTTGACCTTGCTTGCCATTTCGCGAACGACCGATTCCGAGAACGCTCCCCCCACGGTCGATAGACCGAGCAGGATTGTTGCTTCGATCTTTCCGACCACGTCGGCGAGGCCGATTTTGCCGTTGAAAGTTCGCGGCCATCCCGACACGCGGTCGCTCGACTGGGCGAAAACAGCCTGCTCGGGGGTAAGGTCCGTTCGGCCGGAATGCAGAAGGCCGTCCTTATCGACGACCCAGAAGTGGCCAGACGCCTCCTGTGCAGATAGCCCTTCGTCTTTCATTGCCTCCAACAATCCATCGGCCACGCCAATGCTGGCCGAACCTGCTCCCAGCATGACGATTTGTTGTTCCTTTAGACTCTTCCCGGTCACTTCGGCAGCACCTAGAATGGCTCCCAGGGCGACCGCCGCCGTCCCCTGGATGTCATCATTAAAGGTCAGCAATTCATCGCGGTAGCGCTCGAGAAGGGGCCGAGCATGCGGGGTCGCGAAGTCTTCCCATTGCAGGCAAGTCCCGGGGAGTTCCTGCTTCACCGCCTGTACGAACTGATCGACGAAGTCATAATAAGCCTGACCGGAAATCCGCTCGTGGCGCCAGCCGAGGTACTCCGGATCATTAAGCCGCTCCGGATTGTTGGTCCCCACGTCCAAAACAATGGGCAGGGTCCGTTCCGGGCGAATCCCACCAATGAGCGAGTACAGGGAAAGCTTGCCGATGGGGATGCCCAGGCCGCCTGCACCCTGGTCACCGATGCCCAGAATGCGTTCGCCGTCCGTGACCACAATGACGTCGACCAGCAGATCGGGACGATGACGCAAGAGCGCTGGGATCGAGTCGCGCAGAGGGTAAGAAATGAACAGGCCGCGGGGTCTCCGGTAGATGTGGCTGAATTGTTGACACGCCAGGGCCACCACCGGCGTGTAGACAATGGGCATCATTTCTTCGATGTGGTCGCGGAGGAGCCGGTAAAAGAGGACTTCATTGGTATCCTGAAGAGCGCGCAGATAGATATGCCTCTCCAGATCGTCGTCCTTTCGCTTGTAAGCCTCGTAGGCGCGGACCACTTGCTCCTCCAGGGTCTCGACGTGAGGCGGCAGAAGGCCGTGTAAACCAAGGATGCGCCGTTCGTCATCCGTGAACGCCGTGCCTTTGTTCAATCCGCTGTGGCGGAGGAGATACTGCCCACGAAGGATACTGGCCAAACCTCGATGCGTCACCTGTTGTCCTGCTGCCATTCTGGTTTTTCCTTTAACAGCGTCTTCCCCCGAAGGGGGACGATATCGTTCCCCGTAGTCCCCTGCGAGGTCCTCTGCTCTTTTGTTGCTGTGTATTTTATTCTCCGCCGAAATTCGAGGACCGAAGACGGTCGGCGTCTCACTTTTGGGAATCCTGGCGTTCCTTGCAATCCCGGCACCAGCGCGTCCAGGGCACCGCTTCCAAGCGCGCCTTGCTGATCGGCTCCCCACATTCTTCGCAGACACCGAATTTCTCGCGCTGAATTCGTGTTAAGGCATCCTCGATGGCGCGTAAGAGCTTGCCATCCGTCTGGTGCAACTGAATCTGCGTGAAAGCGTCCGTTTCACTGGCGGCCATATCGACGGGGTCCCCGTGATGCTCACCTATGGCTGGATTCGAATCCGCCCGGCTCTTGCCGGAGGAAAGTTCTTGACGCTTCGAAAGGAGAAGATTCTTATAACCAAGCAAGTCGGTTTTGTCCATGGCAGCCGCCCCATACCTCACCAGTACTGTGAATGAAAACTATCAGTTCTGAGATTATACATCAGGAAGTGTGTTGGGTGGGGGTTAGCAAGGGGTCTGCTTGATTTCTTGCAGCGCTGGTCTATGAAGCGCAGAAAATTGCACGGTCAGAAATTCGCATTTACCCACTGAGGACAGTCATGAGATACTGGCCCGCTTTTGCAGAAGGGCTTCCGCGCACTCAGGGCGAAGGAAAGGACAGAGCATCATTATGGGCGACGCAAAACCTCCGGTTCAGGCAAATGGTTCCGCGGCCGCGCCGCGCTTGCGCCGCGTGCTTACCCTGTGGGACCTGATTTTCTACGGCATCGTGCTGATTCAGCCGATCGCCCCCGTTCCGCTCTTTGGGGTCGTGCAGGAGCGCTCGCACGGCTACATTGTGGACACCATCCTCATTGCCATGTTCGCCATGATGATCACGGCGTTCAGTTATGGACGTATGGCGGCCCTGTATCCCTCCGCCGGTTCGGCTTACACCTACGTGGGCCGCGGCTTGAATCTCCATCTGGGCTTCCTCGTAGGCTGGGCGATGTTTCTCGATTACCTGTTGCAACCTCTCATCAACGCGGTCTGGGTGGCGGAGACGATTCACGGATGGGTTCACTGGATCCCTAGCGCCGCCCTGATGGCGGTGTTTATTGGCGCCATAACCTTCATGAACTTGCTCGGCATTCGCGCCAGCGCCTTGGCCAACAAGTTGCTCCTCGCCCTGATGTCGGTGGTGATCGCGGCCTTTGTCCTACTTGCCGTCCGCTACCTTTTCCACTTGGATAGTTGGGATGGGATTTTTTCGGCGCTGCCTTTTTACGATCCGAAAACGTTCGACTTCCGTGTCATCCGCAGCGCTGTGCCGCTGGCGGCGCTGACCTACATCGGGTTTGACGGCGTCACCACGCTGGCCGAGGATGTCCAGAACCCCAAGCGCAATGTGCTGCTGGCTACCGTGTTGGTCTGCTTGTTTACAGGCATTTTTGGCGGCCTCGAGGTTTACCTGGGCCAGCGCGTCTGGCCGGGCTATCACTTTGAAAACATCACGGGCGCCTTCATGGACGTTTGCATGCGCGTGGGCGGGCGCTGGCTGTTCCTCGGAATGACCGCAGTCACCGTCCTCGCGGCGGTCGGCAGCGCGCTTACGGGAGGCCTGGGGGCCGCGCGCCTGCTCTTCGGGATGGGGCGCGACAATGTTCTTCCCCGCGGGGTCTTCGGGCACCTGGATCCGAAGCGCAACACCCCCAATTACAATATCTGGATCATCGCCATCCTGGCCTTCGGCGGCGGAGTGTTTCTGTCCCTCAACGGACATGGCTACGAAAACGCCGCGGAATTGCTGAATTTCGGCGCTTTCATCGCCTTCATGGGTGTCAATTTTTCAACCTTCTGGCAGTTCGGCGTAAAACGCGCCACCGGCCACGAGATCAATTGGCTCGGCGACATCATTCTTCCGCTGTTTGGCTTTGTCTTTTGCGGCTGGATTTGGCTCAACCTGAGTAATATCGCCAAAATCGTGGGTGGGGTCTGGTTCGTCATCGGAATTATCTACCTCTGTTATAAGACCAACTGGTTCCGTTCAAAGCCCATCATGATCGATTTCACCGAGTCGTGAGTGCGGCAGGAGAGAGCCCTATGCCCTGGATCAAGATGATCGAACCCGCAGACGCCGCGGGCGACCTGAAGCAGGAATACGACGAGGCCACTCAGCGTGCCGGCAAGGTCTTCAATATCCTCAAGGTGCAGAGCCTGAATCCCGGGGCGCTGCGGGCCTCCATGCAACTGTATCGCGCTGCAATGTTTGGCCCTTCGGGCCTGTCGCGAGCCGATCGCGAGATGATGGCCACCGTCGTCTCTTGGGCCAACCGTTGTTTCTATTGAATTGAAGCTCACGGGGAGGATCTCCGTGCCGAATCGAACGATGAGAAGTTGGCGGAACACGTGAAACACAATTACAATCGCGCCAACCTTACCGCGCGCCAGAAGGCACTGTGCAAGTTCGCGGAGATGGTCACTCGCGCCCCGGGAGCCCTGAGCCCACGGCACCTTGAGACATTGCGGCTGCACGGCTTGAGCGATGCCGACATCCTTGACGCCGTGGAAGTCATCTCCTACTTCAATTACATCAACCGCGTCGCCGATGCCTTGGGCGTCGACCCGGAACCGGAAATGCAACAGCCATACGAAAAATGGCAGGCGGGGTCCGAAGAGGGCTGACGCGGGGCTGGGTGCCCAGGTTTCTATTGACAATCGAAAGTAATGAGATTAAGAGATTTACGCAGATAATATTGTATTTCAAGGGGAGAGACAGGACAATACCGACCACCATGCTAAACGAAGAGCGACGCCGCAAAATCCTGGAAATCATCAACGAAGAAGGCCGTGGATTAGTCAAGGAGCTGGCCGTTCGGCTCCATACCTCGCAAGTGACAATTCGCAAGGATCTCGAGAATCTTCACAGCGAAGGCTTGCTGCAACGCTCCCATGGCGGGGCTTTGCCGGTGCGGGCGGGCGCCTTGCTCGATCCCAGCCTGCGGGAAAAAGAGAAGCACCATCGCAAGGAAAAGCAGCGGATTGGCGAGGCGGCCGCGGCCTTGGTCAACGAGGGCGAGTGCGTCATTCTGGACTCCGGGACCACCACAACGGCGGTTGCCCGGGCTTTGCGGAGTCGCGGCCGGCTTACGGTGATTACCAACGCGGTGAACATCGCCGCCGAGCTTGCCGGCACTTCGATTGAGGTGATCTTGACGGGAGGAATCCTGCGCGAGAACTCTTTCTCGTTGGTGGGACCGCTCGCCGAAGAAACCCTGGGCCGCCTGAGCGCCGATATCTTCTTTCTCGCCGTGGATGGATTTGATGTTCACTACGGCCCCACAACGCCCAATCTGCTGGAAGCCAAGGTGAATCGCGAGATGATCAAGATTTCGCGGCGGACGGTGTTGGTATGCGACTCGAGCAAATTCGGGCGCCGGAGCCTATCGCAAATCGCCGGCCCCTCCTCCATTCAGCACGTGATTACCGACAATAAGATTCCCAAGGCGGACCTCCAGGAACTCACCGAGGCGGGGATTAAGGTCACCGTCGTTTAGCCGCGAAGTTCAAAACTCGAAATTCGAAACTCGAAACTGGCGGGTGGCGAGTGCGCCCTTCCGCGCTAACTCTTGTGGGCCCCTCCTTTTGAATACTTTTGTTTGACTCTCAATTCGAAATATAGTAAAAGGAAATGTAAGGTAAGTCCTGCGGCAGGACTCGTGTTGCTCATCGAAATTCCTGCCGGGATTGTTTATGCTGTAAGGCGTGGGCCGACGTTGGCCCGGGACGTCCCACTCTCCGGCGCTATTTTTGCATCCCACCCGCGAGAGGAATCCCACGTCTTCGGAGATGGAGACAAGGAGAAACCCCTTATGAGCGTTGCCGCCAAAGTGCGTGGGGCGAATACGCGCGCTGAAATCTT
>Ga0116111_1000915_pt1 | contig 22360 bp, 17 predicted proteins | sample June2015DPH_8_10_FD_89720 | JGI IMG/M metagenome (GOLD analysis project Ga0116111, IMG submission 89720) | Peatland microbial communities from SPRUCE experiment site at the Marcell Experimental Forest, Minnesota, USA - June2015DPH_8_100 | ecosystem: Environmental > Terrestrial > Soil > Wetlands... | reverse complement strand
TGGTCAAGCTCGGCGGCACGCTGCTCGATGCGCCGGAATCGCGCGAGGCGCTGGCGGCGCAACTGGCCGCAGCGCGGGGGCGCGGCGTGGAGCTGGTGGTGGTCCACGGCGGCGGCAAGCAGATGACCCGGTACCTGGCCGAACGCGGCGTCGAGAGCCGTTTCGTCGGCGGCCTGCGCGTCACCACGCCGGAAACCGTGGACGCCGTCCTGAAGGTTTTCGCCGGCAGCGTGAACCACGAGCTGGTGGCCAGCCTGAACCGCGCCGGGGCACTGGCGGTGGGGCTTTCCGGCATCGATTCCTTTCTGGTGGAGGCCGAGCAGATGGACCCGGCGCTGGGGGCGGTGGGGCGGATCACCAAATCCAACGCGGGCCTGCTCCGTCTGCTGGTCGCGAACGGCTATCTGCCCGTGGTGGCCTGCGTGGCGGGCGACCGTCAGGGGCGCATCTACAACGTGAATGCCGATCAGATGGCGGTGGCCTGCGCGGCGGCCTTTGGCGCGCAACAACTGCTCTTTCTAACCGACGTGGAGGGCGTCATGGATACCGGCCGGCGCCTGCGCGCGGCCCTCACAGTGGCGGATTGCCGCGGATTGATCGAAAGCGGGATTGCGACCGGCGGGATGCTCGCCAAAGTGAACGCGGCGGTGGCGGCGCTCACCGCCGGCGTTGGGCAGGTGCGCATCGCGCCAGGCGCGGCGGATCGCGTGATCGAACGGCTTCTGGCGGGTGAAGAAATCGGCACGCGGATGGTGGCCGGGGAGGCGCCGGCGGCATGATCAGCAGTCTGCGCGCGGACGCCTTTGTGGAACCTGGCGCGGGCGCGGTGGAACTCCATTCCCGCAAAGCCGTGATGCGCGACATCCGGCCCATCCTGGAACTCATCAACGGCTACGCCGCTCAAGGCGTGATGTTGCCGCGCACCGAGTTCGAAATGTCGGAGGCCATCCGCGATTTCACGGTGGTCACGCTGGGCAACCGGCTGCTGGGCTGCGGGGCACTGCATTTTTACAGCCCGACAACCGGCGAAATCCGTTCGCTGGCGGTGGCGCAAGAGGCCAAGACGCACGGCGTAGGCCGCCACCTGGTGGAATCCCTGGTGGCGGAGGCGCAGCAATATGAACTGGATGCCGCCTTTGCCTTCACCTACGTCACGGAGTTCTTTGAAAAGGTCGGGTTCCACGTGATCGAGCGCGGAGCGCTGCCGCTCAAAGCGTGGAAGGACTGTGTGCGGTGCCCCAAATTCCAGGCCTGCGACGAGATCGCGGTGGTGCGCGTGCTGCGGCCGGAGCGCTGGAACGCGCAGATCTGGGGACAGCAGGTGGCTTCCCCGGACGAGCAGCTCATCCAGATCCCCACTCCCCGCCCGCTGTAGCACTGCTTGTAGCACTACCCCCAAAGTGGGGTCATTCCGCGCACCCACAAAAGACCGCGGAAAACACGTGCGCGTAATAGACAATCTGGGCTAGAATCGTCTTTCAGGATTAAAGAACCTGAATTAGTTTAGATCCTACTTCTTGTGAGGCATGCATGAGAGCGCTAACGGTTGATGTGAAATCCTCAACCGGCCGGGTCCTGTGTTGCACGGTATTCCGTCCGGGCGGGAAAAAGCTGCTGGCCAAAGGCCATGTGATCAGCGATGAAGATGTCCGGGTTCTGGAATCCGAGGGCATGGAAAGCATTTGGGTTACCGAGCTGGAGGAAGGCGAGGTTGGCGAAGACGACGCCGTCTGCCAGGTCGCCAGCGAGATGGGTTGCGGCAGTTTCGAAATCCGTTTGGCGGCCGGCGGGCGCGCCAACCTGCTGGCCACCGAGAACTGCTGCGTGCTGGTGGACGATGAACTGCTCAAGCAGATCAATTGCACGGCCAGCACGGTAATCGCTACCGCCTTGAACTTCAGCTACGCGGTGGCGGGCCAGCGCATTGCCACCGTCAAGAGCGCGCCGTTTGCGGTTGCCAAAGAGCAGTTGGACGCGGTGATCGGCATTTTGAAAGAGCGCGGTCCCATCCTGCAGGCGCGGCCCGTGCGAGCGCCCAGCGTGGGAATCCTTTACACCGATCCGATCAGCGGGGAACGGGCCCGCCAGTTGTTCGAGAACATCATGCGGCAACGGCTGGAGCGCTTCGGGGTGAACGCCAACTTCGTCCTCTCGTGCACGGAAGATGAGAATTCGGTGGCGCGCTGCATGCAGCACTTACTGCGCTCCAAACCCTGCGTGATCCTGGTGGCGTCGACCACCGCGCCGGCCGGTCCGGAAGACGTCATCGGGCAGGCCATGACCAAGATTGGCGGCCTGGTGGAACGGTTCCTGGCGCCGGTGGAACCGGGGAACCTGCTGCTGATGTCGTATAAGGATGAAGTACCGATCATTTCGGCGCCGGGATGTTTCCGGTCGGCCAAGCCGAACGTGGTCGATTTGATTTTGCCGCCGCTGCTGGCGCGTTATCATGTGACCGGTTGGGAAGTCGCCTGCCTGGGACATGGCGGCCTCCTGGCTTAACAAGCTCCTCCAACCCTGCAGACTGACCCTCCGAACAGTCTACGGGGCTCCTCAGCCGGGCGCTCCCTCCGGGCGCCCGGCATTTTTTTGCCAATGGATGCCGCGGGCCGCGAGTTCCCGCTCGATCTGCGCCGCGGATTCGAATTGCACCGCGTCGATCCCGAGCGCGCGCGCGGCCTCCACATATGCCGGTATGTCGTCGGTGTAAAAACACTCTTCGGGACGGCATCCCGCGCTTTCCACGGCGGCGCGGTAGATCTCCGGCCGCGGCTTCATGGCCTTCACCTCATAGGACAGCACCAACTGGTGGAAGTGCCGCAGCGCCGGCAGACGGTGCCGCAGCACCTCGAAATGGATGGCGTTGGTGTTCGAAAGCAGCACCAGACGGTAGCGCGCCGCCAGGCCGGCCAGAAGGCTCTCGGGAATGAGCGGCTCGGTGAAGATCGAACTCCACAGGCGGCAGAACTGGTCGTAATCCACGTGGAGCTCGAGCACGGTCGAGAGCTGCGCGACGAAATCGTGCGGCTCCACCAGGCCGGTTTCGAAGCGTTGCACCAGGCCGGAGGCGGCCAGGCGTCGCTGAAGCTCCTGTGCGTCGTGAGGAGACAGCCCTTCGAGGGCGCGATAGCCGCGTCCAAAATCGAAATCGATGAGGACCCGGCCGAGATCGAAGATCACCGCTTTGTGCATGGCTTCCTTATCAACATACCGAAGCGCGAGCCCACTTGATCGGTGGCGCCGGCGGTCTTTGCCGCCGGTTCCCTTATTGATTGTCGTGCCTCTCTTTATCAAACATATCCAACGGCGCGCCGCCCCACTGCCGTCCGATTCCGCAAAGCGCTGTCCGCCTGCGGACACTCGCACCTTTGGGCCGCCGCCGGTTGAGGGTCGGAACTGATTGCGCTCCAGCCGCTTACGATGATGTGATGGGTGGTACGGGAGTTGCCATCGACAACTCGCACGATAATTCGATTCCTATGAGGAGCTCCATGAAAGCTCTGTTGTTGCTGGCGGTAGCGGCCGTGGCCGCGCCCGCGCAAACGCCCGAAGTTTCGATCGACACGCCCAAAGCCCGCCCCGTAGTGGGCCGCCTGCTGGCGCCGTTCCACCTCGAGAAGCGCTCGGTTCCGCCGGCTAAGCTGGCGAATACGCCCCGGCTGGAACAACTGGTGCGCTCCGGCAACCTCTATCTCTCGGCGCAGGATGTGATTGCCCTGGCGCTCGAAAACAACCTCGATATCGCGGTCGAGCGCTATGGCCCATATCTGTCCCGCGAGGTGCTGCGGCGGGCCGAATCGGGCGGCCTGCTGCGCGGCACCGACGTCCCTGTGGCGCCCGGACCCACCAGTGTCTCGACGGCCGGCATCAGCACCGCATCCAGCGGCCTGGCGGGCGGCGCTGGGATTGGATCGGGCGGCGGAATCGTCACGGGCATCGGACCCAATCCGCCCGGCATGGATCCAACGCTGTATGCGCAGTTCGGCATTGGGCACAGCACCACCCCGCTGACGAATACCCAGTTGAACGCCACCACTACCCTGGTGAACAGCTACCGGCAATTCTACGCCGGGTATTCCCAGAGCTGGATCACGGGCACCTACGCGCAGGCAGTTTTTGGCGAAACGCGCAGCCTGTTGAACAGCAGCACGCCGCTGTTCAATCCGTCACTCTCCGGCTATCTGGATGTTTACGTCACGCAGCCGCTGCTGCAAGGGCTTAGCATCGGCGTGAACAACCGCTATATCAAGGTGGCCAAGAACAACCTCAACGTGAGCGATCTATTGGTGAAGCAGCAGGTCGCGACCACCGTGGCCGCGGTGCTCGATCTCTACTGGGACCTGGTGAGCTTCAAGCAAGCCGTGCGCATCAAAGAGCAGGCGCTCGATGCCGCGCAGAAACTCTATGAAGGCAATCGCAAGCAGGTGGAGATCGGAGCGCTGGCCGGCATCGAGGTAACGCGGGCGGCGGCGGCGGTTTCGGCCAGCAAAGAGGCGCTGCTGATCGCCCAGACCAACGTAGCGCAGCAGGAGATCGTGCTGAAGAACGCGCTCAACCGCAACGCCATGGAGAACTCCTGGCTGGATGACGTGCACGTCATTCCGCTGGACCATATCGAAGTTCCCAAAACCGACGAGATCCGCCCCGTGCAGGACCTGGTGCAGGAAGCCCTCGAGAAGCGCGACGAAATCGCGCAGGCCCACATCAATCTGGACAGCAAGAAAGTGCTGCTCAAGGGCACCAGGAACAATCTGCTGCCCAGCCTGCAGGCCTTTGCGGAGTTCACCAACAACGGCTTGAGCGGCCCGGCCAATCCGATTTACAACAATTGCTGTGGCGATCCCAATCCCTATTTCGTCGGAGGAACCGGGAATCTGGTGAGCCAGATCCTCCGCCGGAATTTTCCGAATTACTCCGCCGGGATCTCCCTCAACATTCCCTTTCGCAACCGGCAGGCGCAGGCCGATTACGTGACCGACGAACTGCAGTTGCGGCAGACCGAACTGCAATTGCAGCGCGCCATCAACCAGGTGCGCGTGGATGTGAAGACCAACGTGATCAATTTGCAGCAGGCGCGCTCGCGTTACGAAACGGCCGTGGCTACGCGGGTGCTGGCCGAGCAGAGCCTGGACGCCGAGCAAAAACGCTTCCAATACGGCGTGGGCAGCGTGGCCCTGGTGATTCAGGCGCAGCAGGACCTGGCCAACGATCAGGACGGCGAGGTGCAAGCCATGGCCAACTACACGCACGCCAAGATCGGATTCGACGCGGCCATGGGCCGGACGCTGGAAGTGAACCGCGTTTCCATGGAAGAGGCAGTGCGCGGCTACGTGCAGCGGGAGTCGGTGCTGCCGCCATCTCTGCCCGAAGGGAAGAAACCGGAGGCCCCGCGATGAAACTCCGGAGCCTTTTCGAAACGGCCGCGGGTGTGGCGCTGGTGTTGCCGTGCCTGGCTCAGAATCAGCCGGTGACGGTCGAGAGCGCGGCCGTTCCCTCGGCCATTCGCCCCTACGTGGCCCCCATGGTTGCGCCCATCCGCTTGCATAATTCCAGCCGGCTGGACAGCCTGATTCGAGCCGGTAACCTCTACCTGACGGTGCAGGATGCGCTGGCGCTGGCGATTGAGAATAACTTGAACCTGGAAATCGACCGCTATGGGCCGCTGCTGGCCGATTCGGCGTTGGAGCGTTCCAAGGCCGGAGGCCCCAACCGCGGCGTGCCGAGCGGCAGCAGCCAGATTTCCAGCGTCAACAGCGGCGTGGGCGTGAATGGAACCACCGTCAGCGCCGGCCTGGGCGGCGGCGGTGGCGGTGGCGGCGGCGGTGGGAACGGCGGCGGAGCGACCATCCAGCAGGTGGGGACCATCGTGCCGAATTACGATCCGACCCTGCAGAGCACCACCAACTTCTCGCACATCACGCAGCCGCAGGCCAACACCATTCTGAGCCAGACGAATGCGCTGGTCCAATCGTCGCGCACCTACAACAGCGTGTACAGCCAGGGGCTTGTAACAGGCGGCCAGGTTCAGTTCCGCGACTACCAGCAGCACTTTCAGGAGAACGCTCCGGGCGATTTCGTGAATCCGGTGGCGGCCACCCACATGGACATCTCGCTGCGGCAGCCGCTGCTGCAGGGGTTTGGAATCGGACTCAACAACCGCACCATCCGCATTTCGCAAATCAATGTGACCGCGGCGCGGGAGCAGTTCCGCTCGCAACTGCTCGACCTGGTGGCCAGCGTGCTCAACCTTTACTGGGACCTGGTGGCGGCAAACGCGGAGTTGAAGGCCCGGCAGCAGGCTTTGAACATCACGCAAAAATTCTTCGACGACACCAGGAAGGAGATCGCCGCGGAGGCCATTCCCGCGATCCAATTGCCGCGGGCCGAAGCCGAAGTGGCGACGCGCCGCCAGGAGTTGCTGATTGCGCAAGCCAACGTGCGCCAGCAGGAGATCCTGCTGAAGGAGGCGTTGAGTCATACCGAAGACCCGATCCTGGAAGCGGTGTCGATCATTACCGTGGACCGCATCGAAGTCCCCGATGCCGACGATTTGCCTCCGTTACGACAATTGGTGGCGACGGCTCTGGCAAAAAGACCGGATGTCGCCGTCACAAAATACCGCGAGCAAACCGACGAAATGAATCTGGCCGGCACGGCCAATCCGCTGCTGCCGCCCGCCACCCTCAACTTGCTGAGTTATGACCGCGGTTCGGCGGGCGTGGGCCACACGGTCGATGGCGAGCCGCCCAATCCCTATTTCGTGGGCGGCCTGGGCACGGCAGAGACGCAGGTTCTGCGGCACAACTTCCCCAATAACCAGGCGGTGATCAGTTTCTCCGCGCCGTTGGGAAACCGCGCGGCTCAGGCCGATTACGGCATCGACCAGTTGCAGCACCGCCAATCGCAGGTTGTAAACCAGAAGGCGGCCAACGCCATCGTGGTCGACGTGGCCGCGCGCATGAGCGCGCTGCGCCAGGCGCACACGCGCTACGATGCGGCCAGGGAAACTTCGTCACTCCAACGACAGTTGCTGGAGGCGGATGAGCGCCGGTTCGTTTCCGGCGCCCGGACGACCACCTTCGACACCATTATGGGCGACCAGCGCGCCCTGGTGACCGCCCAGATTTCCGAAGCCAATGCTCTGGCGGCCTACGCCCGCGCCCGCATCTCGCTCGACCAGGTCTTGGGCGAGACGCTCGAAAAGAACCACATCTCGCTCGAAGAGGGATTGGCCGGCCATGTGGAGAGGCCGTCGCAGATTCCCGCCCTGCTGGATTCGGGAAAGTAATAGGGGCCGGCGGCCGCGGCTGCGCGAATACGTGACCGTAATCGCGGCTCCGATCGGAGACCCGACCGTCAGGGAGCGATCTTCATGCATTACGACACCAGGAATCACCGCTTCCTCCACGCTCTCAGGTCTTGACTTTGCTTCTGTTTTCCTCCGCGTCTCCGCGCTTCCGCGGTGAATGCAAACTTAATGTCCGCGTTGACCGCCGCCGTTCTGGTGCATAGAATGAAGGTGAGGGGGAGTTCTCCTCAAAGACGCCATGAGAAGCGACGCGACGATGCCAACCCGGCACTTCGAAATCCTGCGAGCCATCGTGCGCGAGTACATCGAGACCGGTGAGCCGGTTGGCTCGCAGACGCTTTCGCGGCGGCGGGGACAGGCCCTGAGCCCGGCCTCCATCCGCAATGTGATGGCGGAGTTAGCCGATCAGGGCTACCTCTCGCAACCCCACACCTCGGCGGGCCGCGTGCCCACCGAAAAGGCCTTCCGCTTTTATGTGGGCTCGCTGACGGCCGCCCGCGTGACGGCGGGCGAAGCGGACCGCTTGCGCAACGAGTTCAATGCGCTCGATACCGTGGGCGCGCGCGTGGAACACTCCAGCCACATCCTGACGGAACTCACCCGCAACGTGGGGATCGCCGCCGCGCTGCCGGCGTTGGCGCAGGAGCTCGATCAGATCGAGCTGGTGCCGCTGGCCGACCGCCGCGTCCTGATGATCCTGGTCACGCGCGACCACATGGTACGGAACCGGGTGGTGGCGCTCGAAGAGCCCGCTTCGCCCGGCGAGCTAATCTCGATCCGCAACTACGTCAACCGCAACTTCAGCGGGTGGCAGTTGGGCGCGGCACGGCGCGAGCTGCTCAGCCGCATGCTGGAAGAACGGGCCGTCTACGACGCGGTGACGCGCCAGCTCCAGGTGCTGTGCCGCAAGGGCCTGCTGGAAGTGGACACGGCGCCGGAAGTCCACATGGAAGGGGCTTCCAACCTTCTCGGGCTGGACCTGCACCTGACGCGCGAAAAAATGTGCGGGCTGCTGCGCGCGCTGGAGGAGAAGAAGCGCGTGATCGAGCTGCTGGACCGCTTCCTGGAGCAGCCGCCGGGTGAGTTGGAAGTCCACGTGGGACTGGAAGCCATTCATCCCGCCATGAAGGATCTGGCGCTGATCGGCATGAGCGTGCGCATGGCCAGCGGCCTGCCGGCTAAAGTCGCGGTGCTGGGGCCCATGCGCATGCACTACCAGCAGGTAATGGCGGCGGTGCTGGAAACCAGCCGCGCGCTGGAGAGCGCGCAGTTCTAGCGACCCACTTTGATAAGCTGGTAACAGTGGACACCCACAATCCCAATCAGAAACTTTCCGACGTGTCTCCCGGCGAGAACCTCCCGGCGGAAACGCCGGACGGGCAATTGGCGGCGGTGACCACCGAGCGCGATCAACTGGCCGCGGAGAGGGCCGACCTGCACGACCGGCTGCTGCGCACGCGCGCCGAGTTCGATAACGCGCGGCGGCGCGCGGAACGGGAGCGGTCCGATTACCTGCAGTTCGCCGGCATGGAGCTGGTGCGGGACATCCTGCCGGTGCTCGACGACTTCGAACGCGCCCTCAAGGTGGAAACCGCCGACCGCCACTATGCCAAGGGCGTCGAGCTGATCTATCAGCGTCTGTCTGAAGCCCTCAAGAAGATGGGGCTGGAGCCGATCGAAACCGCCGGCCGCCAGTTCGATCCGAACCTGCACCAGGCGGTCGAGCGGGTGGAGACCGATGAGGAGCAAGACCAGTCCATTCTGGGAGAGTTTCAGAGAGGCTATAATTTCAAAGGCAAGCTTCTGAGGCCCGCTATGGTGCGGGTGGCAGTGAAACCGTAACGCATTGAATCCCGTGTCGAAGCGAGACTATTACGAAATACTGGGTGTCGGCAAGGACGCCGGCGATCAGGAGATCAAGGGCGCATACCGCAAGCTCGCGCTGAAGTTCCATCCCGACCGCAATCCGGACGACCCCCACGCCGAGGAGAATTTTAAGCAGGCTTCGGAGGCTTACAGCGTTCTGAGCGATGCACAGAAGCGCGCGGCTTACGACCGGTATGGCCACGCGGGGCTGCAAGGCGCGGCCGGCGCGGCGGGTTTCAACCCCGAAGCTTTTGCCGATTTCGGCGATATCCTGGGAAACTTCTTCGACTTCGGCGATTTGTTCGGCGGAGGCGGCGGCCGGCGGCGCAACCGCGCGCAACGCGGCGAGGATGTGCGCTATGACCTGGAACTGACGTTCGAAGAGGCGGTCTTCGGCATGAACGCCGACGTCCAGGTGGCGCGCATGGATCGCTGCGACCGCTGCGGCGGCGCGGGTTCGGAGCCCGGCAGCGGACCATCGCAGTGCCCCACGTGCCACGGCCGCGGTGAGGTTCTGTATCAACAGAGTTTCCTTTCCATCCGGCGCACTTGTAGCACCTGCGGCGGGTCGGGCCAGGTCATCCGCAACCCTTGCAGCCAATGCCGCGGCAACGGCTTCCGGCAGATCCAGCGCAAACTCAAGGTCACGGTTCCGGCGGGAGTCGATAACAATACCCGCATCCGGCTGGCGGCCGAAGGCCAGCCCGGCTCGAATGGGGGACCGCCGGGCGATCTCTACGTCTTCCTCAAGGTCAAGGAGCACGCCTTCTTCGAGCGCCGCGAACAGGACCTGCACTGCACCATTCCCATCAACCTGGCTCAGGCGGCTCTGGGCGCGGAAATCGAAGTGCCCACCCTCGATCAGCCCCACAAGCTCAAGATTCCCGAAGGCACGCAGAGCGGCGCGCAGTTCCGGCTGCGGCACAAGGGTGTGCCGCTGGTGAACGGCAGCGGCCGGGGCGACCTCTACGTGCACGTGGAGGTGCAGATTCCCACCCGCCTGACGCGCGACCAGCGGAAGCTGCTGGAGCAGTTGCGCGAGACCCTCCCCGTGAACAACGCGCCCGCGGAAAAAGGCCTGTTCGACAAGGTCAAAGACTACTTCATGTAGGACCTGAGCCGTGGGAGGATCCGGCCCAGGAAGTCATCTGGACACCGAAAACGAAAAAGACTTCGCGGGCCTGAAGATCGTCAATCCCTTGCGGGCGAACTGACGAGTGGGATGGATGAAGGGAGGAGGGGGGTTCTTGGAGCCACTCTCCCATCACCCTCGCGCCCCGCCGCACGGTGAACCTAACACTACCGGCAGTCCGTGCCCCATACTAAAAGGTGGATGGGCAGTCGGCAGGACCTCGGCGGACACCCAAAACCGGCCAATGAGAAGGTAGCGCGCGAGGCTTCTGCCAAGCCACGCGAATTATGTATACTACTGGCTATCTTGAGCGAGCGCCGAAAGAGCTACACCATATGCTCCTCAAAACAGAAACGCCGAACAATTCCGCGCCGCCGTCTTTAGCGGCGGCCCTATTGCTCGCGTTCCTTCCCGCGCAGGTGTGGGGTCACGCCGCAGGCCAGCCATCAACAAAAAGCGGCGAATGGCCTTATTACACTGCCGATGCCAGAGGCAGCAAATACTCGCCTTTGGATCAAACCAACACATCTCCAGACAGTGGCAGGGGAACCATTCTGATCGCCGTGCGGCCGCGGGCCGCGGAGGTCGCCAAGCATGTCAACCAGTGAACCTTCGGCGATTCAGGAGGTTGTACAACGCATCCAACAGTTTTTAAACCTCCGGCGCTGCGAGATCGGCGCACTCCTAAAAGAGACAGGCAAGGCCTGGATCGACGACAACGCACCGCGCCTCGGCGCCTCCCTGGCGTTCTACACGTTGCTGTCCCTGGCCCCTATCCTCATCGTCGTTGTTGCCATCGCTGCGCTTGCGTTTGGCCAAAAGGCGGCTCAAGGTCAGCTGATATGGGAGATCCAGGATCTCGTCGGAAAGGAAGGGGCGCGAGCAATCCAGGATTTGATTCAGTCCGCTTAAAAACCTGCAACGGGCACGACGGCGGCTGTACTTGGAGTCCTCACGCTGGTTTTGGGAGCGTCCGCGGTAGTGGTGGATCTGCGCGATGCGCTGAACACAATCTGGCATGTTCCGGCGGCGCCCTTTTCAAGCCTTCGCAGCTTTCTTCGTCTGGTAAAAGAGCGGTTCTACTTGTTTGGATTGATCTTGGGTGTGGGCTTCTTGTTGTTGGTCTCGTTAGCGCTGAATGCCGCTATTGCCGCATTAGGCTCCCTGTTTGGTTTGCTGCTGCCCGCTTCCGAATCCGTATTGCATGTGGCCGTATTTTTGATTTCGTTTCTGGTGATCACATTCCTGTTTGCAGCCATTTACAAGTGTTTGCCGGATGTTCAATTGAAATGGAGTGACGTAATCGTCGGTGCATGTTTTACCTCCTTACTATTTACAATTGGAAAGCAGCTCATCGGAATCTATCTCGGCAAAGCGAGCTTTGGCTCGACTTACGGGGCTGCCGGTTCTCTCGTCATCGTGCTGGTGTGGGTGTATTACTCATCCCAATTGTTCTTCTTTGGTGCCGAGTTCACAAAAATCTACACGGAAACTTTTGGTTCTCGCCTGGACGCTAAACTTGAGGTGCATCCTCCTAAGCCTGAGAGCATAATTGTATCTCCCACTACTGGCTTACCGGCGGGAAAAAGCCACGAGGAGACTTCGGTCAAGTTGACATGACCATTGCATGTCTCTGATTTCCTCGATCGGCGTCGTGCTCACAAAGAACTCAACGAAACCCGGCTGCTCGATCATCTCGCCGATAGAACGCGAACGATCGCTCAAACAGCTCCGAGGGCCCCAGACTCGTCCGGCACAGGTCGGCGCTATATGGCGCCGCGTTGTAGCCCGTCCGCTGCAGCAGGATCGGATACGTCCGGCCGTCGGTGAGTACGTCCTTGGGCACGCAAATCGACGTGAACTAGCCCGCCGCCCCAACCCTCAACGGAGTTTGGGACACTCTCCGGTCGAGCTCAGGCCATACATTTGGGTTCAAGCAGTTTACCGTGCATGGCATTCGCCAGCAGGTCACGCCTCATACGCTGCATCTCTTACGGTTGAATAGTCGCCTTCAGGACTTCCGGCCCGCTTGGACCTTTTGTCCTAAAATCCTGCTCGGCGGTAACAAACACATCGAAACTCTTCAACGGAGTGACGGTTTCGAAGGTCGCCTTTAAATTCTTATCCATTTTCAGTTGGCCCTGATTTTCGGAGTTTCCGCCTCGTTCCTGCAACCAAACAACATACGCGGATGCGCGTGGCGTCAGATTTTCAAGATTGGCGAGATGCTGAACTGTCATCTTCAGTCTCGTGTTGCCGTTCTTGTCCTTGCTGATCGCAACCTCGGCCCGAGCACCGGGAACGATAGATGCTGCAGTCATTGGGTACTTCTTGGCTGCATACGCGCCAGTACAGAGCAGCGCGAACGCCAAACAGATTGGGTAAAGCTTTCGCATCGGACACCTCATACTTCCGGGATTTCCATTTTGGCCTGGCGGCCGCCTACAGTATACACCCGCCCGCCTCTCTTGGAGCTGTTGGAGCGCCATTTTTACACCTGAATGTCCCCAATGCGCCGCCGGGGACGGAGAAGGTGTCTGACGAAACTGGATGCGACGGCCGCGGTCAGCGGTTTAGGGACTCACGTTGCGGCAGCCCCGGCTCTATGGCGAGCCGCTGGACACTGGCAACAAAAGCTTGGGCGCTGGAACCCCGCGAAGGGAGTATGCTCTGGGGCAGGCGGGAGCTAAAATGGAATACCGGTCCAGGAGGAGCCTATGACAAATTTCATTCGCACAATACTCGTAGCCTGTCTATTGCTAGGCCTATCGGCATCCTTCGCGGCAGGACAAGACCAAGACGTGGAGGGAAGCAAGGACCATCCCTTGATTTCGCGATATCCCGGCTCGGTTATCACGAACTATCTCACAAAAGAGTTCGATGAGTTCACGCTTCCGCTCGGCAAAGCCATTGACCAGAAATTTGCCAAGAGCCAGCATCTGGAAGGTAAGGTCACCCGCATCGTTTATGCAGTTCCCCAGGGACGTTCGGTGCTGGAGGTCTTTCGCAACTATCAAGGCGCGCTCAAGAAGGCCGCGTTCGAGACGGTCTTTACTTGCGGCCCGCAGGACTGCTGCGGGTCGGGGAGCTCGAATGCAAGGGTGTACGGTAACGGTGATTACGACGATTACTGGGGACCCGACCACGGGATTCGATACGTTTCGGCGAAGCTCGCGCGGCCGGAGGGCGACGTTTATGTGAGCTTGCTCGTGGACGATCAAGGACCCGGCGTCGAGCTCTACGTCATCGAAATGAAGCCCATGGAGTCGGAGCTCATCACGGTGAACGCCGCGTCGCTGGCCAACGACATCAACCGCACCGGCCACGCTTCGGTTTACGGGATCTACTTCGACACCGGCAAGGCCGATATCAAGCCTGAGTCCGACGCGACGCTGAAAGAGATCGCCAAGCTGCTTCAAGGCGACCCCCAGATGAAACTCTATGTCGTAGGGCACACCGACAGCCAGGGCGCGCTCGACCCGAACATGGATCTTTCGCGCCGGCGCGCCGAGGCGGTGCTCGCCGCGCTCACGATGAAGTACGCGGTTCCGGCCGGCAGGCTGCGGGCTTACGGCAGTGGCCCTTACGCTCCCGTGGCGTCGAATGACAGCGAGGACGGCCGCGCCAAAAACCGCCGGGTCGAGCTGGTGAAACAGTAAGGCATTGCACCGGGCGTTGGGGCTGGTTGTGGAACCGGCGCCGCCGCAGCCAAGCGCCGCACGACTGGCGATGTCACGCCGTAAAAACGGAACCTGCCGCCGTTATTCGCCAGCATGGAATGCAGGTTGACCTCGTTTGTGTCGCTGGGATCTGGCCCTTGCTACACCCGCAGGCGCTGGAACTTCACGCAAAAGACCTTGCGCGCGCCGGGGCGAATGGCGTTCTGGATGTTGTTGAAACCGCTGCTGCCTCAAGGCATGGATTGAGATTTCTGCTCTGTCCAGGATACTACGCGTTCCCCGGCTTTACGGCGAGCCGACAAAGCCCAGCCGCGAGACCACCGCCCCCAACTCGCGCTGGTCCGACGCACCGGGCGGCATTGCGCGGTTCAGTTGGAACGTGACCCGCACGGCAGGGGCGGTCAACTGGTCCCGAGGCACGGACTTCGCCAGGCGATAACCGCCCGGTTGCAGATAGGTTTCCCGGGTTAACAGCCGGCCGTCCAACATTACGGAGACGGTCACGGGGCCGCCGGCCCGCTGCATGAAGCCCGGGGGAAAGAAGAGCTGCATCTCGAAGACCGGCGCCGCTTCCGCCGGCACGCGCAACACCGCGTCGGCTTGTTTCGACATCCAGCGCCAGCCGCCATCCTCGATGCCGTACCAGCCGGAACCGAGTTGCGCCTTGCTGCGAACGTCACCGAGGTTTAGATACGACAGCTTGGGCTCCGCGCCCGGCGCCGGCGGACCGCCGGTTGCTTGCGGTAGATCGTCGTCGTAAACCAGCTCGCCCCAACCGGCCCGCAGCTCCGCCGGAGCGTTGATCGAGAGAACCGCTTCGGGGAGGCTGGCCAGTGGCAGAGTGTGGGCCTCCCAGAGCTCGCCTTGGACCGGCACGGTTCGCTCGAAGACGCTCTCGCCGGACAGGCGTGCGATCCGAAAAGTCGCCGTTCCGCGGCCGCGGCCAAAGAGAGCGAAGCGGAGTGTTCCCCGCGAGTCGAGGGGAAGATGCACAGGCGCGCCGGGAATGGGCAGGTAGACCAGGCGGCCGGAGAATTGCGTAGGGGTCCAGGGCCCCGGCGCCTCCAGGAACGAAGAGGTTCTGGAGTACGTGATTCGGTCGAGCGGGCGGAGGGAGAAGGAGAAGGGGAGCAGGCCGGCGGACGCGGCCGAAAAACCCGAATGGGCGTAGCGGTCGATCAGGCGCAGCGGCGTGCGCACTCGCAGGTCCGCGGTGCGCAGCGGCACGGCGGCCTCTTCGGCGAGGCTGTCGTAGTGTCCCCCCAGCGACAGCTCGGAGGAGACGATCCACTCGCCCGGAGCGGGAACGCTGTTCTCGTCCAGCGTCCGCCCACCCTGCGCCAGCATGTAATATCGAAAACCCCAATCGCCATCCACGAGGAACGTCGGGCCCGGAGGCGCATGGACCTGGGGGTACACCCGGGCAAACTCATAGGCGGCAAATGAGAGGTTCAAGCCCAGCAGCAGATTCACTGCGAGCGCCAGTGCCAGCCGGGCGGGCCGCTGGCTGAATTGGAGCACGAACAGCAACACCATGGGCGCGACCAGAGCTAGCAGATAGCGGGACGCGCCGGCGAAGAACACCGTCACCGCGAACGCGAAGTACAACAGGCACCAGCCGGCCAGCAGCGGGTTGCTGCGGCGCGCTTCCCACAGCCAGAGCAGCGCATTCACGCCGAGCGCGACGAAGACCGCCAACAGGGCGCGTTCCCACCAGGGATAGTCGTGCACCAGAAGGCAGGCCAGGAGGCCGGGAGCGAGGCACCACAGGCGGCGCCGCGCCAGGGGCACGACGATCACCAGCACGCCCAGATGTTGCAGCAGCGCCAGGGCGCTAGCCGCCTTGAGGCCGAGCCGGCTGAAACTGGGGGACTGGGCATACGCGAGCAACACGGCTCCGGGCAGGCGATGCGTCAGCCCCCACTGCAGCGCCTGCCAGGCGCCGACTCCGAGATACGGTCCGGCCAGGGCCAACCAAGCGGCGCGCGAAGGCCGCTCGCGTTTCACGACGTACTCCAGTAACAGAATCGGAGACAGCGCCAGCGCCTGCAGCCCGGTCAGGCCGGACAGCGCCAGTGCGACGCCGGCCATCCAGAACCGCCGCGCAAAAAAGGCCGCCGCGCCCGCCAGGAGGAACGCCAGCGCCGGCGACTCCGGCCCCGCCAGCGTGTTGGTGTTCACCTGCACCAGCGGCGACGCCGCCACCAACAGCGCACCCCAAAGCGGCCGCGAGGTGAAGTGCGCCGCCAACGCATAAGCCGCGAAGCTGATTCCGAGCGCAAACAACAGGTAAAACAAATGGAAGAAAAGCACGGAAAAATGGCCGCGCACGATCCATGCCAAGGCCAATAGGTAGGCGTTCAAGGGCGGGTGTGGGTGGCCCGCCGCGTCCACCAGGTGGCCAAGAAAAACGTACTGGAAGTTCAGCGGCGTGAGCGGCTGGCGCAGCACGTGCCGGGCAATGTCCAGATAGGTGACTTCGTCGCCCTGCACCGGCTGCGTCAGGAACGGTACGTGCAACAACACCGTGAAGGCGGCCAGCAATATCAGGTCGCGACGCGCTTTTACGCCGGCTTCCATCGCAATACCGGTTTGCGCGCGGCGTCCGCTTCATCCACGCGGCTGCTGCGTGTGCCGTGGGGCGCTGCCTTCGCTAAGATGGCAGCCGGGTCAAAAGGCACTTTTTCTCCTCCCGCTGGCGGTGCTCATACGTCGAATGGAACTGTGCACACAGCAGCCGGGATTTCCATTGCGGACTCCCGGGTTCGATTCAGCATACACCCAGCCGCCATCCTTTGATCCGGCGAGTTGCATTCCTGGCCGCGATTGGTACGGTTCGCGGACCAAGCCGGGCGGCCCGATCTGGGAGCCATCCCGCACTGCTTTTCGTTAATGCCCCGACGATGGTCCATGATGCCAGGGGCCCCGAATGGCCGGTCGATATTCCTACAACTTCACACTCCGTTTTCCCACCCCTGCCCGCGGGTTCCCTAAGCCTGCCTCTCGGTGAGGACCGGGCTGGGCACAGGCTCACGTGGCCGGGTTCGAATTTCTGCCTTGGGCACTGCCCTCACGAAGCAGCCGAACTTGATCTGCTCTTCCAGCCGGCACGACCAGACCAGTTCATCGTTCCACACCGTGATATCGGGGCAGCCGTCGCACATGCTCATGGACCCGTTGCAGAGGATGTCCGCGGGCTGGATGATGGTGACCGATTGAAGATGCAGTCGTCTGAACAGGTTGAGAGGGTTCTTTCCGATGGAACGGAGATACTTCTTGGCGACCCCTCGCAGGCCTCGATCGAGAGGCGCGAGGAGGAGCATGGCCTTCCCCTTCCTCTGAACACTGGGCTTTGTGTAGGCCAGGTATGTGCCCTTCCGGAGATGGTTGATGGTCTGGGCCAGCTCCATGAACTTGGGGCCCACATACCCGTATATGGTCTTCTTCGTTCCGATGCGCCCCGCCAGCAGCCATTTGAAGGAGTCGGCCTTCTCGGTGCCGTTCAAGTAGGCACTGGGTTCGAAATCTGGATATCTCGTGCGGATCACCTCCACCACGTCGTTGGAGAGGATATCCAGCCGCTGGTTCTCCTCCGGAGTCGAATAGACAATTGGGCTCATGTCTACCTTGTCAGCGCCCGCGTAATAGTCAAACCTCGACTCCAGGACGGCCGCCCGGATGGCGATGAAGACGATGACGTGCACGATATCGATGTGCTCCTGTCCCCACCCCAGAATGTCCGGGACGTACTGCAACGTATCCGCATACACGGTTGAGTTGAAGGCGCATGAGAGCCCACCCACCTCGGCGAGCATCTCGGCGAAGCTGAGCCGGAGCACATTCAGCTCGATCTCGGTCTTTCCCTGCCAGTGGGGGCGGTGCTGCTTGCTGTCGATGTGGAAGGTGAATCCCGCTGCGCCCGCTCTCTTCAACTCGAGCAGTAATTTCTTATTCAGGGCCAAGCCGTTCGTGTTGATGATTGGTTTGAGACCGTCCTGAGCAACCAGGCGTACGATCTCGACGATGTCGGGATGGACGAGGGGATCTCCTCCGGCAAGAGAGACACCATCGGTCTTCCGGTATTTCTTGAAGATTGCCAGGTCTCGTTTGATCTCGTCGAGGGGCTTGTGTCCCTTGGGGTCATTTTCACGGTAGCACCCCTCGCAGTACATATTGCAGGCCTTCGTGACCTCGAGCCAGGAGATGGCATTGTCAGGCAGGTTCCATGGGAGCCGGTAGTACCTGTTGTGGTCTAGAAAGAGCGTCATGAAAACTCCTCGCCTGGGATCACTTTATAGACTTCGAGCCGCCAACGTCCCACCACATCGATTCAACACATAGGACAGGGATTCCTCAGATGACCTTGGACCCCAGACCACGATCGGCCACCCCACCCGGCCTGTCGTTATCTTACCCGGAATTTCCATTTTGGACTTCCAGGTCCCATTCAGTATAAACCAAACCGCCATCCTTTGGTCCTGCGAGTTGCATTTTTCCCGCCGGGAGCCGTCTTCGCCAGCGCAAGGCGGGGTTGTCGCCCTGCCCGCAGAATCCAAAACCGGGAAATCCCGCCTTTTCAGTCCATTCCACGAACATCTTTCCGGCCCTCACGCCCTGGTCACCCTGATTTCGCTGTGCCCATCGCCTCCGTCCACCCCGTCGCCATTGCGAACTCACCGATCCGCCGTACCATGCTCTCAAACAGTCGCCTGGTCAGATGACTCTCCGCCAGCATTAACCAGTAGTACCGTGCGTGCTTGATCCAGTCTGCCGCCGGTCTTCACCAAGCGTTGCTGCAAGCTGGCCGGCGGCCAGTTCTCGATCTTCTTCGGCGGGAACAACCGTCGCCACAGATTCCCCAAGTTGTAGGCCGTTGATCCCGCCTGCTCCGTCCGAGATTCGTTCCCCGCCGTTCCTGTGGTCCTGATTTCTGGTTATGCCGTCAGTTCCGCCGTTCAGCTACGCCCCCGTTGGGATTGAGCCTGTCCGATCTTTCAATTCTTTTTCGGCCCGGAACCAATCCTCTTGGTCTGATCCGATGGGACAGCCTCGTTCCTGCCAAAGCTGGTATGCGAGTGTGGCGATGGCGTTTTCATTAACGGATTCCGGTGCGTTTCGTTGTGTGGAATCAGTCGGTTGGCTCGTGCCGCTCTTTTTTAGGTCGATTTGCCGTGCTCGACTTGCCATTATTGCGCTCCTCTTCGGCGTTTGTGCTTATTCTTTTCAAGTAGCACATCCGGCAAGTCATGGCGCACAGATTCGAGCGTGGCAACGGCCCGATTGTGATACCGGATACCTATGAAAGGCGAAGGCGCAGGTCCCGCACGACGTCCGAGACGCGGTCAAATGGCATACTTTGTTCGGGCACAACGGCGGTGTTGTGTGGATGGATAAGCAGGGGCGGCGGCGATGCGAATTTTGCACACCAATGGTGAAGCCCAAAAACCACAGGCGCCCATGGCAACTGAGCATTGACACCAGCAGCGGGTTAGCCGAGAGGGATGGCGGGCACCCACTTCACGAAAGCGCTGTCGAATGCAAGCGTGAAACGTTGTATTCTGACTGAGAGGAGTGGTCATGAAAGCGAAAAAAGCTCTCAAGCGACTAGCCAAGATTGAGGCGCTGATATCGGATGTGACGGAGCGGTATTCAAGTGCGCCCCACATGCGAGAAGTGCTTCAAGATGCGAAGGCTGCTGTCACTCGGGCGAAGGAGGCTGTCAGTTTGCAAGCATCCTCCGGGACGGCGGAGAATTCTAGGGTGAAGCATTCTAAGCCACCATCAAAGGCCAAGCCGGAACCCTCAAAACCCAAACGAAAACTCAGTGCGGCTGGTAGAAAAGCGATCATCGCCGCCACCAAACGGCGGTGGGCGCTGAAGAGGGCCGAAGCTGCGAAGACCGCACCGAAAAAGATGGCCCGAAAAAAGGCCGGCACAAAGAGTGTGGCAGTGAAGGCTTCCGCAAAGGCAAGGAAGAAGGGCGCGCCCGTCAAGAAGGCGGCGAAAAGCACCACCCCGGCGGCTGTACAAGGCACGACGGAAACTGTCGCTAAGTAGGTTCGACGCCGGAATTTTGCCGGATCGCAGCCCCGCCCGGAAAGTTCACCCAGGATCTTGAGAGCCCTCAAATGTGGTGCGGCAGCACGAAGCCCACAAGGGGTTCTTGGAATTCATCGGCATTTGTATGCGGGAGCTTGGATTGTTTCGTGATCGGAATTCGCCGCTGCCGGGTGATGTTGAAGCCATTCTACAGGGTGTGGGCGAACCTGTGAATCTTGCTCAAGGATGTCTGCCCAGTTCGGGTCATCGTCCTTGAAGTTGAGGAAGGTTCCGAGTGTGCCTTCGTACGTCCCCTTGGCAAGAGAGACTTCATCGCCCTTCAGAAATGTTGGCAGTTTCGTTGATTGGGGTGAGCCTTGGGCATCGAGGCGTAGCATGTCCTTCCGTCCTTTCTGGCAAGAGACATCAGGGACGAACGGTTCAGCGGACCAGAAAACAACTTGGCCGCACGGCTCGTGGTGGGAGATGCCGACTTTTAGTGCAGCACGTTCGGGGCCTACCACTTCTATTCATCCCCACATTTGGCACCGTTATTTTGAAATCCCGGGACGGGTAACTGCTTGCCTTCGACAATATTTGGTCACTTGACCCCGCGCGGTCAGAGCGAGCTTGGACTCGGTGCCGTCTCCAAGGCCGCTCCAGCGGATGCAGTGGCCGCCGTTTTTGCGGCGGGAGCCCTGGACGCTTGATCTGCGTCGATTTTGCCCCGCCGATTGGGGAGTTGACAGTTGAATGGCAACGAATCTGCGGTCTCTACTTTGTTTTCAAAAGGAGAAATTAAATGCTCGGCTTAGGACTGCTCGGAACCATTATTGTGATTGTGCTGGTTGTTTGGATCGTCCGCAGGGTGTGAAGGATTACGAATTGAGCTGAATATGTACCGTAGTGCACAAACCGATGCCCCTACGGCCGCTTTCCGCGTTTCGCGAAGTGCGGTATGGCTGGCCCTGTTCTTGTGCATTTCCCCGGTACCGTTCAGCCCTTAATCGCCCAGCGCACCATCTCCGCCAACTGCGGCGGTTTGCCTTGCATCAGGATGGCGACGCGGAAGATGCGGGAAGCAGCCCAGACGGTGCCGGCGGCGAAGGTCAGGATGCCCAGCAGTCCCACCCACGGTTGCCACGCCGGAACGCCGTTGGGCATGGCCTGGCGCAACAGCATCAGGATCGGCGTAAACGGTGGAACCAGCGACATCACCGTGGCCAGCATCCCGTTGGGCTCCCGCAGCACGGTCACCAGCATGAACATCGGAATGATGCAGGGCATCAGCAGGACGACGGCCAGGTTCTGCGCGTCCTGCGGCGTGCTGCAGCACGCTCCCAGCGCCGCGGCGAGGGCGCACAGCATCACCACTTCGGTCAACAGGTACACATAGAACCAGGGGATGATGGTGAGTGGCAACAGGCCTGCGACTCCCAGCGCGTTTACCGCGACCATGCCGGCAATCACATATAACAGGGAACTGGTCACCGAAACCCCAGCCGAACCCAGCACCTTGCCGGTCATGAGTTCGAACGGGCTGGCCGCGCCCAGCAGCGTCTCCACAATGCGCTGGCTCTTGTCCTGCGTGACGTTTTGCAGCATGGGCGCCGAGCCCACTATCACGATCATGGCGAGAATGAGGGCCACCGTCACGGGCACGAGGACTTCCAGTTCGCTGCGTTTGCGCGCTTCCCGCACTTCGCCCGTTTTTTCGTCGTGCTCCACCAGGCTGAGCCCATCGATCCGAACCGAAGCCGCCAGGCCCTTGTTGCGGTTGATGTCGATGCCGAGCTGCGCCAGGCGCGCCAGGCGTACGCCGTCGCCGACGGGGCCGTTGAGCCACATGCGCATCTCGTCAATGCCGCCGGCGTTGGTGTAATAAGAGACGCCCGTGTCGGGGTCGGTCTTTTTGCCTGTCCCCAAGTCGAAATCGGCGGCATCGTCGGCGGGTTTGGGCGAGCGCAGCGCGTCCTTCCCGATTTCGAGAAATGCCACCAGGCGCTTGCGGCGGACGCGGTCGGAGAGCGCGAGCAACTGATCCTGATGACCGGAGGCGGCGTCGGCGGCCGGAGCGATCACCTCGAAAACGTAGCGGGGCGCGATCTGCCGGTGCGTCTTCCTGTCGAAGATCTCCCGTTCGTTTTTCTCTCGCGCGGCGCTCACCAGGGCCTCGGCCACCACGCCCGTGTGGTCGACGATGGCAACGTGGCGGTCCTTCAAGTCCGGTTTACCCTTGAGAAACGCCATCCCGATGGATCCGCCGCCAAACAGGATGGGGGCGACCACCAGGCCGAAGACAAACGCCTTGGTGCGGACCGTCGCGATATAGTC
>Ga0116111_1000911_pt1 | contig 22399 bp, 19 predicted proteins | sample June2015DPH_8_10_FD_89720 | JGI IMG/M metagenome (GOLD analysis project Ga0116111, IMG submission 89720) | Peatland microbial communities from SPRUCE experiment site at the Marcell Experimental Forest, Minnesota, USA - June2015DPH_8_100 | ecosystem: Environmental > Terrestrial > Soil > Wetlands... | reverse complement strand
TCAGTACCGGGCCAGTGAGCCGCCTTCGCCACTGGTGTTCTTGCGAATATCTACGAATTTCACCTCTACACTCGCAGTTCCACTCACCTCTCCCGGACTCGAGCTTCTCAGTATCAAAGGCAGTTCTGGAGTTGAGCTCCAGGATTTCACCCCTGACTTAAAAAGCCGCCTACGTGCGCTTTACGCCCAGTGATTCCGAGCAACGCTAGCCCCCTTCGTATTACCGCGGCTGCTGGCACGAAGTTAGCCGGGGCTTCTTCTGCGGGTACCGTCATTATCTTCCCCGCCGAAAGGGCTTTACAACCCTAGGGCCTTCATCACCCACGCGGCATGGCTGGATCAGGCTTGCGCCCATTGTCCAATATTCCCCACTGCTGCCTCCCGTAGGAGTCTGGGCCGTGTCTCAGTCCCAGTGAGGCTGATCATCCTCTCAGACCAGCTACTGATCGTCGCCTTGGTGAGCCGTTACCTCACCAACAAGCTAATCAGACGCGGGCCGATCCTTTGGCGATAAATCTTTCTCCTTACGGACGTATCCGGTATTAGCCCAAGTTTCCCTGGGTTGTTCCGAACCAAAGGGCACGTTCCCACGTGTTACTCTCCCGTCTGCCGCTCCCCTTGCGGGGCGCTCGACTTGCATGTGTTAGGCCTGCCGCCAGCGTTCGCTCTGAGCCAGGATCAAACTCTCAAGTTGAAGAGATTTGATCTCGGCTGATCACAACGTTTGACGAGGTCCCACTTTGTTTCTTGCGAAACCGAAGTCCCGCAAGACCCATAGTGTTGACCTGAAACGTCGACCGCCGAAGTCTCTTCCATGGCCGCTCTCTTGCGGAAAAAGCCCGAGCCTTTCGACCCAAACCTTCTCCGTTCGAGGAAGCGGCCCGCAAGGACTCCGCCGTCCACGTTTCTCTTTCTTCCGATTCACCTGTCAAACACCCCGGAACCTTGCGGCTCCGTCTCCGGCAAACGCCAGAGCCGCCGAAACCCCGCGCATCCGTCATGGCCACAAGATCATGGCCGGATGCTCGTTCACCGTAAACAGTGAGGGGCTTCGCAGACGCGCCATCGCGCCGAAGCGGGCGGCGCGTCGTGAGGTCTATATAGGCTTCCGGTCCCGGCATTGTCAACGGCCGCGCCGCCAAAATGAGCGCTGTGAATTCGTCGATGAAGCGGCAATTTTTACCGGTTCGGAGGCCGCGAGACAATCGCGCGGCACGACGCAGCGGTCGGCCTGGATTGGGCTTTTTACGCACCTTGCGCCGCACTGCGGCCACATTCCTCCGCCGTTCTTTGCACAATCGTGTCGGGGACGCCGCAATGCGGGGAAGCGCCAGCGTCAGCTAACTTTTCAGCCTCGACGGTCCGGTCGGTTGATCGGGCCGCCGCGGGGATCGTTCTGCGCCTTCAGTCAAGGCGTCAATCAAGACTTGTCCGGGTGCCGGACTTGGTTACGAATTCGGAAAGTCGCGGGATGCGACGGACCGAGTGCGATCGCGACTGCGGGGGATGGTGGTCTTGGACCAAGCTAGACTACGCGGCGCAAGACGCAGGTTGGAGGCCGAGCCCATTCATCTCGGCAACGAGCCGCCGCTTTCGGTGGAGGGCGGCACCGGCGTTCTCGTCGACCGCCGCCGGTTCTCGCTGCAGTGGTTCAGTGGCACCATCCTGACCGGACTGTGCGGCGCGGCCCTCATGGGCGGCGCCGTTTTTGCTTCGCTCGACGGTGAGACCAATTTCGCCTCGGCGCCGGAACGCCTTGAGACGGCGTTGCGCGGTGCGGTCGCCAGCATCGGCGGCCGCCTGAGCGGCGTTCGCAAGACCGATCGGCTGCCCGCCATCACCGAACCGAGCGTCGCCCGCCAGATCCTGCGCATGCCCGTCACCACACGGCTGCGCGATCGCGAGCTGGTGCGCACGCGCCCCTTTGTCCGCGTCTCCGGCAATCTTGCGCTGTCGGTTTCGGAACTCTCCGCCAACATTCCCCCGTTCAATCCGCAAAAGCTCCTGACCGAGGGCGTGGCGAGCGCCGACGAGGCGCCGGCGGCGGAACCGGACGCCGAGGTCTCCTTTGTCACCTGCGATTTCGTGCCGGCCGCCGCCAAAGGCAGGGTGACGCCGGCGGTCTGCGACATCAATTCGCTGTTGCCGAAAGTAAAGTCGTCGACGCTGTTGCCGCTCGACGAGGTCGTCGCCCGCGTGCGCGATGTCGCGACGACCGCCGCGAATTCATCCTTGCTCGCCAGTGCCGACGCGCCGCCGGCAAGCCTCAAGCTCAGTTATGCCGCCGAGGGCGACACCGATCCCTATATCGGCTTCGAGGCGCGCGTGGTGCCGGAGAACATTACGCTTTTGCCCAAAACGACGCTTGGCGCCAGCGACTGGAGCGAACGCGCCGTGGTGGCGAAGAAGGGTGAGACCGTCGGATCGATTCTGCGCGAACTGGGTGCCGCAGCCGACGAAATCAAGCGGATCATTGCGGTGCTCGGACCGCCGGCTCGCGAGGGCGGATTAAAAGAGGGGCAGAAGCTGCGCATTCTCACCGCCCCCGCTGGGCTTGGCCACATGCAGCCGCTGCGCGTCATCATCGCCGGTGACAGCGGGATCGAGGCAGCCGCGGCCCTCTCCGACCGGGGCACTTACGTCCCGGTCGATATCCGCAACGTCGACGTTGCCGGCGCGGGCGATGACGACAGCGGCGACGATGACGGCAGCGGCGTGCGGCTCTATCAGAGCCTCTACGAGACGGCGCTACGCAATAACGTTCCGAACTCCGTGATCGAGGAGATGGTCCGCATTTATTCGTACGATGTCGACTTCCAGCGCAAGGTGCAGCCGGGCGATTCGCTCGACCTGCTCTACGCCGACGATGAAAACGGCGATGGCCGGAACGAGGTGCGCTACGTTTCGCTGACGGTCGGCGGCGAGACCAAGAAGTACTACCGCTATCAGACCACCGACGACGGCGCCTACGACTATTATGACGAGACCGGAAAGAGCGCGAAAAAGTTCCTGGTACGCAAACCGGTTCCCATCGGCATCATGCGGTCCGGGTTCGGCGAACGCAATCACCCGCTGCTTCACTATATGAAGGTCCATACCGGCGTCGATTGGGCCGCGCCCTTCGGCACCCCGATCTTCGCCGCGGGCAACGGCGCGATCGACGAGATCGGACTCAAAGGCGGCTACGGCAAATACGTACGCGTCCGCCATGCCAACGGCTACGAGACCGCCTACGGCCACATGACCGCTTTCGCGCGCGGCCTCAATGTCGGCAGCCGGGTGCGGCAGGGTCAGGTCATCGGTTTCGTCGGCTCGACCGGCCTTTCGACCGGCGCACACGTGCATTTCGAGATTTTGATCAACGACCGCTTCGTCAATCCGATGACGGTCAAGCTACCGCGCGGGCGCGTGCTTGAGGGCCTATCGCTGGCGCTGTTCGAGAAGAACCGCGAGCAGCTCGAGTCGATGATGGCGCACGCGCCGGGACGCGTCGCCCAAATTCGCTAGAAACACTCGCTGTCGTCAGCGGTCCGGCCACTTCGGGCCGAACCTGCTGACTGACAATGACGGCAAGCGCGGTTACGCCGCCGCCGCCACCACTTCGCCGTTGAACTTGAGCCCCTGCTTGCCGGCGCTGATCACCACCGTCTCGCCGTCCTTGATGCGGCCGGAGAGGATCATTTCCGCCAACGGGTCCTGCACCGATTTTTGGATCACGCGCTTGAGCGGACGCGCGCCGTAGGCGGGGTCCCAGCCCTTCTCGGCCAGCCAATCCCGCGCGCTCGGCTCGAGCTTGACCGTGATCTTGCGATCCTCGAGCAGCCGGGCCAGACGCACCATCTGGATATCGACGATGCGCGCCATGTCCGACTTCTGCAGCCGGTGGAACAAGATGATCTCGTCCACCCGGTTGAGGAATTCGGGCCGGAAGCTCGCGCGCACGATCGCCATCACCTGATCGCGGACCGCTTCCGTGTCGTCGCCTTCCGGCTGATTGACCAGAATCTCGGCGCCGAGATTCGACGTCATCACGATCAAGGTATTGCGGAAATCGACGGTATGGCCCTGGCCGTCGGTGAGGCGGCCGTCGTCGAGCACCTGCAACAGAACATTGAACACATCCGGGTGCGCTTTCTCGATCTCGTCGAACAGCACCACTTGATAAGGCCGCCGCCGCACGGCTTCGGTGAGCGCGCCGCCTTCCTCGTAGCCGACATAGCCGGGCGGCGCCCCGATCAGGCGCGCGACCGAGTGCTTCTCCATGTATTCCGACATGTCGATGCGGAGGAGCGCGCTTTCGTCGTCGAACAGGAATTCGGCGAGCGCCTTGGTCAGCTCGGTCTTGCCGACGCCGGTCGGGCCTAAGAACATGAACGAGCCGATCGGGCGGTTCGGGTCCTGCAAGCCGGCGCGCGCGCGTCGCACCGCCGTCGACACCGCCTTGACCGCCTCGGCCTGGCCGATGACGCGCTTGCCGATCTGCTCCTCCATGCGCAGGAGCTTTTCCTTTTCGCCTTCCAGCATGCGGTCGACCGGAATGCCGGTCCAGCGCGACACCACCTGGGCAATATGGTTGGCGGTGACCGCCTCCTCGACCATCGCGCCCCTGCCCTCGCCGGCTTCCATCGCCTTGAGCTTTTTCTCGATCTCCGGAATGCGGCCGTAGGAAATCTCGCCGGCGCGCTGGTACTCGCCGCGGCGCTGCGCGTTGGCGAGCTCGACGCGCAACTGGTCGAGCTCGTTCTTGAGCTTCTGCGCGCCGCTGAGCTTTTCCTTTTCGGACTTCCAGCGCGCGGTCAGGTCGGCCGACTTTTTCTCCAGCTCCTTCAGCTCGACTTCGAGCCGCTTGAGGCGTTCCTTGGAGCCCGGATCGCTCTCCTTCTTCAACGCCTCCTGCTCGATCTTGAGCCTGATGATCTCGCGATCGATCGAGTCGAGCTCTTCGGGCTTGGAATCGACCTGCATCTTCAGCCGCGCCGCAGCCTCGTCGACGAGGTCGATGGCCTTGTCGGGCAGGAAGCGGTCGGTGATGTAGCGGTGCGACAGCGTCGCCGCGGCGACCAGCGCACCGTCGGTGATGCGGACGCCGTGATGCGCCTCATATTTGTCCTTGAGCCCGCGCAGGATCGAAATGGTGTCCTCGACGCTCGGCTCGTCGACAAAGATCGGCTGGAAGCGGCGCGCCAGCGCGGCGTCCTTCTCGACGTGCTTCTTGTATTCGTCGAGCGTGGTGGCGCCGATGCAATGCAGTTCGCCGCGCGCCAGCGCCGGCTTGAGCAGGTTGGAGGCGTCCATGGCGCCGTCAGCCTTGCCGGCGCCGATCAGCGTATGCATCTCGTCGATGAACAGGATGTAGGCGCCGGCCGCGGACGTCACCTCCTGCAGCACGGCCTTGAGCCGTTCCTCGAATTCGCCGCGATATTTGGCGCCGGCGATCAGCGCGCCCAGGTCGAGCGCGAGCAGCTTCTTGTCCTGCAGGCTTTCCGGCACGTCGCCATTGACGATGCGCAACGCCAGGCCCTCGACGATCGCGGTCTTGCCGACGCCGGGCTCGCCGATCAGCACCGGATTGTTCTTGGTTCGACGCGACAGGACCTGGATGGTGCGGCGGATTTCCTCGTCGCGTCCGATCACCGGGTCGAGCTTGCCGTCGCGGGCGGCCTGGGTGAGATCGCGCGCGTATTTCTTCAACGCCTCGTAAGCGTTTTCGGCCGAAGCGGAGTCGGCGGTGCGGCCCTTACGCAGCGCCTCGATGGCGGCGTTGAGATTCTGCGGCGTCACCCCCGCAAGGCTGAGGATCTTGCCGGCCTCGTTGCCCTTCTCGAGCGCCAGCGCAAGCAGCAGCCGTTCGACGGTAACGAAACTGTCGCCGGCCTTCTCGCCTGCCTTCTCGGCGGCATCGAAGACCCGCGCCAAGGCGGGATCGAGATAAATTTGTCCGGCGCCGCCGCCGGAGATTTTCGGCCGTTTGGCGAGCGCCGCCTCGACGGCGGACAAAGCCTGGCGCGAATTGCCGCCGGAGCGGTCGATGAGCCCGGCGGCGAGCCCCTCGGGATCGTCGAGCAGCACCTTGAGCAGGTGCTCCGGGGCAAATTGTTGGTGTCCCTCGCGCAACGCGAGCGATTGGGCGGATTGGATGAAACCGCGGCTGCGGTCGGTGTATTTGTCGAAATTCATGTCCTTCCCTCGGCCTATTCCGAACGCCCTTGCGGCGCGAACGAAACACCGTCATTGGGTATCCATGGTCGCGCGGCGCTGTCCTCCCGGACCAATTGCATCCGTCGACAGCACCGAAACCAGCGGACCCCACGCGGCGATCCACCGCATTGAATATGGGGGCTGCACCGGCCGGTGGAAGAGCCGATCCAACCAGCAGCGGCAAAATCCCCGGCGGAAGATTTCGTTATCGGGCGGGATCGATCGGAAATGGCCAGCATTGAAGGAATCTACCGCTACCCGGTAAAGGGCCTCACCCCCGAGCCGCTCGAACGGACATCGCTGGCGCCGGGCCAGACCGTGCCCGGTGACCGGCTGTACGCCATCGAGAACGGCCCGTCCGGATTCGACCCCGCCTCTCCCGCCCATTTGCCCAAGCAGCGATTTCTCATGCTGATGCGCAACGAGCGGCTCGCCACGCTGCGCACCGCGTTCGACCACGCCAATCACATCCTCACAGTCACACACAAGGGGAGCCTGGTCGCGCACGGCGACCTCAGGAACAACGAAGGTCGCGCCGCAATCGAGGACTATTTCGCCGCATTCTGCGCCGACGAACTGCGCGGGCCGCCGAAAATTCTGCATGCGCCGGGCCACAGTTTCTCCGACGTCGCCCGCAAGGTGGTCTCGATCATCAACCTCAATTCGGTCGCCGCGCTGGAGAATGTAGTCGGCACCCCGGTGCACCCGCTGCGCTTTCGCGCCAACGTCTTTGTGCAAGGCTGGCCAGCCTGGAGCGAACTCGACCTCACAGGCAAAACCCTTGCGATCGGCCCCGCCCGGCTCAAGGTCGTAAAGCGCATCGTGCGTTGCGCCGCGACCAATGTCGATCCAGAGACCGGCATCCGCGATCTAAATCTGCCGCAGGCCATCATGCACAGCTACGGTCACTCCGATTGCGGCATGTATGCCGAAGTGCTGAGCGCAGGCGAGATCGCGGTCGGCGATGCGATTGCAATCGCGTAAGCAGCGCCGCTCAATTCACGCCGTGGCCGCGCGCCGCCTCGATCCGCTCCTTCAATGCGGCGATCCCGACGGCACCGAGAACCACGTTGTCACCGACGACATAGCCGGGGGTGCCGTTGATGCCCATGGCGCCGGCGAGCTTCACGTCCTCGCTGAGCGTGGCGCCGACCTCCTCGCTGGCAGCATCCTGCTCAAGCCGAGCCATGTCGAGGCCTTGATCCTTGGCTGCGGCCAGCGCCTTCTCCTTGCTCGCCGGCCCGCCGCCGCCGAGCAATTCCTGATGGAAAGCGAGATATTTTTGCCCCTCGGGATCCTGCATGCGGACCGCGACCGCGATGCGCGCCGCCTCCGCCGAGCCGACCCCCAGGATCGGCAGCTCCTTGAGCACGACCTTCAAATTTGGATCGTCCTTGATCAGCGTCAGCATGTCGGGCAAGGCCCGTTTGCAGAAGCCGCAGCTATAGTCGAAGAACTCAACGAGCGTGACATCGCCGTGCGGGTTGCCCAGCGTGACCTGATGCGGCGAGGAGAACAGCAGCGCCGCATTGCTGGCGATCGCCTCGCTGTGATCGACGGCGGCTTTGGCAGCACCGGGCGCCGGGCTGTTGCTCCCGCTCGCATTCGCCGGCGACGGCCGATGCTTGAGGACCCCGACCAGGATTTCGCCGACCGCCTCGGGGTGCTTGATCAAATAGCCTTTGACGATTTCGCCGAGCTCGTCCGGATGCGTCGCCAGATAATCCTTGACGATCGCATCGATCTCCTGGCGCACATCTTGCGCTTGGCTCGCCGGCGCGCCGAGCAACACCAACGCAGCGACGATCGCGCCACACATCGGGACTGCGTGTTTCATTTGCTCTCTCCTTCGCTCGCCATCGTCTGTTGCCGCAACAACGCGCCTAGCGGCGGAAGAAGCCGCCGCGACCGCCGAATGGACCGCGGAAAACCGGGCGAGGCGGCGGCGCTATACCTGCACCGGGCCGTCTCGGGCCACCGCGGGATGGCGGTCCCAACGTACCGCGGTGCTCCTTGTGGCCGCGGGTCCGGGGCGGCGGAGCGCTCGGCACGCACTTGCCGCGACGGCTCAGGATTTCTCCTGCCGGGCAGCCGGCTGGTGGCGGGACCACCACGCAGTCGCCCGCAGGATTGAGCACCTCGCCCGGGGCGCAACCCATCGCCGGCGGCACCGGCGCGCACGCGCCGGAGAGATCGCGGAACTCGCCCGGACGACAGGGCGGCGCGCCGGCATTGCAGAATTTGCCGTCGCGGCTCACGTAGCGGCTGTTGCAACAGCTGCCGTCCGGCATTTTCGTATAGCCGGCCGCACAGATTGGAGCCGGACAGCTCGTGCGGTTCGTCGCATCGACCGGGCCCGAACAGCAAACGCCGTTCGTCGTCACGTTTGCGGGCGGACAACACTTGCCGCTGGCGGTGGGAATTTGACCCGCCCCGCAGAGGCATAGCGGCCCGCTTGGAATGAGAATGGGCGGCGGCTTGCATTGGCTTTTGTTTGGTCCGCCCGGTATTTGTCCGCTGGGACAACACGCGCCGGTCGAAGTCACCTGGCTGGCAAGGCAACACGCGCTGCCGATCGGCAGGTAGCCGTTCGGGCAGTTCGATGTCGGCGGTTTTGTTGAGGGCGGCTGGCACTGACCGTTGACGACCTGACCGCTGCAACATGCTTGGCTGCCGTTCGCCCCCGTATACACCTGGCTGCTGTTGCAGCAGAAGTTGCTCGGTCCGATCGCCGTTTGCCCGGAGGGACAACTTGAGTTCGAGCACACGGCGTTCGCCACGAGTGAACCGACCGTACAGCATTTGCCGTTAATCTGGATGTTGGGGCTCGCGCATTGTCCGCAGGCGCCGGTCATGACGTTACGCGTCTGATTGGACGGACAGCTTGGCGGAGTGGTTCCCCCGCCCGGCGGCGTTCCCGGCGTCCCCGGCGGCGTGCCCGGGGTTCCGGGCGTTCCCGGTGTGCCTGGCGGATTGCCGGCACGGCGTCCGGGAGGTCCGCCGGGCGTCGTCGGAAAGATCTGGATTTGCGGCGGCGGCAGCGACGAGCACGCGCGCGCAATGGCGATATCGCCCATGTGGCCGCGCGCCGCTTCGTCCTGAAATTCATCGACGTAATCGATGAAGTAGCTTTCAAGCGGCGGCTCACTGTTGCGCTTGATGCGCCATGTGCCGTTGCCTTGCAGGCCGCTGACGTGCACCGGGCCCGATTTGCTCAGCCGTGCGGCGAGTGCCGCATCCGGCGAATTGCGCAAGTCTTCGCCGGTTGCCCACATGAAGCCGCCGCACGACGCGTGAATGATCTCTCCGTTACGGTCGTAGGTGTAGCCGATGGCGACGCCGCCATTGCCGTTGCGCAGGTCAAGCGGGAATCCGATCGCGTATTCGTCGGGCGCTTCCTGCCAGATGCGCCGGCCGTCCGGCGTCGTCCCGACCACCGCATAACGCAGCACACGGCCGATGGCCGGAACGGCCGAAGCCTCGAAATCGAATGCCCCGGTCGGCGCCGGCCGCTCGGCAAGAAACATCCGGCCCTGCTCGTCGAACGTGATCTTGGAGATTTCCGTTGGGCCGGCAGCGGGGGGCGCCGCGAGTTCGATCACGGCATCGCTGTCGAACGAGCCGTCGGCTTTCAAGCCGACCGACCAGACCTGGAGGCTGTCGGCCACCGCGTAGTAGAGGCGGTGCTGGTAAGCGGCGAGCCCGAAGATGCGGCGCTCGGGCGCCGCATAGTTCCAGGTCGCGGGTTGCGTGCTGTCGAATTGGGGGCTGGTGACATCGATCCGCTGCGGCGAATTCCACGGCACCGGCGGCAGTCCTTCGGCCGCGCGCCCGGTAACGCCGTGGTCGTAACGGCCGAGTTCACGCCCGTCCATGCCGAAGCGGTGAATGAAACCGGTCTCGCGGTCGGCAGCGAACAGCGATTTCGAATCCGCATCGAATGCCAGCCCGCCGAGCGCAGCGCCGGAATTGCTCCGGTCGTCGAGCATCACATCGGCAAACAGGCTCACTTTGCCGGTTGTTCCGTCGACCTTCCAGATCGAACCCGGGCCGCCTTTCGGACCCCACAGGCCGCGCATATAGGCCGCGTTGGGCGCGCCGACTTTGACATGTTGCGGCTGTCCGTCCGGCCCGGGCACCACGATCGGAAGCCCATAGGCCGAGGTCGCCGCCGCGTAGATGTTCGGTTGCGTACTGTCATCGAGCGCCACGCCGAATACCTGGCCGACTGACGCCGCGCTGAAGGTGAACGGCTTGGGAACGCCGACAAACTGCGCTGCCGGGAGCCCGCCCATATGCTGGAGATCGATAACGCGCAGCGAAGGTCCGTTCACATCAATGAAAGTTTTTTCGCCGGGATCGGCGCTGGGCGCAATTTGAATTGGCGGCAATGCGCCGGAAAAGCCGGTGACGGCGGCATTGCCGAGCGCGACCAGGGCACTCGGCGGCTGCTGGGCATTCAGTTGAGCGGGAAAGACAGCAAGAAGTGCGAAGCTACAGCTCGCGGCGAGCGAAAATTGAATTCTGCGCCAAGATCGGCGGCAATTCCGGAGATGGTTGTCGCGCCCCGGTTCCATCGTGCACCTACTGGGTCGTCTGCAGCGGGGTGCAGGTCCCGTTCGCCGGATCGGGAACCTTTCCGGCCGGGCAGCACTGCCCGCAGAAGGTCACCTGATTGGGATCGCAACAAGTGCCGTCCGGCGTCATCACCTCGCTTGAACTCGTGCATGGCTTCACGCACTTGCCGCCGAAATTGATTTGCCCCTTCGGACAAGGCTGGCCCGTCAGCGGCAGCGGACATGGATTGTCGATCGTCGCGCCATATCCCGCCATTGTTGGCAGACCGGTGTTCTGGCAGACACAGACATATTGCCCGGCGCCCGAATTCGAAGCGAGCTTCGAACCCTGCGGACATGTGCAAACGAAGACCTGGCACGCTGGATCGCTAACGATATTCGACCACTCCGCGTAGCCACTATTCGTAATCCAGTTACCGGTCATCGGCGCCGGGCAGATGCAGGATTCGACAGTGATCGTGCCCGACGCGCTGGCTCCCTCCACCACGCTGACAATGGTGCCGTTGCCGCTCGTCGTCTGCGTCACCGGCGGGGCGTCATCGCCGGGCGGACATTTGATGATGGCGTTGCCGGCCAAATTCGGATTGCATGCTCCGGTCTGATTGCTGCATGGATTTTGGGTGCAGTTCGTCGGCACATTGTCGATCGTGCCGGTGCAGGAGCCGAACAGGCCGGGATCAATTTGATGGGCGAGATTTTGCAGATCGCAGAGCGCATCGACCACACACGAGCCAATATCACCGCCAACCTGGGTTATGTTGTTCGATAAACCGCAGGCGCATTCAACGACGGCCAAGGCGTCACCCGCGCTGCTCAGCACGCTCAGCACCGAAGACAAGAAGCTCGCATCAATTCCGAGATTGTTGAGCTGGGTGACCAGACTGTTGCCGTCGCCCTGGATGTTGGTCAGCTGGTTCTGCGCGTTCTGTACCTGTTGGCAGAATTGCTGGCTTTGCGAGATGCCGGCCATCACCCCAGCCGCGGTGCCGACCGGCGCCCAAAGCGCCGGATCGGAGCTCACGCCGGCGCAGTTACTCGATGAGATGGTGTTGAGCGTGTTTTGCAGCGCGTTCCAGATATCGTTGATGCTGCAGCTGCCGTCTGCGCGGGCGCCGGAAAACGGCAATAGCGTTGCCGCCGCCGCAAGAAGCGTGACGCCCACACGCAGTGCAACGCGCCGCCCTGTCGCCATGGGACAGCCGTGAGATTGCAGGGCCCGGCCGGAGCGCCAGTTCCCGCTTGGAACGGTACACCCAAGCCTCATCTACGCACAATGTGGGCGATCGGATCACGTCCGCGGTGCACTCGATCCCCGCGGGCGATAGGCCAGGCTGCCGCAAAGCTAGTCGCCGGCCTTTGCTAGCCGAAAATCCGGTCGCCCTGCAGGTCGATGATCTGCCGCGCTTTGCTCAGCGCGAAGTTCGCTGCATCGTCGTAGGAGGTGAAAGCGTCGGCGCGGACGAAGCGGTGTTCCTTGCGAACGCCGCCGATCTCCCGCTCGATGGTCCCCGCCGTCTGATATTGGCCTTCGCTCTTGTAGGGCGCGGCGCGGATGATGAAGCCTTTGTATTCGACCGGCTCCGGGACTTTTTCAACGTTGGCGGGAGCAAGCCGGCCGAACAGTGCGCTGAGAAACGACATCACGGCCTCCGGGCTTTTCTTGAGTTAACGCGGAACTTACTCCCGCAGCATGATCCCGAAAAGTGTCGCGGCACCCGCGGCCACTTCCTCGCAATTCGCTCGCACTCTGCTCACAATCCGTTAAGCTTGTTTCCCTCGCCGCGCCGACGCGTGTGCCATTGACCGGAGTTTGTCATGCCGAAAGCCTATTGGGTGGTCTGCTATCGCTCGATTTCCGATCCGCAAAAACTTGCGGCCTATGCCAAGCTCGCGCCGGCGGCGACCGCTCCGTTCGGCGCCCGCTATCTGGCCCGCGGGACCGCCGCAGCCGCCTACGAGGCCGGGCTAACGCAGCGCATCGTGATCACCGAATTTCCCAGCGCCCAGCAGGCCATCGCCGCCTATGAGAGTCCGGCTTACCAGGCCGCCCTGCAAGCGCTCGGCGACGGCGCCGAGCGCGACGTGCGCATTATCGAGGGATTGGAGTAGCGGTAGCGAGGTAACCCGGGGCCGATTGCAAAACGCGCCAAACATCGCTATATACGCGCCATTCGCGATTTAGCCGCCTTGACGTCTCGCCCTGAGAGCATGATCCAAGAAAATCATGCGGCGTAGAGGGCCTTTCCCAAGCAACGCAAAATCCGGATTGAAGACCGTGCGAATGGTTCGCACGGCCACAAAACGCATTATGCGTTTCAAATGGAGGCCATCATGGCTCAAGGTACCGTAAAGTTTTTCAACGCCCAGAAGGGTTTCGGCTTCATCGTCCAGGACGCGGGCGGCCCGGATGTGTTCGTTCACATCTCCGCCGTCGAGCGCGCTGGCATGTCGAACCTCAATGAGGGCCAGAAGCTCTCGTTCGACATCGAACCGGACCGCCGCAGCGGCAAGTCGGCGGCGACCAATCTGCAGGCGATCTAACTCGCTACTTAAGCGCCGGCGCCACATTGGCGCCGGCGTTCTCGGTTTCCTTCCGGCGCCACAGCATGATCCCGACAGGTGGGCGCCGGTTTCGGATCAGATCATGCTCAAGCAAGAACGAGAGCCCTGCTCCGAGCCTGTTCGGCCGGCAAGCTCTCAGGAGAACAACCATGCCGAGAAAACCGGGACTGAATTCCGAATTCGTGATGTTCGACGTGCTCTATGAAGACGGCAGCCAGCGCTCGAACCGCAAAGTTCCGCGCGCGCTGATCGGCGGCATCGACGGCGATAAGCCGGCGCACGAATTTCTGATCGAGCAGGACCGCGACATCGCCGAAAAATCCGGCCGGCCGCCGCTCGTGATCAAGAGCATCAGCCGCTCCGACGCGAAGAAGAAGGCGTGGGCATAGTTCTGACGGGCGCGCCGCGCCCTGCCGATCCTCCGCGTCATGCGGGTGGGTCTCCGCGCAGTTCACGTCCGAGATGAATTCACCACCCTTCGGTCAGTTCCGGTCGATATCCGCCCAACACGCTGCTCCCCGTCATCGCGATCGGCTGCTGCGCGAGGCGTTTCTGATCGACGACGGCGGCGGCGCCGACCTACTGGAGAGGGAGTGCTGACAAAAGTCGCGCGCTAAACTGCGGCCGCACCGGAAAGCCAAGCTCACCGTTCCGCAATATCGGCCGGCCACTGTCTCGTCGCCGCCTCGGCGCCTGCCTCAAGCGCGACGGTTTCCAAGAGATGGCCGATCGTGGTGAGACCGGCGTCGCGCGCGCGCTTCGCCAATTTGAGCGCGGCAATCCCGATGTCTTCCGCTGTCTTGGCGCTGTCGATAGGCACCGGCCTGCGGGTGGCCTCGTCCGCAGGGCCTTCGGCGGAAGGTCGGCTGTAATCAGCGCGACTCATCGCATCCTTCGTGCTGGCGGCACCGGCAAATCAAATTCGGTCGGCGCACTTGTCTCATACTGATTGATTATCAATGATTGTCAATGCAACCGGATTACAACTTAAATAATACAAAGAAAATCAATGACTTGCATTTAGCTGCCATTTCACTTAGCCACTAGTTCCCTTTTGACGCGATACAACGGCGCATGGCCAAACGCCCGCGAGCCCGCCTGCTGAAGGCGCGATTTCCCCGCCTGCGGCAGCTCAGGCAAGAACAGTTGGGATGGGAAATCGTCGACATCCTCAGCCGTCTGCCAGGCAGTAAGCCGAGCATTTCGTCGATCTATCGGCTGGAGCAGGGCGAAGCCATCCGCATGTCCAGCGCGCGGCGGGTTTTCGACGTCGTCAATGACGCCCTCGAGAAGAAACTCGACGCCAGCAAGGAACTCGAAGCGAGCTGGTAGGCGCGCGCCGGCGCCGAGCCGCGGTGGAGAAACCCATGCCCAACATCCAGATGCTAAACCCCGACACCCTCGGCAAGCCGCTCGCGGCTTATTCGAACATCGCGCGCGTCAAGGCGTCGGAGTTTCTGTTCATCGCCGGCCAAGTCGGCAACGACAGGGACGGCAAGACGCCTGCCGATTTCGAAGGACAATGCGCGCAAGTGTTTGCCAATATCGGCGCGGCGCTCGCCTCGCAGGGCGCGAACTTTGGCAATGTCGTCGAGTTCACGAGCTATCTTGTGCATTCCCAGGACATCCCGAAGTTCGCACAATACCGCGCACGCGAGTTCCCGCGCCTGTTCGCCAACGGCGCCTATCCGCCCAACACGCTGCTCGTGATCGATCACCTGGTGCGGGAGGACTTTCTGATCGAAGTGAGCGCGGTCGCGGCGCTGTGAGTCGTTTCCGCCATTTTGGGCGACAAGGCCGCGCGGGTAAGGGGTTACACCGGCGATCCTCCATTCAATTTTCAAACAGCGCGGCTCAGCAAAATCAGTTCGCCGCTCGGTCATGCCAAACCCTGCAATGCTCCATGTTTCCCTTCCCCCTTGTGGGGGAGGGTTAGGAAGGGGGTTGTCTTCGCACAACATAAAACGTTCTCGCGATGCGCTTGCACCCGAGTTTTGCCAAAAGGGCACGAAGTCTTTCGCCTCCAAATTAAAGGGAGGCGAAGCGCCGAAAGGCGCAAGTTCATTGGGTCCGCGCCACACAGAGAAGTGTTGCCACTCGCCTGTGCGCGGGCGCGGAAGCGGGCTTTATCGGAGCCCGCTCGCCTTCCGGCGCTCCACCGCGGCTCTTGTCGCAGCGACCGAACGCTTTGACTCAGCCCAGGCCGTGCTTCACGCCATCGGGAGGGTGCGGGCGTTACCCGCTCCATCGATCGCGCTTAAGCGGAGCACCCCGCGCGCCGGTCGTAATGCCGGCGGGAACGATGCCCGGACCGCCCGGGGCCGGGCTTACAAGCCCCGCCCGCAGGAACCGCACTCGCCCCATCCAACGGCTGTCACCGGTAGACGTCCCTGAAGTGAGCGAGATTCGAAATGAGTGTAACTGTTTTAGGGACACGCTGTCAAGTGGAGTCCTACTTTAAGAGACGAGCGCCTGTGGTCAACATTGCCTGCGAGCAAGAGGCGGGCTCTACGCAAGCCACTTCCGCTTTGGGCGGCGGACATGGCCGGATTTGCTGTTCACTCACCCCTGTCGCGAATTTGACCCGTTTCGGACATTGACCCGTTGTGGGCGCGATATAGGCTTTCACCCGCTCCAATTTTCTCAGGCGTTTCCTGCGCCACAGACTAAATCTTACCAACGCTTTCCCAACCGGCAGCACGGCGAAACGCTAAGTTGTCGGGCCTGTTCATATCTTCGAATCATTCTGGAGCTCTGTGGCGGTTAGCCTAAGATGGTCGCGCAATGGACAGGCGCGACTTTTTCAAACTCCCGTTATATGGAGCGTTCGCAGTGGCAGGCATTGCGCCTGCGCGCGCAGCCCTTATCCCACCGTTTTTCACTTACTGCGTAGTTGCCATTGGTGGACAAGTTAGCAAAATCCGCGGTGGGGGAGCGGTCAATTCAAGATGGGTGGCGACAGGCACCGGTTTCTTTTAGGGCCGACTCTCCAAGCCGGCCCCCGAGTTAGCAAAGAGAGAGTATGATGTTTATTTGATCACGGCGAAGCATGTTCTAGACGAGTGGAGAGCGCAGCAGGTAGCAGGGGCCGCCAAGGGGCTGCTGCTCAGTGAACTGATGGTTCGGGTAAATCCGATTGATGTAACGTCCCGTGCGACTGACGGAACTCAGCTCATCGCCATCATGGATTTAAGATCAACAAAGGCCGCGGGAGAGATGTCTATTGAGGATTAGTCAGTTCCAGCTCGATCATGCGCCGTCGCTCTTGCAAGGCATTCACCTTCCCTTCCGCAGGAGCGATGACCTTATCCGCGAGCGTTAGGAGCAACGGCTCAAGGCCCTCGTATCGGTAAACCGGAAGCACCCAGTCGTACTTCCCATAGTAGTCCTTGAACATCGCATAGGGCCGGGAGGAACCTTCGAGCAGCGGTTGAACGGGCACGGCAAGGTTAGGAACGATAGCTTCCAACTCCTTGGGGATGCTGCTCGGGTCAGTCACGTCAGCGATGATGAATCGGGCCATACCAGCCAGCAGTGAGACGGTCTCAGTAATGTCCCGCGTTGCCGGAACGGCGAAGTCGAACAGGATCGGTAGGTAGTTAAGCTTCCGCAGCGCCTCACGTAGCGCGTCGAGGACTACCTTGCGCTCATCTGTGAAGCGACCCAGAATCAGTACCACTTTGGAGGTAATGGTGTCGATTACGCCGCGGAGTTTCTCGTTGTAGAGCAGGAGATAGATGAACTGCGCGACCTCAATGTTATCGACGGTAATCTTGGGCTCGCCCTGACGTGTGATGATCAAGTTGTGCTGCTTGGCATTCTCCAGTTTGAGACCCCACGCCGATACGCCGTAGATGCTGCAGCCAGTGAGATCAGCGCCCCTGAGGTCCGCCCCGGTGAGGTTCGCCCCGTCGAGGGACGCTCCGCTGAGGTCCGCCTCGGTGAGGTTCGCCCCGGTGAGGTTTGCCAAGCTGAGATTTGCTCCGCTTAGCTTCGCCTCGCTCAGGAACGCCCCACTGAGGTTCGCCCCCCGGAGGAACGCCCCGCCGAGCTTCGCCTTGTAGAGGCTCGTACCGGGGAGGCGAGCCTCGCTGAGGATCGCCCCACTGAGGTCCGCGTTGTCGAGCCTCGCCCTGCTGAGGTCCGCCTCGATGAGGAATGTCTCGCTTAGGTTCGTATCAAGGAGGGACGCCTCGATGAGGATCGCCCTGCCGAGAAACGCCCCACTGAGGTTCGCGCTGCCGAGGAACGCCCCGTCGAGGTGCGCCCCCTCGAGGAACGCCCCACTGAGGTTCGCCCCGATGAGGATCGCATCATTCAGGTTCGCCCCGTTGAGTTTCATCCCGCTGAGGTCCGCCTCGGCAAAGTCTCCACGAATAACGACGCCTCCACGAATGCGCGACTCGTTACACCACGCGTTCCAGACGGAAACCCCCTGCTTGAGTCGCGCAACTTGCTCCTCGTTGGCCATGGAATACCCTACTTGCCGTGTGCATGAAGTTCGCGGCCGTCTGAGAAGTCTCGTCGCCGCATTCTTGGTCCCTTACGCCGGGTGCGCGCAGCCTATCCCGGTCAGGTACGCACGGGAACCAAGTCGTTTCAGTTGCAGGTGCTTGCTGCGCTGCATGAGTCCGACCAAAGTCCGCATCGTGCCGAAACGACGCGATGGGCCACTTCCGCTATCGGGACACAGCGGACATCGATCAAGTTCGATTTTGAGTAACGCACCCTAGTTATCCAAAATCTCCGCAGCTTCCTCGATCGCGACGGATGCTTGATCCCCGGGTCTAGGGGGACTGAAGGCTTCAATTGTCCAGAAAGCTTCGGAGTTTTCTGGAACGAGAAGGATGTTTTAATTTCCGCAGCGCCTTGGCCTCGATCTGGCGGATGCGCTCGCGCGTCACCGAGAACTGCTGGCCGACCTCTTCCAGCGTGTGGTCGGTATTCATGCCGATGCCGAAGCGCATGCGCAGCACGCGTTCTTCGCGCGGCGTCAGCGAAGCCAAGACCGCGTCGTGGTCTCGCGCAGGTTCGACTGGATGGCTGCGTCGATCGGCAGGATGGCGTTCTTGTCCTCGATGAAATCGCCGAGGTGGGAATCCTCCTCGTCGCCGATCGGGGTTTCCAGCGACAGTGGCTCCTCGGCGATTTTGAGAACCTTGCGCACCCTCTCGAGCGGCATGCCGAGCTTTTCTGCCAATTCCTCCGGCGTCGGCTCGCGGCCGATCGCGTTGAGCAACCGGCGCAACGCGGCGCGATCATGTTGGGGCCTTGCTCCACTTCGCGATCCAGGCTGTGTTCTCCGTTTCAAGGATGCTCTCGCAGTCCTTGACGAAGTCGGACCAGATAGGCGCCGGGCCGGTCTTGCGGTCCTCCAGCCGGCGCGCGGTCGAAAGATACACCGTCGCCAGATAATCGAAGCGCGACGCCTCGACATGCGCCAGCACCGCGCCAGCGATAGTGGTGAGTACGGCGGTGAGCGCGGCGATATCAAAGGAATAGCCGAATAGGTGGGTCGCCTTGCCAGTCACACTGGCAAGCGCGGTGATGAGTGTTGCGGCGAGCGCGAGGCAGAATTCTGTGCGCCGCAGCACCTTGACCATGCCCTGATAGCTGGTGGCACGCGTGCGGTAGAAGTTTATCTGCGCATCGACGCGGCGCGTTTTGTACTCGTCCTGCGGCAGTTTTTTACGCGGCACGGAGCCGGCGCCTGCATTGGTCACGTAATCCGGCAGCAGATCGTCGCCGTCGTCCTCGATCTTCTTGCGCTCGCTAGCGAGCAGCGCGTCGGCGGTAGCAGGCTGATCGTAAGGCGCGGCGTCAGCGGCGTATTTATAGGCCTCGCGCTTGAGCGCCTCCGAAATCGCACGCGCACGCACCCAGGCGGAAACGCGCTCCTTGCCGAGCAGACGCTGCGTGAAGAAGGTCGCGGTGGCGAGGCTAAGCGCGCCGACGATGGCGATCCAGGTGCGCGGATCGTTGACGCCGGACACGGCTGCGCCCGGCGGATTGGTCCACTGGCTGGCGATGGCGGCGAGCAGCGCGCCCAGAACCGAGAAACCGAAGACTGCCCAGCGCGCCCGATCCATGCCCGCTTTCAGCTTGTTTGCAGTTACTGACCAGCCGGCCTGGCGATCGGCGATCATGTCCAATGCGGCCATTGAAGGCCCCCTGCGCTATCGCGGCCAGCCGATGCCGGAATGGCGCGGCCGCGCCGCTTGCCCGCCCCGTAGACGGCCACTAATATTTGCACGTTTAACGTGCGTGGTCTACACTTAGCAAGGCTTGTGGGGGTGCGCGCTCAGATGAATCTATTCGTGAGCTATGCCTTCAACGAGGACAATCGCTGGATCGAAGAGCTGGCGATCCCATTGATCCGAGCGCTGGGCTTCGATGTGTTGAGCGGGCGGCGCATGGAAGGCGACATCATCGTCGAAGCCGTCGATGCGCGCATGCGGGAATGCCGCGGCTGCATCGGTTTTACCACTCGCCGCGACCCGCTTGCGGATGGGAAATTCAGCACACATCAGTGGGTTCTCGACGAGCTCGCCGCGGCGCGGGCGCTGAAGCTGACAGTGGTCGAGGTGCGCGAAGACAGCGTCCAGGTGCAAGGCGCCGCCAATTCCTTCGTGCAGCTGCGCTACGCCCGCGATGCCCGCGACAAGCTGCTGGTGCAGCTGGCCGAGACGCTAGCAAAGTGGCCCACGCGGACCGTACGCGTGCGAATCCAGCCGCCGCAGGCCGCAGTGGACGAATTTCGCAAATTCGTCCTGCGCGGCGGTGTACAATGCCGCTACCAGGTGCAGAGCGGGGGGCGCGTTATCGCCAGCGGTGAAGCGGTGATAGAGCCGATCACCGCCGGCTTTTTTGTCGATCTCGAAGTGCCGCGCGAGGACGTATTGGTGCAGATCGAAATCAAGAAGGATGCCAATAGCGCGTGGAAATCGCTCGGCTCGAGCTTGTTTGCCATCCCCATCGACGTCTACGACATTTGACGGAACGCGCCATGCGCATCGCACAAAGCGAAAAATACGAGGGCAATGACTGGTGGACTTGGTCAGTGTGGATTGAGGGCACGGCGGAGGAGCTGCGCTCCATCGAGCAGGTGACCTATACGCTGCATCCAACCTACTCCAATCCAGTTCGCAAGGTCACCGAACGTCGCAGCAAATTCAAACTGACCGAGTCCGGCTGGGGCACTTTTATCATCTATGCCCGCGTCGACGTGAAGAACGGCAGGCCTCGCAATCTCAAGCATGAACTCGAGCTGTACTATCCGGAAGGTGCGGAAGCCGATTCGGTCGCGATCCGCATCAATGACGACTTGCAGGAGGAACCGGGTCGGCAGATCGAGGCCCTCCATCTAGCGATCAAAGATGCCGCGCCAGATGCCACAATCGAGCGCGAAGCCGCACCGAAGAGGGGTGAATCCGCAGCCCCACTGCTCAACGTTGTGCTCGCGGCGCCGGCGCTGTTCTCAATCGCCAAAGGCATCCAAGGTTGGCTGTCGAAAAATCCGCAGGCAACCGTCGACCTTCTGAAAAAAGGCCAGGTGATAGCGAGCGGGGTGACCGCCAGCAGCGTCCTGAAGACGCTGAATTCGCTGAAGAGCTGACGGCTGCAGGTCGCCGCTCGAAGCGTGCAGCCGCAAACTAGAGATCGCGGTGACAAGCGCGGCGACGACCTCGGCGTGTGACGCGGCGCCTGCGATCATTATCGAGCACCGAGCACAGCTTGGACGACCTACGCCGGATGCAGCCCCGCGGGCAACGTTTCCTAGTTGTCCAAGAAGCGCGGCAGCTTCCGGCTTCGGCTCGGATGGTTCATCCCCGGTCTAGCCCGGGGACTGAAGGCTTCAATTGTCCAGAAAACTGCGCAGTTTTCTGGACCGACTCGGGTGCTTCAGCTTGCGCAGCGCCTTGGCCTCGATCTGGCGGATGCGCTCGCGGGTCACGGAGAACTGCTGGCCGACTTCTTCCAGCGTGTGGTCGGTGTTCATGCCGATGCCGAAGCGCATGCGCAGCACGCGTTCCTCGCGCGGCGTCAGCGAAGCCAAGACCCGCGTCGTAGTCTCGCGCAAGTTCGACTGGATGGCGGCGTCGATCGGCAGGATGGCGTTCTTGTCCTCGATGAAATCGCCGAGGTGGGAATCCTCCTCGTCGCCGATCGGGGTTTCCAGCGACAGCGGCTCCTTGGCGATTTTGAGGACCTTGCGCACTTTCTCGAGCGGCATGCCGAGCTTTTCCGCCAGTTCCTCCGGCGTCGGCTCGCGGCCGATCTCGTTGAGCATCTGGCGCGAGGTGCGCACGATCTTGTTGATGGTCTCGATCATGTGCACGGGAATGCGGATGGTGCGCGCCTGATCGGCGATCGAGCGGGTGATCGCCTGGCGAATCCACCAGGTGGCGTAGGTCGAGAACTTGTAGCCGCGGCGGTACTCGAATTTATCGACCGCCTTCATCAGGCCGATATTGCCTTCCTGGATCAGATCGAGGAATTGCAGGCCGCGGTTGGTGTATTTCTTGGCGATGGAAATGACGAGGCGCAAGTTCGCCTCCACCATCTCCTTCTTCGCCTGGCGCGCCTCGCGCTCGCCCTTCTGCACCATGTGCACGATCTTGCGGAACTCGCCGATCTCGAGCCCGGTCTCCGACGCCAGCGTGTGGATCTGGCCGCGCAATTCCTTGATGCGGTCCTTGTCGCGGGCGACGAAATTCTTCCAGCCCCTGGCGGACAGTTTGGAGACGCGGTTGAGCCAGCGCGGGTCGAGCTCGTTGCCTTGGTAATTCTTGAGGAAATCCTCGCGGCTGACGCCGTGGCTCTCCGACAGCCGCATCAGCCGGCCCTCGTGGCCGACCAGGCGCTTGTTGATATCGTAGAGCTGCTCGACCAGCGCATCGATGCGCGCCTGATTGAGGCGGAGCGACTTGACCTCCTGGATGATCTCTTCCTTGAGCTTCTTGTACTTGCGCTCTTGATGCGGCGTCAGCGAGCCGGTCGAGTGCAGCTTGTTGTGGATGTCCTGCTCTTGCAGGCGGCGCAGCCGCTTGAACGAGTTGGCG
>Ga0116111_1000910_pt1 | contig 22444 bp, 20 predicted proteins | sample June2015DPH_8_10_FD_89720 | JGI IMG/M metagenome (GOLD analysis project Ga0116111, IMG submission 89720) | Peatland microbial communities from SPRUCE experiment site at the Marcell Experimental Forest, Minnesota, USA - June2015DPH_8_100 | ecosystem: Environmental > Terrestrial > Soil > Wetlands... | reverse complement strand
CGGTCGCGACCGACAAATTCGAGGCGGCCGTCGCGGCAGTCGCGGTCTATGGCATTGTCGGCGAAATCGCCGCGGAGCAGGCGAGGGGCCCGGGCTCCTATCGCGTGGCGTTTCTCGATGGGCTCGAGTCGATCGGGCCGAAGGAGATCGAGAGTCGCTTGAAGATCGTCGACTGACGCCCGGCAATGGCGGAAAAATACTACCAGCTCTGCCTCGTCACCGATAGCGCGCTCGCGAAGGGGCGCTCGCTCACCGGTGTTGTGGCGGCGGCGGTGAAGGGTGGCATCACAATGGTACAATTGCGCGAAAAGACCGCGTCGACGCATGCCTTCATCGAACAAGCCAGGGTTTTGCAACGATTGCTGGCGCCGCTGCGCGTGCCGCTGCTGATCAACGATCGGATCGACGTCGCGCTTGCTGCCGGTGCCGACGGCGCGCATGTCGGGCAGCATGACATGCCGGTCGCGCTGGCGCGGCAGTTGCTTGGACCCGCGGCCATTATCGGGCTGTCGATCACCGAACTTGGCGAGGTCCGCGACCCGGACGTGGATCTGGCCGACTACCTCGGCGTCGGTCCGATCTTTGCTCAGGCGACGAAACTTGACGCCACGCCGCCACTCGGCCTCGACGGATTGGCGGAGGTTCGCCGCGCCACCAGCAAGCCGATCGTTGCGATCGGCGGCGTATCGGCCGCGAACGCGGACGCGGTGCGGTCAGCCGGAGCCGATGGCATCGCCGTTGTCAGTGCCATCATGGGCGCCGACGATCCCATGGCAGCGGCCGCGGCGCTTGCCGCGCGCTAGGGACACTAGCCGGTAGGGCGGATTAGCGTAGCGTAATCCGCCTTTCTGTGTTTCGCGGAAGGCGTCGAATGCCTTCCTCAGCAAACGGCCGCCTCGATGGGCGGCGAATTAATTATGATCGCTCTCGACATAGGCGGCGTTGGGTCAAAACCGGATTACGCTGCGCTGATCCGCCCCAAGGGCTGTCGATGCTGCGCGGCGTCGCAGCGCGTGTGCGCGCTCGTGGTCAAATAGAAGCTGCGAGCGAAGTGACCAGAGTCTCGTCGCGCCACGTGACTTCGCTCTCGGAACATGGCGTCGCACCGCGGCGTAATATTAGCATGATAAAATCCGCGCGTCGGTTCGTCTGAAAAACCGGCGTAACAAATCACTCTATTGTGTTCCGAAAATAGCGCGTGCCTTTGACCTAAATCAAAAGTTGTTTGTGCGGCGGTCATAGCCTTTCAATAGTCTGAATTTTTTCACCGGAGAGAAAGCCATGGCGAACGCGTGTTCATCCGCCGCTGGACCGGCACACACATCACTTCCATCGCAAACGCGCCGCACGCTTCTGAAGGGCTTCGCCGCCGCTGGTGCCGCAGTATCTCTGAGCAGCAAGCTTGCCTGGGGTGACGGTGAAATCGGGTACTGGGCAAAAGATCTGCCCAATGAAAAATTGATCGACATGTATTCGACCATCCTGCGCATCAGATGGTTCGAGCGTACTCTGGCCGACAAAATGATCGACGACCGCAGCTTCCGCAATCTGATCCATCTCTACGCCGGTCAGGAAGCAGTCGCTACGGGCGTCTGCGCCGCGCTGAACAATAAGGGGCCTTTCGAGGAGATCGACGTCATCTACGGCACGCATCGTCCGAGCGGACATGCCATCGCGAAAGGCGTCGATATGAAGAAATTGGCCGCCGAATACAATTTCAAGGCGACCGGCCTCAACCGCGGGTACGCGGGCGAGATGCACGTCGCTGACAAGTCGGTCGGCTACATGGGCGGTGACGGAATCGTCGGCCCAGCCGCCGTGATTGCCGCCGGTTCGGCGTTCGGATTCCGGGCCAGAGGCAGCAAACAGGTTTCCGTCGTGTTCGGCGGCGATGGCACATACGCGACTGCCGCCTTCCATAGCTCAATGAACAACGCATCGCTGCTCAAGCTGCCCTTCATCTATGTGCTGGAGAACAATCTCTATCATCAATTCGCTCATTACTCGTATTCCTGTCCGATGAAGGACATCGCGACTGCCGCGAATACCTACCTAATTCCTGGCGTGGTGGTGGACGGCCAGGATGTGATGCAGGTCTACAACAAGATGAAAGAGGCGGTGGAGCGTGCGCGTGCCGGCGAGGGTCCGACCCTGATCGAAGCCAAGACCTACCGCTACTATAACCACTGGGGCGCGCCCGGAGCGAAGCCGGGCGTGCTCGGCGCCTTCGGCTACGACCCGGGCGCAATCACCTCGTGGCGTCCGGAACGGGAGTTGCGGGATTGGCTGCAGAGAGACCCGGTCGGTATCTGCCGCAACACTCTGATCTCGTGGGGTGTCATCGATCAGGCCAAGGCCAGCGCCATCGAAGCCGCCGCAAGGCAGGAGGTCAAGGAAGCCTTCGAGTGGGAGGCCAAACAACCGCTGTGCAAGCCCGAAGACGGACTGAAAAACGTGTTCGTTGAAGGCTCCGTTGCTGCGCGCCAGCTCGCCTAAGCGCAGGACTAGCCGCAACGCCATTCGAAGATCGGAGAAGGACAATGGCACGCAAGACTTATATGTACGCGGTGTACGAGGCCGTGCAGTACGAGATGCGCCAGCGCAAAGACATGACCTGGCTGTTCGAGCTCACGCCCGCAGTCGCTACCAACCCTGGATCGCCGGTCATCAATCTGGAGAAGGAGTTTGGCCGCACCCGCGTCAACAACACCGGCATCGATGAAATGTGGATGGCCGGCGCCACACTTGGCGCGGGGTTGGTCGGCACCACCGCCGTGACCTACATCCCCTATCAGGGAAGTCAGATTCCCTTCGAGATGCTGCAGAACCACGCCGGCAAACTGCATTACATGAGCGGTGGCGACTCCACGATGCCGGTGGTGTTCATCATCGAATTGTCGGGCCAGAGCCCCGGGTTTGCCGGACAACATTCCGATTACGAGTGCGACAGCTACTATGCCCATATCGCCGGGCTTAAGGTCGTCATCGCGTCGACGCCCTATGACGCGAAGGGCATGATGGTTTCGGCAATCCGAGACCCCAACCCGGTCGTTTATCTCTTTCCGGCGGGTTTGCGGCAGTTGAGCGAAGAAGTTCCCGACGAGCAGTACACCGTCCCGCTCGACAAGGCAGCCGTGCGTACAATCGGCAACGATCTGACGATCGTGAGCTCCGGCGCCGGAATGCCGGCGGTACTCGAGGCCACCGATCAACTGCAAAAGGCGGGAATGAAGGTCGAGGCCATTGACCTGCGCTCGCTCAAGCCGATGGACACCGAAACCCTGGTGAAGTCGGTGCAGAAGACGAAGCGCCTGCTCACGTTCGATCAGTCCTACTTCACGCTCTGCCCGGGCGCCGAGGTCATTGCGCTGGTGGCGGAGAACGTGGACGGCGCGCGCTTCAAGCGCATCGCATTTCCCGATGCGCCGCCACCCGCGTCTCCCGAGATGTTTAACTGGATGAAACCCAATGCCGGCCACGTCGTGGCGGCCGCCACGAAGCTGGTGAGCTGAAGCGTCGCAATCGATCAAGCCCCGGGGCTCTGCCATCGGGGACTCCTCAGACCATAGGAATGGTACAACGATGGACGCCACCCAACAGCTATCCGCTCCGTGTCCCGTTTGCGACAGCACGAACACGCGTCATGGCCGCGTGCGTTCGGCGTTTTGGCACGATGACCGCTTGGTCGTGATCGAAGACGTGCCTGCGCTTGTATGTAACACCTGTGGCGAGCAGTTCTATGACAATGCCGCCGTCTACATGATCGATCGGATGCGGGCCGACGGCTTCCCACCTGAGGACGCAGTCCGCGAACTGCGTGTGCCGGTATTCTCCTGCGGCACCGTCGCATCATCCGAGATGCCGTCAGAGATGTCGCTGTTTGCTGACCAGTGAGGTTTCGCGGAGCACGTAGGCTGAGGCAAGGAATGAGAGAAAGGACATTATCATGCGCTTCATGTCTCTAGCCGCCTGCGCCCTCGCTGGAATGTTCAGCGGTTACCTTGTTCAGCCGCTCGCCGCGCAGACTGCTGAGCAGTTGGCTTTCATCCCCGCGGGCGGCCGAACGCTCCTGACCGACATTGCTACCAGCAAACCGCCTGCTGACGAGCTCGAACCGTTGCTCACAGGCAAGCGCTCGCGCGAGGAATGGTCGAGCTACCTCAATGCTCACAGCCAAGCCATTCCCGCGTTACAACGCCTGAGCGATAAGCAACGGCTCACACTTGCCGACTATCTCTCGTTCCACATACCATTGCCGGCCAACCAAGTCCCGGCAAACCTGGCACGCACCGATTGGACGCGTACTCTGGCTAAGGACGGGCGCGATTTGGCGCTCGACAATTGCCAGGGCTGTCACATCATCACAGTGGTCGTGACGCAAGAGCGGAGCAAAACGTTCTGGCTCGGGACTCTGGGCACGCCGAGTCATGCCGTCATCAAGTTAACTCCCGAGCAGCGCGAAGAGTTGGCAAGCTACCTCGAGCTGAATGCGGGCATCCCGATCGAACAAGTTCCGGAGGAATTGCGGGCGTCCGGCGCGACTTATTGATTTCCGGCGAGCTCATCCGGAGCACTGACCGAAAAATAGCGCCGGCTAGGGCACGACATTCTTTGGTATCGGCATCGCGCACGGATTTCACGCGCGGCACCATTGGTTTCGAGGGCCGCGTCGACTACGCCGCTATCGGCACGGTATACAATGTTGCCTCTCGCCTTTGCGAGGAGGCCAAGCCGGGGCAAATCCTAATCACTCCGCATGCACTGAGGACGGTTGAGGAAGCTGTGACAGTCGAGCCGGTGGGCGAATTTGCGCTCAAGGGCATCCGTCTTCCTTTGGCGGCGAACAATGTACTGACCGCTAACTCCGCAAATTAGGGCGCGTCTACAATGCCGAGTGTGACGACGATGATCGGATCGCCGCTTCGGGCCGCGCGCCGCACTCCGATGTCATCAGCAGCGGCTTCAGGCGGCGCTGGAATAGCTGCGTCAGCCCGGCACGGTTCAAATGGTCGGTGTCGAAATAGAACTTCGGATCCTCCAGCTCGGCCGAAAAATCGCAGAGCGGTACCGCGCGCTCCGTCAACACGCGCATCAAGCTTTCATTAAAGGCAGCCTCATGAGGAAGCTGATTGCGGAATTGTGTCAGCATGGGCAACTTTACGGCCACTATGCGCATGTCATGCTGTCCGGCGATTTCAATCAATCTGGCGAAATCATCCAGATATCGTCCGAGCACGGCCGGCGCCTCGGGATCGGGATAGAGATAGGCAATTCGCTTCGTCACCGCCGAGGCGGACGGCCGATACACGCGGTCGAACTGGGCTTCGCCCTCCCAGGCGTCGCGCTGGAACCGGTCGCGGTTGTTGATCTTTGAAAATCCGGCGACATAGTCGAGCAACGCGCGGGGGCTGACGCCGTCATCGCGCACGTAATCCCACATGAGCTTGACGGTAGTGGGCGCAAACGGTGTACCGCGGATCAGTTTTGCGTCGGCGAAGCGGTCTTCGTTCCATGCGCGCGACCAGAACGCGAACGAGTCCACCACATAGAGCAGATTGCGGGCGCGATGTGCGCGCAGGAAAGAGGCGAGCACAAACCGATTGTAGAGCGAGCCGGTGCCGGGAGATGCGAGGTTGATGATCCGCAGCCCTGTCTCATGCTGCATGTAGGCGTTGAAATCGCTGAAATCGAGCGGCATCGCATGCGACGCGCCGAGGATGACCCAGTCGTAGTCCGCCACGGGAGCGGTCGCGATCTTGAACAGTGCGTTGCTGTGGCCGTTGCGGAACAGCAGGCGCTCGCAGCCGAACGACAGGCCCGCATAGAGCGCAAGACCGATCGCCACGAACAGGAGCGCTGATCTTTGCAGAGGCTTCATTGCTGCCACAGGTCCCTTGCGTCAGAACTGCATGTAGATGAACTCCTTCGCCTGCCACCGTCCGAGCAGCAGCAGGGCGAAGATCAGCAGATAATAGGCGCCCCAGCGTACGGCGACCGGCGCCGCCGCGAGGCGCTGGAAGACCGGCCGGCGTTCATCGATAATCTCGTATCCAAGCAGGAATGCGATAAGGCCGAAGCCCGTCAGTTGCTCGACGGTGAACGGATAGATCGCCAGCAGCGAGGGAAGTTCGCTCAACCGTGCGCCTATTTTCCGCAACACGAGCAAGGCGTCATGAATCGAAGCCGCACGGAAGAACACCCATGCAACGGCGATCAGGTGGAAAGTGATGACGGCGCGCAGCACGGCGAGCGTGGCACTGCCGCTGACGCGCGGCAGCGCCTCGCCCGCGCGGCGCCAAAGGCTTCGGGTCGCGAGCCCGGCCCATTGGTATGCCCCGTTAAGCGCTCCCCAGATCAAAAAGGTCCAGCCGACGCCATAGCCCAGGCCGGCATGCCAGAGCCCGCTGACCAAGAACACGATCATGACGTTGATGGCGCGGCGCAACGCGCCGGCACGGCTGCCGCCGAGCGGGATGTAGAGATAGTCGCGAAACCAGTGGGCGAGCGAGATGTGCCAGCGGTTACCCCAGAATTCGGCCGTGCTGCGCGACAGATACGGCCGGCGGAAGTTCTCCATGAGCTTGAGGCCAAACAGCGAAGACGTGCCAAGCGCGATGTCGGTGTAGCCGGAGAAGTCGCAGTAGATCTGGAAGGCGAAGAAATAGGTGCTGATCAGCAGCTCGACCGCCGGCGCGAAAGCCACGATCGAGAAGGTGTGGTCGACCATTTGCGCGAGGTTGTCCGCGATTACCACTTTCTTGAACAGGCCCCAGCCAATGAGCTGCAATCCGAGCACGATGCGCTCCGGATCGCTACGCAGCCCGGACCAGAGCTGCGGCAGAAACGTCATCGCCCGCTCGATTGGGCCGGCAAAGATCTTGGGAAAATACGCAACGAACAGCGCCGTACTGCCAAGCTGCTGCTTCGCTTCGAGGCGTCCGACATAGATGTCGATCAGATAACTCGCCGCCGAGAAGACATAGAAGGAGAAGCCCGCCGGTGCGGTGACGCCGAGCCGGGGTAAGCCGAGGTGGGGTATCAAATTCGCGCCCTCGATCTCACCGGCGACGAAATCATAAAATTTGAATGCGGTGAGCGACCCAAGCACGACGAGCAGGCCGCCGGCGAGAACGGCCGCGCGCAGAGATGCTCGCTTGCTGTGCGCCAGCGCGCGGCCGCAGAGGTAAATGACCAGGGTCACCGCGCCGAGGTAGACGAGATTGAACGGGTGCCAAAAGCCGTAAAAGACGTAACTCGCGAACAGCAGGACCGCCCAGCGCTGCGCGACCGGGACAATCCTGAACGCCGCCAGAACCAGCGGGAGGAAGATGAAGAACTCGAGTGACGTGAACAGCATGGCATCGTATCTCCCCGCCGCCGTTCATGTCTGCTCAGGCGCCGCCCACTCGTCAGTATGAGGCGCCACCCACCCGTCAGTACGAGGCGCCGCCAGCGCGCAATTCCTCCGGCACCTGGTCGATCGGAATGCCGGCGTTCAGCACCAGATAGCTGGCCAACTGCTCGCGTTGCGCCTCGGTGAGCTTGATACCGATGTGGCTCGGCTTGTGCAGGGTGCCAAGCCAGTGCTCTTTGGGACGGCTCTGCGTCACCACCACCGTGATAACGTGGCAGCCCTCGCATTTCTCGAGTGCGAAGTCGCGTCCGTCCATAGGCAGCTTCGCGGCATCGGCCGGCATTTGGTTCGCCGGCAAGGGCATGTTGAACGAAAGATAATCCGCCAAGGTGAGCAGTTCCTTGTCGGTCAGGGACTGCAGCGCGGTGATGGCCGTGGCATGAGCCTTCAGATAGCTCACCCACTCGTCTCGCGTGCGCTTGCCGGCAGCCAATGCTTTCATCTCATCCGCCGGCGGGTGACTGGCGATGACGTTGGCCAGCAGAGTACGGCCGCCGACCGGAATGAAGGCAAACACGTCGTCGCTTTGGGCATTCAGCGGCTGAGGCAGCCAAACAGCAACCATCGCCGCGGCCGCTACTGCGAGCAAAGGGATGAAGCGCATGATACGTTTCCTTGGCGATGCGAGCGGGCCGATGCGCGCTCACGTGATTAGAACCGAAGGTCCGCCGGTACGTCCTCAACTTTCATCGGCATGCTGAAGGCGGCATAGCGCGCGAAGGTTTCGCGCTCTTGTGCCGTCATTTTGATTTGGCGATGAAACGGGGACAGAAAAATGCTGCGCCATCCCTGCGCGTCGCGGTTCTGCATCAGGTAGCCGGAGAACAGCGAGTGGCAGGACTGGCATTGATTCCACGCAAGATCCCGCCCGTCCGCCGGCAGCGCGGCGGCAAGCGCCGCGCTATCTTGGGCCTTGGCGAGCGCCTCCTCCGGCACCGGCATGTTGATCGCCAGATACGCCGCGAGCTCGTTGACGTCGCGCTCGGTCATTGACGTCTTGCGCCCGGCGATGAACTCGTGCCACTCCGCCTCATTGCGCCGGGCCGAGCCGATCTCACGCAATTCGGCGGGCTTGGAGGTCAGCTCTAGCAGCAGTATCTTGCCGCCCTTTGGCATGAAGCCGAAGTCCTCTTGGCAGAGTACCGATGCCGGCATCAGAAAGAGCGCCACCGCTGTGACCAGGGCCTTGATGCCAAGCGGGCGCGGAACTCTCATGTCGACGTCCCAGCCAATTGCACGCCGGCGAACGAAAACACCGGCACGCGCACTTCGCGGACCGCCTGCTCGGCGGGGAACCCGTTGCCGCGCAGCAGGTCGAGCATGACGATGGTGTTGTCGTCGTAGTACTGTTCGGCGCAGGCATCGCAGACCAGCGCCGGGACGTCCTCGATCACGACCAGTCGATCATCGTGCCAGAATGCGGACTGCACCCGCGCGGCCCGCAGCTTTGGGCTCTGACAGTGGCTGCACAGACCGAGCTGCTGTTGGTCGCTGTCGACGTCGACGTCAACGGTCACTTGTATGGCGTCCATGGCCGCTCCATTGATGTCGGGCAAATGTGCCGAAGGCCGTAGCGCGGCCTTCGGCATTGTCCTGGCGGGGTTAGCCGACCAGCTTCTTCGCCAAGTTCACGATGTGACCGGCGTTGGGTTTCATCCAGAGGAACATCTCTGGAGATGCCGGCGGGGGCGCATCGGGGAAGGCAATGCGCTTGAAGCGCGCGCCGTCCACGTTCTCGGCGACGCGGGCGATCACCTCGGCGCCGGGGCACAGTGTGTAGTAGGACTGATCGAATGTGAGCAGCCGTTTCGTCTTCTGCACCGACTTCACCAGAGTCTCGGTGTCCATCGGCTTGAGCGACCGCAGGTCGATCGCCTCGACCTTCATGCCTGCCTTCTGCAGCTGATCGGCGGCTGCGAGGACCTCAGGCATGCCGGCCCCTGAGCTGACAATGGTGAGATCGTTGCCGATCGTGCGCACTGCCGCTTTGTCGAGCGGCACCGTGTACTGCTCGTCGGGGACTTCCTCGACCAGTTCGCGCAGGCCGTCGGGCCAGAGATAGACGACTGGGTTGGGGTCACGAATGGCGGAAACCATCATGCCCTTGGCATCGGCGGGCGTCGACGGGATCACGGTCTTTACGCCCGGGATGTGAGCGTAATAGGTGTCGATCTCATAATCGGAGTGCTGTCCGGCAAAGCCCGGAGTCTGGCCAGTCATCTCCATGATGAACACAATCGGCATCTCCGCTTGGCCACCGCTCATGTGGCGCAGCTTGCCGGCTTCGTTCTGGATCAACTCGAACGGCATGCAGGCGCCCTGATAAGGGATGTAAGTCACGGCCTTAGAGCCGGCCAGGCCGGCGCCCAGCGTGCAGGCCGCCATCCAGTACTCGTCGATGCCGGTATTTACGACCCGCTTGCGGCCGAACTCCTTCTCCAGGTTGATCACCGGTTTGCCCGGGTTCGCAGCCACCGGTGGTGTCAGTTCGAAAATCCAGACCATGTCCTTGTCTTGACGCATCTCGTGCTGCACAGCTTCGAGGACTGCGTACATCCAGGTTTTTCGTGCCATTGTCTTGCTCCAATCCTTGAAATGCCTTTTCGGGGTGGCGTTGCGCTCAACCGAACTGGCGCGGTGCGACGGTGCCTTCGACAAATACGTTCTTAAGTCCGTCTTCCGGCTTGCACATCGGTTGCTTGTCCGCCCAGGCAAAGGCGTCTTTGACCTCCTGTTTGATGCTGTCCTCGATCGCAGCGGCCTTGGCTTGATCCAGGACGCCCCACGAGATCAGAGTGTTGCGGCAAATATCGACGGGGTCCCGTGCCAACCAGTCGCGCACCTCGCGTTCCGGACGGAACGAGGTGATCGCCAGCGGGTCGTAGCCGAATGCTCCGAGCACGCCGGGTTTTGCTCCCGGTGCACCCCAGTGATTGTAGTAACGGTAGGTCTTGGCCTCGATCAGCGTCGGACCTTCGCCGGCCCGGGCCCGCTCCACCGCGTCCCTGGCCTTGTTGTAGACCTGGAAAACATCCTGTCCGTCGACGACGACGCCGGGGATGCCGTAGGGTCCGGCGGCTTCGGCGATGTCCTTCATTGGGCAGGAGTAGGAGTAGTGCGCGTATTGGTGGTAGAGATTGTTCTCGACCACATAGATAAACGGCAGTTTGAGCAGCGCCGCGTTGTTGAGCGCACTGTGAAACTGGGGCGTCGCATAGGTGCCGTCGCCGCCGAAATTGACCACCACCTGCTTGCTGCCGCGCGCCCGGATAGCGAAGGCCGAACCAGTGGCCATCACCGGGCCGGGTCCAATCATGCCGTCGGCGCCCATGAAGCCGACCGACTTGTCGGAGATGTGCATTTCGCCGGCGTAGCCGCTGTTCAGACCGGTCGCCCGGAAATCGTACTCCGCGGCCATTTTCTTGATATCCACGCCCTTGGCGACGGCGTGACCGGTCGGACGATGCGTACTATAGATCAGGTCAACTTCTTTGAAGGCGCCCTTGTTGTTCAAGGCAGCGCAGACGCCGGTCGCGACCGCTTCCTGTCCGGGATACATATGATTGTAGCCGCGGTAGTTCGGCTCGGTGAGCATCTTGTCGACGACGGTGCGGTCGAACCATCTGATCCGCAGGATGGTCGAATACATATCGACCAGTTTCTCGTTCGGCAGATCCTTCGCCCAGTAGCCGATTTCCCCATCAGCCCAGGCGACCTTGCTGCTGATGGACACTGCCGCGCCTGCGGCGGCAAAACCTTTCAAGAGCGTGCGGCGAGTTTGAGATGGAAGCGACGTGCGTGCGGATCCATCGGCAGATGAAGGAGCGCTTGCCATGGCCATTCTCCGATGAAAAGGAATTTAAGATAGCGAAAAACTATGCCGCTCACGCAAAGCAACCTTTGATCTAGGTCAAAGGCGACAACTATTTATGAATTAAAATTTTCTACTGTGAGAGATTATTTTTGCCGGCTTTTGAACGGACACGCTCCGCCGGAAAGGTGGTCTATATATTCGATTCACGTTCTTTTATGCCTTTATGACATCGTGATGACATTGACTTGGATCATGGTGCCCGCGCAAGCTAAAGGGAAAAGATCATTTTGTATTTGTCAGCCGAATTGGAAACGATGCCGTGATCGCCCCGCGACAGAAGCCGAGAAAAATCGCAACTTTGACGGCGGCATCGGCAGCCGATGCCGGCACGCCGGTGCAGCGGATGCCGCCGCCGGGCCGCTTGATGCGCGCCGGCCGCGAAACCGCCGTCGAGGCCCACGCGACCCGGTCGGAAGATCGCGACCCCTATAGCGTGACGGCCATCGCCGACATCACCGACCGCTCGCTGCACGCCGCCGTCGCGCGTTTCACCGTCGGCATTTCACCGGCGGCGCTCGCTGAAGCCTATTTGGACTGGGCAACGCATCTTGCCTACGCGCCGGGCAAGCGCGCGCAGCTCATCGGCAAGGCGATCCGCAAGGCGGCCCGGTTCGCAAACTACGCGAGCCGCTACGCGATCGAAGGTGGCCAGACGGAGTGCTGCATCGAACCATTGCCGCAGGACCGGCGATTCGCGGACGAGGGTTGGCGGCAATGGCCCTTCAGCGGCATCTACCAAGCCTTCCTGCTGCAGCAGCAATGGTGGCACAACGCCACCACCGGCGTGCGCGGGGTTTCGAAAAAACACGAGGAGATCGTTGCGTTCGGCGCGCGCCAGATCCTCGACATGGTTGCACCGTCGAACTTCCCCCTGACGAATCCCGAGATCCTTCGGCATACGATCGGTGCCGGCGGCCTCAATCTCTTCAAAGGCTGGCAGAATTGGATCGAGGATTGGGAACGTGCCATCACCGGCAAAAAACCGATTGGTGCCGAGAGTTTTGCCGTTGGCCGTGACGTCGCGAGAACTCCCGGCAAGATCGTCTATCGCAACCGCCTCATCGAGTTGATCCAATACGCGCCGGCGACCGCCGCGGTACGACCTGAACCAGTTCTCATCGTTCCCGCCTGGATCATGAAATATTACATTCTCGACCTGTCACCCGAAAACTCGTTGGTGAAGTACCTCACCGAACAGGGCTTCACGGTATTCATGATCTCCTGGAAGAACCCCGGGCCGGACGATCGGGATCTGGGAATGGAGGATTATCGAACGCTCGGCGTGATGAGTGCGCTCGATGTCGTCAACACCATCGTGCCGAACCAGAAAGTGCACGCGGCCGGCTACTGTCTCGGCGGAACGCTGCTGTCGATCGCGGCGGCTGCCATGGCGCGCGACGACGATGACCGGCTGGCAACAAAGACGCTTTTTGCCGCTCAAACCGACTTCACCGAGGCCGGTGAGATCATGCTGTTCATCGATGAGAGCCAAATCGCCTTCCTCGAAGACATGATGTGGGAACAGGGGTTCCTCGACAGCCGGCAGATGGCTGGCGCGTTCCAGATGTTGCGTACGAACGATCTGATCTGGTCGCACGTCGTCCACGATTATATGTTCGGCGGCCGCCAGCAAATGACCGACCTCATGGCGTGGAATGCCGACGCAACGCGCATGCCCTATCGCATGCACTCCGAATATTTGCGTAGCCTGTTTCTCAACAACGACCTGGCGGAAGGCCGCTTCCTGGCTGGCGGCAAGCCGGTCGCGCTCGCAGATATCCGCAGGCCGGTGTTCGCCGTAGGCACAGAGCGCGACCACGTCGCGCCGTGGCAGTCGACCTACAAGGTCAACCTGCAGCTCGACACCGAAGTGACGTATTTGCTCACCACCGGCGGTCATAACGCCGGCATCGTATCGGAACCCGGTCACCCCGGGTGCAGCTTCCGGATCCGTACCAAGAGGCCGAGCGATCACTACCTCGATTCAGATGGATTCTATGCCGAGGCGCCGCGCAAAGAGGGTTCGTGGTGGCCGGAATGGGTCGCATGGCTCAGAGACCGCTCCGGCGCAATGACGGCAGTGCCGGCCATGGGTGCGCCGCAGGCTGGTTACCCGCCGCTGGGCGACGCGCCGGGCGCCTACGTGCTCGAGCAATGAGGTCTCCTTCGTGATCGAGTGCGGAATTAGGATGCGACAGGTCAACGCGGCGATGATTGTCGCTGCGCTCGCGATGGTGCCATTGTGGACCGCGGCAGCGTCCGCCATGGCGCAGCGGCTCGATTGCGTCTTGACCGACAAGGAGGCGAGCCCCGCATCCGAAAGCCGGCCGATCGTCGTCGTGTTCGATGAAGACGCAAAGACCGTGACGGCCGAAGCGGGCGGCCAAACTTACAGCCTCGAAAAGGTATCCATCAGCAACATATCCATCAATGGCGCGGCTGACAGCATCAGCCTCGGTATCGACCGATCCTCCTTCGGCATTGTGTGGCAGCAATACGGGACGGACAAGGTGAGCACCGAATACGGGCAATGCCATCCCACCCGGTCGCCGCAGTAATTGCGAAGGGTGCCGGTGGGGGCTGTCGCTCCGCCGAAGAAGGTAGCCGTCAGATGAAGCGCGAGCTCGCAAAAGAACTGAAAATCGCCGGTTTTCCAATGCCGCCCTACCGGGCTGGGCATCATTTCTATCCGCATGAGGACGACACCGGATGGACGGATGCCGCGCGACGGCATGGCGTGACGGTCACGCATTACGACCTGGAAGATCGGCTGCAGGACCTCAAGAACGGCTACTACTGCCCGAACCTGTCCGACCTGATCGAGGCCTGCGGTGCGCGTTTTTCGCGCTTGACCATCGTGAAAACGCTTTGGACGGCGGAAAGCGACAGCCCGGAGCAAATTGCAATGGGTGACAGCCCGGAAGAGGCGGTCGGAAGACTGTGGCTCCTTCTTAATGCACACCGCTCGCGGGACATCCGCCCGGCCGCGCAAAGCCGATGAACGGCGAGGGCGAAAGCCGTCGCGGCTGACCATAGACAAAGTTTTGCGCCAACGGGAGCGCCGCGCATCTTAGCCGCTTATTCGTAGCGCAGTGCGTCGATCGGGTTGAGGCTTGCCGCCTTGCGCGCCGGATAAAATCCGAAAAACACACCGACTGCGGCTGAGAACAGAAAGCCGCCGGCAACGGCCGCCGCCGAGACCGGCGCCGCCCAGTGGAACACGAGCGCGATCGCCGCGGAAAACGCGACGCCAGTGACAATGCCGGCAAGCCCGCCGCTGACGCTGAGAAAGATGGCTTCGGCGAGAAACTGCAGCAGCACATGCAGCCGGCGTGCGCCGATCGCCATACGCAAGCCGATCTCGCGCGTGCGTTCGGTCACCGAGACCAGCAGGATATTCATGATGCCGATGCCGCCGACGAGAAGGGAAATCGATGCCACCGCGGCAAGCAGAAGCGCCATGACGCGGCTGCTGCTCTCGGCGGTTTCGACGAACTGGCTCAGGTTGCGCACGTCGAAGTCGTTGATCGCACCGGGCTTGATTCGGTGACGGTGAATGAGCGTTTCGGTCAATTGATGGATAGCAGTTTGCACCATTGGCTGACTAACTGCCTGGACGTAGATCTGGTTGGCAAAACCGGTCATTCGCGCTTGCAGATTGTACGGATTGGGCCACGGCAGATAAGGCCAATTGAGCGGGGTTTGCTGCGTGGTGGGCGCTGCGACGCCCAGCACCTTGCGTTCGGCCGTTGTGAAAGGCGTCATGACAAGGTCGTCCTGATCGGTGCCGAAGACGGACTGGCCCTTGGCGACCAGCACGCCGATCACCTGCAGCGGCACGCTCTTGACCAGGATAAAGGCGCCGATTGGATTTTCGCCCGGACTGAACAGCTGGCGGTACACTGTCTGCCCGATGACGACCACAAGGTTGGCCTTGCTCTCATCCTCGGCCGTGATGCCGTGGCCGGCGGCGATGTACCAGTTCGTGACCGACGAGTAATTGACACTCACGCCTTGAATTGTCGTCGTCCAGTTCTGGTGGCTGTACTGTACCTGCCCGGACTGCCGGATGAGGTAACCGACCTGCGCGACCGCGGGATCGTCGCGGCGGATCGCGCGCGCGTCGCCGACCGTAAGCGTGGAGGCGCTGCCGTAGCCGGCGCGGATGCCGCCCAAGGTCAGCGCACCGGGCAGGACCACGACGACGTTGGTGCCGAGGCTCTCGATCTGCTTGCGGACCGCCTCGCTGGCGCCGTTGCCCACAGCGACCATAACGATGAGCGCGGCGACGCCGATAAACACCCCGAGCATGGTGAGTACCGAACGCATCTTGTTGCGCCCGATCGCCTGAGCCGCAGCAGCGAGGATCATGAGCGCGAAAGCGAGAAATCCGCTGGTCGGAAGCGTAGTGTCGTGCGGCTGCGGCGGGTGCAAGAACGCCGAGCGTTCACCTTCGGCCGCGGCGCCGGGCGCGGCCGGTTTGGTCACCCGTTCGTCGGCGACGATTTCGCCGTCGCGCATGGTGACGATGCGATCAGCGTAGGCGGCGATGTCGGCCTCATGGGTAACTAGAACGATAGTGACCCCTTGTTCGCGATTGAGCGAGCGCAGCGCTTCCATGATCTCGTGCGAGGTTCGCGTATCGAGATTGCCGGTCGGCTCATCAGCCAGCAACAGGCTCGGCTGGTTGATCAAGGCGCGGGCGATGGCGACCCGCTGCTGTTGGCCGCCTGAAAGCTGGTTGGGTGTATTGCGTTCTCGGTCTGCGAGGCCGAGCAGTTCAAGCGCCGCGCGCGCCCGCTGCACACGCTCGGCGCGGCGTTTCGGCCCCGCCGCGGCGTAATAGAGCGGCAGGCTGACATTCTCCAGCGCGCTGGTGCGCGCCAGCAGGTTGAAGCTCTGGAAGACGAAGCCAAGCCGCTCGCTGCGGATGCGGGCGAGCTCCGGCTCGCGCAGCGTGGCGACGTCGAGGCCCTCCAGGAAGTAATGGCCGCTGGTCGGCTGGTCGAGGCAGCCGAGAATGTTCATCAGCGTCGATTTGCCCGAACCCGACGAGCCCATGATGGCGACAAACTCGCCGGGCTGGACGGTCAGGCTGATGCCGCGGAGCGCTTCAACCTTGACATCGCCGACAACGAACGTGCGGGCGACATTCTCCACCTTGATCACCGGCGGCGCGCCGGAACCTTCGCGCGTCATCGCGGCACCCGCCTCATAGGCGCGGCGGCGGCAGGCTGGATTGGCCGCCCGCCTGACCGCGGCTTTCGGCGGTGATGACCTGATCGCCCGGATGGAGATCACCCTTGACGATCTCGGTGAAATTGTCGTCGCTGAGGCCGGGAACGACGGTGACCGCAACGGGCCGACCGTCGCGCAGCACCCAGACTTGCGGCTGTCTGCTCGTCGGCGTGCCGGCGCCCGGTGCTTCGACCGCCAAAAGACCGCCCGGGACATATCGCAGCGCCTGGTTCGGCACGCGGAGCACGTCGTTTCTTTGATCGATAATGATCGTGGTGGATGCGGTCATGCCCGGCACCAGCGTCAAATCGTTGTTGTCGACGCCGATCACGACGTCGTAGGTGACGACGTTTTGCACCGTCTGCGGCGACTGACGCCTCTGAGTCACGCTGCCTTGGAAGACCCGCTGCGGAAAGGCATCGACGGTGAAAGTGGCCTTGTCGCCTTCCTTGACCCCGCCCATGTCGGCTTCGCTGGTATTGGTGTCCACCTCCAGCTGCTTAAGATCCTTGGCGATGAGAAATAGCGTCGGCGTCTGGAAGCTGGAGGCGACGGTCTGCCCGCCGGTAACGCTGCGGGATACCACGATGCCGTCTACGGGCGAGACGATGTCGGTGTAGTCGAGACCGAGCTTGGCGCCGTCCACATACGCCTGGTCGAGCTTGACGGTCCCTTCGTCCTGCTTGACGATATAGGCTTGGTCCTCGGCCTGCTGACGCGCGATCGAGTTCTGTGTCGCCAGTTGCTGATAACGCGCGAGATCGACCCGGGCCTCGTCGAGTATCGCCTGATCGCGCAGGAGCTGGCCCTTATATTGATCGAGCGTTGCCTGATAGGGACGCGGATCGATCTTGGCGCAGACCTGACCCGCCCTCACTTGCGTGTTGTAGTCGCAATAAAGGTTCTGGATGACGCCGGAGTCGTAGGCTCCGACGATGATCGTGAGCACCGGATTGACGGTTCCCGTGGCGGTCGCCGTGCGGGTGATGGTGCCGCGCGCGGCAGGTGTTGTGACGTAATGCACGGGTGTGGAGCGATGCATGCTCCACCATGCCAGCGCGGCGGCTGCGGCAAGAACAAGCAGAGCAAGCAGCACCCAGCGGCTACGCATCCCGATCCGCGGCCACCGGGACTTCGCTGCCGTCGGTGGGGATGAAACCTGCAGCAAAATGGCCTCGCTTCAACGTCGTCGTTTCCGCTCGTACGATACAAGCGTGGCGTGAAACGTAGCGGGCCGCGTTGATGTAGCTCAAAGCTTGGATAGGCGCCGGATCATGCGTGCGTCCGGCCTAGCGGCCGTCGGGCGTGCGCAGGCCGAACCAGGCGTCGCGGACCTGCTGATAATGCACCATCGGATCGTAGATCGAGACCGGCAGTCGGAGCTCGCGGGCCGACAGCCGGCCGACGGCCGACAACAGACTATAGGAGGCGACGACGCGATCGTGCTGCGCGACGATCAGGCTGACCCGGGCATTCACCAAAGCCTGTTCGGCGTTGAGCACGTCAAGCGTCGTGCGTTGCCCGGCCTGGGCCTCGTTGCGCACGCCTTCCAGCGCCCGCTCGGCGGCGTCGTTCTGGCGCCGCGCGGCTTCAATCTGCGCCTTCGCCGCTACCAGCTGGCCCCAGGCCTGAACGACGTTGGCCCGGGTCTGGTCGCGCACCTGATCCGCGTTCAATCGTTGCTGGCCGACCGTCTCCTTATCCAAGCGGATGGCCGAATATTCGGCGCCGCCCTGATAGATCGGAACCGTCAGGCTGAGCATCGCCGTGCCAAGGAACAGATTGGGCGTGAGGATATTGGGGTAGTTTTGCTGCTGAACGCTGCCCTGGAGCGCCAGCGTCGGCCACAGCGCGCCTTCCGCGATCTTCACTTGCAGTTGCGCGACGTCGACGCCGTACAGCGCCGCTGTCACCGATGGATTCTCCACCGTGCCGACCGCGATCGCGGCGTTCAATGTGGTCGGCGAGAGCCGATCCACCGGCGAGGCCGCAGCGAGATTGGCTGGCTCGACCCCGATGATGCGCCGATAATTGGCTCGCGTTGTCATCAGCGTCGATTCCGCCGCGTGCAGGCTGGCTTCGCCGGCCGCCAATTGCGCTTCCGCCTGGGCGACGTCGGTCGTCGTCACTTGGCCGGCCGAGAAGCGATTCTGCGTATCCTTGAGCGTACGCTGTAGAACGCGAATATTGTTCTGTTGCACTTCGAGGTTCGCGGTATCGCGCGACATGTCCATGTAGGCGGTCGCGGCCGCCAGCAGCACCGACTCTTCCATCACGCGCAGCGTCTCGCGCGCGGCGGAGACCTGGCTCTCCGCCTTGCGCACCTTGTTGGCGGTCTGTTCGCCGTTAAAGAGCGTTTGCGAGCCGTTGACCCCGACCGAAGTCGGGGTGGTGTAGCCTTTGATCGCGTAGGAAATGCCGTTCGGCAAGGCGGGCGGAATCGGCGGGATAACTCCCGTTTCATTGCTATATTGTTTTGCCACTGAGGCAGCCGCGGAAAGGTTAGGCCGATACCCGGACAGCGCCTGTGACACGCCCTCGTCGTTCTGGCGGACGATGGCCCGTTGCGCGTTGAGTTGCGGGTTGCCCTCATAGGCTTTCGCCAGCGCCGACTCCATCGTTTCCGCGGCAAGTTGGCGCGGCGCCGCCAAAAGCGCCAGCAAGATCAGGATCGCTGCCGTTACCGCGCGCGAAAGCCGCGCTGGTGGCATGGCAGGCCTGCCGCGAGCGATAAACCGGCCTGGTTCGGCGTCAGGGAGATCGCGGGTCGACCGCGAGGATGCCGGCGGGGATTGCGATCGCTTTCGAGCCCCTGAAACGATAACTCTACTCGTCACAATCTGCCTCAATCTGCGCGGCCAAACCTTAACGTGGGCCCATCCGCGTTACAAGGTTCCGTTCCGTACAGATCACGCGCAAGCGGCAAGCGCCGCGACGGCGGCGCTCGGTCCGGTGTGCGGTCGCTGCCGCAGGTTGCGACCGTGCAAAGCTCAGTCGGAGCTTTCGTCAATCATCGCCGGCGCGGCGATCGCGGCCCACGGCTATGGGCCGCGCCAGCATCCGGAACTCTCGCAGCCCCAGCGAGAGTGAGGCGAGAAGAAGCGGAAGAACGAAGTAGAGCGCACGGAAGGTCAACAATGCCGCCAGCAGCTCTTCCCGCTGAAATTGGGCTAGCCCGACCAGCATCGTGGCCTCGATGACGCCAAGGCCTCCGGGTGCATGGCTGACGGTTCCCAAGAGGGTCGCAGTGAGGAAAACGACCAGCACGGTCACGAAGCCGGCTGTTGGGCTCGGCGGCAGCAGGACGTACATCGCCAGCGTCACCAGCGCGAGATCCATCGCGCCAATTCCAATCTGCAGGAGGCTGAACCGCAGATTGGGCAGGACGATGAGCCAGCCGGAGCGGCCGATGGTCCGCGGCTGCGGGGTGAGCCAGATCAGATAGCAGGCGATGGCGCATAATCCCGCCAGCCCGATGGCCCGGTTGATCCACGACGGCAGGTGATCGACGGCGCTTGCGGCTTCCGGCGCGTATGCCGTCGCGCCGCCGAGCAGGAGCCCATTGCCCAGCCAAAAAGTCATGCCGGTGACGAAGGCGATCTTGGTGATGTCGACGACGGTCAAGCCCCAGACCGAATAGATGCGCAGCCTGACCAGGCCGCCGGTCACGACGGCGGCGCCGAGACTGTGGCCGATCGTGGAGCTGGTGAAGCTCGCCAGCGCAGCGACGGAGTAGGGGACCTGGTGTCGGCCGATCGTGCGCAACGCGAACAGGTCGTAGAAAGTCAGCGTGACGTAGCCGGCGACGACAAACGCGCCGGCGATTGCGATTCTTTGTATCGATTGGGCCTCGAGTGCCGCGACGACCTTGCCGAAGTCGATGTCGCGCAGCAGCTGATAAAGCGCAAACCCAGCCATAGCGAGGATCAACAGGCTGATCGCTGCGCTAACCCTGCTGCGGCTGAGCCTGGACTTGATGCTCTGCGCGATGCTGCTCGTCACATTCGGTTTCAGCGTGCGGCGATGAAAACTCCGGCAACAACGCCCTCACGCGATTCGCGGCTGCAAATTCTCATTGAACTGTAACAGGAGTGTTACGTGCCGAAGCGATCTCTCAAGGCCGTCGGACCGGCGCCGTCACACGGTTGAGATATGAAATGGCAATTGTTGTCGCACGCGATTCGACAACACCAGGGCCGAGCGGTCTCGGCGGGAAACAAAGCTCGATGAAGGTCCTGATCGCGACCGATGCCTGGCGTCCGCAGGTCAACGGTGTGGTGCGCACGCTTGGTTCGGTGGCACGGGCGGCAAAAAAGCTCGGCGTGGAAATCGATTTCCTCTCGCCGGACGGTTTTCGCTCGTTTCCGGTGCCGACCTATCCGGGGCTGCGGCTGGCCTTGCCGAGCCGGTGGCGGATCGCCGCGCGCATCGAAGCGGCGCGGCCCGACGCCATTCATATCGCAACCGAAGGACCGATCGGCGTGGCCGTACGCGCTTACTGCCGCCGGCGCGGACGGCCATTCACGACGAGCTACACCACCCGATTCCCCGAATATATTTCGGCGCGATCGCCGATCTCGGAAGACTGGATTTATGCGGCACTGCGCTGGTTCCACGCCGGCGCGACGGTGACCATGGTGGCGACGCCGTCGCTGATGAGCGAGCTGACGCAGCGTGGCTTCGGCAATCTCGGCATGTGGACCCGCGGCGTCGACGTCGATCTGTTCCACCCCGACCGTGCCATCGATCTTCCCTTCCCGCGTCCGATCTTCATGACGGTGGGCCGCGTCGCCGTCGAAAAGAACCTGGAAGCCTTCCTTTCGCTCGAGCTGCCCGGCACCAAGGTTGTCATCGGCGCTGGCCCGCAGGAGGCGAAGCTCAAACGCAGCTTTCCCGATGCCAAATTCCTCGGCGCTTTGGAGAACGGCGTTCTTGCCGGCCATCTGGCGGCGGCGGACGTGTTCGTGTTTCCGAGCCGCACGGACACTTTCGGCGTCGTGCAGCTCGAGGCGCTCGCGAGCGGCGTTCCCATCGCCGCCTTTCCCGTCACCGGGCCGAAGGACGTCGTCGGCAATAACCCGATCGGAGTTTTGCACGAGGACCTCGGTCGCGCCTGCATCGAAGCCTTGGGGGTTTCCCGCGACGCCTGCCGCAAATTCGCGCTGGCGTGCTCCTGGGAAAACAGCGCGCGTCAATTCCTTGGCCACGTCCGCAAGGTGGCGACCGGCGGCGGCCGCGAATTCGAAACGGCAATGACGGTGACGGAAACCGCCCCCGGCTGACGCTGCCGTGGCGGCAGTCTTGGGTGCCGCCCGCAACCAAAGGATCTTCCATGACAAATCTTTCGCATGCGGAACTCGACAGACAAACGATCACCAAGGCCTATGCGCGATGGGCGCCGGTCTACGATCTGGTCTTTGGCGCCGTGTTCGAGCGCGGCCGCCACGCCGCCATTGCGGCGGCCGAGCGCATCGGCGGGCGCATTCTTGAGGTCGGGGTTGGAACCGGCCTGTCGCTGCCGCACTATTCGAAAGACTGCCGGCTTTGCGGCGTCGACATTTCCGAGCCGATGTTGCGCAAAGCGCAGGAGCGGGTCGCCGAGCTCGCACTGAGCAATGTCGAGGGACTTTGGGTGATGGACGCCGAACACCTGTCCTTTCCCGATGAGTCGTTCGACGTCGTCGTGGCGCAATATGTGGTCACCACGGTGCCCAATCCCGAGGCCACGCTCGACGAGTTCGCCCGGGTCTTGAAGCCGGGCGGCGAGATCGTGCTGGTCAGTCGCGTCGGCGCCGAGGCCGGATTGCGGCGGGTGCTCGAGCACGGCTTCGCTCCGGCCGCACGCAAGCTCGGTTGGCGCACCGAGTTTTCGTTCGAGCGCTATGCGCGATGGGCGGCGCGCACGGGCGTCCGCCTGG
>Ga0116111_1000908_pt1 | contig 22506 bp, 15 predicted proteins | sample June2015DPH_8_10_FD_89720 | JGI IMG/M metagenome (GOLD analysis project Ga0116111, IMG submission 89720) | Peatland microbial communities from SPRUCE experiment site at the Marcell Experimental Forest, Minnesota, USA - June2015DPH_8_100 | ecosystem: Environmental > Terrestrial > Soil > Wetlands... | reverse complement strand
CAGACCTGCCCCAAGTGGAGTTGCTCTCGCCTCTCTTGCCGATCAGGAAAAGGAAATGATCGAGAACGCACTGACCCAGAGCCGAGGACGGGTGTCCGGTCCCCTTGGTGCAGCGGCCCGCCTCGGGATTCCCCGTTCAACTCTTGAATCCCGAATTAAAAGTCTAAACATTAACAAGCACCGGTTTCGGTCCGCCTAGCTCAAATTAAATTCCTCCCGTCCATTCGCAGCGGCGTTGTCGAAAACTCGACAATTCCCGAGATTTCGCCACCAGAACTCTCGCCATCCTCAATGCTGTCATTCGTTTGCGAATGGCGTCCGATTTGCACTTATACCGATCGTCGTGAGTGAGCGAGTTCGGGTCCAGAAATGTTGAGACTTGAAGAAAGTCGGGAGTCACACCTTCTACGAGTGAGTGGGCGTATCGACGCGGAGAGTCTTGCGGAGCTGAGGATGCAAATGCAAATTGATTCGTCGCCGATTGCTCTCGAACTCGGTGAAGTGACGCTGGTGGATGCTGATGCTGTGCGCTTCCTGGCAGCGGCAGAAGCAGCCGGCACAGAACTTCGAAATTGTCCGCTGTTTGTTCGTGAATGGATTCGAAGGGAGCGTTCTGAGCTCGCAAGACATGAGTGCAATGAATCAGCCCCGGATCCATGTGTTTAGCAGGAATGATGGAACTCAATATCAATTTACAGAAAAGGAGAAAACAAAATGTCTGCCAAGCAGTTTGGGTCTAACCCGCTAGCAGCGGGAATTGAGGAAATTCGCAGCTCCTGGGGATGGTTTCTCGCCCTTGGGATTCTGTTCATCCTTCTTGGCGCGGTATGCGTGATCGGTAACGTGAGCGCTACCTTTGCCACGGTTCTGGTCTTCGGGTGGATACTGCTGTTCAGTGGCATCTTCGCTTTGGTGCATGCCTTTCGGGTGCATGCCTTTCGCCCTCACACCTGGCAGGGCTTTCTGCTGTCTCTGCTCAGCGCACTGTTCCGGGGGTTCACCGGATATCTGCTGATCCGGTATCCGCTAGCCGGGGCAGCCAGCCTCACTCTGATCCTTGCTTCCTTCTTCATTGTCGGCGGTCTCGTTCGCGCCATTGGGGCAGGAATGTTGAAGTTCCCGCGGTGGGGCTGGTCGGTGTTTTCGGGGATTGTTTCGCTGGTGCTGGGGATCATGTTGCTGGCGCAAATGCCGGTTTCGAGCGTGTGGTTCATCGGCTTCGCCATTGGCGTGGATCTGATCTTCGACGGGACTTCATTGATCGGATTTGCCACAGCGATCCACAGCCTGCCTGACGTCGCACTCCTAAGAGCTGCGTAAACCTAACCCAATAACCTACTCGCTGGATGCGAGCATTTCAAAAGGAGAATGTCATGGAGAAAATGCTAGTAGTAGTTTTCGACAATGAAACCAAAGCGTACGACGGATCGCGAGCGCTTTATCAACTCGATTCCGAGGGAAGCATAACGATTCACGCCGAAGCCGTCATCAGCAAAAACGCTGATGGAACGGTCACTGTGAAACAGGGCGAAGGCGACTTTCCTGTTCGAACGGTGAGCGGAACAGCGATCGGCAGCCTCATCGGTTTGCTGGGCGGCCCGGCCGGGCTCGCATTCTGGGCGCTGGCGGGGACGATGGCGGGAGGTCTTGCCGACCTGTTCGCGGCCGGCGTCGACTCGGATTTCCTGGCCGAAGTTTCGAACGTACTCACCCCGGGCAAGTATGCGATCGTCGCGGATATCAGCGAAGAATGGGTGACACCGGTGGATACCAGAATGGAAGCACTCAATGGCTTTGTCTTCCGCACAGCCAGAAAGAGCTTCGAAGAAGCCCAACGGGCCCGCGAAGTCGCCGAGCTGCGAGCCGAGATTGACCAGTTGAAAGCCGAGCAGGCTCGCGTAAAGACGGAGCATAAGGCCAAATTACAGGCCAAGATCGATGGGCTGAATACCCGGTTACAGACGAAGTTGCAGCAGGCCCGGCAACGGTCGGAACAAATCAAGAATGAGACCGAAGCCAAGGTACAGGCGTTGCAGAAAAAAGCCGCTAAGGCTCAGGGCGATACCAAAGCCGCCATCGATGCGCGCGTAACTGAGATCAAGAAACAGTACGAGCAATGGGTGGAGCGGGCAAAGAGCATGGTGGCTTGAGACTGAAGGCTCGATAACGCTCTAAGGGCAACACGGGGGATCCTGGCTCGATCGGCCATGGATCTCCCGTTGCAAATGTCTTGTCAGAGGCACTGCTGACATCCAATGAGACAGTCGGAACAAGGTTTTTCCGATAAGATGTCGAGCTCAGTGAGGAGAAGAGTGCTGTACCTGGCTCGATTGTCCGTCATCCCGCCAATGGGCTATCGGCAGCCGAACGGCTAGTAACAGTTACATAAAGTTGCGCGTCGCGGTGAAAACTCGTGCCAGAAGAAACATCACATACTCAAGCGAACCAGCAAGGTAGCAGAGGAGGCCGTACCTGGGAAGTTTTCGGCCGGGACGGTTTTCTTGCTGGTTTTGGCTGCCGTCCCGCTCTATTTCTGCTATGTGATAGCCAGGGCTTTTCTGACTCCCATCTTTCTGGCGCTAATGATCGCAATCGCGAGGCCCTACACTTCTTAAGCTGCATCGCCCGTTTCTGGGACACTTCTCCGGTTTGCCGACTATACGTCCAAGTGCTTTCCGTGACCGGCGTGTCACGGGAGTGGACCAGGTCGGGCCGGCAGACTTCCCACAAGCCGACTTCGGGACAGCTCGGCCGCAGTCTGGCTTTGCTCAGGCATGTTGTTTGACCACCCATAGTGACGCGGCGGCATTATTTCTGGACGAGAAGGAGCAGGCCTTCCTAGTCCGGACAATTCCGGTTACTCGTCATACGCTCCAAATCGGCGGGAAGCACCAGGACCCATGACAGGTTTTGATTGTGAGAAGGGAATTCTCAAGCCGAAAGAGCGTGTCCTGAGCGCGTCGAAAAATTGTGGGCTACGATTGCGTTACCTGCCCTGCGTTCGCTACAGTGGAACATCGCATCACAACTGAGAAAGTTAGTCACTACTTAGTGAGGAAACATGCGGTCCTACGTCCTGTCGCTCCCGGCGAAGATGCAGCCTGTGGTGATCGTCGCGTCGACAATGGCCGCGGCCCTGGTTGTTTCGTTTCTCACCCGGATGATCTTCAGCGAGCAGCAACTGGCACTGGACAATGGTTTGACGACCTCGGTCTATGGAACTCTGGGCACCACCTATGCAGTGCTGATTGCCTTCGTAGTTTCGGGTGTGTGGCAGAGCTTCAGTGACGCCGGCAACGCAGTCAAGTGCGAGGCGAATGCGCTAACCGACTTGACGTTTGTGGTCTGCAGCTTCTCTGCGGAAAAGACCAGGAGAATTCGCGAGTCCGCGAAGGCCTACGTGCAGGGCGTGCTTGAGCGCTGGGACTTACTGGCGCGCGCTACCCGTGACAATGTGCCCACCGGGGAGATTAATCTGGACACTTCTTCCGCATTGGTGGCGGCGATTCTGGCGATCCGGCCCGAGGATGCCCGCGAGGTGGAGTTGTATGGACAAGCGTTGGACCTGATGGGAATCTGGCTCGACGCCCGCCGCAGCCGCTTGCGCAGCGCAGAAGGAAACACTGCTGGCGCTCTGTGGGGCTTGCTAATTGCGGGCGCGTTTGTTCTGTTCGCCTTCCATGGAATGTTCGTAACTCATGCCTGGGCGGTCTGGGCGGTGTTGCTGCTGGGGTTTTCTTTTGTACTGGGGCTGGCTTTTTATCTCATCTTCTCGCTCGATAGCCCATTTACCGGCAGGCTCAGCGCCGGACCAGCGCCCTTCCTGTGGCTGCTCAGGGAGTTCGAACGGTCAGACGGACTGGGCTTCACTCCGGCTGCTCCGCTAAAGCCCCGAGCTAATGCCGGTCAAGCAGGAACATCCGCATAGAGGACAACATCCTCGCCGCGTACACCGCGATCTGCACAGCGGCCAAGAATGAATATGCAGAGCGGAGTTCCACCGCTGCATGGCAAATGTCGATAACAGACCAACCACAACCGATTCGGCCGGGTCAAAATGATCGGCGAAGTGGCCGCTTGTCTCGCGGCTCCAGAAGCGGAGTTCTGGGAGATCAGAAGTCTGACAACTGCTCTGACCTGTGTGGCATAGCAGTCGCCAGACTATGACAAAGGCTCTCCGGTTCCGGCGGGAGCCTAATCAACCGGTGACCAGTTCTCGTTAGGGTCGTACGCCTGCACAGCACCGGCGATTACTGCCGAGCCCGGACCGAAGTCTTGTTCATATACGGTTCCATCTGGGCCGACCATGAAGGTCATGATTCCAGTCTCTGCGTACTTGACTGGCGTAGCCAGCACGGCAAAGCCGCCGGTCAACTTGCCATTACTCACATAGCTCCGCGCTCCGCCGGGAGCGTTGTCGCCCTGCGCCGTCAGGATGCGGAAGCTGTAGCCATCCATCACAAACGGTTGATCGGCAGCCGCTGGCGCGAGTGAAGACTTCGGGACGTCATCCAGTGCCGCCAGCGGACTGGGAACCTGTGTTGCCGACGCCGGCCAGTACAGCCCGTCATGCTTGCCGCTGGTGCTGACGATGCGCTGCGCATAAGCGGGAGCGTTCGCATGCATCGCGAAGTACATCTGTTCCGCGCTGGCTAGGGCGTTGCAGGCATCGATGGCCAGCAACTCGTTGCGGCCGATGTCGCGTGCGCGGATCTCCTGCGCGCCGGCGATACCGTCGAAGTACCACCGGCCCGAGGAGTCTTGCGTGAGGGGAACCGGAAAGGCGAAGTTGTCGGCGCCGATGTAGAGCACGCGCGTGCCGTCGCTCATGTCGACCCAGCGGTTCATCGTGGCGTACTTGTCGGCGAAGGTCTCTAATACTGCCGTATCTTCCTGCTTGTCCCCGGTGGACAACAGCGTCCTGGTATCGACGCCGAGAATTCCGGAGAGAGCCAGCTCGTCGTCGTCTTTTGCTGCCTGCACCAGCGCAGCCCCTGCTGCGGTGGGACTGTCGAAGGTAATTTGCGTTGCTTTCTCGACCGCGAAAACTTCGGTCGCTGCCTCCAGCACCGCCATTCCGAAGCCGAGCACAACCACTAGAGCTATACCGGCGAAGCGCTTCCATAGATGAGTTCTGTTCTTGCGTGCTTGCATGTTCTTCTCCTTCTGAATGTCGTAATTCGGTAGGAATGGAATTGCACAGTGACTATCGGCGGTGTCCACCACCGCCGCCGGAGTGGTGTGCGGCGGGCGCGTGCATGTGGGCTTCGTGCTGTGGGGCGCGATGGGCCATGCTGTTGTGCCCGCGATTGCTTTCCGCGCGGCTGCGTGAGCCGTCTCCGCTCCAGTGAGAACGGTTCTGTTCGCCGCCGCCCAGACGGTTGTTGTCGCGGCTCGACGTGGCTTGCTGTTTGGCCGTGTGCTGCGTGCCGAGCGTGCCGTTCTGTCCGGCGTTGGGATTCTGCACGCCACCGTTGCCGCCGATCAGCCCGTGGTTGTCGTTGTTGCCTCCGTTGGGCTGGTTGGCCGGATTGGTGCCGGGCTTGTCTGGGTGCAAACCACCATCTGGTCCGAAATATTCATTCGGGTGGTAGGCGCCGTTAGGACCATAGTGCGTGTCTTCACCCGGCTTGTAGCCCGCGACGGGGTGATAGGTGCCGTTAGCGCCGTAGTATCCAGTGTTTTCTGATCCGGTCGCACCACCGGCATGGTTGACGGGGCCAGGATGCCAGCCACCGTCAGGGCCGTAGTAGCCATTGGGATGGTAGGCGCCGTTGGGGCCATAGTGCGTATCGGTGCCCGGGCGGTAATTCGCGTTCGGGTGGAAGGTGCCGTTGTTAGCGTAGTAGGCGTGGTTTTGCGATCCGGCCACTCCGTTGGCCCAGGGATGATAGCCGTTGTAGTTGTTGTTATTCCAGACGTGGTTATTGATGTACGTGTTGTTGTTGTAGATAATGGTCGAGCCGCCACCGCCCCAGCTTACGTTCCAGGCATGCCAGCCCCAGCCAAAGCCTCCGCCCCAGCCACCGCCGCCAAACACTGCACCAACGGAGATACCGTTTCCGAAGAAGAGACCAACTGAAGCGACCGGCACCGGCGGCGCCACATACCACGGCACCACCACGGGCGCGCCGTAGACGATCGCAGGGTTGTACTGCGGAACATAGACAACCTGCGAATTCGCGGGCTGAATGACGATGGTGTTCGACGCCGGCTGCGTGACCGTGATTTGCGCGTTCGACTGCAGCGTCCCCGCGGCTTGCGCCCGGGCGCGCATGGCTTGCACGGCTGCCATCACATCCGCCTGCTGATTGGCGAACGCCTGGCCCAGGCTTGAGGTCCACGAGAGGTTGTGCGCCAGGTTATCCATTACGGAAGGGAACTGCGTTAGGGCTTTCACGCTCGGGTCCCACGATTGCTGGTCGACAGCCTGCGTCACCGCCGTGCTCGTTAGGTTCTTGTTCTGTGCGAGCCAGTCATCGGCGTAGGCGACTTGCTGCGGATTCGTAGACGCCGCCAGCACCTGTGCCACGAGCGCGTCGGGATACAGCGCGATTGGGGCAACCAGCGAGTCAAGTTGACTCGCCGAAAGCGGCGCGGGCGCCGGGCCCGAGCTGACCTGCGTCGTGGGATACGAAGCAGGTTGAGCTACGGGTGCCGGCGCGGGTGCTACGGGCGGAGGGGAAGCTAATTCGAGCTGCGAAGCATAGACGACTCCCGTTGCCGGTGCGACTGGCGCGGTGGCCGTCGAAGGCCGTACTGCCTGCCATGGAGCATGCTTGCCGTGGATGCCATACTCGCCCGACATAGTATCGCCAAAGATCTGCCCGTGAAAATTAATGACGGTTCGAGTTACCGTGCTGAACCGAATGTGGTGTCCGTTGACCTCGCCTTGAATCGGACCTGACTGGTCGGGACCTTCGAAATATCCCGTGAGGTGATTTCCGTACTGCGCGAGTTGGACGTGTTTCTCTACCGTTTCGCCGTTCTTGATGCTGGTTGAGTAAATCGTCCAGTTGCCCTGGACGTTGTCGGGCTGCTGCTGAGCTACCGTAGTCCGGCAAAGCACCAGCGACAGCAGAGCAAATACCAGGCTTAGTTTTGCGTTCATCATCTTCATGACAGTTCTCCTGAACTCTTTCTCGGAGTTACTTGGGGGACTCCGCTCTCCCCGGTTTAACGGCCATCGTTTTACTGCGCACTGCTCGCGCTGGCGATCCACTCGCGGATGTATGCCGGACACCGCTGAAGCTTCACGCCGAGCGCTTCGCACAGACTGAGAAACGTGACCGTCTCCTGGTCAACCAGCTTGAGTTGGTCGAGGTCGAGGACGACTTCCCGGCTCGCCGCCTGTGAAGAAATAAGTCGTTGCAGCTCCTGCAACTGGGGCCTTTCAACGCGACCGATCAGGTTCAAAATCAACCGTTGGCCTTCCATTTCTTGTTGTACTTTCCACATGTCTGATTAGTCCTTCTGACTTTGGACTGATTACGAGGGTGGAGATTGCAAGGAGGGTGCCAATCGCATGTAGTTGAAGACGTGGAGCTTAAACGTAGACCAAAGTCCCGAAGCTTCGGGAATTCACGAGATCTCGTGACGGGATGTGCTCGCGCTTCGCTCTGGTAGGAAGGGACGAGGTCGCGCTTGGGTAACTATCCTGCTCCCTGTACAAACCGCCCTTTGTTGATCCCCAGCGCCTTGATCTTGGAGTCGAGGGTAGACGCCGGCATGCCCAGCTTCGCCGCGGCGCCTGACGGACCCGACACGCGACCGCCGCACTCCGCCAGCGCAGCTTCGATGGCTTGCTTCTCCTGCATACCCATCTCGGTCTGCAGAGAGCGGGTCGCCCCGTCCTGGTGTGACAGCCAGCTTTCGTCCACGGAGAACTCATCGCTCTCACATAGGATCACCGAGCGCTCAATCACGTTTTGCAGTTCGCGGATATTCCCCGGCCAGGGATACGACTGCAACCGCTCCAAACTGCGCCTGTCGAGCTTGCGTATTGACTTGCCGGCCTTGCTGCAATAACGATCGAGGAAGTATTCGACCAGCAGACGAATGTCTTCACGGCGTTCCCGTAACGGCGGCACCTCGATGGGAAAGACGTTGATGCGGTAGTACAGGTCACTGCGGAAGGTGCCCGCCTCAATCGCGGCGGGCAGATCGCGATGCGTCGCCGCGATGACGCGCACGTCGGCGCGGATTGACTGGTTGCCTCCCACGCGTTGAAATTCTCGCTCCTGCAGCACGCGCAACAGCGTGACCTGCGTCTCCGCCGGGAGCTCGCCGATCTCGTCCAGAAAAATGGTTCCGCACTCAGCAAGTTCGAAGCGCCCCAGCCGCCGTTGCAACGCACCGGTGAACGCGCCCTTTTCGTGTCCGAAAAGCTCCGACGCAATCAGGTCGCGAGGGATGGCTGCGCAGCTCACGCTGACGAATGCCCTAGCCGCCCGCTGTGACCTCTTGTGGATGGCGCGCGCGATGAGCTCCTTCCCGGTGCCGGTCTCGCCCGTGATGAGGACCGTTGAATCGCTCGGCGCGACTTTGGCGACCCGCGCGAGAACGGGCTTCAGTGCCGGCGATCCGCCCACAATCTCCTCGAACATCGAGGCATTGTCGACTTCTTCGCGCAGCACCAGGTTTTCGCGCTCCATGCGCTCGCGCGCCCGCTTCTGCTCGTCGATGTCGGTGCGCACGCCGCACCAACGCACCACGCGCCCGTCGGCGTCGTGCAGCGGGACAAACTGCTCCAGGAACCAGTGATACTCGCCATCGCGGCCGCGGAAGCGCGATTCCAAATGGAAAGGCCGCCCGGTCCGCTGCGCTTCCGTCCACTTCTCCCACATGCCCTCGACGTCATCCGGATGGGCGAATTTGGCCAGAAAGTCTCGGGGTGCGACAGGATCGTAAGGCTCGAAGTATGCGCGGGACGCGCGATTCGGGCGACCGGGACTTCCGTCCGTATAAAGGATGAACATGTGCAGCGGGACGGCGTCGATGATCTGCTGCAATTGTTCCTCGCGCTCCCGTACCGCCGCCTCAGCCTTAACCAACTCCTCGAAGGCGCGCGCGTTCGCAATCGCGACTGCGGCCTGGTCGGCAAACATCTTCATCCATCCGAAGTCCTCTTGCGAAATCACTTCGCGATTGAAAATCCCGAGAACGCCAAGGATCTTTCCTCGATGAACCAGCGCGTGCCCGGCGAAGCTGCGAATCTGCTCACGCCTGGCCCACTCCGGTCGCATGAACCAGTTGCTCTCAGGCGCGAAGTCACCGACGAGGATGGACTCGCCACTGTCGCCGATGTGTCCGACTTTGCCCTGCTTCAAAGGTATGCGGCGGAAATGGCCTTGCAGGAATGCCCAGTCCTCGCCGTCAGAATGTCGCGGACTTCCGGCGCTGGCTGCGAGGTGAAGACATTGCGTGCGAGTTGCGCACTTGGCGCTGAGGAAGCAGGAGTCGCAGATATCGCCCGGCGCGAGTAGCCAGATCCGGGCCAGCGCAACACCGGGCTGCTCCGCGAGGCCGCGCACGATGCTGCGCAGCGCGTCATTGGTACGGTGCTCGCCGGCAACGCTGGCCGCCAGCGAAAGTAAAGGCTCGGCACGCATGGCTTGTCTGCGTCCACATTCTATCGTGCATCTTGGCGAGCGTGCGCTTTTCCAGACGATTGAATCTGGTTTCCGGACTATTGGTCCAAGCTGGCCAAGACAAAAAAAACCACAACTGAATGCCAAGGGCGGTGGATTAAAAGGAAATGTCTTCGGAAGCTATCCCGTTAAACCCAGGCTGCAATCCACAACTTTTCGTGAAATACATCAAACGCTTCCGGGAAACCTCACCGCACTAACAATTCCAAAGAACATGTTGCAAGCTGCCGCCGTTGTATCCCTCAGAAGGGCGGTGGTCCCCCGGCATTTCCGCCGGAGGACCATCGCGAAGTACGCAGCCGAAGATTGCCGGGCTACGGGTTGATACAGCTGCTCTGGTGGGGATAGTCCGTGACGTCCTCGCAGCTGTCAGAAACTTTGGTCGGCTAACGGAAGTGAGGCGAAAACCACGGTTCGGGAATCCACAACCGTTCCGGTGGATGGTCGGCAATCAGGACGTTGGACAGAAACCGGCATGTGGGAGATTACTCCCGAGAAGCATCCGACAACTGCGTTGGCACCGCCACTTGGACGTAAAACGCCCATTCCGTGCTCCTTGAGGAACTCCGGCACTCATGGCCACAAGAACGGAGCGCCGACTATACGACCAAGTGCATTGTTCCCGAATCAACCAAGCATCCAACAATTAGTGATGGAACTTTGGCTATTCGTATTCCGAGATCGTCACCGTATTCCCATCGGTGGAACACAGCCATAGCTTGCCCGACGCAATCCCGCCGCAGGTGGGATGAGCATCCATCTTCAGCGGTACGGACTTCGCGGTCGTCAAGTTCCACACCAGAGCGTGCGGAGGTTTGTTGCCCGCGTCATCCAGATACACTGTAGCCACTCGTTGCTTGTCGCCCATCATCTCGATGTCAACGATGTAGGATCCCGGATCGGGGGTCAGTTGCCTCACTTGCTTTCCCGTCGCTGCGTCCAGCAACGTAATGCGTGAGTCGGCTCCGCCGGTCAACAGGAATTTCCCGTCCCGGGTAAACTGCAGAGCAAACGTTTCCAGCAGGAAGTCGCGGTTTTCTGCCTTCTTGTTCCAAGTCGCTGTATCGTACCAGCGCAGCACCGTGTCGTCCCCGGCGGCAACCAGCAGCTTGCCGTCAGGGCTGACGGCACAGGTCAGGATCCCTCCAAACTCGACCGTCAGAGTCGCGAGCAATGCCGGCTCTCCCGCGATGTCCCAAACCGTGCCCGGACTGTCGACCGGACCGACGAAGAGGTGCTTGCCGTCGGGAAAAAAGTACAGCGTGTCGATGCGGCGTGCCCCCGCTTTCCACTCTTTCGCGGATGTCTTGTCGTCCGTGGTGGGGATGACCCTTACCGTCCCATCAGTGAATCCGATCGCCAACCATTGCCCATCGGGCGAAAAAACTGCTCTGTTGACACGCCGGGCTCCCCCTGCCACAGTCCGTTCCGCTCCGCTGGAAATCGCAACCAGGTGCAGGCTGTGGTCCTTACAGAAGGCAGCCAGCTGAGTGCCCGTGGGCGACAGCTCTTCATTTCGTGACTCGCAGGGCAATTGGACCTTGTGAACGGTTTGCGCAGCCAGTGATGTGGCAAAAGCAGCCAGTGAAAGAAAAGCAGCTACGGCGAGCCTGCGCGTCACAGAGTCTCCATCACCAGATCGAAGTTGACGATGGCGATCGTCTGCCTCGGATCGCTTTTGATCATCACCGGCCGCACCAGCTCGCGGCTGGTGATGAGCGGGTCGCGGGTGTAGTTCTTGTCCGGGTCGCCGTCAAACACCGGATCGGTGGCGAAGTAGAGTTGGGTGATCAGCGGCTGGTGTCCCGGCGCCGTAACCAGACAATGCACATGCTGGCACACGCGCGCTGGGTAATGTCCGGGCATCACGCTCTCGACGGCGTAGCTGCCTTTCGCACCCGGCTCAAGAACCGCGCGGTAACGATACCCCTGAATGTCGTATTGGCCGGCATTGTCGGTCTGCCAGATCTCCAGCTTTGCGTCGGGCACCACCTCGCCGCGCGTGTCATAGACCACCCCAGAGAGGGACAGCGGCATGCCGCGGTCTCCGGGCGCGCGCATCACGGATGTGTGCGGCGCCTCCCGCTTGTAGAACGGACCGAGCTCACAGAAAGGAGTCGGCTGCCGCTTCTTTTCAGCATCGTCCCATGCCGCGGCCAGCGCCGAGACCGGCAAGGATGACGCAAAGCTAAGGATACCTAACGCTGCGCAGCGTTCCAGCAGATCGCGCCTGGTGAGAGTCATTCCACCTCCTAGGTCGGGGGAGAACTATAGCGCGATTCCTGCTTTTTTGCGAGCAAAACTGGTTTGGTGGCCCGGGTCGCTGTGTTCGAAACCTAGGCAGCCGGCAGAAGAAACGTTGTCACTTGCGATGGGGATAATACGCCCTCTCATTCATTGACTTGTCCCACCTTCAGTCCTAAGATTCGTCCGCATGATCGACACAACGATCTCTCATTACCGCATTGTCAGCGAGCTCGGTGGCGGCGGTATGGGTGTGGTCTATAAGGCGCAGGACACGCGCCTGGATCGGTTCGTCGCTCTCAAGTTTCTTCCGGACGCCGTTGCCCAAGATCCGCACGCGCTGGAACGCTTCCGTCGTGAAGCCAAGGCGGCCTCGGCGCTTAACCATCCGAACATCTGCACCGTGTACGACATCGGTGAAGAAAGTGGCCGCACCTTCATGGTCATGGAGTTCATGGAGGGCAAGACCCTCAAGCACACCATCGAGGGCAAACCCCTGGATGTAGAAAGCGTGCTGGAACTGACGGTGCAGATTGCCGATGCGCTCGACGCAGCCCATGCGAAGGGCATCGTTCACCGCGACATCAAACCGGCGAACATCTTTGTCACCGAACGGGGCCAGGCCAAGATCCTGGACTTCGGCCTGGCAAAGATTGCCGAGCAGGAGCCGGCAGCGACCGCAACGGCCGCCACCGCCAGCGGCAAGCAACACCTGACAACGCCCGGTACGGCCATGGGGACGGTCAGCTACATGTCGCCCGAGCAGGTGCTGGGCAAAGAGCTGGACCCACGCACCGACCTATTCAGCTTCGGGGTGGTGCTGTACGAGATGGCAACGGGCACTCTGCCTTTCCGGGGTGAGACTACGAATTCTACCTTCGATGAGATTCTGCACAAGCCGCCGCTGCCGCCGTTGCGGCTGAACCCGGACCTGCCACCGGATCTGGAACGCATCATCGTCAAGGCGCTGGAGAAGGACCGCAACCTCCGCTACCAGAGCGCATCCGACATCCGCACGGACCTGAAGCGGCTTTTGCGAGACACGCAGTCGGGAGTATCGGGCGATTTTGCGGCAGTGGCGCAAGAGCTACGTCGCCGCCAAACGCGCTGGCGCTTCGCGCTTTCTGTCTCGATTGCTACGGTATTCGTGCTGGCCATTGGGGCGGCGGTGTGGGTTAGGCGAGCGCACCAGAGTTCAGAACCAAAGACGATGCAGGCTGCGCCTTCGATCGCAGTCCTTCCGTTCGTGGACATGAGCCCGCAGAAGGACCAGGAGTATTTCTCTGACGGCCTGGCCGAAGAATTGTCCAACGATCTCGCGAAAGTTCCCGGACTGCGAGTCGCTGCCCGTACTTCTTCGTTCCAGTTCAAGGGGAAAACGGAGGACTTGCGCGAGGTAGGAGAGAAGCTGAATGTCGGCACTATTCTCGAAGGCAGTGTACGCAAGGAGGGCAACAAGGTAAGAATCACGACGCAGCTCATCAATGCCGGTGACGGCTTTCACTTGTGGTCGGAAACCTATGACCGCCAACTGGACGATATCTTTGCGGTGCAGGACGAGATTGCGCGCGCGGTAGCAGGATCGCTGAAGCTGAAGCTACTGGGAGGAGCGACGCCGTCGAGTCCTTCCACCCAGAGTACGAATGCGGAGGCCTACAACGAGTACCTGCAGGGGAGGTACTTTTACGAGCGGCGCACCAAGGAGAACCTGGAGAGGGCCGTCGGCCACTACGAGCAGGCGATCAAACTGGATCCCCGCTATGCCCCGGCATGGGTTGGGCTCGCCGAAAGCCGCAGTAAACAAGGGGACCAGGGCTACCTGCCGGTCGAGCCGAGCTACCGCGAGGCGCGGGCGGCAGCTGAGCGGGCGTTGGCGCTGGATCCCAATCTGGCAGAGGCCCACGCGGCCCTGGGGTGGATCCAAACGAGCTACGACTGGGACTGGGCGGGAGCGGATGCCTCGTACAAGAGGGCGCTGGCTCTCGAGCCGGCAAACCCAGCGGTCATCTGGCGGGCTGCCTCGCTGGCTGCCGCCCTAGGCCGTTTTGACGAAGCTGTGGCTCTGGACCGCCGGGCAGTCGAGCTGGATCCGCTCGCCGTATCGGCGCACATGTACCTTGCAGAACATGCCTACTGGGGCGGCAAACTGGACGAAGCGGTTGCGGCGGCCAATAAGGTGGTGGAACTCAACCCACAGCGCCCGGTTGTACACTCTCTGCTTGGCCAGATCCATCTGGCGCAGGGGCAGCCAGAGCAGGCATTGGCCGAGTTCGAACGAGAGCCGGAGCCGGACTATCGCGTGTACGGCTTGGCGCTGGGATATCACAGCCTGGGGCGCAAGAAAGAATCGGACGCCGCGCTTGCGGAGTTGATTGCCAAGTACCCGGGAATGGCCTTCCAGACTGCCGAGGCCTACGCCTTCCGTGGCGAGGCGGATCGCGCGTTCGAATGGCTGGAGCGGGCCTACGCCCAGCGCGACGGCGGGCTCGCGCAGATGGAAGGCGACCCGCTGCTGAAGAACATAGAACACGACCCGCGCTACGCCACATTCCTCAAGAAGATGCGTTTGCCGCTGAACTGAGGATTCACCCGGCATCCACGCGCAAACTGGGCGGATCAGAGGGTTCAATCAACGAGAACAGCGTCCTCACAAGTTATATGTCGCATGGAATCATAGGAGGAAGGGCGTGCGTCAAGAAGCAAAGTTTTTCGTTCTGGCGATGACAACTGCCTGATATTTGACTACAATCGCAGCCCATTCCCGGGGAAAATCTCAAGATTGCGGCGTTCCGCGAGGAGACTTCTGTGGCCACTGGAAGCGCGGCCGTTCCGGCTCGCATTGCGAGAGAAGCAAGCGCGCCGAACCAGCTCAAGAGGTTCTTCAGCCGGTACTTCTATTTCTCGATGGCGCTGCTGATGGCGGGGCTTGCGGTCTGGGCCTTCAGCGATACCGTCGATGCTCATCTGTTGCATGCCAAACCGCCAAGACCACTCCTACTGTGGTTTCATGGCGCAGTCTTCACGGCCTGGATCGTGCTGTTCATCGTGCAGTCGGCCCTGGTCCGGGTGCGCAAGGTCCGCGTGCACCGCACGCTGGGCTGGTTGGGTGCGGCACTGGCCGCAATCATGGTCGTCTCAGGTCTCATCGTGTCGGTCGTCATGTTGCGGTTCGAAATGACCGTGCTCCACAGCAAGAACGTTGCGTCGTTCCTGTCGATTCTATGGTGCGACATGATCATCTTCGGCGGGTGCATGGCTCTGGCAATCTACTTTCGGAAGCGGCCCGAGTACCATCGCCGGCTGGTTTTCATGGCAACTTGCCAGCTCATGCAAGCAATCTTCGTCAGGTTTCACTACATCGGGCACCACGATCTCTTTTTCCCCGCGCTGGACGTGCTGATCGGGGCTGGAATGTTGCGCGACCTTGTCCTGGATGGCCGAGTCAACCGGGTCTATCTCTACGTTCTGCCGGCAATAATTGTTCTGCAGTCCTTGGCCACGTACTTGAAGTTGGTGAACCCGAGGTGGTGGCAGGCCGCAACGCTGGCGATTTTAGGGTCATGAAATCGAGCACTCAACGTCGATCAAACGAGTTTCGGCCAGCCGTTCAGCGAGCCGCAGTTCTTGCGGATTGCCACCCCTCGACGGATCCAGCCTCCGGTTCGCCCGCCATCCACCCGACTCGCTGCACAAGGCTGTTTCGCCTACTGAAATTGAATTCAGCAGAATGGATACCCAAAGAGGCAGGTCGGCATCAGCCCTGGAATATAATCTCGTGCCTATGGCAGTCGTCGCGGGTACGAGGTTCGGGCCCTACGAGGTCGAAGGCCTGGTAGGCACCGGCGGTATGGGTGAGGTTTACCGCGCCCGCGATACCCGGCTGCAGCGCACAGTAGCTATCAAGATTCTCCCGGCACATCTTTCGTCGAACCCGGACCAGCACGCGCGATTCGTGCAGGAAGCGAAATCAATCTCCGGGCTGCAACACCCGAATATCTGCGTATTGCACGACATCGGCTCCGAGGCCGGTGTTGACTTCATGGTCATGGAGTACGTGGAGGGCCGGCCGCTCGACCGCGTCATCCCTCCCGGCGGTCTGCCGCCCAATGTGGCCATCAAGTACGCGATACAGGTGGCTGATGCGCTGGCGCGCGCTCACAGCGCCGGGATCGTGCACCGCGATCTGAAGCCGGCCAACATCATGGTTGATGACAGCGGCTTAGTGAAGGTGCTTGACTTCGGGCTGGCCAAAATGGCTGCCGCGCCACTGCCAGTGGGTAATCAAGGGGCGACGATGGAGGCGGGTGCCGCCACCAGCCCCGGCGTGATTGTGGGAACGCTCGCCTACATGTCGCCCGAGCAGGCGGAAGGGAAAATCGTCGACGGCCGCAGCGATGTTTTCTCCTTCGGCTCGGTGCTCTACGAGATGCTGACCGGGAAGCGCGCCTTCGATGCGCCGTCGGGAACGGCTCTGCTTGCGGCAGTGATGCGGGACGATCCGACACCAGTCAGCCAATTGAAGCGCGACGTGCCTCCGGAAGCGCGGCGAATCGTCTCGCGCTGCCTGAGGAAGAACCCGGCCGACCGGTATCCATCTGCCGTCGAACTGGCGCAGGACCTTCGTCAATGCCGCGACCTGCTGTTTCCTGAGTCTGGAGCGGCACTGACCCCGGCTCGGATCATCCGACAAGCTCGACGGCCGCGTGTGCTCGTGCCGTTGCTGATTTTCGTCGTCCTGGTGTGCGCGGGAATCGAGTGGCTGGCGAAGCGCTCCCGCGATGCGCGTTGGGCCCACGAGGTGGCACTGCCTGAGATCAGGCAGCTCTACGATCAGGGCAAGTACGGCGCCGCGGCTGCTCAAGGGGCATTCGGCACTGAGTTCAAACTCGCATCCAAAGCCGAGCAGGCGATTCCCGGCAACCCCGAGCTGGCGAAGCTTTGGCCGCTCATCTCCTACGACATGACGCTGGAGTCGGATCCTCCGGGCGCCAAGATTTATCGCCGTGAATACGACGGCAGCGACGACTTCTGGGAATATGTCGGAACGACTCCGCTGAAGAACGTGCGCCAGCCGCGCGGCATTTTTGTCTGGAAATTTGAAAAGCCGGGATACGGCACGGTTCTGCGGCTAACGCCAGCCCTGATACCTCGGTATTACCCTCCGCCCGGCGAACCTGTTCAAGGGAAGGTCACTCTGGACGAGACGGCGAAGATTCCCGCGGGCATGGTTCGCGTCACGCCGAAAAACTACTTCAAGTCCTTATTCATTCCCGGATACGACGGGATGCCGGAGGTGCCGCTGAACGACTACTGGATCGATCAGTACGAGGTCACGAACCGGCAGTTCAAGGCTTTTGTCGATCAGGGCGGCTACCAAAAACATGAGTACTGGAAGCATGAGTTTGTACGGGAGGGCAAGCATCTCAGTTGGGAAGAAGCGATGGCGCTTTTCCGTGACGCGACGGGTCGGCCCGGTCCAAAGGATTGGCTCGCCGGCGACTATCCAAAAGGTCACGATGAGTATCCTGTAACCGGCATCAGTTGGTACGAAGCGGCCGCATATGCCGAATTCGCCGGCAAGAGCCTGCCTACTATTTATCACTGGAACCGCGCTGCAGGCCCGTTCCTTGCCTCGGTGATCGTTCCGGCAAGCAATTTCGGCAGTACGGGGGTCCTGCCCGTCGGCAGCAAACCGGACCTTGGTCCTTGGGGCACCTATGACATGGCGGGCAATGTGAAGGAGTGGATCTGGACGGAAGCGGAAGATGGCAAGCGCTACGTTCTGGGCGGCGCCTGGGACGAGCCCAACTACATGTTCATCGATCCTGATGCACAGTCGCCGTTTCTGCGCGCCACAGACATTGGCTTTCGCTGCGTCAAGTACATCGACGCGAATGCAATTGCCAAGCAGGCATTTGCGGCGATGCCGACGCCGCGGCGCGACCTGACGAAAGAGAAGCCGGTTCCGGACCAGATCTTCGCAGCCTATAAGGGGCTTTATTCGTATGACAAGACGCCGCTGAACGCGACCGTCGAAACCGTGGACAGCAAGGACGAGGAGTGGACGATTCAGAAGATCACCTACTCGGCAGCGTATGGTCATGAGCAGGCGATCTCCTACCTGTTCCTGCCCAAGAAGGGCAAGCCGCCATATCAGGTCGTGCTGTTCTTCCCCGGGTCCGGCGCTCTAAGCCTGCGCCACTTCGCGGTGCAAACGTCCGCTTCTCTCGATGCCATGGTTCGCAGCGGACGTGCCGTTCTCTACCCGGTCTACAAGAGCACCTACGAGCGTGGCGACGGCATGGAGTCGGATTCTGCCGACACGAGCAGTAACTGGCGAGACCACGTCATCATGTGGGTCAAGGATGCCTCGCGCGCGATTGACTACGCGCAATCGCGGCCCGACCTGGACCACAACAAGATTGCTTACTACGGCTACAGCTGGGGCGCGGTGATGGGAGCGATTGTCCCCGCCGTCGACCAGCGGATTAAGGCCGTCATCATCGCCCTCGGTGGCCTGAATTTCGAGAAGTCCCTTCCTGAAGTCGAGATCATCAATTTTCTTCCGCGTGTGAAGCAGCCGGTGCTGATGCTCAACGGGCACTACGATTTCTTTTTCCCCGAGCAGACGACGCAAGTGCCGTTCTATAACCTGCTGGGGTCGCGAAAAGACCAGAAGAAACGCATGGTGTACGATACCGGGCACGCCGTCCCTCGCAATGAACTGATTAAGGAATCCCTGAACTGGCTGGACCTCTACTTAGGCCCGATAAACTGAACTCAGCGCGTCTCCGACGAACTCTTGGGAGCAGAAGACTGGCGAGAAACGGACTGCTGCAAAATCCAGTCCCGCGAAGTCGGGCAGCGTTTACGAATGGTTCGTTTCGTCTTGCCGTATAAGGCCCAAAGCATCTTCTTGGAACTCCCGGTCACAATGACGGAACGCCGACTACACGCTCATGTGGGTTGCTGGACCTTGGGGCGTTTTCTCGGTATCAATATGCCTTCCGACCAGCATGCGAAGCCGATCCTCACCACGTGACCAAAGCAAAAGCGCGGCTTGACTCTGCACGGGATGGGACTAAACTCTTGAGTTCTCCCAACGGCCATGTCCATGTCGATTTTGCACAAGCCTGCACGGTTGGCTGCGCTACTCGCGCTATTGGTGTTCAGTGGCGCTAGTCTTCTTCTTTGGCGGGTAGGCAGGGCGCGAGCAACGCCGCAGGTGACGCTCTGGGCGTGGGAGCGTCCGGAAGACCTGCGATTCCTTGACTCTGACAATGTGGGAGTAGCCTTCCTGGCCGGCTCGGTGTACCTGGAGCAGGAGCCGGTCGTGCACCCGCGGCTGCAGCCGCTCCGCGTGGGCGAGCATACGCCGGTCACAGCTGTTGTCCGGCTGGAACCTACGAAGAGTACGCCCACGGTTTTCTCCGACGAATATCGCACCCGGTTGGCCGAACAAATCGTGCGCCTGTCCGCCGCCCCCCAGGCTTCTTCGCTACAGATCGACCTCGACGCCACGCGTTCGCAACACGACTTCTATCGCGCGTTAATCGGCGATGTGCGGCGGCGGCTGCCCGCCTCAATGCCGCTCTCCATTACCGCGCTGAGCTCGTGGTGCATGGGCGACGACTGGCTGAGCGGGCTGCCCATTGCGGAGGCGGTGCCCATGCTGTTCCGCATGGGCGCAGACCGCGCGGACATCCTGCAATCGCTGGCTTTGGGCGAGGACTTTCGCGAGCCGCTCTGCCGGGACAGCGTAGGCGTCTCCACCGACGAGCCGTGGCCTACGCCGTTACCTGCCTCGCTGCGGGACCGGCATGTGTACGTCTTTCATCCTCAGGCCTGGACCCAACAGAGCTTTGCTGCGGTCCAGCGGAGGTTACAGCCATGAAATTAGTGTCGCGCATCGTGGCGGGACTCACGCTCCTCTGCGTGTTGCTGCTTCCGGTCAACATCTTTTCCTCCGGCGCTTGGGTCGAGGCGACATTCGTTCTGAAGCACCAACCTGACGAGCCTATGAAAGCGTTCGATGGAGGCAAGCTCGGCATCCTATGGCCCGGGTTCGAGCGGCGCTACCTGGTGATTGCCTATCGCTACCTGGCGCAAAAGCCTCTTACCGCAGAGGAGCGGCACAGCCTGGGAGATGACGCCGTGCCCCAAGTCACTCCACCTGGCACCCCCTACGACCCCGACCCTCCGGTCACGGCCTGGCTGAAGACGCGCAGCTACGTACTAGGCCTCCAGGGGGTGGCGAGGATCGGGATTGACCGCTACTGGAGGCGAGACTTTGCGTCCTATCCCAACTGCGGAGACGACGCGCTTACCAATGCCGCCAACACGGCGATGGCCCGCGCGCAGAGCTTTGGAGTTGCTTCGCCGTTCATGCGCGAGTGGGTCGCGGGCCAGGACGTGGTCTTCCGGAACTGCGACGCTGGGACGTCCTTCGGGCCGTACCAACCACGGCCTCCCTACCTGCCTCCTGCCGTCACGCTGGACAACCCGCTGCTGCGCTTCGACCGGGAATATCAGGTGGCGGCGGCCAATTTCTACGGCGGCAATCTGGATGCTGCGGCGAATGCTTTTGAGCAGATCGCGCACGAGCCCGACTCCCCGTGGCGCAAGCTGGCGCCGTATCTGGTGGCGCGCTGCTATATCCGCAAAGCGACCATAGGAGTAAAGGGCGAGAACTCGTTTTTGCCCGAGCCCATGCAGGCCGCTGAACAACGTCTGCAGGCCATCCTGGCCGACAAATCGCTGGCGAGTATGCATCCGGCGGCGCAGCGTCTGCTCGACTACGTGGAAGCACGGCTGCATCCCGAGCAGAGGCTGCACGCCATTGCTGCGCAACTGGCAACCGGCGCGGGACCACAGTTTGAGCGCGAGCTGTTTGACTACACCTATCTGCTGGACCATTCCCTGGAGCGGCTGGCGCGGAGCCCTGAAGTCCAGAAAATGTTGCAGAAAGTCATTGCAGAGTCTAGCAAGAACCAGAACGTTGACTACGAGATCACTCGCTCTGCGATGAACGACACGTTGCTCAAGGCATGGAGGGGGGACGCAGCCAAGGCGGAAACCCTGGATGACCTGACCGACTGGGTAGTCACCTATCAGACCGACGGCGCATTGGTCGACCAGCACCGCTTCGAGCGCTGGCAGGCAACCAAATCTATGCCGTGGCTGCTGAGCGTGCTGGTGAGGATACACGCGGGCGATTTGCATATCGCCGAGGTGGAGCGAGCGGCGGCAGCGATTGGCGCTGACTCTCCCGCCTACGACACGGCGCTGTATCACCGGGTGCGCTTGCTAGAGGAGAAAAACCAGAACCAGCAGGCGCGCAAGCTGCTGGATGCCAACTGGGCGCGCATCGGGAAGGATTCAGCATCGAACCGGAACGCGTTCCTGGCCCAGCGTTTCGCCGTGGCCAGCAGCTTCCAGGAGTTTCTGCGCTTTGCGCCGCGCACGCTATTGGAGATCGATTACGGCGATTACTACTGTCTGAACGGAAGGTGTGGGACCTACAACGGGGCGCAGGTCGAACCGCCGCAAGAGCTGGACTGGGATTCGGTAGCAATCTTCAACCAGCGCCTGCCGCTGTCCATGCTGGTCCAGGCCGCCAATGGAAAGACGCTGCCCGCGGACCTGCGCGACCAACTGGCGGCGCGGACGTGGTTGCGGGCGGCAATCCTCGACGATACAGCCGCAGCACACGAGCTGGAGCCGTACGTGCTGGCGAAGTTTCCGCAGGCGCGCGGCTCCATCGAGCAATATGACCGCGCCGATTCGCCGCAGGCGCGGCGCTTCGCGCTGGTGTTCATGGTGATGCACTTCCCTGGCATGCAGCCCTTCGTTAACGCAATGGGAATGGGCGAGGTGATCAGCAAGGGGACCAGCAACGCGATCTCGTCGGGTAGCTGGTGGTGCTATGACGTCGGCGGAGACGAGGGGCACAGGGTGTATCAGAGCGCATTCTGGTCCGACGCATCGGGAACGCAGTCGAAACCGAAGGTCGCGCTTCCGCCCGCGCCATCATGGTTGACGCCTGCGGAGAGAGAAACCGGCGAGCGGGAGTGGCGCAAGCTGTCTGCGATTGGCGCCGCTCCGATGTATTTCGCTCCGGTAGTGCTGGACTGGGCAAAGACGCATCCCGACGATCCACGCGTTCCGGAAGCGCTGCATTATTTCGTCCGTTCAACCCGATACGGCTGCGTGGACAAGTCGATTGGCCGCTACAGCCGCGAGGCATTTGACTGGTTGCACCGGAAATATCCAAGATCGGAGTGGACAAAGAAGACGCCGTACTGGTTCGGCTCAGTCAGTTAAGGGGAACAGGCCCATTGCGTGTGTTGAGGCGGCTGCAAGGACAGGCGCGGACCGTCCGAACCATCTGTTTCTTCCGATTACTTCGGGCAAGTCGGCCAGTGTTTACGAACGCTTTCCTTTCATGTTGCCGTATAACGCCCAAACCGTAGAAATGGATTCACGTTGTCCAGAAGTCCTGTTCTGGGTTGCAGCGATGCTAGTTGGTGTTCTAGCGGGTGTAAATCGGTGAGTCCCGCCAGTGGAACTTGCCCAGTTGCCACTGTAGTGATGTCCGGCGGCGGTGCGGGTG